>Ga0302324_100016334_pt1 | contig 14796 bp, 6 predicted proteins | sample Palsa_T0_1_FD_201949 | JGI IMG/M metagenome (GOLD analysis project Ga0302324, IMG submission 201949) | Peat permafrost microbial communities from Stordalen Mire near Abisko, Sweden - Palsa_T0_1 | ecosystem: Environmental > Terrestrial > Soil > Palsa > Peat permafrost | place: Sweden: Abisko...
GCGGCGCCAACTTGCCGAAGGGAAGATTTCAAACGATCAACTGGTGGACATGGTTGTTGCGGGTGTTCCGAGTGCCGGTCACTGCAACACGATGGGAACGGCGCTTTCGATGAACTCACTCGCCGAGGCCCTGGGTATGTCGCTCCCCTCATGCGGCACGATTCCGGCGCCATATGCGGAACGCGCGCGAATGGCTTACCGAACCGGGCTGCGTATCGTCGAAATGGTTGAGGAGGACCTGACGCCCAGCCGGATCATGACTCGCAAGGCATTTGAGAACGCGATCGTGGTCAATTCAGCGATCGGCGGGTCTACCAATTGTCCTCCACACCTCAACGCGATTGCCCGCCACATCGGTGTGGAATTGACGCTCAAGGACTGGGAAACAGTAGGGCACCACATCCACCTCCTGCTGAATGTGCAGCCGGCGGGGGAGTACTTGAGCGAAGCCTATCATCGCGCTGGCGGAGTTCCAGCGGTAATTGGGGAACTAATGCAAGCGGGGAAAATCGCGGAGGATGCACTTACGGTGACCGGTAAATCCGTTGGCGAAAACTGCAGGAACGCTCGAAGCCATGACAATCGGGTCATCCATACCTACGCTCGGCCTCTCAAGGAAAACGCCGGCCTGCTGGTGGTGAGCGGGAATCTTTTCGATTCGGCTTTGGTAAAGACTTCCGTGATCGGCGAAGAGTTTCGAACGCGCTATTTGTCTGAACCTGGAAATGAGGGCGCCTTCGTTGCTCGTGCCATCGTGTTTGAAGGACCCGAAGACTACCGTCAGCGGATCGAAGATCCATCGTTGCAGATCGATGCGCGCTGCGTCCTGGTCATCCGGAATGTCGGTCCAATCGGCTATCCCGGCTCCGCTGAAGTTGTGAATATGACGCCACCAGGGTACCTGGTGCGGGCCGGGGTACGTATGCTGCCGTGTATGGGAGACGGGAGGCAGAGCGGTACTTCCGACAGTCCGTCCATTTTGAATATCTCACCCGAGGCTGCCGTCGGTGGAAATCTTGCGATTCTTGAAACCGGTGACAAAATTCGCGTCTCATTGGGTGAGCGTAGGGTGGATGTCTTGCTTGAGCCCGAAGAAATTGCGCGTCGCCGCGAGCTGTGGAAAGCTCCCCAAATCAAGAGTAACTCGCCGTGGGAGCAGTTATATCGAGCGAATACTGGCCAGCTTGAGACCGGCGCATGTTTGGAGTTCGCCACCACCTACCATGATCTGCGACTGGTCGTTCCGAGGCATTCTCATTGATCGCGCGCGCAATATGCTGCGCAGGCGGCCCTCCATCACCGCTTCTGCTCTTGCGCTGGAAACGCGCCGGTTCGCGCCGAACTCGCGCGGGAGTCCCTGCAGTCGAGGAGAAAATCAGTCATGTTAAAACCCATCACTCGTCGTGAATTCGTCGCTTCGACGCTTTCCACCGCCGCGATCGCCTCTGTAGCCGGCGGCAAGGGAGCACTTGCGGGCAGCGCCAGCAGCGCGAGAAGCGCCAGCAGCGCGGTTAGCGCCTCGTCCGGGGCGAGTCAGGCGGCTGCCATACCGTTTGTCGCTCAGCCCTCCTGGAAGGATCAAGGCGTCCTGAATCTCGCCCATTCGCCGCACGCGAAGCTCCACAACGTCCCCGTCCGCGCCGTAACCATTGAAAATGGTTTCTGGGGCGCGCGGCGCGAGGTGAACACCACGCAAAGCATCCCGACCATGCACGACCAGCTGGAGTCCCATGGCCGCATGGACAATTTCCGCCGCCTGGTTGGCAAGAGCAGTGCTCCGCAGATCGGCGGTCCCGGCTGCGATTCCCACCTGTACAAATGGATTGAGGCGGTGGCATTCACGCTCCAGTCTGGAGATCGCCCGGAGCTGCACAAAACCGCCGAAGACGCCATCGACCTCGTCATCGCCGCGCAAAAACCAAACGGCTACCTGAACGCCTACTGGGTTGGCGAGCGCGCTCCCTTTAGCATGACGCCCGAAGCGCAGCAATCCGGCCACGAGCTCTATTGTCTGGGACACCTGCTGCAAGCTGCGATCGCTTATTACCGCGCCACCGGCGATCGTAAGGCGCTCGACGCCGGAATCCGAATGGTGAACGACTTTGTTTTGCCCACCTACGGGCCCGCGCCGAAGCTCCCGATCATCTCGGGCCATCCGGAAATCGAAATGTCACTGATCGAGCTGTATCGAATCACCGGCGACAAACGCCACCTCGATCTGGCCGGGTATATCCTTGCCGGCGACGATCGAATCCACGTTCCATTACAGGCAAGCATTTATCTTTTCTCCGGCACGCCCTTCACCGAGCGTACCCAGGTGGAAGGTCATGCCGTGCGCGCTTTGTACGCCTGCTGCGGTGCTGCCGACTACTATCTCGAAACCGGCGATGCCACCTACTGGAGGACGCTCAACACTCTGTGGGACGGCATGGTTAGCACGAAAATGTACGTTACCGGGGGCGTCGGCTCCCGCGCCCAGGGGGAATCGTTCGGCGCCGCCTACGATCTGCCAAACGTGAGCGCCTACGCAGAAACCTGCGGCGCAATCAGCAGCATGATGTGGAGTTGGCGCATGCTAGCCGCCACCGGCGATGCCAAGTTCGCCGACGAGATCGAGCGCGCACTCTACAACGGCGTCAATTCCGGAATGTCCCTTAGCGGCACCCTGTATTGTTATACGAACCCGCTGGCATTCGATCCTTCGGCCGGGATTACCATTCGCAATCCCTGGTACACCACGCCCTGTTGTCCGCCGAATTTCGAGCGCACCATCGCCTCCCTTCCCGGCTATTTCTACAGCACCAGCAGCGACGGCCTGTATCTACACCTCTACGATAATTCCACTCTCAATTGGCATCTCGAAGACGGCACCGCCCTCAAAGTCACGCAAAAGACGAATATGCCTTGGGATGGCGACGTCGAAATCACCGTCGCCCCGGCGCAACCATCCCAATTCACATTTTATCTGCGAATTCCCGGCTGGGCCGGCGACAACGCATCCGTCACCGTCAACGGCAAGCCTGTGACCGGAGCGGTGGCGGGAGCGTATTTGCCCATCCATCGCCGCTGGTCTGCGGGTGATGTAATTCAATTGCGGCTAGCGATGACGCCCCAGGTGCTATCAGCAAATCGCCAGGTCGCCGATGACCTGGGTCGCGTCGCTGTGCAACGCGGCCCAATCGTTTATTGTCTGGAGCAGCTCGATCAGCCGGGCGAAGTGCATCTCACCGATTTGTCCGCTGCGGTCAGCATGAAACCGGGAGCCGAATTCACGAGTGAATTCAAGAAGGAATTCCTTGGCGGTATAGTGGTGCTGCATCGGGACGGCGTAGTCGCGGAGGAGCCGTCGTTAGCAGGCTCGCCAAACTCCAAAGCCGGCCCCGGCGCGCTCTACGGGCCTTATCAGGATCATGCCGACGCACGGTATAGCCGAAGCGTCCGGCTAACGTTCATTCCCTACTACGCGTGGGCCAACCGCGAAGCCAGCCCGATGGAGGTCTGGACCCCAATCTCAAAGGTGTGAGTCGTCAGAGTGGTCGGAGCGCCATCTCTGAAAATCCTTGGGCCGGATGGGCGATCAACGGCCACACCAATGAAACTCAAAGCGATTTCTCGCACAACCGATTTGACGCGCGAGCCGGGTTGGGCGCCAAACTCTAGCTGTAATCGATTCCCCGATGAAGTATCCTGTAGTTGCAACGATGCCAGTTCTACCGGTAACCATGATCGTTCCATCCCGAATTCTGGGCCTCGCAGTCATTCTGGTGTTCTGCCATTCGCTGGCCTTTTCCCAGACCCCTCAAAGCCAGATTGAGCCTATAGCCTCAGCGCTCAGTGCCAAAGACTACGACAAGGCTGTGGAACTGAGCCGCGCTGCGCTACAACTATCGCCCAACAGTTCGCAATTATGGACGCTTCAGGGCATAGCCCTGGTTAGCAAAGGTAGCAATAAACTTGCCCTGATCGCGTTCCAGCGAGCGCTCAAAATCTCCCCGGACAATATCGCTGCGCTGGCCGGAGCGGGACAGATTGAGTATCAGGCCGGGAACCAGAGTGCGGTACCGCTCCTCAATCATTTGCTCCAATTGCGTCCAGAAGATCCCACCGCGAACACCATGCTGGCTGTTCTCGAGTATCGACAGGGAAACTGCGCGGAAGCGGTTCCCCATTTCGAGAAGGCTGGCGGACTGATCGACTCTCAGCTCGACGCCTTACACGCCTTCGCGACGTGCCTGGTGAAGCTTAAGCGGCTAGATGAGGCGGCAACCACTTTTCAAAGGGCCCTCGCCCTCCGCCCAGACGATCCTCGCGAACGACGCGTCCTAGCATCGATTCAGCTGATGGATCATAAACCTAAAGATGCGTTGGTCACTCTGCAGCCACTGCTCGCCTCGCCGGATGTGGATTCCACCGCGCTCCAGCTTGCTTCAGGAGCCTACGAAGACACGGGTGATACGCCCCGAGCGGTGAGTTTAGTCAGGCGAGCGATTTTGCTCGACCCAAAGAACCCCAGCCCCTATTTGGATTTTGCCAACATTTGTTTCAATCACCAGTCGTTTCAGGTTGGTGTCGACGTGATGACCGACGGACTTTCGGTGCAGCCAAACTCCGACGAACTCTATGTTGCGAGGGGCGTTTTATATGTGCAGCTGGCGCAATACGACCAAGCGGAATCCGACTTTCAGAAAGCATATGATTTGAATCCGCATCAGTCCTTAAGCACCGCCGCCCAAGGCTTGGTCGCTATTCAGCATAATGGACTCGATGAAGCATTGACATCCGTACAAGCAAAATTGCAGCGCAAACCGAATGACCCGATTCTGCTCTATTTGCAAGCGCATATCCTCTCCCAGAAAGGGGTTGAGCCGGGAACGCCTAACTTCAAACTGGCCATGCGCTCGGCCCAAACCGCGATCAGCTTACAGCCTTCCCTCGCCGACGCTCGCGAGGTGCTGGCGAAACTCGATATGCAAACCGGGCAGTACCAGGAAGCGATCGAGCAGTGCAGGAAGGTGTTGATCAGTGATCCCGACGATCAAACCGCGGTCTACCGTCTGATTCAGGCGTTGCGGAAGACCGGGCAAACCAAAGAGATTCCGGAATTGCTTCAGCGTCTGGCGAACATGCGCGAAAAAGCCACACAGGATGAACGGGAACGCTCCCGCTACCATCTATACGAAGACGATTCATCAACCGACTCCCCAACTCCTCCCAGCCAGCCTTAATCGCAGCCTGCGGCCCTACCGTCTGGCAAGGGCATGAACTCCAGGGATTTCCCAGCCCAGCGGAACGCGCCCTTGCAAGCCCTAGTGGAAAAGAACTAGAAAAACCTTGACAGCAGATTACCTGTGGGATGTATCCTGAGCACAACTGAGCAAACGTTTACAGTATTGCTTGGCAGTGACAGGGTGTGGATTGCATGAATAACAGGGAGGGGTGCATGCGAGCGAGGTTTTTCATTGGGTGGTCCGTCCGGCTGCTGGCCGTGATTCTGCTGATATCGGGTTCGGCCTGGGCCCAGTTCACTTCAAATATCCAGGGTGAGGTTACAGATTCTAGCGGCGCCGTGGTCGTGGCCGCCAAAGTTACGCTCGTCAATTCCGTCACCCATGTGTCCGCGAGCACCACGAGCTCAGCCACCGGATTGTACCGGTTTATAAGTCTTGCCCCAGGCGGATACCAGATCAGCGTTACCGCGCCAAGCTTTGTGAGCGCCCAAGAGGACGTTACGCTTTTGACGGATCAAAGCTTGAACCTCGACATCGTCCTCAAAGTAGGCTCGGCGAACCAGACCGTTACCGTGACTGCTGAAACCCCCGTTTTGAACACGGGCGAGATTCGTAACCAACAGACCATCGAAACGCAGGAGCTCTCTGAGGTGCCCCTGGCAGGCCGGAACCTGCTCGCTTTGACCAGCATCGCGCCGGGCGTCTCTGGACTGGGCGTCAACGGCGGTCCTGGCGTTTCGGGCGGCACCCCGGGAACTGGCGTAGACAACTTCAACACCGAAGAGGCGGTAGACGTCAGCGCCAAGGGCCAAGGCACGGTTTCGAACCAGTGGATCGTGGACGGCTTGAACGTCAGCAGCGCCATTCGCCAGGGCGTCCTGAACCTCACTCCCAATCCTGACACCATTCAGGAAGCCAGCAACCAGGTCAATACGTTTGACGTCGACTATGGCAACGCCAGCGGCGTCCAGTTTGCCATGACCACCAAGTCGGGAACCGATAAATTCCACTTTCTGGCCAGCGACTATTTCACCAACCAAAAAATGTTTGCCGATTATTCTTTGCCCGGCGACAATCACGCCTACAGCCCCTTCCACAGCAACAATCTTTCTTTCACCGCCAGTGGCCCGATTATTCCTCATCACCGGTTTTTCTTTTTCTTCAGCGTCGAGCCGTTACGCTCTTCCGCGTCCACCGGTAACCAGGTGGAAACCTATGCGGCCCCGCAGGCGGGTGGGTTCATTCCTTGGGCCCAGGCAAACTATCCGAACACCTTGGGAACCCAGATTCTCACTCAGTTTCCGGTTGCCGCCGCAGTGGCCTTCAGCAGCGTAAACCAGACCGCAAACGATGTTTTCCCTGGCACCTGCGGAACGGCCGCCACGAATAACTTGCCTTGTTCGACGATCATGACCGACAACGGAGTATTCAACGGCACGAACTTCCGTAACGGCACCCAGTACTTCGGCCGCGCGGACAAATATTTCGACAACGATCGTATTTATTTCAGCGTCTTCCGTACCGTTAACGCCTACGGCGGACCGGCAACCGTCACTGCATTCGGAAGCACCAACAATACCTGGGAGCGCGCCGTACAGGGTGGCTGGACACACACTTTCAGCCCGACCATGCTGAACGAAGTGTCCATTGGAAACAGCCGCGTTCAGGGTATTAACGACGAAACCGGCAACTTTGACGTCCCCACCATTAACGTCACCGGCCAAAACGTCGGCTACGGCATTGGCTTCGCCCAAGGCAATTTCATCCAACATAACTATCACTGGCGCGATGTGCTGACCAAGGTCCACGGCAATCATGAGATCAAGGTCGGCTACGAGGGCTGGTTCGGCGACGACGAAGCTCTCTTCCAAGGGCCGTGGTCACACCCTACGTTCCAGTTCAACAACTTGTTAGCGTTGGCGCAAGATGCACCCCAGAATGAAACGGGAGTGTTCTACAGCCCTCAGACCGGCCAAGAAGCGCTAAACAGCTGGGACGCTCGTGGCTCCACATATGGCGTCTTTGCACAAGATACTTGGAAGGCTCGCCGCAATCTGACTGTCACCCTGGGCTTCCGCTTTGACAATGATGGCAACCCATATGGCAACTCGCCGACCACGGTCTTTGGTAACTTTTACCTCGGAGGCGGCTCAACCTTCGATGAGCGCGTTGCCAACGGCCATACCCAAGCCGGGCATTACGCGCTTGAGTCGGCACCCAAAGGTTACGATCCTCGCATCGGTTTTGCGTGGGATATCACCGGGTCCGGCGCTTGGGTCCTGCACGGCGGATTCGGGTTGTATACGGATGCGCTTTCTTTCGCCAACATGCAGGAACAGTTCCGGGGCAATCCACCGGGGGAAATTTCAACGAATTTCGTGACGGGAACCTCCACTCCGCCGCTTTTCGTCCTGGGTACCACCAACACGCCCCCATTTGGGTTCACATACCCGGCGCTCGCCGGCTCCCCGCTGTGCCCTACGGCGCCCTGTTTGGACGCCGCGGGAGGAATTGTGGGATCGGGAATTGGAATTGGCGGAGAAGACCCGTATCTCAAATCCCCCACTTCCTACCAGGGTGCGGCCACCCTCGAGCATAAGCTTGGCCAATACCTGGTTGCCAGCGTGCTTTGGAGCTACGCCCATGACACCAACCTCGTCCCAGGCGGAGACGTGGGAGGCAACGTTAACTATGGCAGTGACATCAACAATTTGCCGGGGGGCTTGATAGGCCTGCCCTACGGCTCGCTCGCGCCGACACTCAACCCGAGTTTCGGTTCGATCAGCTATAGTCAGAACATTGCCCATAGCAACTACGACGGCGTAACATTCAACCTCCGCGGGCGACTACGGCATGCGTTCTTTGACGCGTCGTATACCCGCTCTTCTTCGAAAGATGACGAGGGCGTCTATCCTGTTGCAACGAACATCCAACAATACTATGGACCCTCGCCTTGGGACGTTCCCAACCGCTTCTCCCTATCCTTCAACTATCAGTTCACCGGCCTGAATCAAGGCCAGGGAGTGATCGGGAAGGTTACCGGTGGGTGGGGAGTGAGCGGGACTAGCCTTTACCAGTCTGGTTATCCTTTCTCCGTTATTGCCGAGAATTTGTTCAACCAGGCATCTTATGTCGCAGGTGCAGACGCGCACCTTTCCCCAACAGGTGACTACAACGCCGATGGGCAGACCAACGATTTTCCAAACGTGACGAGTTACTCGGAGGGAAAGAATTACACCGGCGGCGTCTTTTCGGCAGGCCAGTTCACCGTGCCTACCATCGGCACCTTGGGCAACGAGAAGAATAATCTATTTCGCAATCCGTCCTTCGCCGAAACCGACTTCAGCGTTTACAAGGACAATCACATAACCGAGAGGCTCAACTTTCAATTCCGGGTTGACTTCTTCAACCTGTTCAACCGCGCCAATTTCCAGAATATCTCGAACAACGTGAACGCTGGAAACTTTGGTACAGTGACCAGCCAATTGCTTCCCCGATGGTTTGATATCGGCGGGAAGTTCACCTTCTAGTCTGATTCGAACAACAAGCTGAGGCTCCTCCGCTCCGTACCCGGAGCGGGGGAGCACCGGCCCACCCCCCGCCGCTCCTTCCACAATCCGTCACGGCGTAGGCTCTTGACCCTGGGCAAAACCTGGAATGACTACCCTTCCTCGATCGTTGCTGATCCAATCTGTGAAATTCCTGTTGGTTTGCGTCACCATCGTAACGTCGTGCCAGGCGCAGGCGCTCCAGCTAAAGAACCAACACCTCGCTGCACAATTCGGACCGCGAGGATTGGTTTCGATCACCGATCAAACATCCGGCATCACCCTGCATTTCCCGCACGAAGATTTTTCACTCACTGTCGACCAACAGCCGTTCGATAGTTCCCGCTTGCCCGCGCCGGTCGTCAAGCAAATGCAAAATGGAGTCGCCTACTACTATCAGGACCGAGGTTATTCTTTTCGAGTTTTCTATCAGACCAGCGACGACTGGAAGTTCTTGACCAAGAGCCTGCAGATCATCGACGGACCAAATCCTCGCTACTCCGTGAAGCATGTCGAACCGATCCGGATCTCGCTTGACGCCAAGATTCAGAGCACATTCACACCAGCGGCCTACCTTCCCCAGTTCGGCCTCCCAGGCAATGATTTCCGAGACAGCCTGGCTACCCGTGGCTTCGGAACCTTCCTCCGCCTAAAGACAGAGAACCAGGGCCTGATGCTGTTAGTACAGAATCCTTTCCTTGAGGTTGGCCGAAACGGTCAGGACACTTCCCTTTCGTATGCGCCGGAAATGCAATGGCGGAAAGAGTGGGGACCATTTTCAAGTGATCTGGCCATCATCGGTGTTTATCGGCAGAGCGGTAACCGAATCCCTGGGAAAATGGTCTACGAGTGGAAGCTATCGTCGGATGAGCGTGCCAGCGATGGCGCCGATATTAGCGAGATCCAAGCTTTCTCGGACTGCGTGCGGCGCTTCTTGATCCATCCTTCGCCGGACCCCATCAGCGTCGAAGTGGGATGGACGCTCAACGATTATCAGATCAATATCGCAACTTCCGACGGCCAGGCTGAATATAAGCGGGTGATGGATACAACCTCTGCGTTGGGCCTCCAGACGCTTCTTTACGCTCCGGCCAACAGCGATCTTTCGGACATCGCCAAGGACGCCGACGACTGGAATTGGGAGCATGTAACTTGGCTCGGACTAGGGCAGCAAATTCGCGCGGGAAAATGGGACGCGGAAAAAAGCCCAATTCCGGAGAGCCTAACCACCATGCAGGATTACGCCAAATCCAAACACATCGGCTTACTCGCGTATGTGTATCCGTCCTTGCCATACGCCGGGAATGCGGATTGGATTGTTCAGGATCCACAAAAAAAGCGTAACAACTCCTACGCCACGCTCTCTTCGCACGAGTTTCAGGACTTCTTGATCCACGAATTGCTGGTATTCAAGCGTCGCACCGGCATCGCTGGCTATTCGTTCGACTATGCCTTCCTGAATCTACCAGGTAGCAGTTCCTATTCGCAGTGGTGGGGTTGGCGCCGGGTCCTCGAAACGCTGCGGCGGTCCGAGCCTGAAATCGTGATCGATGGTCGGCAGACTTACCAGATGTACGGGCCGTGGAGTTGGTTAGGCGGGAGCTATCCTCATCCGACCGGCAACGACGAGCAGGCGGAGAGCTTCACGCCGTATCCCGACCTCCACTTCGATCGCGTTTCTGCCGATCGGGCCCGTTTTGTAAACTACTGGTATCGAAACTATCAGTTTGCCCCGCAAGAATTGATTCCTGGTTACATGACTCATCAAACCCCGCGGAATATCGATCTTCCCGGCAGCGATGAAACGACGCATCGGGAGCGCTCCAAAACTGTTTACACCAGCTTGCGCGCCCGCGATTGGGACTACTTGGGTTTTAAATATTCCGTGCTCTCTTCCATTGCCACTGGGGGATGGAACAACGTCTTTGACATGCTTCCCGGTCGTGATCCCGAAGAGTTTCAGCATTTTTCGGAAGCCGACAAATCCTGGATTCGCCATTGGCTGGACTGGACCGTGGCAAACAAGGATTTTCTGCGAAGCACGCGGACCATCCTCGGGCAGCCGGCTATCGGTCGCGTTGACGGCACTGCCAGTATCATTGGCGATCACGGATATCTGTTTCTGTTCAACCCCAATTACAAAGCTCTCTCCGCTCACTTTCGTTTGGATAAAAACATCGGTCTGGATAGCGGGACGGAATTCCTGCTGAGGGAGCTATATCCCAGTGAGAGTAACCTCGTCGGAAAACCGGGTTCGGGTGTATGGCACTACGGCGATGACGTTGATACTACGTTGGATGGGACGAGCGCGACCGCCCTCGAGCTAGTTCCCTTGCCCAAAGTCCAGGGGCAGATCCTCGTTTTTGGTGCGGATTCTTTGGATCCGTCGAAGCCGGTCCGCGCGGACCTTGAAAGCGGAGTCGTTCGCCTTACGGACGTCGCTGGCACACCTGGCAGCGCGCGAGAGATCGGCGTGCTTCTACCGGGCGACCCCGAAGTCAAAGGGATGACCGTGAACGGAACACCGGTTACCTTTATTCATCAGGGAAGATACGTCTCCGCCAGAGTGAAATTTGCAGGACAGGCGTTCGATCATTCCCAGGAACTATCGCTGCACCGTGACTCTAACGCCTCGATGACTGGCTCGTTTGTCGTCCCGAATCGAATTATGCAACAGCTCGCCCGGCGCCGGGAGTCTTGGCCGATACCATGGACGAAGGAAGACTACCAGACGACATGGCTGGTGCCGGAACGGCTCCTGATGTTCGTTCAGTTCGCAGAACCCGATGATACGATCAAACCGCAGATGTCACTGGACGGGTCGCCTGTTGAACTCACCCGAGCTTACGCGTCGGTGCGCGAACACCCCGAGTCATTCGTGGGATTCTATGCGGATTTATCCCGTCTGAAGCCAGATACAACTCACACCATCCATCTGACGCTGCCGAAGCTCGATCCTGGGCGCTTCCAAGGCGTTTTCTTCGATAACGTAGAGACGGAATACACCACCCAACTGGCGCCGTAAGACAGCGCCGGGATGACTTGATTTTTTCTTGGTACCTAGGAGCCGGCCAATGTCACTCGCTACCCGACGCGACTTTTTGAAGACCCTTGGCGCCGCTGCAGCGCTTTCCGCATCAAGCTTGAACGCTGCCACGCGAGTCCCGGCCGCCGTCGAAGGATTTCCTCGGACCGACTTTTTTCCCAATCGGCAGCCTCTTGGTAAAAGTACCTTTTATCCGCTTCCGTTAACCTCGGTCCGACCCAAAGGCTGGCTGTTGAAACAGCTGGAAATCCAGGCAAACGGCTTGGGCGGCCACCTGGATGAGTTCTGGCCGGATGTCGGCCCAGATAGTGGATGGCTGGGCGGGAATGGTGAATCCTGGGAGCGCGGCCCGTATTTCCTCGATGGGCTGGTGCCGCTCGCGTACTTGCTGCAAGACGACCGATTGCTTGCGAAATCCCAGAAATGGGTCAACTGGACGCTCGAGCATCCACAGGCGAACGGCATGATTGGTCCCACAAAGGTCGATGACTGGTGGCCACGCATGGTCATGCTGAAGGTCCTGACGCAATACCAGGAAGCAACAGCGGATCCGCAAGTGATACCGCTGATGCAAAGGTATTTTGCGTATCAACTTTCCGAATTGCCGAACCGCCCGCTCCGCGACTGGGGCAAATATCGGTGGCAAGACGAAGTGGCCAGCGTGGTGTGGCTTTACAACCGTACCGGTGACCAGAATCTACTGCAGCTCGCGCAGGCCCTTCGTCGGCAAGGGTACGATTGGCGCAGCCAGTTTGCCCACTTTGCCTACACCCACAAAATGACGGCGGAAGAACTCGGGCTTCGCCGCGGGAGTCTTCCTCCCGAAATTGCCATGCAGACTCACGGCGTGAACAACGCGATGGCTCTCAAGTCATCGGCGCTCTGGTGGCTAGTTTCAGGAGATGAGTCCTATCGCGCCGGAGTCAGCCAGCAACTCGCCGCTCTGGATACGTATCACGGGCTTCCCAACGGCATGTTCAGTGCCGACGAGCATCTAGCGGGAACGAATCCCTCCCAGGGAACCGAGCTATGCACTGTCGTCGAGCAAATGTTTTCGCTGGAATATGCCATGGCCATAGTGGGCGATCCGTTGCTTGGCGATCGTCTGGAAAGGATTGCCTACAATGCCCTGCCCGGAACTTTCCGGGACGACATGTGGTCTCACCAGTACGATCAGCAGCCCAATCAGATTGAGTGCAATTTGAGCCAGCGTCCCTGGACGTCGAATGGGCCCGAATCGAATCTCTACGGCCTGGAACCGAACTTTGGCTGCTGCACCGCGAACATGCACCAAGGATGGCCGAAACTCACTTCTCACTTGTGGATGGCGGGCGCCGACGGCGGTGTCGCAGCCGTTGTCTATGCCCCATGCGAGTTAAAAACCAGGATAGGCAATGTTCCGGTAACGATCGAAGAGCAGACCGGATATCCATTTGACGGCAACATTCTTTTGCTGGTGCAGCCCCAATCTCCGGTGCGATTCCCTCTCAAGCTCCGCGTCCCGGTCTGGGCGGACAAAGCGAATATTCAAGTGAACGGCAAGCCCGTTGAATCCGTTCGCGCCGGCACCTTCGCGTTGATCGATCGAGAATGGAAATCGAGCGACCGGGTCGAGTTGCAATTCCCAATGAGGCCGACCGTTTCTCGTTCCTACCACAACGCCGTAGTAATTGAGAGAGGCCCGGTGGTCTACTCGCTGGATATTTCGACCGAGTGGCGAAAGCTAAAGTCTCGCGGCATGACCGCAGATTGGGAAGCCTATCCGCAGTCCGCTTGGAATTATGCGCTGGCTATAAACGAGCATTCCGCCGGGGCGGTGCCGGAAATAAAGGGTTTCGCTTCGGACCAGGGAGTGTTTACCGCAGAAGGCGCTCCCATAAAAATCGAGGTGCAAGCCAGGAAGCTGCCCTCATGGAAAGCCGAGGATGGCTGCGCTGGCGAGCTCCCACACAGTCCGGTAGCCAGCGATCAACCGCAAGAGACTTTGCGGCTGGTTCCTTACGGCGCGGCCAAGCTCCGAATAACAGCGTTTCCCGAACTTACTGGATAGCACGGACGCTACAGGCTTTCGACTCTGAACCAACTTTGTCAGCGCCCACGGTCTGCCTTATCGTGAGCGAAATATGCGCGGATGACCTCTGAAGGAGCAGTATCGCGTGAGCCGCTATAGAACGCCGGGTCCGCAGCATACTCGATTTCCCACGGAATCTCCTGAGCCATTTCGTCATTGCGAAGTATGCCCGCGTTGCAGATGATGGCGTCGAGCCGGTGACCGTCTGCCTTGACCGCTGCGACGCACCCTCGCACCGACGAAGGGTCTGAGAGCTCGCAGGAGTAGCCGATCGCCTTGCCGGGAAACGTCGCGCACGCCGCTGCGGCCTTCTCCTTGGTGCGCGCGGTCCCCAGCACCAGGGCGCGGCGCAGGGCGAGCACGCGACACGCCTCCTGCCCGATGCCTGAGTTGCAGCCCGTCACCAGAATCGTCTGGCCGGCGAGCGAGAGCCCTTCGGTGACCTGCTCCGCCGTCGACCCGTAACCGAAGCCGGTCGGCCCTGCTGATTTGAACATTGCAAACAAAGACATGTGGGTTCTCTTTCTCGACGCGAAGCGTGCCTTCGTACCATCAACTGGTTCCGGTTATCTTAAAGCGCGAGAAGGCCCGACGCCTTGAAACACTGCCGATACCTTGTCAATACCACTCTTTGCCATTACAAAATCTCCTCCCCGCAGTTGGTGAAGACGCGGACCAGGGCTCCTGGAAACCTATCCCTGTTTCACAGGCTTCGCGCTGACTTCTTAGGCGAACTGCCCTGCTTCCTCAAACGTCAACCGAGGATTCCGCTGGTAAGGCGTGTCGGCTTTGCCGTATCCAATACTGCAAATGAAGTTCGACTGGATTCGCGTGCCCGAAAAGAACGCTTGATCAACGCCCGCATTATCGAAGCCCGACATGGGGCCACAGTCGAGACCCAAC
>Ga0302324_100016336_pt1 | contig 14795 bp, 14 predicted proteins | sample Palsa_T0_1_FD_201949 | JGI IMG/M metagenome (GOLD analysis project Ga0302324, IMG submission 201949) | Peat permafrost microbial communities from Stordalen Mire near Abisko, Sweden - Palsa_T0_1 | ecosystem: Environmental > Terrestrial > Soil > Palsa > Peat permafrost | place: Sweden: Abisko...
CTCGGGGTCGCCATGTGATTGGCGTATGCTCTGTCGACACGCGAACCTCAAGATCAACACACGAAAATAGCGATCCAGTCGGTCGATCCGATCCGCGCACGGCATCTACCCCGGCGACTCAATTTCACGTATAGAGAATCACGACCCGCCAACTTCTGCTATCACCTTTGGATTAGCTTCCGAGTCTCTTCATCCAAATTGGTTTGGCGACGTATAGTCCGGGGGAACGTCATGGAAGTGCACAAACCCAGATTGCTTCACAATTGGCGCGAATTCCTGGTCGAGATAGGGACAATTGTTATCGGCGTGCTGATTGCATTGGCAGCGGAACAGGCGGCAGAAGCAGTGCATTGGCACTATGAGGCGGCGCAGGCCGAAGCCGCCATAGGCGACGAGTTGAGCGCGGATTTGGCTCAGATGGCTGAGAGAGAATACATTGACCCCTGCATACGCAAACGGATCGCCGAGCTACGGGACAAGCTTCTTCAACCCGGTACACAATGGAAGGCCGACCCGCAAATACTCGCCAATCCTCCACCAACCGTTCTCCCTTCGGCGTTTAGAACGCCAAGCAGACTCTGGATTCGCAATGCGTGGCAAACAGCCGTAGCGAACGATTCGGTTTCTCACATGTTCTCGGATCGCGCGGCGGTGTATGGAGGGATTTACAGGCAGGTCGAACATATATCGGACCTGCAGGACTCAGAGTTTCAGGCAGAGCAGGGAATGACGGCGCTGAGCTACGATCTCGTGCTCTCGCCGGACAAACGACAGGATTACCTCAATACGCTTGGAAGACTCGACGCACTCAATGATCTCATCGTTGCGGTAAGCCAGCAATCTCTCGCGCATGGAGCGCAAATAGGAATAGGGCCGAATAAGCGCGCTATTGCCGAGCTATTCGCTTTGCAGCGTCATTACCGGGGTGCCTGCGTCATCGATGCCAAGCTCCCGCGCGTTGAATGAATTCGCACCGTCGCACCCGGACTGGCCTGCGCCCGGTTTCATTGACGGGCACAGCTGATCCAAGCGCCAGACTTTTTCAACAGCCTGCTAATCCCACGGTGGTCACGGGAATAAAATCATCCGTCCGCAAGTCCTAACCCTCGCACCCAAGCGAGGGATTTCTGATGTTGAGCAATTATTCTGCCGTGGAGCGCCGCTCTGCGGCGGCCAGGGATGAATTCGAGCGGTTCACCACTGTCGCGATCTTTTTCCACTGGATCGTCGCCGCGCTGATTCTTGCCAACATTCTCATCGCCTGGCAGTTCCCGCTGGTGCACGGATCGCTCAGGCTCGCGGCCTTTCAAATTCACAAGTCGATCGGAATCTCCGTGCTGCTGTTGAGCCTGCTGCGCCTGGCATGGCGCGTGCTGAATCCGCCGCCGCCTTTCGCAAACACGATGCGAGCCTGGGAGATGGGGGCTTCGAAACTCGTCGAACGGAGCTTCTATTTCATCATGCTGGCGTTGCCGCTGACGGGGTGGGCTTTGTCGTCGGCATCGGATCTCCATGTTCCGATCGTGCTGTTCGGCGTCGTGCACTGGCCGGATATGCCGTTCCTCGGCACGCTGCCGTTCGAGCAGAAGCTCGGCGTCTACAGCTCGGCCGTCGCCGCGCACCACCTCCTCGCCAAAATCACCTACGCGCTGGTCGCGCTGCATGTGCTCGCAGCACTTCGGCACCAGTTCATCAAGCGCGACCTCGTTCTTGCGCGCATGATTCCGTCGCTTGCCCGGCGCAGGCCGCTCCGCGATCTACGAGGTTATTGAGTGGCGCGAACCAGACAACCGACGAATCCCTCTGTTGCGCGTTCTTATCTTGTCGGGGCCCGGTTGCATTCCCGACACGAGGGAGGAAACCGATGGCCGCAGCGGAGAAAGACGCGATACGTCCGACGCATGTCGAGGAAGCGATCCAGGCGATGGCCGCCATGCACGACGCGCATCACGCGGAAGCGTCCGGATTGGATCGTCTGGTCGATCGGATTACCGCGACGGTCGCCAGGTCCAGCTTCCTGATTTACGTCGCGCTGGCTATCGTGCTGTGGATCGGCGCGAACTCCGTCATGCGGGAGACGGGCGCGCGGGCAGCCGATGCCTGGCCGTTTTCGTTCTTGTCGCTCCTCGTGTCGAGCACCGCCCTCTTCATCTCGATTCTGATCCTGGCCAGTCAGAGGCGGGCAGACCGCCTGGCGAACCTTCGGGAGCAAATGACACTCGAGATGGTCCTGCTCACCACGCAGAAAGTATCGAAGCTTATCGATCTTATGGAAGAACTCCGGCGCGACAGTCCGGACGTGAAGGATCGCGTCGATCTGGAAGCAGTCGAAATGGCGGATATGCCGGATCACGACGCGGTTCTCACCGCGATCCAGGAAATCAATGAGAGCTGAAATGCAGCATTGGGGGAGATGGTCGTTGAAGCGGATTAGGTTTTCAGTGGCGATGAAAGCGTCGACTAACAGGGCTCGAAAGCCCTTTTTGGGCGCATCAAGCGATTGCTTCCTCACATGATTCCAATGTCGCAATATTCCGATTTGGATTTTCTTTCCCCGCTTGCGTCCGGCTACGCCGAGGCTTCGCCGGACCAGGCGCTCAATCCGCCGAAGCTTCAGCGAAGGCGGATTGCGGGGGAATAAAAGGGAGAGCAGCGACTCAGCTGAACTACTTCGCGTCCACCGGCACGCCGGGCTCGTGTTTGCTGGAGCGGATGACGAGGGCCGTCTTCACGCTTGCAACGTTCTTCGCGGCGGTCAGCGTGTCGGTGATGAACGATTGGAACGCCGAGAGATCCTCTGCTACGCATTTGAGCAGGAAGTCGACTTCACCGGAGAGCATGAAACATTCGCGCACGGCGGGCCACGCGCGGACCTGCTCCTCGAAGCGCTTGAGGTCGGCCTCGGCCTGGCTGGCCAGCCCCACAAAGGCGAAACCCGTCACTTCGTAGCCGAGCGCCTTGCCGTCGAGATCGGCATGATAGCCCTTGATGTAGCCGGCCTTTTCGAGGGCGCGCATCCGCCTCAGGCAGGGCGGTGCCGTGATCTTCGCCCGCCGCGAGAGTTCGACATTGGTGATACGGCCGTTGTTCTGGAGTTCGGAAAGGATGCGAAGATCGATGGAATCGAGCTTATGGCGCTCCATGGGGACCTGCGGTTGTCTGACACGCCGCTATTTAACTCCCGGCGCCTGCCGCGCGCAATAATATTTCGAGATACAGAAAGTTCCTGTCCGAAGGTATTCCACGCGGAATCTGTGGAATTCCGTGCTTTGGAGAATCACGGAACGAATACGATCCGCGCAACAATTCGTGACAGGAACTTAATTGCCGGAAGTCCCCCGTTTTCCAAGGACTGCTTGACCTTTCCGGGCCGTGTTCCGATATCAGACCGTGAGGGGTCGTATGACTGCGAGGGCGGTTGCGCATCCTGTGAGTCCGGACTTGGGAAGCGCCATGCACGCCAAAGTCGTCATTCTGGGCAGCGGGCCTGCGGGCGCGACGGCCGCCATCTATGCGGCACGCGCGATGCTCGAGCCCGTGATGATCTCGGGGATTCAGCCCGGCGGACAACTCACCATCACCACGGAAGTCGAGAATTATCCCGGCTTCGCCGAAGCGATTCAGGGCCCCTGGCTCATGGAGCAGATGCAGGCGCAGGCCGAGCATGTCGGCACGCGCGTCGTGCAGGATACGATCGCGGCGGTGGATCTCGCGTGCCGCCCGTTCACGCTCGTGGGCGATTCCGGTGCGCGCTACGCGGCCGAGACGCTGATCATCGCCACGGGCGCGCAAGCGAACTGGCTCGGTCTCGCATCCGAAGAGAAATACAAAGGCTTCGGCGTGTCGGCTTGCGCCACCTGCGACGGCTTCTTCTTTCGCGGCAAGAGCGTGGCGGTTGTCGGCGGCGGGAATACGGCGGCGGAGGAAGCTTTGTTCCTCACCAATTTCGCCGAGCGGGTGACGCTCATCCATCGCCGCGCCGTGCTGCGCGCCGACAAGACCAACCAGATGCGCCTCGCCGCGAACCGGAAGATCGACGTGATCTACGATTCCTGCGTCGACGACGTGATCGGCTCGGACGATCCGCGCTCTGTGCGCGCAATCACGATCCGCAATCTCGGTACCGGCGAAAACCATACGCTCGCCGTCGACGGACTCTTCGTCGCCATCGGCCATTCGCCGGCGACGCATCTGTTCCACGGACAACTGGACATGGACCCGGAAGGCTATATCCGCTCGGCGCCCGACTCGACGCGCACCAGCGTGCCCGGCGTGTTCGCGGCCGGCGACGTGAAAGACAAGATTTTTCGCCAGGCGGTGACGGCCGCGGGCATGGGTTGCATGGCTGCCTTGGAGGCCGAGCGGTTTCTCGCGGGCGCGCACTAACGCCCGCCAAGCCCTGGGAGGGGCGAGCATGGATTGGGACAAGCTTCGCATTTTCCACGCTGTCGCCTCGGCGGGCAGTTTCACGCATGCCGGCCAGATGCTCACGCTCAGCCAATCGGCGGTGAGCCGGCAGATCAGCGCACTAGAAGAAGAGATCGTCACGCCGCTGTTTCAGCGCCATGCGCGCGGACTCACGCTCACCGATGAGGGCGAGTTGCTCTATGGCGCGGTGTCGGATGTGCTGACAAGATTGGGCCAGGCCGAGGAAGCGCTGAAGAACGCGCAATCCGCGCCGCGCGGCTCGCTCAAGGTCACGTCGAGCCACGGTCTCGGCGCCTATTGGCTGTTGCCGCGGCTCAACGAATTTCTGCTCGATTATCCCGAGCTCCAGGTTCACCTGGTGTTCGAGGATCGCGAACTCGATCTCGCGCAACGCGAGGCCGATCTCGCGCTCAGGATGCGCGCGCCGGTGCAGGCCGATCTCATTCAGCGCAAGCTGTTCACGGTGCACTACCACACTTATGCGTCGCCGGCATATCTGGCCCGCGCCGGCATGCCGCAAACCCTCGAGGACCTCGTCAACCACACCGTGATCGTCTATGGCGAGACGGCCACGCCGGAAATCCGCGACGTCAACTGGCTGGTCGATGCGACGCGGCGGCTGGCGCCCGGAGGGATGACGCGGACGCTGCGCATCAACAACCTGACCGGTATCCTCTATGCCACCGAAGCCGGCGCGGGCGTAGCCGCCCTGCCGGATTACGTCGCGGCGGGCCGTCCCAGTCTCGTTCGCATCCTGCCGGAGGTCGATGGGCCGACCTTCGACGTCCACCTCGTCTATTGCGATGCACTGCGCCAGTCCAAGCGCGTCGCCGCCTTCCGCGATTTCCTCGTGCGTGCGGCAAAAGACTGGAAATACTGAGGCGGCCCGCACACGTGCTCGTGATTGCCGGCTGTTGAAATTCGCGGAATCGGTCCCTATTTCTGTTTGGTCGCGGCCGTCCCCCCACGGTTTGCGGCACTGGCGGAGGACTTCTTCGCCGCCTCGCGCCCGCCCCCTCGGGCGCGAGGCCGCCCTCCCCCAAGGGCACCCCAAGCATGAAAGCCGGAGCGATTTTCGCTCCGGCTTTTTTGTCGATTTCGCTACGCCGCCGCTTTCCGCGTCGCCACCACCTGCTCGGCCAGCTTGCCGGTCAGCTCGGCCAGGTGATCGAACTTCGTCTCGAAAGTACCGACGCCCTGCGTCAGCGAGCGCAGGTCGATGATGAGGCCGTGCAGTTCCGACATGGGCATCTGCGCCTCGACCGTGTCCCAGCCGCGCCAGCCCTCGCGCGCATCGAAGCCCATCAATTGGCCGCGCCGACCGCTGACGATGGCATTGACCTTCGCGGTCGCGTCGTTGGGTGCATGGATGCGCACATGCATGATCGGCTCGAGCAGCACCGGCGAACAGTTCGGCATGCCTTCGGTCATCGCGATGCGCCCGGCCGTCTGGAATGCGGCGTCCGACGAGTCGACGGAGTGATAGGACCCGTCGATCAGCTTCACCGCGAGATCGACCACCGGAAAGCCCAGCGGACCTTCCTTCAGATATTCGGCGACACCTTTCTCCACCGACGGAATCCAGTTCTTCGGCACGACGCCGCCCGTGATCGCGTCTTCGAACACGAAGCCTGACCCGCGGGGCAACGGGCGGATGTCGATCACCACGTCGCCGAACTGACCGTGACCTCCCGTCTGGCGCTTGTGACGGCCGCGTTGGGTGGTGCCTTTGCGGATCGTCTCCTTGTAGGGGACATGCGGCAGATGGGTGTTGAGCTTGAGGCCGTATTTGCTCTGCAGCTTTTCGACGGCGACCTTCAAATGGATTTCGCCCTGGCCGACCAGCGCGATTTCGTGCAGCTCGGCGTTCTGCTCGAAATGCAGCGACGGGTCTTCCTCGCGCAGCTTGGCGATCGCCGCGGTGAGCTTCACTTCGTCCTTGCGGTCCGCCGCCTCGATCGCAAGCCGGTAGACGGGTGCCAACTGCTCGATCGCGATCTTCGGCAGCGACGCGACAGTACCGGTCGCAAGCGTTTCGCCCGTCACGACGCCTTCGAGGCGTCCGAACGCAACCGTATCGCCGGCTTTGGCGTCTGCAAGCTTGGTCTGCGCCTCGCCTTTCAGCGCGAAGATTCCGCCGATGCGCGCGTCGCCGCCGTCGCGACGCTGCAGAACCGCGCCGTCCTTCACCGCACCCGCAAGCACGCGCGCCAGGCTCAGCTTGCCGCCATGCGAGGAATGATAAGTCTTCAGGATCTGCACCACCGCCTCGCCGTTCGTCTTGAGGCCGAGTCGCGCGCAGGTCGCTTCCACGCCCGGCACTTCGTGGCGCAATGCCTTGAGCAACCGCCGCACGCCGTTGTCGCGTTCCGCCGAGCCGATCAGGGCCGGCACGATGAGCCCTTCCGACAATTCGCGGGCGAGATCGTCGAACACCTCGTCGCGCGGCGGCTCGACGTCGGACAACAGCTCTTCCATCAAATGCTCGTCGTAATCGGCGAGCTTTTCCAGCATCTGGAAACGCGCTTCCTTCTCCCGCTCCTTCACGTCGCCGTTCAACTCGATCAACTGGGATTCCGCGTGCTCGCGATAGACGAAGGCGCGCTCCAGCGCGAGATCGACGAAGCCCGTCACGACGCCGTCCTCCCAGATGGGAATCTGGCGCAGCAGCAGCGGCGTGTCGCTGGCCTGTTGCAGCGTGCCCAGCAGATCGCGCAGTGCACCGCCGGATTTGTCGATCTTGTTGACGAACAGGAAATGGGGGATGGCGAGGTCTTCAAGCCGCTTCAGATAGGGCTTGAGCATCTGCACCTTGGCGGGTTCCGGCTCGCACACCACGACGGCGGCGTCCACGCCCGGCAGCACATTCAGCGTATCCTGCAGGAATTCGATCGAACCCGGACAATCGAGGAAGGTGAAACTGTCGTCGAGATATTTCGTGGTGGCGCAATTGACCTCGATGCTCATCTGCCGGGCGCGCGCTTCGGGTGCGGTGTCTCCCACCGTGTTCTTCTGCGTCACCGATCCTTTGCGCTGTGTCGCGCCGGTAATCGCCAGAATGCTTTCCAGCAACGTCGTCTTGCCGCTGCCGTAAGGTCCTACCAGGGCCACTGTGCGTGGCCCCGTTCCTCCATTTTTTTTGGACATGCTCCGCGCCTCCTGATCCCGGATGCCGTCCGGCTACGCCGAAGCTTCAGCGTAGGCGGATGCCGGGCGGGACGCGGCGGGCGCTGGCTCTACGGAGCCCGCGTCACGCGCCCCTGGGACGGGATGCTCGCGCCGAAAGGCTCTGTCTGGCAAGACGGGAATGCGAAATTAGAGCGCTTGACTTGGGCCGGGGCCAGTGTGCAGCGGCGGCGAAATTCAGGCGCGACCGGCGACCGGGGACATCAGGTAGTTGTCGTCCGCCATGCGCTCGAGATCTTCCGCGAGGCGTTCGAGCTCGACCGCGCTTTTCAGCATCAGGTCAATATAGTTGCCCAGCCGCGTCTCTTCGGCCCTTTCGCGGAAGTCCATCGCAAGGCCTCGGAGTTCCGTGGCTTGCGTCAACCTTGGATCGGTCATGTCGATCTCGATGAAGCGCGACTGGAGCATGGACCCGACACTGGCCCGCCACCGGCCGGCCCGCCAGTCGGGAATAGCCCTAAGTAAAAACGCGTAGCCGCGCGTCTCAAATCGGCACGCTATCGCAGATTGCCGCAGAAGCGCTGAATGCGCCGGCATGCGTCCTCGAGCTGCGCATTCGCGGCCGCATAGGAGATGCGGAAATTGGGCGACTGCCCGAACGCCGCGCCATGCACCACGGCGACACCTTCGGTTTCCAGGAGTTCGCTTGCGAAATCTTCGTCGCTCGCAATCGCTTTGCCGGACGGCGCCTGCTTGCCGATCAGCTTGCGCACCGAGGGATAGACGTAGAACGCGCCTTCCGGTTTGGGACATTCGATGCCGTGCGCCTGGTTGAGCATCGAGACCACCAGATCGCGCCGCTCTTCGAAGATGCGTTGGAATTTGGGAATGAAATCCTGCGGGCCGTTCAGCGCCTCGACGCTCGCCCATTGCGAGATCGATGCGGCATTCGAGACCGATTGCGATTGCAGCTTCGCCATCGCCCTGATGAGCGGCTCGGGCGCGCCGCAATATCCTATGCGCCAGCCCGTCATCGCATAGGCCTTGGAGACGCCGTTCATCGTCAATGTGCGCTCGTAAAGCCGCGGCTCGACCTGGGCCACGGTCGAGAACTGGAATCCGCCATAGACGAGATGCTCGTACATATCGTCGGTGAGGATCCACACTTGCGGATGGCGCAGCAGCACATCCGTCAACGCCTTCAACTGTTCGCGCGTATAGCAGGCGCCGGTGGGATTGGAAGGCTGGTTGAGGATCAGCCATTTGGTCTTGGGCGTGATCGCGCGGTCCAGCGCTTCCGCCGTCAGCCGGAATCCGTCTTCCATCCGTGTACGGACGATCACGGGGGCCCCGCCCGCCAGCAGCACGACATCGGGATAGGACACCCAATAGGGCGACGAAACGATCACTTCGTCGCCCGGATTCAACGTCGCCATCAGCGCGTTGAAGATGATGCTTTTGCCGCCGGGCGCCACGAAGCATTGCGCGGGTTTGTAATCGAGCCCGTTCTCGCGTTTGAACTTGCCGGCGATGGCCGCGCGCAATTCGGGGATGCCCTCGACGGCGGTGTATTTCGTTTCGCCCCGGCGGATGGCGGCGATGGCCGCCTCCTTGATGTTGTCCGGCGTGTCGAAATCCGGTTCGCCCGCGCCCAGCCCGATCACGTCGCGCCCGGCCGCCTTCAGGTCGCGCGCCTTCTGCGACACCGCGATGGTGGGCGAAGGCTGGATGCGGCCGAGAGCGTCGGACAGGAAGCCTTTGGGCAGGGCGGTGGGGGCCGTCACGGAGCGATTCCCTTCGATGGAGGCGACCACGTATCAATCCGCGAGGCCTTCCCGCAAGGGTCGGTCCACGCAAGGCGGTTACGCTTTTTCAATGGGCCGGCGCATAGACTCGCCTTGCTCCGGCCCGCATGCCGGACAAGCAGGGGTCTGCGCAGATGCTGACAATGCGCAAATTTGCGGCGGCGTTTCTGGGTGTGATGTGCCTCGCCGGCCTCATCGGCTGTTCGCATTCCGGGCAGCCTCCCGTCGGCCGCTGGGAAGGCAGTTACGAAACGGACGACGACATGGTCGTGGTCCGGCTCGAAATCGCGGCCAACGGCACGATCTATCTGAGCGCGCCCGATGCGATGGATATCGGCGGCACACCGCCCGACCAGCGCGGCCCCATGCGCGACAAACTTGCGGCCACGTTGTCGTCGAGCTGGAGCGGCGTCGAAGGCCGCACGATGGATTTCGACGGCCGCGTCTTCCGCAAGCCCGGCGGGCTCGCGCCGCAAATGGAATGGAATCCCGACAGCCAAAAAATGACGGTGGTCGTCTATCTCGGCATGAAGACGATCCGCATTCCGGTGCATGCGGTGAAGGATTTTTCCGATAATCCGTGGGGCGGATGAACGCGGAAAAATTTCTTCTCGCCCAGGCCGGTAAAAAAGCCAATGATTCCGGGGCTTTTCGCTATCATATCCGGTAAAGCGTCCGCCTGTTTCCCGCCTGATATTCCGCCTGTTCTTTCGCCTGTTATGGGCGTGAACTTTCCTCTCCCGTTTACGGGGGAGGTGGATCGCACGCGGTAGCGTGCGAGACGGAGGGGGACGTGCGGCGGCCCCCATCCCCCGGCTTCGCCGGGTACTTCCCCTGTAAACGGGGGGAAGAAAAATGTTAGCGGCGAAGTTCGACCATCGTTCGATGGTTTCCCCTGTTGAACAGGGGAAATAACAGGGGAGACTTCGGAGCGCGGGCATCGTGCCCGCCTTTTGCAAATTCGATGTCCAACCTTCGCATAGACATAGCAACATCTGAGCAAACGTCATTTTCCCAAGCGGGCTGGAAGCCCGCGCTCCGATTGCGCGCTGTATCGGTGTCGAAGATCCATATTTTTCTGTTCATGAAACGTTCCTTTACACCCTATAACTCGCCCGGTTCACTTGTCAACCCTACTGGTCTTAAAGCAGCCTGCCCTTCACGCCGGCGGCATGCCGATGAGACAGGGGAACCCGCCGACGCACTGAAGATCGATATTCGCGTTGCTGAATCCTCAGGCTTTCGCCAGGGCACGTTCCACGGCTTCGGGATCCCTTTCGATGACTGTCAACAGCACGCGCGCCGCAACATCCACTTTGCGGCCCTGCTCCCAGCCCTCGACCGTGCGGGCCGGTACGCCGAACCGGCTCTCGAATTCACGCGGACTCTTGGAAACCGCCTTGCGGATTTCCTTTACGCGCGCCGCCGGCATGGATTCGATCGTGCGTGTGGGAAGAGCAATCTTGCCTTGTTTGTAAGCCAGCGCTTCCTTCAGGCCGCCGACCAACGCGCGGCCGAAGCGCGTATCCTTCTTCGCCATTCCAAATTCGCTTTTCCGCTTAGCCATCGGTCAACTCCTTCACCAAATCCCTCACCATGTCCCATTGCGCGCGCGACAGGTCGCTCTGAACAGACTTGCTGTAAGCGAGCAGCAGCAAGGCCTCGTCGTCCTTCCAAATCACCACATAGATCGCGCGCCCGCCGCCGCGCTTGCCTCTCCCGCCCAGCCGGAAGCGGATTTTTCTGGCACCACCGAGACCGGGTATCACGTCGCCGGCATCCGGATTGGTGGCCAATTCGGTTTCCAGCCTGTCCAAATCCTCTGCGCCCGCTCCGAGCTTTTTGAGAGATTTGACGAACGCGGCGGTCCGAACAATTTTCATGATTCAATCTATACGCTACTAGCGTATCGTGTTCAAGCGAAGACACGCCAGCAGCGTATCTGTATGGTATCGGAATCTGGGTTAGAACGCTCACTCCGCCGGCGGCAGCGCAAGGAGACAAGGCAAGCCCGCGTCCCGCGCGGCGACCGTGCGGCCTAGTGGGCGGCAGGCGTCTCGGGCGCCGGGATCGCCAGCGGCTTTCCTTTTTCGAGAACATACGTGACGAGCAGCCTGGTTGGTTTTGGTCCGTTCAGAAGATAGTGCGGCAGGCCTGCCGGAACCTGCCAGTGATCGCCGGCCGTCACGTGCATCACCGGTTTGCCTGCGATGAACATGTCGCCGCCGCCTTCGAGCACATAGGTGATTTCCGTGCCGGGATGGATGTGGCGCTCGACCCGGCCGTTGGGTTGGATTTCCGTCATCGCGACAATGGTGGTGTAGGCGCTGCCGGGAACGTCGATCTGTTCCAGTACCGTGCGTTTGGCCGTCTGCGCATCGGCAGCAAGAGCTGCCGCAAGGACAGCGGCGGCAAACAGCAAACTCTTCGCCGCTTGTCGTGAGATGTGTCGAATATGCGCCGTCATGATTGTCCACCCCTCTGCACGCGTGAAGCTTATCACACCCGCCATCAGGAGCCGGGTGGCGTTATGATGGCGGCAGCGCCAGCAGGTAAGGCAGGCCGTCATTGATCGAAACGTCCTCGCCCCAGATCGTCGGGTCGAAGCCGTTCGGCAGTCCATCCTGCAATTGCGCTGTGGTACGGCCTTTGCCGCCGGCGCTTGTGGATTGCCCGCTGGTCTGAGTATCCCAATAGGCACCATTGACGGTGGCTCTTCCATCATCGAATCCAACCAGCCCGCCGACATCGCTGCCGCTGCCTGTGACGGCGCCGATGGAATAGGAATCGTCGATCACGCCGCCATTGTAGCCGACCAATCCGCCCACATATTCGGTTTCGTTGCCCACGACGGCGCTCGTATTGGCGAGTGCCGGCCCCACGATCAGCGGAAGCGCCAGCAGCACGCCTATTCCAGACGCCTTCGACCAATCGAATGCGGTGGAAGATTTCAACGCGCCGCGCAGCCGGTAAACGGAACGCACTTTCATGAAATCCTCCAAGGATGGGTCATGGATTGTTGATCACGTCAGGCCCGGAGTTCGTTTGGTTCGTGCCGATCGTTCCGATGTCGTTTGCACCCGTCAGATCGATGCCGGTGTTGGCGGTCACGTTGAGCAGATCGGCGGTGATCGTGCCCGCGCCGAAAACCTCGCCGGTCGCGGAGCCCAACGTCACCGTATTCCCGTCCAGTGCTCCCGTGAGATCGATATTGCCGGCGGTGACTTGCAGAGTCTGATTGTGCGAACCCGTGTTCAGGGTTCCGGAAATTGTCAAACTCTCCTTGTCTGTCAGCGCGAAATTGCCGCCGGTGTTCGTGAAATCGCCGAGGCTTCCGATGTGGTTGGCGCCGTTCAATGTGGTCGCGCCCGCAGCGCGTCCCGCCAATTTCATGGCCGTGATCGCCCCCGCGCCGGATTGCCCGATGCTGCCGGAGGAGTTCAATCCGATTTTGTCGCCCGCAGTGAGCGCGCCTGTGATCTCGATGTTGTGGCCCGCGCCTTTCGTGGCGAAAGAGAGATTGCCGGTGCCAGAATCGACGTTTGCGCCCACGATCAGGGATTCGCGATCCGTCAGCGAGATGCCGCCCGCGCCTGCGTTCGTGAAGTTGTCGAATGTTCCGACGAGATTGGCGCCGTTGAAGGTTGCGCCGCCGGCTGAGCTTCCGGTCAATGTGGCGGCCGCGATCGAACCCGAGCCATTTTCCATGATGCTGCCGCCCGCTGTCAGCGACACCGTCCCGGCCGTCTTGATGCTGTCGTCGATGTCGATGTTGCCCGTCGCGATCAGGCGAAGCTTCGCCGAATTCGCGAGCTTGACCGCATCGTCAATCGTGATGTCCGCATCGGCGGCGGTCGTCTGCACGAAGAGCCCGTCGGACAGATTCACCGCCTCGTCGAACGTAAAGCCGCTGCCGGTTGCGATGTATCCGTAATTGTCGAGGCCGTCGACGAGCGTCTGCACAGAAGTGTTCGAACCGGCCGCCTGCGCGATCAGGGCGGCATCCTGGGTCTGCAAGCTCGTTGCGCTGGCGGCGGAATAGGTCGCGTCGGCAGTCGGTGCGATGAAAATATTGCCCCAGATGTTGAAGTCGCTGAGCGTGCCGGTCGCGTTCTCCAGGATCGCCGCGTTGGTGGCACCCGTTGCGGAATTTTGCGTGGTGTAGGCCAGAACGGCGCTGTCGGATATCGTGCCCGGCGCCAGGAGAAGATAATAATAGCCGTTGGCGCCCGTGCTGATGGAGCCGAGGTTTTCGCCGTTCAGCATGAGCGAGACATACCCGATACCGGAAGATGTCGAAGCGAGAGGCGTCTCGCCGTCGTCCTTATAAGCGACGCCGGAAATCGCTTGCGGCGTGCCGGTTGGATATTGCCAGAGAAAATACGGGAACAATCCGGCCGCCTGACCCCATTCATTTCCTGCGAAAAATGACCCGTCTTGCAGTTCCGCCGTGGTCGCGCCGGTTACTTGAGCGGCGGACGTGGTGCCGCCGCCGATGCCGCTTGCCTGACCGCTTGTTTGGACATCCCAGGCGCTCGACGAGATGTGTTTGGAATTGTTATCTCCGATGAAACCGCCGACATCCGTCTCGCCCACAACTGCGCCTGTCGAGTAGGAATTGGTGATTTCCCCGGAACTCCCCAATCCAACTAACCCGCCGACATACTCTTCACCGGTAACGGCTCCGGAGGCTGAAGCGTCATTGATTTTGGCCCGACTGTATCCGGCGAAGCCGCCGACATACCCCAAGCCGGCAACTGCTCCCGTGGCGTAGCTATCGGTGATTTGCCCCGAGGCCCATCCAATCAACCCGCCGACATCGTCTCCGCCACCAACGGTACCGGTGGCATAGGCATCGTCGATATCGGCCTTATCGGCATCATCCCACCCAACCAGGCCGCCGGCATATTGGTACTTCCCGCTTACTGCGCCAGTGGCATAGCTTTGGTTGATTGAGCCGTAAAAATTGAGACCGCCCCAGGTGTTCATGGTCATCTCCCCGACAAGCCCGCCGACTGCGGAGGCCCCACTGACCGCGCCCGTCGCGTGGCTGCTGGAGATTTGCGTGGCCGTTGTGAACCCTATAAGGCCGCCGACATATAGATAGCCGCTGACTGCGCCAGTTGCGTATGAGAAGGAGACACCACCTGGGTAATTGTAATTGGACATGTCCTGTCCAATAAGTCCGCCGACATAGTTGCCAAGTCCGGTTACGGAGCCCGTCGCATAATCATTTGTGATCGGTCCGTTTACTGAGCTCCTCCCCACCAGCCCGCCCACGTTGTAACCGTTGCCGTAAACTGCGCCCGTAGCATGAGAATTGGTGATCCCTTGGAGTCCTTGGGCAAAGCCAACGAGCCCGCCTACGTCCCAACTGCCGCTGACGGCGCCAGTTGCATAGCTGTCCTTGATCAATCCGCCGACAGCGTTTCCCAC
>Ga0302324_100016337_pt1 | contig 14795 bp, 14 predicted proteins | sample Palsa_T0_1_FD_201949 | JGI IMG/M metagenome (GOLD analysis project Ga0302324, IMG submission 201949) | Peat permafrost microbial communities from Stordalen Mire near Abisko, Sweden - Palsa_T0_1 | ecosystem: Environmental > Terrestrial > Soil > Palsa > Peat permafrost | place: Sweden: Abisko...
AACGGCGCGGTATTGACCGACGCCGACCTGGTGCGAGAGGAATACGCAATTTTCCCTTACGCCCGGCAGCATAACGGAATTCCAAAAGATCTAGAGCCCCAAATTCGCGACGGGGCGCTGAAGATGATCATCTTCGAGGAGCTGGTCTATCAAGAGGCGCAGCGCCGCAAGATGACAGAGCCGGCCGCGAAGTAGCAGCAGGCAGAAGCGGACTTTCGCAGGCAGTTTGCCACACCGGATGAGTTCAACGCGCTTTTGCAGGGCGACTTTCATGGCTCGCAGCAGCTATTGCGTGAGAAGATACGGCGCTCACTGCTGATTGAAGCTTTCCTGAAGAGCGAAGTCGAGGAAAAGGGTGCGGTTTCGGCGGCCGAGGTGAGGGCTTACTACGATCAGAATCCGGCCCGCTTCCAACATCCGGAATCGTTCACCATTCAGACAATCTCTGTCCTTCCGCCCGCGCATGCGACTGCCGACCAGTTGAAAGAAGGGCGCACGCGTGCCGAGTCGGCGCTGCGTCAGGCAAAGGCGACGAAGACGCCTGATGAGTTTGGTCTGTTGGCCGAGAAGATTTCTGATGACGATTACCGCGTAATGATGGGCCAGCACAAGCCACTTCCCAGCGACCAATTGGCTCCCCCAGTCCTGAAGGCGTTGCAGGCGATGAAGGCAGGCGATGTCAGCGATGTAATTCAGATCGAGCAGGCTTACACGATTGTGCGTCTCGACGAGCACACTCCGGCGGGCAGGGCGAAATTTGAAGATGTGAAGGACGAATTGCAGAAGGAACTACCGCAGACAAAGAAGAATCAGCTTCGCGCCGAGCTGGACAAGAAGCTGCGAGAGAACGCAAAGGTTGAAGTGCTTTAAAGATCTGCCTAAGCAGACTGGACCGGTGGCTCATATCCCGGGTGAGCAACAGGCCGCAAAGGATCGGTGGCATGGCGAAAGCAGTTCATGACACAACAAAGAATCTCTCAGCGCGCTTGAGCTTTGAAGAGTCAGGGTTGGCAAATTGTGGGCAATTTTTCCCGAGTTGCGTTGATTTTGCAGGCAGGGCTTCTGCTAGTGGCATCGCCCGCTGCCGCACAGGTGCGTACCGGTGAAGTGACCTCGAGTCTGAACGGCAATCTTGCGCCGGGATACACCGCGGATTTTGGGAATGAGATCGGTTCAGATCACACGTGGACGCTGGGCGGAGTAGCTAATTACTCGGGGTCTTTCTACAATCCCAACTTCCTATCATTTAATGCCTCGGTATATGTGAACCAATCGCGGGCGAATTCCGACTACCAGTCCATCTCGGATGCGAGTGGCGTGAATTTATCGAGTACGGTATTTGGCGGCGGCCATTTTCCCGGGACGATCAGTTATTCCAAGGCATACAACACCGAGGGGAGTTACTCTGTTCCGGGTCTCGCCAATTATGTGACTCACGGAAACAATGACACATTCGGCGTTAACTGGAACGAGAGCATCCCCAATGCCCCGAGTTTCTCCGCAGGTTTTCAGATGGGGAGCAGCCAGTATTCGGTGTATGGAACGAACGATCAGGGCACGAATGCGTTTCATTCGCTGAACCTGCATTCGAGTTACTCATTGGCGGGCTTTGCCATGGGAGCCTTTTATTCCCTCGGAGGCGGCCATGCGCTGATTCCGGAGGTGGTGACAGGCGAACAGTCATCCGAAGAGCATTCCGATAGCAGCGCCATGGGGTTCAATGTCGCGCATCAGCTCCCCTTGCATGGCTCCGCGTCCGCGAGCATAAACCGATCGACGTTTGACAGCGAATACCTGGGCTCGAGCAACGCTGGGACTATCGATCTTTTGTCGGCTCTGGCTGCGATCCACCCATACTCGAAGCTTTCATTTTCGGCGAGCGCAAATTACTCAGACAATCTTGCCGGACAACTGATCCAGCAAGTTGTCAACGCCGGCGCGACCGTTCCCGGGCTCAGCTCAAATGGCGATTCGAACTCCCTGGACCTGATGGGAGTTTCCACCTATACTCCCGCGAAGGATTGGCAGACCTCGGCGTATATCGAGCGCCGCACACAGAATTACCTGGGATCGAATTACGGGGTGACCTCAATCGGCGGCACAGGGGCGTATTCGCGGGTGCTTCTCAATGGCAATTTCAACGCTACATTGAATGTAACCGAAAACACGTCGGATCAGACCGGCGAAGACACTTTGGGATTCTCGACTACGGAGAACTACTCCAACGAGATTCTGGGATGGAAGGTGTCTGGAGAATTCGGCTACGCGCAAAACGTGCAGACGCTGCTGGTTACTTACATGAACTCCTACTATAACTACACGGGCAACGCGAGGCATCGCTGGGGCAGGTTAAACGTCAGCATGGGAGCCGGAGCTTCGCGGACGGCGTTGACCGAGCAGGCCGGAACGGCGAACAGCAGCGAGAGCTTCAGCGGGAGTGTTGGTTATAGTCCCTGGATTACTGCCAACGGTAACTACTCGAAAGCGAGCGGTCAGGCGCTGGCGACTGGATCGGGCCTTGTCCCGGTGCCGGTGCCTTCACCCATCCTTCCCTCGAGCCAGGTAAGCCTTTACGGCGGAGACAGTTATTCTTTCGCGCTGGCCAGTTCGCCGAAGAGGGGACTCAGTATCTCAGGCTCGTATGCGAAGTCATCGAGCAATACTTCCACCAGCGGGATTGTCTCTTTTAATGGGAACACCGAACTGAATGGCCTGGTCCAGTACCAAGTCCGCCAGCTATGGATGAACGCCGGATATTCCCGTTTGGAACAAAGCTTCAGCGGGTCTAACACACCACCGGAAGTACTTTCATCGTTTTACATCGGAGTATCACGTTGGTTCAAAGTCTTTTGACAGGAGAGCTGCGGCTTTGGGTTCGCGCGGCCAAACTTCTGGCCAGTGCGGCGCTGCTGCTGCCCTCGATGTGGGCGTCACAAAAGCCCACGACTCGTGCTGTTGCGCCGGAGCAATGGGAGATGTCGCTGGAGGGAGGGCGCACGCTCAGCTGGGAGCGCAGTTTCAGCTCGGAACAAGAAGTGAAGGGGAATCACGGCTTCTGGAACAAGCTGGTTGACGTGATCGCCGGCGCGCCGGACTACCACTCCCTGGTGCGTCCTTACAGCATCGCCACCGATTCGCGCGGACGGATTCTGGTGACGGATCCTGGGGCGGAAGGCGTGCACATCTTCGATTTTGCGCAGCGCAAGTACAAGTTCATCCAGCGGAATGACAAGAGCAAGGACGCGATGCGCACGCCGCAATGCGTCACCGTGGATGCTCAGGACAACATTTATGTGACCGATTCAGAAGCTGGCGAGATCTTTGTCTTTGAGCCCAATGGCAAGTACTTGCGTACCATTGGCAGCCTGAAAGGCGGCGAGGGATACTTTAAAAGACCCACTGGCATTGCCGTCGACTCTGCCGCGCAGCGGATTTATGTGACCGATACGCTGCGTGACGAAGTGTTCGTCCTCGACATGCAGGGGACCATTTTGCAGACGATCGGCAAAACCGGGGATGGCGAAGGCGAATTCAATCTTCCAACTGAGTTGCGGCTGGATGGGCCGAACCTGATGGTGGTGGATGCGATGAATTTCCGGGTGCAGGTCTTTGACCGCTCCGGAACGTTCAAGTATTCCGTTGGAACCATTGGCGATGGTCCCGGAGCCATGTTCCGGCCGAAGGGAGTCGGCGTCGACTCGGAAGGCGATCTCTACGTCGTCGATGGTTTGTGGGGCATGGTGCAGGTATTCAACCGGCAGGGCCAACTTCTCTACAACTTTGGCGCCCGCGGCACGCATGCGGGAGAGTTTCAGTTGCCGGCGGGGCTGTTCATCGATCACGACGACAGAGTTTTTGTGGTGGATTCGTTTAACCGGCGCGTGCAGGTATTTCACTACGCCGGCTTGAAGCAGCCGATCAAGGAGGGGACGAGGTGAGGCGCAGAATCCTCCTGGCCGCGCTGACAACTCTCCTGATGGGGAGCCCGCTGGCTGCTCAAATCACGGGCGACGTGCTGGGCGTGCATAGTCTGACACCGGGCAGCAATTCGCCCGTCACCGGAGCACGACCGGACGCGTGCGCGTATTGTCACGCGCCACACTCGGGGTCGGTACGCGGACTGTGGAACCAGAAGCTCACTACGCAGACGTACACGACGTACACCAGCACCACGGAAAAGAACAGCGGGCGGCAGCCCAAGCTGGGCGGCGACAGCAACGAATGCCTGAGCTGCCATGACGGCACCGTGGCGGTGGGAGACACCGTGGCCTATGGCCAGGTAACCATGCAAGGCTCGATGAGAACTGAGGATGTGTTCGGCAGCAACATGCAGCCGTCGCACCCCTTCAGCCTAGCGCAGCCGCTGAAGGATAGTGTCGATCTGGCGGCTTCTCTGGTGGCTAACCGCACGACCGTCGACCCTACAGGGGCAGTCAGGCTGATTGGGGGAAATGTCGAGTGCACGTCGTGTCATAACCCGCACGTGCAATCGAAAGATCTGGTGAGCCTTAACTTCCTGGTGAGGGACAGCTCAAGCGGGCAGCTGTGCCTGGCGTGCCACGATCCCGCGAGGCAGATGAGCGGCCAGGTGAATCCACTCGCCGATTGGCCCGCAAGCGCACATGCGTTGTCCACCGGCATGATTTCTCCCAAGGCCTTGCTGGGAAGTTATACGACGGTGGCCGGCGCTGCGTGCATCTCATGCCATACGCCGCACAATGCCGGCGCGGGGGCGCGGTTATTGCGCGCGTTCAACGAACAGGACTGCCTTACCTGTCACAACGGCGGGTCGAGCGTCTCTCCGATGGCGTCGTGGGCCAATGTGGCGAACGAGTACGCGACGCCAAAGGTCGGGCATCCTTTCCCAACAACCTCCAATCCGCACGATGCCGCGGAGACTACGCTGCTGAACAACAACCGCCATGCGACCTGCGTGGATTGCCATAGTGCGCATGGGTCACAACCGGTGGGGGTGTTCCCTCCTGCGCCGCTGATCCGTGTCTCGCAAAAGGATGTCGCTGGCATCAACGCAGTGGATGGAGTGAGCGTGCTTACGCCGGCCGTTAATCAATATGACAACTGCCTTCGCTGCCACGGCACGAGCTCAGGTAAACAGGTGCAGCCGATTTATGGATACTTCCCGGTGCGGGCGGTTTCGGCGGGCGATCCTCTGAACCTGATCCCGCAGTTTGCTATTTCGGCTACCTCGAGCCACCCGGTGATGCACTCGAGAAGCAGTTCTCTTCCGCAGCCGAGCTTGCTGGCTAACATACTGAACCTGGACGGCGCGACGCAGGGGCGCGCCATGGGCACACAGATCTTCTGCACCGATTGCCACAACAGCGACGACAATCGCGAATTTGGCGGCGCGGGCCCGAACGGTCCGCACGGATCGAAATGGACGCATATTCTGGAACGCCGCTATGAATTCAGCCAGGCAGCGACACCGGGCCAGCTCATATCAAATCTTTTTCCCAATCCCGATTTGAGCGTGAATGGCCCCTACGGCCTGTGCGGCAAGTGCCACGATCTATCGAACCAGATTGTGAAGAACACCAGTTGGAATCAGCACAGCAATCACATCAACGCGGGCTTCACGTGTTCCACATGCCATACGGCGCACGGTATGGGCGCCGCGAGCGGAACCATCACCGGCGAGCGGATGGTGAACTTCGATGTAAATGTCGTGGCGCAGAATGGCGTGCTTCCGGTTTCGTACAACCGCGGTGCGAACACATGCGTTCTGGTGTGTCACCAGGTGGCGCACAACTCCGATGGCACGGTTACGCAGGCAATCATGCGCAGAGGGCCGATCGTTAGGAAGTAGGCGCGGGTCTGCGCGGGAATTCCGAGCTCCAAGTTCGGTCTAGAGCGTGTGGCCGGTTGGAAGTGTTCGTCGATCTGTTCCCCTCCGGCGGCGAGGACGCCGCCGGGACAGCCGGCCTGGAGACTGGCGCTACGGTCTGGAGTTCGGTGCTACGGTCTGGAGACCGGCGCTACATCACTAGAACACGGTGCTGGCGGTGCTTCCATTCATTTCGTTTGACTTGTCAGCATGGCACTGACGGCAGAATTGCGCCGTCTGGTTGGACATGGGGTTGGTGTCGTTGGGGTTGTAGGGAGCGCGAAGGAAGAACATGGTGGCGTAGTTCCCGTGAGGCAAGCCGGACGTGGAGCCGCTGGTTACGGTAACCACGCTCATTACGTGCGGTTCGTGGCAGGTGGTGCAAACCACAACGGGGGTGTTGTTGTAGTTGCCCGGTTTAACGAAGAAGCCGTAGTTGGCGACAAACCGGCTTGAAAGAGCGCCGGTCATCCTGACCTCGCCGCTGGCGCCGACGGTGCAATCCCAATTGGTCGATCCACAACTGATTTTGGCGCTGAGCCCGGCAGGATGGTCGTTCATGTAGATTCCGGCGCTGGAACCGTCATTTCCCAGTAGGGTGGGGATAGTGTTGTTGTTTCCGTAGGTTGAAGGCACGGTCTCATAAAGCTTGTTCTTCATCATGGAGGCGGAAGCATAGTTGCCGTCGTGGCAGCTGAGGCAGGTGAGCATTCCCTTCACGTCGGGAGTTGTCGCCGACTTGCTGGAGGGCAGAACTTCAACGAAGTTGCCTCCGCCGGTTGTGATGGTCTTGCCGTACAAGCCGGTGACGTCCTGCCCCCAGAGAATCGGACTGGCCGATGCAGGGTTGGCGGATTTGGCGCCGCCGTTGCCCGATGCGCCGCTGTGCGGTGTGTGGCAGGCTGTGCAACCGCGGCCGGAGATCATGTGAGCGCCGAGAATGTCGGTCGAGACGGAGGTTTTTTGAGCGGGTGCAAAGTGAGCGCCTGCCAATATGACCAGCGCGACCGACATGAGCCTTTTCACAGGAACGAGCCCCCTTATGCGTACATTCCAAGAATCGGCAGAGTTTCGGTTCATCCGCAGGGGTAGCGCCGGCTTGGGTTACGCTGCGGTAATCAGAGGCCGAGGGGCGAAATGCGGGGCGAGGGATACATATGGAGGCTGAGCATTCCGCTGGGCGGGGGAGTGATTTGCCTGGAAAACTGGGAGGACACGCTGTCCAGGATGGTCCATGGTGTGATCTAAATCACCGTCTTGGGGCTCCGGTCCAATATCTAATTACTCCTGAGAAGTTGTTTTCGTTGAGTCGCTTGTGCGCGCGTAGCACTATGCTCGAGGCTCCTCGCGTTACGGCGATCCTTGAGCAACAGACTTCCCCTAAGGGCCGTATGAGACTGCTCGTTCATCGCAACTGGTTTCACCAGACGGTCACCCGCACGGATGGCCGCAAGCGCGGTCAGCATCCGTGGATTGGTGTCGTGCTGGTTGCGTTGTTTGCGGCACCAGCCGGCGCGGCCGTTCATCCAGTCCCTCTGGATGCGAAGACGGATGCGGCCAAGTGCCTGGAATGCCATGACGACAAAAGCAAGGGCAAGTCGGTGCATTCAGCAATGGCCGCGGGCTGTCTGAGTTGCCACCAGATCAGGGTTAATAAAGACATCACACGCGTCGTACTCATTACAGCTACCCCGTCGAACCTTTGCTTCACCTGCCATGCGGACAAGAAGGCGGCCGACATTAAGGGGACGGTTCATCCCCCGGCGGTGCGCGATTGCTTGGCGTGCCACGATCCGCATTCAAGCGACAACAAGAATCAGCTGGTGAAACCGGAGTCCGGCGAGCAAAAGGAAAACCTCTGTCTCAGTTGCCACAAGACGGGGTTGAATGTGCCGGAAAAGGGCAGTCGTCATGCGGCGCTCGATATGGGTTGCGACACTTGCCACCTGACGCACAAGACCGGCGAGGAACCGACGATGGAAAACCGGTTCCACCTGACCAAGGCGGCGCCGGCGCTATGCCTGGATTGTCACGATGCGAAAGATGCGGACCTTCAGAAGGCACATCAGAACCAGCCGTTTGCGACGGCCAATTGCGTGGAGTGCCATGACGCGCATCAGTCGGCTGCGCCCAAGCTGATGGCAAAGTTCCAGCATCCGCCGTTCGAATCGAAGAGCTGCGATATGTGCCATGCTCCGGCCAAGGACGGAAAAGTGGTTCTGACGCAGGCGGACGCGAAGAGTTTGTGCGTTACCTGCCATGACGACAAGGCGAAGCTGATCGATTCATCGAAGGTGCAGCATCCCGGCGCGATGGGGGATTGCACGGATTGCCATAGCCCGCATGCAAGCAACGAGCCTGGCTTGCCGAAGACCGACGGTGTGAGTATTTGCCTGGGCTGTCACAGCGATATCGGCGATCTGGGCAAGAAAGCGGTGCACCATCAGCCTGCCTTTGTGCAGGGCTGCGCAACCTGCCATACGCCTCACGGCGGCGACATCGATCATCTTTTGCGGGCCAAGGGGAATGCGCTTTGCCTTGAGTGCCACGGTCCCGATTCCGTTCCACTGCGGGACGATGCGGCGCATCTGCTGACCATCTTCAACGGAACCGTGAGACTGCCAGACGATTACTTCAGCAAGAACAAAGTGGCGATTTTACCTCTACGGTTTGGGCTGGGCCACCCAGTGGAGTACCACCCGGTTTCTGACGTGATGGACCCAACAAACCAGGCCAAGGTGATGACGCCGCTCAGTTGTCTCTCATGCCACCAGTCGCACGCTTCAGGGGCATCCGATCTGCTGGTGAAGGACCAGACCAACAACATGGCGTTCTGCGACAACTGCCACAAGAACAGACTGAACATGAAGCAAACGATTTCGCCTGAAAAGTAACGGAGACTGCGATGGCAAACTTCCTCATCAATTCGACCCGTTTTCGCAAACTACCCGCTTTAATGGCCCTGCTCGCGCTGGGCATGGCGCTACCCCACGCCGCCCACGCGGACAAGAAAAAGAAGACCACTGACGCGGCTGCGCCCCAGGTGGGTCCGCGTCAATTTGGATTCGACCCGAAAAAGCTGGCGTGGCCAAGCCCGCCCAACATTGCGCGCGTTCATTGGGTGGATTATTTTGCCGGGTCGAAAGTGGATTACACGCCGGCGGCGAACGCCAAGGTGAAGGCAACATGGATGGATCGCCTTGCGGGCGGACAGTCGCAGGATGAAAAATTCAACGCCAAGACGTTTCCTTTCCAACTGGTCGGGCCCTACGGCATTGCCATTGATTCGAAGGGTCTGGTCTATGTGGCCGATCAAAAAGTTGGCGCGGTTTTTATCTTCAACACAGAGACCCACGAAACACAGATGATCCGGAACGGATACGAAGCGCACTTCGGGTGGATTAACGGCCTCGCCGTGGATGACGACGACCGGCTTTTTGTGTCCGACGGCAAGATGCGCCGCGTGATGATCTTTAACGCGAAGCACACGGTGGAAGGCCAGATTACGGAAGGACTTGTGGATCCGGTTGGCCTGGCTCTGGATACGGCGAATCGATTTCTCTATGTAGTGGATACGCAGCAGGACCAGGTGATTGTTTATGACGCAGACTCGCTCAAGCTGCTAAGACGCATCGGGACCGGCGGCAAGAACCACTACCTGACTACGCCAGGGGACTTTGGCGCACCGCAGGGTGTGGCGTTGGACAGCGAAGGGAATGTGTATGTGACCGACACGCTGAACAACCGTGTGGAGATTTTCGATGCGGACGGAAACTTTATCAGCCTGTTCGGCAAACACGGAGACGGACCCGGATGCTTCGCACGGCCCAAGGGCATTGCGGTGGATTCCGATGGGCATATCTGGGTGGCCGATGAGATGGAGGACCGGCTGCAGGTTTTCAATCGGGAAGGCGATCTGCTGACGTATATCGGCGTGGGGCACGGAGAGTTGCCCGGCCAGTTCAAAGCGTTGATAGGCGTTGCGATCGATAAACAAAACCGGGTGTTCACGACGGAGCAATTTCCCGGACGGTTGCAGGAGTTTCGTTACGTGACCGATGCCGAGGCGGCGGCAGAAAAAACGAAGCATGATGAAGAACTGCAGAAGTCTGCAGCTCAGCGCCAGAAGGCCGCAGGTCAGGCGCCATCGAACAAGCCAGCGGATGTGTCACCGCAGGGTGCGCCGAACGCGGCGGCGCCAAGGGGCAGTACAACGCCGTAAAGTGCTCCCACATCTTTGATTCCTAAAACTGCCCTCCCCAGACGTACATCCGCGGGTGTATGATTCGTGCGCCGCGGCCCCTTCGCGGTTTTCCGGTTTCTGCGCTTCAAGGCCTGCGCACCCCGCTCATTTGACAGGGACCCACAACCCTGCGCACACCTGACGCATCCCGGACACCGACAGCGGGCCGCCCCGGCAAGAGATCTCCCCTGGAGGAAACAACTATGGCGACAGCAACGGCAATTCATCCTGGCAAGTTGAGCGAGGCGATGAGCTTCCGCCCGCGTTACGGCAACTACATTGGCGGCAGGTGGGTGGAACCTGCGTCTGGCCAATATTTCGAGAACGTCACACCGATTACAGGCAAGACTTTCTGCGAGATTCCGCGATCCAATGCGCAGGATATTGAGCGGGCTCTCGACGCTGCCCACGCGGCGCGCGAAAGCTGGGGCCATACCAGCCCCACGCATCGCGCCAACCTGATGAACCAGATTGCGCAGCGCATGGAAGACAACCTCGACATGCTGGCTCTGGCGGAAACCTGGGACAACGGCAAGCCGATTCGCGAAACGATGGCGGCCGATCTGCCGCTGGCCGTGGATCATTGGCGTTACTTTGCCGGATGCATCCGTGCACAAGAAGGCGCCATCTCAGAGATCGATCACGATACGGTCGCGTATCACTTCCACGAGCCGCTGGGCGTTGTCGGGCAAATCATCCCCTGGAACTTCCCAATTCTGATGGCGACATGGAAGCTGGCGCCAGCAATTGCGGCAGGCAACTGCGTGGTGCTCAAGCCCGCCGAGCAAACCCCGGCGAGCATATTGGTTTGGGCGGAGCTGGTTGGCGATCTGCTGCCTCCCGGCGTGCTCAACATCGTGAATGGTTTTGGGCTGGAGGCCGGCAAGCCACTGGCGTCGAGCTCGCGGGTGGCCAAGATTGCATTCACCGGCGAAACGACCACCGGGCGGCTGATTATGCAGTACGCCAGCCAGAACCTGATTCCGGTGACGCTGGAGCTGGGCGGCAAGAGCCCCAACATCTTCTTCGCCGACGTGCTGCAGGAAGATGACGACTTCTTCGATAAGGCTATCGAGGGATTCGTGATGTTCGCGCTGAACCAGGGCGAGGTGTGCACCTGCCCGAGCCGGGCCCTGATCCAGGAGAGCATTTACGATCGCTTCATGGAGCGGGCGCTGAAGCGGGTGGCGGCAATCAAGCAGGCCAGCCCGTTGGAGAGCGATACGATGATTGGGGCGCAGGCCTCGAGCGAGCAGCTTGAAAAGATTCTGAGCTACATCGACATCGGCCACAAAGAAGGCGCGGAGCTGCTGGCCGGCGGCGGGCGAGCGCACCTGGGCGGGGAACTGGAGGGAGGTTATTACGTTCAGCCCACGGTTTTTCGCGGACATAACCGGATGCGGATCTTCCAGGAGGAGATCTTCGGGCCAGTCGTCTCCGTGACCACGTTCAAGACGGAAGACGACGCGCTGGAGATTGCCAACGACACGCTTTACGGACTGGGCGCGGGATTGTGGAGCCGCGATGCGAATCGGTGCTATCGGTTTGGGCGCGCGATCCAGGCAGGGCGCGTATGGACCAACTGCTACCACGCTTATCCCGCGCACGCGGCGTTTGGCGGTTACAAGCAATCGGGCATTGGCCGCGAAACTCACAGCATGATGCTGGACCACTACCAGCAGACCAAGAACCTGCTGGTGAGCTACAGCCCGAAGAAGTTGGGATTCTTCTAATGACAGTTCACAGTTCGTAGTTCGCAGTGATCGGTGAACAGTGGGCAGTGCCCTGCGAGTCCCCCATTTTCTCAGGGAGGGAATGGGGAATTTGGGCTTAATACCAGATGCCGACGACGTTTCCGGTGTATTTCTCTTCGGTGAGCTCGCGGACAATGAGGTCCGCGACATCCGGGGGATGGATAATTTTGAATCCGCCTTCGAGGATCAGGCTTGTGCGATAGTGGCCGATCCTGGGTCCGGTCTTTATGTAACCGCAGCCTGCCAGCATCCAACGCAGGCCTGACACCTTGAGTCGAGCCAGCGCGCCATCGTGATCGCGAATTGCGTGGGCGACGGGAGTCATTCTCAGGATTGCGATGGTGAGTTTACCGAGGGATGTCATTTGAGCCATCTCCGCAGTTCCGGAAACGCCCAGGAATCGGCGGTTTCCCGTGGCCTGCATCGCTGCGACGATGTTTGTCACGCTGTCGGTCACGATCGTCGAACGTTTGAGGCCGGATTCGCCGATGGCGTTGATTACGGCGTCGAATCCGGGTTGAAGAGCAGCCCGGACCGCGGAAGGGTCAAGGACGTTTCCTTCTTCAACGGCCACCTGCCCGCCGATGCCAATAGACGATTGGACACTGCCTTTCAAGCTGCGCGAGTTTCTGACAAATGCGGTTACACGGTGGCCAGCCTGAACGGCTTGTTCGACGATGCAGGCACCCACACGCCCCGTAGCTCCGAAGACGATGATGTTCATCTGCTAGTGTCTCCTTCGAGCGCCGATCTGTTTGGTGGAGGAAGCTCACAAACGCGAGTGAGTACGCTCCGACATCTCAGTTCATTAGGATGCTGAATCTGCGTTCAAGATTCGCTGGCGTGGAATGGGATTTGGCCTGAGGAGTTGTCTTTTCTCATCGTGATGGATTACAAGTCATCAAAGCCATTTCGCGCCGACTGACACGCTACGGAGGTTCAAGGATGTCCGACTTACCCAAGCAAGTTGTTGCAACCGACCTCGCCATTCATCTGGTACGCGTACTGCGGGAAAAGCATGGCCTGCTCATGTTTCACCAGTCGGGGGGCTGCTGCGACGGCAGTTCCCCGATGTGCTATCCGCGCGGGGAGTTTCTGGTGGGGGACTCGGATGTGCAACTCGGCGAAGTGGACGGCGAGCCGTTCTACATGAGCAAAAGCCAGTTTGAGTATTGGAAGCACACTCAACTGACACTGGACGTTGTGCCGGGGCGGGGCGGCATGTTTTCGCTCGACAATGGGGAAGGCGTGCGGTTCCTCATTCGTTCGCGTATTTTTGATGACGAGGAGATACGGGAGCTGCGCAGCGCCGGACGAATTTAAAGCGCTTGCGGGTTGGCGTCGGGCTCCTGATTGGCCTCGGGCGCGGGAAGGCCTGAAGGCGGCTTGGGCTATTGCACAGTCAGGTTGATCGTACCTGTTTCCGTTGTGGTGCCCGACGTGGCGGTGACCGTTACGACGTAGGCTCCCGCAGTGGTGCCTGCGATTCCGCCGCCGCCACCGCCTCCGCTACCACCACATGCGATCGCACCTGCTGCGAGAGTCACAAGGAGTGCCAGCATTCCGAGCATGTTTCGCCTGGCGCGACGCCGAGCGGGAATGCCGAAGAACAACATGCAGGCAAAGGCCGCTCCGCCGGCCGCAAACCAGGGAGCTCCGGGGCGCGTCGGAATGACGAGAACAGAACTGGTGGGCGCAGTCGTGAGGATGGTGAGGGTCGCGGTTTCAGCTGAGGCGCCGGTGATGCTCACCGGACTGGTTGAGCCGAAACTGAAGGTGGGTGGGTACTGGGCTCCAGTGGGGCTGGAGGTGACCGCGGCCGTGAGCGTTACGCTCCCGGTGAAGCCGCCGGCCGGAGTGACTGTGATTGCGGCAGTGTTACCCGACGTTGCACCGGGAGTTATCGAGACTGCGTTGCCAGTAACGGTATAAGTGGGGACTACAGGAGCTACAACGGAGATGGAGTTACTGGTTGCTCCAGTCAGTCCCGCGGATGCCGCAGAGAGCGTGTAACTACCCGAGGCAGCGAAGACAAGATTAGAGAAGGTCGCGACGCCGCCAACTGCTGATACCGATAACGTGCCGCCTACACCCGCAGGGGTCGAAGTGATTGTTACCTGCGCCGCCGACCCGGCTACGAGATTGCCGTTCGAATCCTCGACCTGAACAACAACGGGGCTCAGCGGCGTTCCCGCTATTCCAGTCGCAGGCGGCTGAGTGGTGAACGCCAACTGGGCCGCGGCGGGTGCAGTGCCTGTGCCGGTGAGCGACGAAGTTTGGGGTGAGCTGGAGGCGCTGTCGGCGACGGATAGCGTGGCGGAGAAGCTGGCGGCCGAGGATGGCGTGAATGTGACGTAGATGGAGCAGGTGGCGTTGGCGGCGAGGGTTGCGCTGCAGGCATTCGAGCCGGTGGTGATGGCGAAGTCGCTGGGGTTGGCGCCCGTGATGTTGGGAACGATGTTGTTGAGTGAGGCATTGCCGGTGTTGGAGAGCGTTGCTGCGAGCGCGGATGAGGTTGTGCCGCTCAGCGTGTTGGGGAAGGCGATGGATGAGGTCAGCGAAGCTCCGGGTGCTGTGCCGGTGCCGGTGAGGGTTGAAGTCTGGGGTGAGCTGGAGGCGCTGTCGGCGACGGAGAGTGTGGCGGAGAAGCTGACGGCCGAGGCTGGGGTGAATGTGACATAGATGGAGCAGGTGGCGTTGGCGGCGAGGGTTGCTCCGCAGGCGTTCGCGCCCGTGGTGATTGCGAAGTCGCTGGAGTTTGCGCCGGTGATGGTCGGGACGATGTTGTTGAGCGTTGCAGTGCCGTTGTTCGAGAGAGTTGCTGCGGGTGCGGCGGAGGTTGTGCCGCTAAGCGTGTTGGGGAAGCTCAACGGTGAGGTGAGCGAAGCTCCGGGCGCGGTGCCGGTGCCGGTGAGGGTTGAAGTCTGGGGCGAGCCGGAGGCGTTGTCGGCGA
>Ga0302324_100016338_pt1 | contig 14795 bp, 9 predicted proteins | sample Palsa_T0_1_FD_201949 | JGI IMG/M metagenome (GOLD analysis project Ga0302324, IMG submission 201949) | Peat permafrost microbial communities from Stordalen Mire near Abisko, Sweden - Palsa_T0_1 | ecosystem: Environmental > Terrestrial > Soil > Palsa > Peat permafrost | place: Sweden: Abisko...
GGTTGAGCCAGCCGATGTCGGTGGCGCCCGGGGCGGCGAGGCCGGTTTCGAGCACGTCCTGCCCGTCGAAATGCGAGCGCTCGCGGTAGGGGGTGGCGACCGCATGCACGATGCTCGCCTGCCCGGCGCCGTAAAGCCGGTGCAGGTTCGGCATTGCCGGATTGAGCGCGAAGAAGCGGTCGAGCCGCAGCGCCGGGCTCGGCCCGTCGAGCTGCAGGATCTTGTCGCCGCGCAAGGCGGCGTAATCGGGGTCGCCGACCGGGGCGACCGCGGCCAAGCCGTCGAGCGCGCCACGCAGCACGACGACCAGGAAGCGCGGGTCGCGGCCTTCCGCCCGCGCAACCCTCGGCATATGGGACCAGGCGAACAGCACGCCGGAAGCGAGCAGAAGCTCACGGCGCGAGGGGGCATGCATAGGGGCATCGAGACGGGCACTGAGGCGGGCATGGAGGTTGGGCATGGTCATCTCCGCTGGAATTCCGGCGCCATGAAGAGAAGAGTCAAAGCCTGGGGCCTGCTTTCGGCGCGGCGGATCGCGGTCCGCGTCGCCTCGGAGGCGAGCGGCCCCAAAGCGGTCTCGACCGCCGCGGCGGGATCGACCACGCCGGCGACCCGGCGCGCCATCTCGTTGGAAACGTCGAGGCGCTGCGCCAGCCCGTCGATCCAGGCCGCATCCTCGTCGGCAAATCCCTTCGGTGCCGCGGGCCGCCACAGCGGCTCGCCCAGCATGTTCTGCGCCTGCATGACCGGGCCGATCTCCGGCGGCGTGACGCCGGCGGCGCGCAGCGACGCTACGATCCATTCGCCGGGCCGCTTGAGCTTGCGTTCGGCGCCGTTCCAGGCTTCCGGAGCGGTCACGAGCGTGGTCGCGACTTCCCGGAGGTCGCCGTCGGTGTCGATGAAGCGCCGGGCGAGCCTGTCGGCGAGCGCGGGCACCGGCTGGTCGCTCACAAAATGCCGCACCAGCTTGGCGGCGATGTGCCGGGCGGTCGCGGGGTGCCGGGCCAGCATGGCGAGCACGGCGCGGCCCTGGTCGAATTCGCCGTCGGGGAAGGTCCTGCCGAGGATGGTCTGGGCGCCGGGCTCGTGCATGCGCGGATTGAAGACGAACGCGCCGCCCTGAGGCTCTTTCGGCGGCACCACGGTCCAGCCCGTGATGACGGCGGCAAAACGAGTTACGTCGTCCTGGGTGTAGACCGTGCGCACCCCCAGCGTATGAAGCTCGAGTATCTCGCGGGCGAGGTTTTCGTTGAGGCCCTTGCCGCGATTGCGGCCGGCAATGGAGTCGGGACCGATCGATCGCGCGTTGTCGAGATAGACCAGCATGCCCGGGTGGCTTTCCACCGCCAGCAGCATGTCGGCGAAGCGGCCCGCCACATGCGGCCGGATCGCCTCGCGCTCATACGCGCCGACGATGGGACGCAACGGACCCTTATCGGCGGATATACAGAAGTGGTTGGACCAGAACCACGCCAGGCGCTCGGCAAAGCCTATCTCCTCGGCAAGCGCCGCATCGAGTCTGGCTCTGGCCTCCTGGAGAAATATCTGCTGGGGCACGGCGCGGCCCGGATCGGGCCTGGCGGGGCGAGGACTTTGCGTCCGCTCCATCGCGGAGCCGGGCCCGTTCGCCATTTTGTCGTCCGCGGCCGGGTCCGCCGAAGCCGCGGAATTCGCGCCCGGCTTCGCGGTCGACTTGACCGCCGAGTTGGCCGCTTCCTGATCGGCGCGGGCGACGAGGCGCGCCGCCTTGCGCTCCTGGCGAAAATCGAACGCCGCCCGGGCGGCCTCGGCGCTGGTGAGAAGATGGGGACTGCTCAGCCGCCCGGCGCCCGGCCTGGCGAGATCGGCAATGAGGGCCCCGCGGGGATCGGCCGCGATCGCGGCCAGCGATCCCGCACGCGGACCAAGGCCGAAACGATGCAGGGCGAAAATAGCCTGCGCCTGTGCGTCCGAACCGGTATCTGCCGCCATGGCGTGCCCTCCGATGCGACTGCCCGATGGCCGCGATTATCGAAAAGACCGGTGTCCGGAGTGCGGCGAAATGCTTTAGAAACGTTCATCTTCGCATGAAATATTGGTAATGATTGCAACGCGATATGTGCCGTGCCGAGGGCCGCCGGCCGACACACCGTCATGACCGGGCTCGTCCCGGTCATCTCGCTTGTCAAGGCATAGCGAAACGCCCTGGCCTCTCAGCGCGCCGCCGCCTGCACCGAGGCCGCAGTCTGGCCGAACAGGATCGCGCGTTCCTCCGCGGTGCGGATGCCGCCCTGGCTCGGATTGACTTCCTTGGCCAAGGCGTAGGCGCGCAGGACCGCGGGCCGGGCACGGATCGCTTCGAGCCAGCGCTTGAGGTTGGGGAAATCCTCGATCTTCTGGCCCTGGCGCTCATAGGGCACCACCCACGGATAGCTCGCCATGTCGGCGATGCCATATTCGCCGGCGAGATAGGGGCGATCGGCCAGCCGCCGGTCCATCACGCCATAGAGGCGGTTCACCTCGTTGCGGTAGCGGTCCATGGCGTAAGGAATCTTGTCGACCGCGTAATTGCTGAAATGATTGTTCTGACCGGACATCGGCCCGAGCCCGCCCATTTGCCAGAACAGCCATTGAATGGCATCGGTGCGCGGACGAACGTCACGGGACAGGAACTTGCCGGTCTTGTCGGCGAGATAGAGCAGGATCGCACCGGACTCGAATACGGCAATCGGCTCGCCGCCGCCTGGGGGATCATGATCGACGATCGCGGGAATGCGGTTGTTGGGCGATACGTCCAGGAACTTGCGTTCGAACTGTTCGCCTTTTCCTATGTTGACGGGAATGATTTTGTACTTGAGTCCGGTCTCTTCGAGAAAAATCGTGATTTTGTGACCGTTGGGAGTGGTCCAGTAATAGACGTCGATCATCGCGCAAACTCCTCCATGCCGATAGGTTCATCCCGATCCGCCGGCACCGGCTGATATCGGATCAATTGAGCCCGCTTGCAACCCGATCGCCGGCCATGTTTGCGCGTTGCAGGCATGCTCTCGACGCGGCGACGGGGCTTTGCGCCGATCGAGGCCCGAGGTGGATGACGCGGTCAAGCAGGTCGGATGACCCGCGCCCGCGAAACCGACAAAGCCCGGCTTACGCGATTGGCATCCGCCGCGCGGCGTGGCAGACTTTTACATGACGGCTGGGCGGCGCATGATTTTTACAGGTGGTCCGATGAAATCGCGGCTCGTCCGGCAACGGCATGTTCTGCCTCTCTTGCTTTTCGTCTCGACGTTCGCCAGCGAGCCGATTTTCGCGCAATCGGCGTCGACTGAAACGGAGCTATTCCAGGCCAGGGTCAGCGCCACCGCACAAAAGCTCGGCGACCAGCCGGGGTTCAAGAACCTGTCCCCAAAACAACGTGACCAGCTCGCGGAGTTCGTAACCGGCAACGTGCTGTTCGTGCTGCTGCACGAATTGGGCCATGCGGCCATCACTCAGTTGGGGTTGCCGGTGCTTGGAAGGCAGGAAGATGCAGCCGATTCCTTCGCTGCCACGGGATTGATAAGGATAGGGTCCGGCTTTACCCATCGCGTGCTCGCCGAGGCCGCGAAGGGCTGGTTCCTGGCCGACCGCCGCGACCAGGAAACCAACGACCCGGTCGCGTTTTACGACGAGCACGGCCTCAATCAGCAACGTGCCTATGAAATCGTGTGCCTGATGGTCGGCTCGGACGCGGAGAAATTCAAGGATCTCGCCGCGGAAACGAAACTGCCGAAGGCCCGCCAGGAAAGCTGTGCGGGAGATTTCAGCAATGCCGCCTATTCCTGGGATTTCTTGCTCAAGCCGCATCTGCGCGCTCCCGATCAACCGGAAACGAAGATCGACGTGGTCTATGGCGAAGCCAAGGGCCGCCTCGAGGTCGCCGCCAAGGCGATACGCTCCATAGGGTTGCTGGAAGCGGTGGCCCAGCACACCGCCGAGGCCTTCGTTTGGCCGGCTCCGTTTACATTGGAAATGCAATCCTGCGGCTTCCCCAACGCGCGCTGGGACTTTCCGACCCGCAAACTCACCGTGTGTTACGAACTGGCCGCCGACTTCGCGGAGCTTTATCGCGCCTATGGCGCAGCGCCGGTCGTCGTCGGGAAGAACGAGTTCCGCAAGAGCGAGGTCCGGAAGAAGAAGTCGAAGTGATCTACGGTGTCGCAGAGCGCGCGCGCAGCGCGCGGCGGTCGATCTTGAGCAAGGTCGTGCGCGGCAGCTCGTCGATGAAGGCGTAGCGCTCCGGCACCTTGTAGCCGCCGAGCGGGCGCACCGCGGCGCAGAGTTCCACCACCAGCGCGTCGCTGCGCGAAAAGCCTTCGCGCAGCACCACATAGGCCATCGGCTTGGTGAAGCCATCGGCGTCCGAACACGACACCACCGCCGCCTCGCGCACGGCGGGGTGGCCGGTGAGCGCGGCCTCGATCTCGATCGGCGCCACCCACAGGCCCTTGACCTTGAACATGTCGTTGTCGCGACCGGAGAACCAGAAGAAGCCGTCTTCGTCGAAATAGAGATTGTCGCCGGTGCGGGTCCATTCGCCGATGAAGGTCTCGCGCGACTTGTCGTATTTGCGCCAGTAGAAGAAACAGGAGGTCCTGCTCTTGATCCAGGCCTCGCCGGGAACATTGGGCTCCGTGATGTCGCCATGGTCCTTGCTCACCAGCCGGACCTCGTAGCCGAAAATGGGCTTGCCGAGGCTGCCGCGCTTGAACTCCTTCTGGCGGTTGGCGATCCACTCATAGGTGATCTCGGAGCTGCCGATGGAATCGAACAGCTCGACGCCGAACTGCTGGTGGAAGCGGGAAAATATTTCAGGCGGGATCTTCTCCGACGCGCTGACGACGAATTCGAGCGCGGGATAATGCGGCCTCTCGCCGGAGACGCGGACATGCTCGATCATGTTCTTGAGGACCGTGGGCACGCTGACGAGCTTCGTCACCTTGGCCTTGGCCATGGTCTCCAATACGAGTTCGGGCAGCGGCGGCCGGCGGACCAGGACCGCGGTCGCGCCCCAATAGAGCGGGATCAGCAGGCCTGGCCACAGGCCGTGGGTGAAATATTTCTTGGAGGTCGCGAACACCACGTCGCTCTCGCGATACTCCCAGAAGCGGCCCTGGCGCCGCGGGATCAGCACGAAATCATGGGCGAGATGGGTGATGCCCTTGGCGGTGCCGGTGGTCCCGCCGGAAAAGAACATGTAGGTCACGTCGTTGGGATGGCGCGGACAGGCGGCGACGGCGGGCGCGCCGGAATCGGCGATCGCGGCGAACGCGACCACCTTCTTCCCCGCCAGCTCCGGCGCAAGCCCGGCCTCGCCGCGCACGATGACCGTCTCCAGCGACGCCGGCAGCGCGGCGGCGATCTCGGCGAGCTTGCCCAGCTGCTCGGCGTCGATGAAGAGCAGCCGCGCCGCGGTGTCGCGGATGAAATAGAGCAGGTCCGGCGCCTTGTAGAGATCGGACACCACCGCCGGGACCGCGCCGATGCGGACCGCGCCCAGCCACAGCGTGACGTAGTCGAGGCTGTCGGTGCCGAACAGCAGGATGCGGTTTTCCGGGACGACGCCGATGGCGCACAGCCCGGCGGAGACCGCCGCGACCCGCTGCGCCAGCGCGCCGTAGCTCACCGGCACATCGTCGACGATGAGAGCGGCCTTGTGCTCGACCGGCGTGCCCAGGTGGCGGTCGAGCAATATCTCCGTCGGCGATATGGCGTCCGGCACCTCCGGATCGGCGAAGGCGCGCCACTCGGCGGAATAGATCTTGTCGTCATAGGCGGTCGGCGAGCGGGACAGCATGGCGATCAGTCGCGTTTGAATCCGTATTCGTGCCAGCGGCGCTCGACCAGCTCCCAGTCCTCCTTCGCCGGCCTGACCATGGGCGGATAACGCTCGCCGTCGTAATTCGCCTCGGGCTCGAAGTCGAGATTGACGGTCGCGTCGATCAGCACCCGGCACCACTTGCCGGTGCCGTACAGATTGGTGTCGCGGAACTTGAGTCGCGTCGACGGATCGAGGGCGGAGCCGAAGGTGCCGGGGAAGAACACGATGTCGTCCTCGGCCGCATTGACGCGGTAGGCAAAGGCCCAGTCGATGGCGCCGTAATCGTGGATGTCGATGTCGTCATCGACCACCCAGATGTGCTTGTAGCGCAGATGCGCCGCGTTCGAGCCCCAGATCGCGGCGGCAGCCTGCTTGGCCTGGCCGCGATAGGTCTGCTTGATCTGGATCATCAGCGTGGTGCCGTTGTTGGCGGCCGGGCAGTGCACGTCGGTGACACCCGGAACGCCCGAGCGCTCGAGAATATTCCAGGCCAGGGCGGCGCGCTGCACCGAACTCATGATGGAATTCTCGCTCAACATTTTCGGCATGGTGCCTTCCAGCGTACCGCGGAAGATCGGGTCGTTGCGGTGGGAGATGCAGGTGACGCGCACCCGATGCTTGGGGCCCTGTTCGCCGCCGAAATAGCCGGTGTATTCGCCGAACGGACCTTCCAGCTCGAAGGTCGCGGGATCGGGCGAAATCCAGCCCTCGATCACGATCTCCGCGGAGGCCGGGACCTGCAGCGGCACCGTCTCGCAGTCCACCAGCTCGACCGGCGCGCCGCGCAGCGCCCCCATCACGTCGTATTCGGAGACGTCGGGCGGCACCGGCGAGGACGCGCAGAACGGCAGGCAGGGCTCCCAGCCATAGATGAAGGCAACCGGCATCTCCTCGCCCTTGCCGCTGTACTTGGCGAAATCCTGGCCCCAGTTCTGCGGCCGCCACAGCAGCACCGGGATGGTGTCCTTCTTGCCGATCATGCCGCGATAGATGCCGACATTGACGCGGCCGGACACGGGATCGCGCGTCACCGTGCCCTGCATGGTGTTGATGTAGCGGCCGCCGTCGTGGCGGTGCCATTTCGGCACGGGGAAGTCGAACAGGTCGATGTCGTCGCCCTTGATGATGTTCTCCTTGACCGGGCCGGTGGCGACCGTCACCGGCGGCAGCCGGCCCGAGTAGACCTTGCGTGCGGCCTTCACCAGTTCGGTGATCGGCGCCTTCTTCGGCAGCCCGAACATCAGCGCGACGCGGGAATAGTTCGACAGGCCGCCGGTGAAGAGCCGGGTGCAGCGGCCGGAGGTGTAGTCCTTGATCCGGTTGAACAGCAGCGCCGGCCCGTCGCCGTTGCCGAAGGCGCGCCGGGTCACGGTGCCGAGCTCGCAGTTCCAGTCCACCTCGGTGTCGATCTCGTGAAGCTCGCCTTCCTTCTCGAGATGCGCGATCCAGCTGCGCAGGTCACCAAACTGCATGTGCGTCTCCTCGTTGTTGGCGGCGGCCCGCCGGAGCCCGGTCAGGCCTCGGGATTGCCCGCGGTCGGGCGGCGAAAGCGGCGGGCTCTGTTTTGCGTTTATTCCGATTGCGGCGGTAGGCCCCAAAGTCGTAACGGCGAAATCGCCTTTCCCGCGAAGCGGCGAGCTTGCGGCGCCGCGGCAACGCGCACCGGCCGCAAATCCGCGCTAAGCTACCATCATGCTTCCCGGTCAAGCCAGAACGGAACGACGTGACATCATGCAAAGAGACTATGCGGAAATGCGGGGCGCCATCCTGCGCGACCTGGACGGCCTGCGCTACGAGGTGGACGCGGAAAAGAGGATCGGCTGGCTTTACTTCGACCGTCCCCCGCTCAACGTCATTTCCTATCGCGGCCGCAGCCAGATCGCGGCCATCATCGAGGCGTTCGGGCAGGACCCCGACGTGCGCGTCGTCGTCATCCGCGGCTGCAACGGCGTCTACACCTCCGGCGGCGACGTCAAGGCGTTCCCGCAGATCGAACGGGACGGCATGTCGCATCTCGCCTGGAACATCGCCGCCCCGGAGCGCTGCCCCAAGCCGGTGGTCTGCGCCATGGAAAAATACGCCATGGGGGTCGGCTTCGAGCTCGCCATGGCCTGCGACATCCGGCTCGCGACGAAAGATACCTTGCTCGCCCTGCCCGAGACCACGCTCGGCCAGATCCCCGGCAGCGGCGGCAGCCAGCGCGTCGCCCGCATCGCCGGGCTGACGCGGGCGGCCGACATGATGATGCTGGGCCGCCGCATTCCCGCGCTCGAAGCCCAACAGTGGGGCCTGCTCACCCGCGTCGTCGACGACTCGGCGGCACTCGACCACTCGATCGAGGACGTGGTGAAGACGCTGACCTCGATGTCGGCGCTGGCGCTCAAGACCATCAAGCGCGTGCTCAACACCACCTATGACGCGAGCCTCTCGGTCGGCCTCGAGGTCGAGGGCCACGCTTACGAAAAGCTGCGCGACAGCGAGGACTACAAGGAAGGCATCGAAGCCTTCAGCGCCAAGCGCAAGCCGCAGTTCAAGTGACCTGCGGCGTCCCCGCCTCGGTCTTCAGCCGGTGTGCTGTCTCCAATGCTTGAATCCCATTGTTGTCATCGCCCGGCTTGACCGGGCGATCCAGTAACCACCAAACCGCGATCTTGGGCGCAGCATGAGTTCCACCGATGGCACAGGGATTACTGGATGCCCCGCTTTCGCGGGGCATGACACTGACACTGAATGAAGCACCAGAATCACAACACTAGAGCAGCTATCCTGGAACGCACGCAGGCGCGTCCCGAAGGATGGCCACAGACACTTGCGCGCAGGATGAGGTCGCACGACTACACGTCCACCTTCAGCGCGGCGATGAAGGCTTCCTGCGGGATGTCGACCTTGCCGAACTGGCGCATCTTCTTCTTGCCTTCCTTCTGCTTCTCCAGAAGCTTGCGCTTGCGGGTCACGTCGCCGCCGTAGCACTTGGCGGTGACGTCCTTGCGGAAGGCGCGCACGGTCTCGCGGGCGATGATCTTGCCGCCGATCGCGGCCTGGATCGGGATCTGGAACATGTGTGGCGGGATCAGCTCCTTGAGCTTCTCCACCATGGCGCGGCCGCGGTTTTCGGCCCGGTTGCGGTGGACCAGCATGGCGAGTGCATCGACCGGCTCGGCATTGACCAGGATCTGCATCTTGACGAGATCGGCGGGCTTGTAGTCGGTGATGTGATAGTCGAACGAGGCATAGCCCTTCGACACCGATTTCAGGCGGTCGTAGAAATCGAACACGACTTCGTTGAGCGGCAGGTCGTATTTCACCATGGCGCGGTTGCCCACATAAGTGAGCTCGACCTGGATGCCGCGGCGGTCCTGGCACAGCTTGAGCACGCTGCCGAGATATTCGTCCGGCGTCAGGATGGTGGCGCGGATCCACGGCTCCCGCATTTCCCTGATGCGGACCACGTCCGGCATGTCGACGGGATTGTGGATCTCGATCTCCTTGCCGTCGGTGAGCGTCATCTTGTAGATGACCGACGGTGCCGTCGCGATCAGGTCGAGGTTGAACTCGCGCTGCAGCCGCTCCTGGATGATTTCGAGGTGCAGGAGCCCGAGAAAACCGCAGCGGAAGCCGAAGCCGAGCGCGGCGGAGGTCTCCATCTCGAACGAGAAGCTGGCGTCGTTGAGGCGCAGCTTGCCCATCGCCGCACGCAAATCCTCGAACTGCGCGGCGTCGACCGGGAACAGCCCGCAGAACACCACCGGGATGGCGGGGCGGAAGCCCGGCAGCGCCGCCGCCGCAGGCTTGCGGTCGTCGGTGATGGTGTCGCCGACGCGGGTATCGGCCACTTCCTTGATCGACGCGGTGATGAAGCCGATCTCGCCGGGTCCCAGCTCGGTCGCCTCCAGCATCTTGGGCGTGAACACGCCGACGCGGTCGACCTCGTAGTTCGCGTGGGTGCGCATCATGCGGATGCGCTGGCCTTTCTTTATGGTGCCGTCGACCACGCGCATGAGCACGACGACGCCGAGATAGGCGTCATACCAGCTGTCGACCAGGAGCGCCTTGAGCGGGGCGTCGCGGTCGCCCTTGGGCGGCGGTAGCCGGGTGACGATCGCCTCCAGCACGTCGCCGATGTTCAGCCCGGTCTTGGCCGAGATCAGGATGGCGTCGGAGGCATCGAGGCCGATGACGTCCTCGATCTGCTGCTTGACCTTTTCGGTCTCGGCGGCCGGCAGATCGATCTTGTTGAGGACCGGCACGACCTCATGGTTGTTGTCGAGCGCCTGGTAGACGTTGGCGAGCGTCTGCGCCTCGACGCCCTGGCTGGCGTCGACCACCAGGAGCGAGCCCTCGCAGGCGGCGAGGCTGCGGTTGACCTCGTAGGCGAAGTCGACATGGCCGGGCGTATCGATCAGGTTGAGGATATAGTCCTTGCCGTCCTTGGCATGGTAGTTGAGCCGCACCGTCTGCGCCTTGATGGTGATGCCGCGCTCGCGCTCGATGTCCATGGAATCGAGCACCTGCTCGCGGCCGAACATCTCGCGCTCGGAGAGGCCGCCGGTGATCTGAATCAGCCGGTCGGCAAGGGTCGACTTGCCGTGGTCGATATGGGCGACTATGGAGAAATTCCGGATGTTTTCGATGGGCACTGCGGTCATGGGGGCGAGATAACACTCGCCCGGACAAGCAGCAAGGGAAGATGGCCGGCGGGCGCATTTCGCACAGCCGAATCAAAGTCTGTGGAGAAGCGGGTCTCTCAACAACGCCGTCATTCCGGGGCGGTGCGAAGCGCCGAACCCGGAATCCAGCTTCAGCGCGGCAGGCTGGATTCCGGGTTCCGGCCTGCGCCGGCCCCGGAATGACGACAAAAACGCGCATTCAGTCGATCTGAATATGTGCCGCCTTGGCGACCGCCTGCCATTTCTCCCGTTCCTTGGCGAGAAAGGCACCGAATTCGGCCGGGGTGCCAGGCTTGATGTCGACCGAGAGCTTGGCGAGCGTCGCCATCACTTGCGGTGTCTTGAGGCTGTCATTGATGGCGGCGTTGAGCTTGGCGATGATGGCGGGGGGAACGCCCGTGGGCGCCACCATGCCCGTGAACGAGACCGATACGAAGTCGGGGATGGTTTCGCTCATGGTAGGCACGTCCGGCAGCTGCGGATTGCGGGTCTCGCTGGTCACCGCGATGGCGCGGATCGTGCCGGCCAGCACCAGCGGCAGCGACACCGCGGGATTCTCGAAGGTCATCGGCACCTGGCCGGAAACCACGTCCTGGGTCGAGTTGCCGCCGCTCTTGTAGGGCACGTGGGTGATGTCGAGCCCGGTCCGCAGCTTGAACATCTCGCCGATCATGTACGGCGGGGTGCCCACCCCCGGCGACGAATAGCTGAGCTTGCCGGGATTGGCCTTTCCGTAGGCGATGAGATCGGCGATCGACTTCACCGGCAGCGCCGGGTTGACGACGACGATGTTGGAGGTGGTCCCGACCAGCGCCACCGGGACGAATGCCTTGGCGGGATCGAAATCGAGGTTCTTGTAGACCGCCGGGTTGATGCTCAGCGTCGAAGTGTTGGCGAACATCAGGGTGTAGCCGTCGGGCTCGGCCTGGGCGGCCATGCGGGCGCCGATGGTGCCACCGGCGCCGCCGCGGTTCTCCACCACGAAGCTCTGGCCGAGGATGATGCCCGCCTGCTGGCCGATGATGCGGCCGATCACGTCGGCGGGGCCGCCGGGGGCGAACGGCACGATCAGCTTGATCGGCTTGGTGGGATAGTTCTGCGCCGTGGCGGCGCCGCCGAGCGCCAGCACGATCGCCAATGCAAACAGGCCTCGCTTCATCGCCTTTGCCTCATCGTTTTGGCCTCATCGCCTTTGGCCTCATTTGGGGCCGAGCAGGCTGTCGTCGACATATTTGCCGAGGTCGCCCTTCGGCATGGCGCCGAGCTCTTCGCCTTCTACCATGATCGAGACGATCGAGCGCAGCGCGTCGGGTTCGAGCCGGCCGTCGCGCGGAAACGTGTCGGGGTTCGCGACGATCAGATCGTCATAGGTCTTCGACGCCGCATCGGGAGACACCTTGAGCGCATCGGCGAGCAGCTTTTCCGCCTCGGCGCGATTGGCGGGGTCGTGCAGCCAGGCGACCGCCTCGAGCCAGGCCTTCACGAAGCGGCGCCCGACATCGTGCTTGGCCTTGAGCCATTCGGTATTGGTGACGAAGCACACGAACGGAAATTTCGGCGCCACCTCGCGGAAGCTGCCCAGCACGGAATAGCCGGCGCTCGCCGCCACATAGGATTGCGGCGGCACCAGCCATACGGCGTCCAGCGCACCGGCCTGCAGCCCGTTGAAGATCTGGGCGCTGCCCTGGCCGGCGACGACGTCGTAGTCCTTGTCGCCGAGGCCGCGGCTCCTGAGCAGGCGGCGCAGCAGGATGGTCGAGCCGGACTTGATCGAGGAGGTCCCGACCACCTTGCCCTTGAGCTCGGCGGCGCTCTTCATGCCCTTCTTGCCGATCAGCAGGGCCGGATGGGTCGACATCGACACCATGCTGATGCGCACATTGGTGCCGCCGCCCTCATAAAACGAGATCGGGGCGTTGCACGTGTTGTGCATGATATCGAGCGAGCCGGCGGCGACCGCCTGCATCCCCGGGGAAACGCCGATCGAGATCACGTCCATCTCGACATCGTTGGCGGCGAAGAAGCCCTTTTTCGTCGCCACCGTCCCCGGCCACACCGTCGCCGTCGGCGAAACCTGGCCGAACGTCACCTTGTCGACCGCGCCGGCCGGCCGGACGAGAACCGCTGCGAGCGCTGCTCCGGCCAACACAGCGCCGGCGCCTCGCCATCGAAATTCCATCACCTGACCTCCGGCCGCAATCCGCACGGCGCGAGACTAGCCGAATGCGCGCCGCATCGGAATGCCCGATGCGGCCCCCTCTTCTCCCTCGCCCCGCACGTTGGAGATGCCCACAGGCTACCCCGCCGAATCCGCCGGCGTCATGCCGAGCGCCGCGATGCGTTCGCGCACCACCGGCTCGGCGAGGGCGGCGAGGAAGGCCTGCACCGCCTCCCGATCGCGATGGCTGTCGACGACGAGGAAATCATAATGCTCCGGCGCGATCGGCAGGAAGTCGAGGCCGTAGAGCCGCGCCACCGTGGCGATGGCGATGCCCCAGTCGGCGCGACCCTGGGCGACCGCGGCCGCCACCGCATTGTGCGACTTCGGCTGGTTGGCGTAGCCCGGCGGACGGTGGCCCGCCAACAGCTTGTCGATGAGAATGCGGGTGCCGGCGCCGGCATTGCGGTTGACCATCAGGCATGACGGGTCGGCGAGCGCCGCCGCCAGCGCGTCCGCCGCGGTATGGCCGGCAAAGCGGGCGTCGCCCGGCCGGAACACGAAGCCCTGCATGCGTAGCCAGCCCGGCACCAGGCCGATGCCGGGGCGGATCAGGTGGCGGTTGTAGGTGCCGGTGGCGGAATCGAGCAGGTGCACCGGGGCGATGTCGCATTGGCCGCGCTCGACCGCGGCGACGCCGCCCATGCTGCCGACCGCGACGGTGCGGGCTGCGAAGCCCTGCTCGGCGAGCCGGCCGATCACCGCGTCGAGGGCGACGCAATGGCTGCCCATGATCACGATGTCCGGCGCGCGCGCGGCGCGGCCGATCAGGGTGACCTCGGCCCGGGTGCCGGCATCGAGCCCGGCGCTGAGCGCATCGATGGCGAGGAAGCCGTCGGCCTGGGAGAACGAGGTCACCGCGCCCGAGCCTTTGCCGATCGGAAACGCGACCGGCCCGTGCTCGCCCGGCACCAGCGCCACCAGGACGAACTCCTGCCGCCCGATTTCCGAGGCGATCCGGACCGGCACCGTGGCGGCGACCGTCTCCGCCGCCTGCGGCGGCAGCCCGGCGCGGGCGCGGATCACCGGCGCGACGAATTCGTGAAAGGTGAAGATCGCCGAGGTCGGAAAGCCCGGCAGCACGGCGATCGGCTTGCCGCGGACGACCGCGAGGCACAGCGGCTTGCCGGGCTTGAGCGCGACGCCATGGACCAGCACCCCCGGCGGCCCCAGGCGCGACAGGATGCGATAGGACAGATCGCCCGCGCCCTTGGAGGTGCCGCCGGACAGCACCACCATGTCGCACGAGGCGAGCGCGTGGCGCACCGCGGCTTCGAGAACTTTCTCGTCGTCGGGATAGGCGCCGAGCGGCACGGCTTCGCCGCCCGCCTCGGTGACGGCGGCGGCGATGATGGCGCCGTTGCTGTCATAGACCGCCGCCGGGGGCAGCGGCGCACCCGGCGACACCAATTCGTCGCCGGTCGAGAGCACCGCCACGCGTGGCCGCCGCAGCACGTCGATCTCGGCGAAGCCGCAGGCTGCGAGCATGCCGATCTCGCGCGAGCCGATGCGCTGGCCGCGCCGCAGCACCGTCTCGCCGCGGGCGATGTCGGAACCGGCGAACGAGACGAACTGTCCGGGGCCGGCGGTGCGGCGGACTTCGATCGCCGGCCCCGCCGGCGTCTCCACCAGCTCGGTGTGCTCCACCATCACCACCGCGTCGGCGCCCCGCGGGATGGCGCCGCCGGTCGCGATCGTGGTGGCGGTCGCGGGGCCCACTTCCAGGGCGGGCGGATGTCCGCAGGCGATCACCTCGGCATTGAGCATGAGCCGCCGCGGCGCGCGGTCGGCGGCGCCCGCGGTGTCGGCGGCGCACACCGCGAACCCGTCGACGCCGGAGCGGTCGAACGCCGGCACGTCGGTGGGCGCCGCGAGATCGGCGGCGAGCACGCGTTCGAGCGCATCGGCGAGGGCGACGGTCTCGACCGGCAGCGGAGTGAAATCGATGGCGCGTTCGAACCGGCTGCGCGCCTCGGCGGCGGGAATAACTTCGAGGAACTGCTCCTGGCGCGCCGCATCGCGCACCGCGGCGAGGAGTTCGTCGGCGGCGTCGGCCGCCGGCGCGCGGTCG
>Ga0302324_100016339_pt1 | contig 14794 bp, 10 predicted proteins | sample Palsa_T0_1_FD_201949 | JGI IMG/M metagenome (GOLD analysis project Ga0302324, IMG submission 201949) | Peat permafrost microbial communities from Stordalen Mire near Abisko, Sweden - Palsa_T0_1 | ecosystem: Environmental > Terrestrial > Soil > Palsa > Peat permafrost | place: Sweden: Abisko...
AAGCGAAGGTGGGTCAAATTTAAAAGACCGTAACCGGGCGTAAGTGGGTCAGTTTTCGACGACCGTTAACAATACTTATCCCCATCGGATTATTAGTACGCCATTCATTGGCGCTCCCGGCACTATTTCGTCCGAAACATATCTCTGTATTGGGCCATTTGATTCAAGAGACACAGCAGAGAGCGTTCTCTCTTACCTGTCGTGCCGACTGACGAGACTTCTCATTCTGTTGCACAAGTCATCTCAACACGTCACACGAAAAGTCTATACGTTTGTCCCGAATCAAGACTGGTCCAGGCGATGGACCGATCAGGATCTCTACAAAAAGTATGGCATCTCCCCTGATGAGGCCGCATTCATAGAGTCGATTATTCGTCCTCTGAACGCATCTGATGAGTAGATCACCGGAAGAACTGTTTCCGCACAAGCCGGAAGCGCCGCCGCGTATTTACGCATATTCGCTAGACAGCCGTCCCGGTGAGTTAAAAGTTGGCCAGACTACTCGCGATGTAATAAAGCGCATTGCCGAACAAACAAAGACTGCCGGACAGCACCCGACGGTTCATGTCGATGCAATCGCGGTACGTGACGACGGAACGACGTTTACCGATTTCGACTTGCGTGATCGGCTCAAGCAAAAGGGACACGCCAATCCGACACTTGAGTGGATGAAATGCTCTGTCGCTGACGTGCTTACAGCAATAACGGAATTACAATCGGGGCTAAAACTCTCAGGAACGCATCATCTGACGTTTCCCATGCGGCCCGAGCAACAGGCAGCCGTCGAGAAGACATTGCACTTCTTCAAGACTTCATGGGAAGATAATAAGAACGCCGTTCCGCGCTTTCTCTGGAATGCGAAGATGCGTTTTGGCAAAACGTTCGCCTCGTATCAGTTGGCGAAAAAGTTGAGCGAACGTGCAAAAAAGCCTGTTAAGGTGCTTGTGGTCACGTTCAAGCCAGCGGTAGAAGATGCGTGGCAGACCGACCTAGAGTCACACAAAGACTTTGACGGATGGCAATATCTCTCGGCGCAGGCTGGTTCCGATCCGAGCCACGCTGACCCTAATAAATCACTCGTGTATTTCGGCTCGTTTCAAGATCTACTCGGCCGCGACAAAGTCGGTAATATAAAGGCGAAAAACGAGTGGCTTCACGTCGTCAATTGGGATCTGGTAATTTTTGACGAGTATCACTTTGGCGCATGGCGCGACTCCGCCAAAGAGCTTTTCGAAGGCGAAGACGACACGCAAGCAAAGAAGGAGATCGCTGCCCAGTATGGCGGCGATTTGGAGCAGTTCAACGAGGATCGTGGTGAGCTAGGCGAAGCGGAGGCGGATTTTCTTCCGATCACGACACGAGCGTTTCTCTACCTCTCGGGAACGCCGTTCAAGGCGTTGGCGAATGGTGAGTTTGACGACTTCAATATCTTTAACTGGACGTATACCGATGAGCAGCGCGCGAAAGAAGCATTTGCGATAGCGCATCCCGGCCAATGGAACCCATACGGTGCCCTTCCCCAAATGCGCCTATTTACATATCAAATGCCGGATGAACTCATTGCTATCGCCAGCCAGGGAGAGTTCGATGAGTTTGATCTCAACGAGTTCTTCGCTGCAGACGGGGTTGGTCCGAAGGCGAAGTTTAAGCACAAGAGCGAGGTCCAGAAATGGCTGGACATCATCCGGGGAGCCTATCAGGCAACACAGGTAGATAATCTCAAGCAAGGAGCGAAGCGTCCGCCCTTCCCGTACGCCGACGTCCGCCTTTTGCCGTACTTACAGCACTCGTTTTGGTTTTTGCCGAATGTTGCAGCATGCCACGCGATGGCAAACCTCATCGCCGAGAGGCAGAATGTTTTCTGGCGCGACTACAAGGTGCTAGCTGTTGCCGGCGCCCAAGCCGGGGTCGGCCTCGAAGCGCTTCCGCCTGTTCGTGAAGCTATCGGGAACGGATTCGATACGAAGACGATCACTCTCTCTTGCGGTAAGCTCACGACCGGGGTTAGTGTCCCGCAGTGGTCGTCGATCCTGATGCTCCGCAATCTCAAGTCGCCCGAGACGTATTTCCAGGCGGCTTTTCGCGTGCAGACGCCGTGGTCGGTGAAGAACCCGAACGGGGACAATCCGAACGAGGAGGAGATTCTCAAGCCGGTATGCTTCGTGTTCGACTTTGCCCCGACGCGTGCGTTACGACAGATAAGCGAATATGCGATCGGCCTTTCGCCATATGAATCAAACCCGGAGCACGCGGTCGAGGAACTGGTATCGTTCTTGCCTGTGCTCGCCTACGATGGATCGAATATGACACAGGTCGATGCGGGAGGTATCCTCGACATCGCAATGGCGGGTACGAGCGCCACGCTTCTGGCCCGTAAATGGGAGAGCGCGCTTCTCGTCAACGTGGACAACGACACGCTTAAGAAAATTCTTGAGAACGAAAAAGCAATGCAGGCCGTGATGAACATCGAGGGCTTCCGGGCCCTCGGTGACAACATCATTGAGACGATCATCAACAAGAGCGAGAAGGTAAAAGATGCAAAGAAGAAGGCCGGAGAAAGTGACGGAAAAATCCCGCGCGAGATTTCCGAAGAAGAGAAAGAGTATAAGTCTAAGCGTAAATTGATCCAAGAGAAACTTATTAAATTTGCGACGCGTATCCCGGCATTCATGTATTTGACCGACTTCCGAGAGAATACGCTCCAGGACGTGATTACGGAGATAGAGCCGGAACTCTTTAAGACCGTCACAGGCTTATCGGTAGAAGATTTTGGCCTTCTCGTCTCTTTGAACGTATTTAATTCGGCGCAGATGAACCAGGCTGTTTTTGCCTTCCGACGGTACGAGGACGCGAGCCTCGCATATACTGGAATCGAATCTCACGAGGGGTTGCGCCACTGGGGACTCTACGACACCGTGGTCGCCAAAGAGGCGGGCGCCGCATAAACCTTGGGCGTGCTGGCTTCTTGCCCGAAGCCGTCAGCAAGGCTCTCTAACAATAGTGTAACAGACCGGCCGGAAACGGCCGGAATCACACGGGGTCGGTCGGGAGCGAAAAGCGCGAAATCCCTTAGAAATTCAAGGATTCTGGTAGCGGCCGGGAGCTGCCGGGACCCCACAGGGAGGGTTCAACTCCCGTTGGCGCTACCAAATAGTCGCGAGCCCCGCATCCGCGGGGCTTTGCTTTTTTGCCGGATATGGACGTTTCTGCTATACTGCTCGTATGGCGAAAGTGTCCATGTTGATTGCTGATACCGATTTGGCCGAAATCGATGCCCAGGCTGATGGCAACCGCACTTCGTTCATGGTGACGGCCGCGGTCGAGCGTGCTCGCCAACTGCGGCGTGAACGGGTGGACGGGGAGATCGCGGCGATGCTTGCGGCCGACGAGGAGCTGCTCGCCTCCGTGCAGCGCGAGTGGGAAGGCACGCTTGGCGACGGCCTTGACTGAACGCCCGGCAGTCTTCCGCGGCGAGGTCTGGATGGTTGCCCTCGATCCGGTCCTCGGGTCAGAACAAGCGAAGACAAGACCATGTGTCGTGATGCAGCGCGATGTCGCAAATCGCGCCGGGCGAACGACCATCGTCATACCCGTAACCGATGCGAAGGACAAGTCGGTGACCGTTATTACGCCGTTGTTGCGTGCGGGTGACGGGGGCTTGGCGAAGGATAGCGTTGGGCTGTGTCTTCAGGTGCGAGCCGTCGACCGGCAACGCATGCGCAAGAAAATCGGGTTTCTAACCGCGGCGTCGGTCGACGCGCTCAGTCGTGGCCTGATCGAAATCCTCGACCTCGAAAAGAACAGCTGACGCCCCGCCGGTGCTGCCCTACGCCGCAGCGGCGACGGTCGGACACAAGGTAACGAGTAATTCGATCAGCGCAGGATGTTCACGGTTCTGTACTCGCACCTCGGTCTGCAAACGAATCGTGGAAAATACGGTATTGACGGTTCAAGAGTCGCTGCGCCGTCGCTGTCGACGGCCATTTTGCTTGAAGGAGCGGCTTGCGCAATCGACTCGCGTTGGAGGGATTATTCAAAGCATGCGTCTAGCGATTGTCGGCGTTTTCGCACTCGCTTTATTTGCCGTTGGACCGGTCGTCTGGGCGCAGACTTTTCCGGTCCATATTCCGACGTCGAACGGCGACGTGATTTTGGCGAGTGAAAGAGATCGGCAAGAGTATGATGCGTATGGCTTCGCACCGGTCCGGCGCGCCGGCGATCTCGTATTTATCTCGGGCATCGTGGCGGGGCGTCGCCCGGGTGACGGAACCGATGTCAAGGCATTCAAAACGGAAGTGCGCCGGGCATTCCGGGCTCTCGGGGGCGAATTGAAAGCTGCCGGCGTGGGCTTCGAAGACGTCGTCATGCTGAACACATTTCATGTCTGGCAGGGCCCGAATTTCCGGGGCTCCCGGCTCGAACAGTTTGAAGCGTTCAAAGAGGTCAAGGGCGAGTTTATGAAGCCGCCCCATCCCGCTTGGACGGCGGTTGGAACGACCGGCGAAATCCCTGACGGCGGGATCGTCGAGATCCAAATGATCGCCAAAGCATCGAGGTAACGCTACGTCGCGGCGGCGACCGCCGAGCACAAGGTGACGAGTAGTCCGATCAGCGCGCCCCAAATCAATCGCTTCATCGAAGTCCTCCGGTAGGATTTTGGCTGGAGTATAGCACAGGTCCGCGGGGGGCGCTCAGACCCGAAAAGGCAACGACGAGAATGTTCGCGGTTCTGCTTCCCCTGGCTCTGCTGGCCGCTCTCGTTCAGACGGCCCCGGCACCAACACCGGTCGCCTCCGACCTGCCCGAGATCGGCCGGATTCATGTGAAGTCGCTGTGTGAGCGAATTGTCGAGGATACGACCTCAACGATCAATGCAACCCTGCGCAACGATCAGAACATCGCAACCGAAATTGCGCTTTTTCGCCGGACGACCCCGCGTAATTTCGCGAACGATCTCGCGAATGCGAACTGGGAAAAACAAGTGATGCACTACGCCGTGGCGATGTATGCCGACTTGAAGGAGGCCCGTCCGCAGCTCGACGAGCTGCGTGATTTGGCGAAAAAAACGTTGGATCCGACTCTCAGGGATGAAATCAATCGCTATGTTGATGCACTCGATCGCGTCCACGGCGACCAATCGAAGGTCTCACGTGCAATTCTCTCCGGCCTTGCGATCCACGGCGGCCGGCGCATGGTGGGTTCGACGCGCGATGGAGACGTATCCACCGGACTGATTGATCCCGACGATCCAGACAACGTGAAGCTGCAGTCGGCGACGTTCGTTGGGGTGGCAGATTATTTTGCTGCGCGCGTTCCCGGTATCACGGCGCGCGAAAATGCGGCTGCGGAGTATGCGCCTAAACTGTTGGCAGCATGCCAAACCCCCGGTAACTGAGCAGTCTTGCGAGCCCGTTCGGGCGTGCTGCTATACTGGTAGCCTAGCAGCGCGGCGTTTCCACGCCGGAAAGTGCGAGGAATTGGATGTTCGCGGTTCTATTTCCGTTGGTCATGATGGGGGCGCTCGCGCAGGCTTCCCCGGCGCCGGCCTCCTCGGATCCGCCGGAGATCGGTCGTACCCGCACCTCGGTCTGCAAACGAATCGTGGAAAATACGATACTGACGGTTCAAGAGTCGCTACGCAACGATAACAATATTGCGACCGAAATTGCGCTTTTTCGGAAAACAACTCCGAACGATTTCTCCAACAAACTCTACAAGGCGAACTGGGAAAAGCAGGTCACGCACTATGCCGTAGCAATGTACGGCGACCAGAAGGCGGCGCGAACGCAGCTCGACGAGCTGCGCGACTTGGCAGCGAACTCGTCGGATGAAGCGTTCAAGAGTGAAATCAACGCATACGTCGACGCGCTCGATCAGGTCCAAGGGGACCAAGCGAAGATCCCGCGCGTAATCTTGGTCGGCATTACGATCGACAATGGCCGCGCCGAACTCAAATCGAACTCCGTCGCCGGCGTGTCCTATGCAGTCGGAAACGATCCGCACGATCCGGGTCATGCCAAGATGTACGCGACCAAGTACCAGGCAATTGCCGACTACTTTGAATCGAGTGTCGCAGCAATTCGAGCTGGCGAAAATGCCGCCGCAGCGCATGCGCCAAAACTGCTGGCAGCGTGCGAAAAAGCTGCCGATAAATAACGTCGTCAGAACGAGATGGCGTGCATTGACATTTTGCGCCAGACGAGTTTGTAGTATGTCGTCTGCAGCGCGAGGCCGACGGCGAAGGCAACGGGATAGGCGATCCAGACGCCGCGCAAGCCGAGCGACGTATGCTGCGACAGCACGTACGCGATCGGAACTTCGATCGCTAAAATCGAGAAGACCGATATCGACGTCGGCCACAGTACGGTGCCGCTGGATCGCATCACGCCTGACAGAACGGCCGTATTGCCGAAAAGAACATAGCTCCAAAGCGTAATCACGAGCAGCTCGTGCGCGATCGTCACCACGTGCGGGTCTTTGATGAACGCGCCGAGGACGTTCCATGAAAACGTGTAGACGATGGCGATTAAGGCGCCGCCGATAGCATAGTTCAACGCGATACCCGAACGAACGATTCCGCGCAACCGGTCGAATCGTCGCGCACCGATCGATTGCGCGCCGAAAATCGACGAGGCGATTCCGATGCTGATAGCCGGGAACTGAACGTAGCTCACCACCTGGTTGACCGCCCCGTACGCGGCGGTCGCCGTCGAACCGAAGCGGTTGACGAACGAGATCACGGCGATCTCAGCGATCGAAACGATCACCACTTGCAGGCCGGTCGGCAGGCCGATCTTGATAACGGCCTTGAGAACCGGCCAACTGATGCGCATGCTGCGCAGCATCGCACCGTCGAACGCTAGCGGATCGCGGCGAATCGCGAGCACGATCAACAGACCGACGAATCCGATAAACGTCGAAATCGTCGCTGCGACGGCCGCACTGGCGACGCCGAATTGCGGAAGGCCGAACCAGCCCCGAATGAACGCCGGCGTTAGAAAGATTCCCAGCACCGTACTCAAGATCAAGAAATAGAACGGCGTTCGTGCGTCGCCGACACCGCGTACGAACGTCGTGTAGCCGAAATACAGAAAGAACACCGGCAGCGACAAGAAGATGATGCGCGCGTAGCCGACCGTGAGTGGGAAGATGTCGGACGGCGTACCGACGAGCCGCAGAATCGGCTCGGTCAGGATGCTGCCGAGGATGCCGATGATGATTCCGCTCAAGATTGCAACCGAGATCGTGGTTCCGGCGACGGCGCGAATGCGTTCGGTGTCGCGCGCGCCGTACGCCTGTCCGATCAAGACGGTGCTGCCGTTCGACACGCCGATAAAAAACGCAAACAGCAGAAACTGTAGCGGAAAGAACGCCGACACGGCGGCTAGCGCCTGGACGCCGATCATGCGCCCCAGGTAGATCGTGTTCACGGTCCCTGATGCCGATTGCAAGATGTTGCTGAGCATCAGCGGGATCAGGAAGATGAGAAGTGTCTGCCAGATCGGCTTCGTTTCGTCGATGACGGGTCGGCGCATTGTTCGCCTCGTTCCCGTGGGAGGCCGCTGTCCCTGGCGCGAAGTCACGATGCCGGAAGCGCCCGGGCGATTAGCTCAGCGGGAGAGCAGCTCCTTTACACGGAGAAGGTCGGCGGTTCGATCCCGTCATCGCCCACGTTTTGTGTTGCACGTTCTAGACGTGCATCGCGTAGGTCAAGCGGACGACGCGCCCTTGCGAGGGGTGGAAGTGGTAATCGTTGACGCCGCCCCCGCCCAGCAGTGGGTTTATGGCCGGATTATTCATAAGCGTGGCATTTCGCGCATCTTCGGGTAGCCACGACCCGTAGAAATATTCGACGTCGTCGCTCTGCGCGTTGAGCAGGTTGAAGATGTCAAAGGTCACGCGAGAGCCGTTACGTGCTTTGAGCGTGAACTGCGCATTCAAGAGCGATGTTGATGTCGATACCGCGTCGCCGGCTTGGTCGAGGACACGCGGCCCGAAGTACCGGTAGCGCAGGCTTGCGGCGTAGCCGGGCTTATCGAGCGTGATGCCGGCCGAACTGACGACGTTGAGTGCCTCGGGGACGAACGTGCCTGCACCGTCGGGATTGGTTGTGAAGCGTGCGGTGGCCGTGGCGATGTCGGCATCGAGCGTCAGCACGGGCGTCGCACGAAAGAAGTTTGCGAACTCGATGCCCTTACGCACGGTGGGTCCATTCGGCGTCGTCACGCCGTGATCGCCGTCGAAGACGAGCTCCGAGGCGATATTCAACTTCCAGAATGAGACGGTGCTCGTGAGCTTCGATCCCGAATACCGGTAACCGGCTTCTTCGCCCCAGGCCCGCACGAGCGGAGAGAAGCGCTGCACGGGAGCGCCGGTCGAATCGATCGTTGCGTGCGTTTGCGGGTCGAGCGTCTGTGTCGTCCCGCGTCCGTCGTTACTGTGGAAGCTGTCGCCGAAATCCAGATACAATTCCTGGCACTTCGATGCGGCATAGGCGGCCGTAAATTTGGGGCTGAGGATTCCTTGCGCACTGGTGCCCGAATTCGCGGCCTGGAAATCGGCAACGTTGACGTTGTACGTATCGCCGCGCAGCCCGGCGTTCAAGCGCAATTTGTTCCCGACTTTGTATTGTGAGTCAACCCAGAGCATCACGTCGCGCTCGACGACGCGGTCGTTGCTGAGCGTTCCATCCGGCAAGCGCGCTTGTGCGTCGGTGAGATAGAGTCCCAGCGTATAAATATTGTCGTTACGCACGCCGAGACCGAACGTTGTCGCTCCCCGCCCGCCGAGCAACGTTCGCGTCAACTTGAAGCCGGAGACGAAACGTTTATCTTCTTGTTCGCGCTGGTCGCCGCAGTTGAATCCAAATGCGTTCGGTGTGACCGATCCGGGCGCAGTCGATCCATTGGTCGCAGTTACGTTTGCCGGGCAATACGACGTATACGTACCGACGTGTTGCGCACCCGGCGCGCACGTATTGTACGCCGGGTTGCACGTGATCGGGTTCGCTGTGACGTTGTAATAGTCGTTCGCAGCGAATTGGAAGTATGTAAAATTCGAATAGAGGTTGAGGCCGTACGATTCTCCGTATGCACTCAAGCGCGTCACGCCGTGGGGGTCATCGTGCTCCCACGCGGTGGATAGCGTATACCGGAAGGTGCGCCCGCCGTCGGTTGGGTCGATATATCCGAACCGGCTGATCACGTCCGCGTCGACGAGCCGCTCGGGAATTTGATCCGAAGAGTTAAAATCGCCCCGATAGCCCTGCGCCGTCACGGAGAACGATGAGTTCTCCGTCGTGTGACTCCACCGCAAGACGCCGTTGATCTTTTTGTACTCATCCGGCCGCACGAGCGTACCGTTGTCGTGATACAGCTCGAGTGCGTAGAGCAGATTGCCCGCGCTGAGCTTGGGCGAATTCGCGAGGAGCACACGGTCGTACCCATAGTCCCCTTCACCGATGGACAGTGTCGGTGCGATCGTGTTGCGGAAGAAGAGATCGTACGAACCGGCCGTCGAGAAGTCGCCCTCGTCCGCGTAGTACGGCCCCTTCTTGAACGTGACGAAGCTGACGAGTTCGGGCATGAGCCAATTGATGTCCGAGTAACCTTGACCGTGCGCGTGCGACGGCATATTGACCGGGATATCATCGATCGTCGCCGCAAGATCGGTTCCGTGGTCGAGCTGAAAGCCGCGCAGGTAGTATTGATTTGCTTTCCCCTCGCCGCTGTGTTGACTGACGATGAGACCCGGAATAGCCTCGAGAACTTCGCCGGGCCGCAGCACCGGGCGCGTCGCGATCTGCTCCTGGTCGATCGTTCCCTCGGATGCAGCCGTCGCCGTCCCGACCAAATTCGTTTCGCGTCCGCGCGTCGCGACCGTTCGGCCGATTTCTTGCGGTCCCGGAGATGGTGCGGCCGTCGGTGTCGGCTGCGGGGTGGGTTGCTGGGCGGCCCGCGCGGAGGTGAAATGCGCAAACGGCAACGCAAGCAACATGGCAACCGCGAAGAGACGAACGAGCACAGGGCCTCCGGCCTGGAGCGGATCAGGTCAGAGAGTGTAACGGGTCAAGGAGCGCAGCGGATGTGGTTTTCGGCCTGGTCTCGGCCGATCTTCTAGCCAGAACGAGCGTGGTGCGCTAGACTACGGCCATGAAATATGCGATCAGCGGTGTGTTCCTTGCGCTCGTGTTAGCCGGCGGTACGGCAGTGGCGAATGCCGCGGGCTTTTCCGTCAGTTCTTCGTCGATTCCCGAGCGCGGGCTATTGCCGGTGAAATATGGTTTCGCCGGGGCCGGCACGGACGGCACGCCGTGCGGCGGACAGAACGTGTCGCCGGCGCTTGCCTGGTCGAATGCCCCGGCCGCGACGCAGAGTTTTGCCGTAACGATGTTCGATGTCGATGGCGCCCGGGGGCTCGGGGTTTCCCATTGGGTCGCCTACGGAATCGCGCCGGGCACGACGTCGCTGGCCGAAGGCGCGGGCTCGGTGGCCTCGTCGATGATGGTCGGCGGGACGGGCACCCAGGGATTGACAACCTATCGGGGATCATGTCCGCCGCCGGGCGAGTCGCCGCACCACTACGTGCTCAGCGTCTACGCGCTCGACCTTGCTCCGAGTGCACTTGCCGCCGGGATGACCCGCGATGCGCTTTTTGCTGCGATCAAGGGCCACGTTTTGGCGGAAGCAAGTACGGTCGCGCTGTACGCTCGCTGAGAGAGCGAGCAGCAGGCGCCCAGCCGTGCCCGGTAATTCTTGCGTGTTCTGGGCGATTTCCGAGTGTATTGGAAGGTCGGGCGTAGTAAAATAGTTCCATGTTTGGTCGTCTCTGCCGCCCGTCGTGTCTTGCGGTCTGTAGTCTATTGGGGGTGGCATTGCTGGCAGGCTGCAGCCATGCTGCACCGCAGCGCGTCCGCCAGGTTGCGAAAGTCCCGGTGGTTTCGGCGGTCGACGGCACGGTCTCGCCGGGGAGCACGCTCGGCGGCATTATCGTGCCGTTTCAAAATGTCGCCATTCAGTCGACGCTGATCGAGCCCGTGGATGCCGTCCTCGTCCAAGAGGGCGATCACGTGCATAAGGGCCAGGTGCTCGCGCGACTTGATACGGCCGATCTCGAGGCGGACCTGCGATCCGATCTGGGAACCGCTGCCAGCGACCATGCAAAAGCGATGCAGACGTACGACCAAGCCGGTCTGACCATCGCCCAAAACAGCAACTCGACCAACGCCGGGCAAGCCGGTTTGCGCCAAGCCCAGGCAACCTTAGCAACGGATGAACTGAACTTAAAACGCGATCGTCAACTCGTCGCGAACGGCTACATTTCGCAGCAGACGGTCGACCAGCAGAACACGCTCGTGCAGAACGACCAGCAGGCCGTTCGGGCGGCGCTCGTCACCTTGCAGAACACGCAGGCGCAAGTCCAAGCGAACGGCACGACGTCGACGGGTCTGCAAGGCGCGACGGTCGCCTCCGCTCGCGCCGACGAGCAAACGGCGCTCGGACAGGCCGATCAAGTGCGCACGCAAATTGCCAAGGCCACGATCGTGTCGCCGGTTGACGGTGTTGTCGTCAATCGCAATCTTAATCCCGGTGAATATCCGGGAACGCGCCAGATCTTCACCCTGCAACAGGTCGATACGGTGTACGCGGTTCTCAACGGTTCGGGCACACAAGTCGTCGGCGTGCAAGCGGGTTCGACGGCGCAAATCATGTCGACCGACAACGCCACGCTGCACGAAACCGGGCGCATTGCCGGCGTGCTGGCACCGGTCACGCCGGGTTCGACCAACTTTATCGTAAAGGTGCAGATTCCCAACGGCCGCGGCATGTGGAAGCCCGGCATGGTCGTCGCGGGTCGCGTGAAGATGCCCACGTCGAGCGGCGTACGCATTCCCGCAACGGCTTTCTTGGATGATACGCACACCACGGTGCAGGTCGTGCGTGACGGCGCCGTGGCGACGATGAACGTTGTCATGAAGGCGTCCGATGGGAAAAACGCCATCGTTATCGGTTTGCCGCTGGGGACGCACGTTATTCGAAACGGTCAACTTGGACTGAACGATGGTCAACCCGTAACCGCGCAAGTCGTGGCGGCGCGCTAAGCCATGTCGCTGACAAAACTCTTCGTTGCCCGGCCGACGCTTGTCTTCGTCTTGCTGGCGCTTATTTTACTGGCCGGATCGATTGCGGCGGCAACCCTGGTACGCCAGCAGTTTCCGAACGTGTCGCAGCCGACGATCAGCATTATGGTGACGTACAGCGGCGCGTCCACCACCGTCATGCGCGACGCGATCGTCAAACCGATTGAGGATCAACTCGCCGGCACGCCCGACCTGCAAACGCTCAGCTCGACGATTCAAGGCGGCCAGGCCAACATCTCGGCGACCTTTCTTTTAACGTCGGATCAAAACACCGACCTCGTCAATGTGCAAAAGGCGATTCAGGCGGCCGGTCATAACCTGCCGACCGATTTGCTCGCGCCGCAGATCCGCATCAACGACCCCAGCGAAGCGACGGTCGTCACGCTCGCACTGACGACGACGAAGCTGACGGCGGGCGAACTTTCGCTTGTAACAAACGGTCGCATCGTACCCGCGATGCAGCAGATTCCCGATGTGTCGAACGTCAATCCCGGCGGCATCGTAACGCCGGCCTACGAAGTGACGGTCGACCCGCGCAAGCTCGTCGCCAACAACCTCACACTCAACGACGTGCTCAATACGGTCGGTAACAGCAACGTTCGGGCTCCGGGCGGCATCGCATATGAGAGCAATCGCGAAACAAGCATCGATATTCGCGGTGACATCACCGAGCCTGACTCGATTCTCAATTTGCCGATCTCTGTGCCGTCAGCGGGCGTAGCCGCGCCGACCGGCCCGTCGTCCGGTGCCGTCAATCCGTGGACGTCGGCCGCTTCGGTATTGCGGGTCGGCGACATTGCGAGCGTTTCAGCCGGCTATGAGCCGCGCCGGCAATACGCGTCGATCAACGGCGAGCCCGGCATCTTTCTGCAGATTCAGAAGACCTCCGAGTCGTCCGAAGTGGACGCGTCGGACAACGTGATCGCGGCGTTGCCGCGTATTCGCTCGCAATTTCCCGACGTCCATTTCAGCGTTCTCAACGTACAATCGCGATTCACGGCGCAGCAGATCGATAGCGTGCTTCGGACGTTAGCCGAAGGCATTGCACTGACCGGCATTGTGATGTTGTTCTTCTTGGGATCGTGGCGCAACGCGATCGTGGTTCTGATCGCCATCCCCGCATCACTCGGCGTTGCGCTCTTCGTGATGAAGATCATGGGGCTGACGCTCGACACGATTTCGCTCTTGGGAATGACGCTCGTTGTCGGCATTCTCGTCGACGATTCGACCGTCGTTCTTGAAAATATCGAGCGGCACGCGGAGCTGGGTCAAGAACCCAAGGCGGCGGCAATCAGCGGCCGAACCGAGATCGGCGTCGCGGCCATCGTCATCACGCTCGTCGACGTCGTCGTCTTCTTGCCGATCGCATTTATCCAAGGGCAAGTCGGACGTCAGCTCGCCGAGTTCGGCATCGTCGTCGTGATTTCGACATTGACGTCGCTGTTCGTCTCGTTTACGATCACGCCGTCGCTGGCCGGCAACTGGGCGCTGCATGGCCACTGGGAGCCGTGGGGCATTATCAAGGGATTCACGCGTGGGTTCGAACGCGTGCGCTCGTGGTACGCGCACACCGTCTTGCCGTGGGGCCTGCGCCATCGCATCCCGTTCATTCTCGGATGCACGATTTCGTTCTTACTTGCGATCGCGCTGGTGCCGACCGGTCTCATCGGCGAGGAGTTCATTCCGCCGGTCGACCGCGGCGAACTGTTCATTCAGGTTCAGTATCCCGTCGGTACGCCGCTGACGAGCACGACGGTAGGCATCTTAAAACTTCAAGACGTCGTTCTCAAGAACCCGGACCTGCAAGCGGATACCGCAAGTTCCGGCGGGTATTCGGCGAATTTCGGCGGCTTTGTGACGCAGGGGAACGTCGGCCAGTTGCATCTGTGGCTGCGCGATGACCGCAAGCATTCCACCGACTATTGGGTGCAGCAATATAAAGGGATCACGCAGAAAACGTTGCCGCGCGCGACGGCCTTCGTCGTTCCGGCGACAGGCACCGGCGGCGGCAACGCGCAGCCGATCGACGAGTTGGTCACCGACCTTTCCGGCGGTGACCCGACGGAGGCTGCCAGCCAAGTCTTTGCCGCGATGCAGAATACACCCGGCGCAACGAACGTCAATAGTTCCGCGGCGCAACTGCAGCCGCAAGTCGAACTGATTTTCGATCTCGCCAAAGCGCGCGCTCTCAACGTGAGTATCGGTACGGCTGCGAACGCCGCGCGCGCCGCATTCGGCGGCTCGATCGCAACGCAATTCGAGACGGTCGACGGCACGGAGCAAGTGCAAGTCATTTACCCACTCGCCGATCAGACGAGCCTGAGCGATTTCGGCGCGATCCCGATTCGCAACACCGCGGGACAGATCGTGCATCTCGGCGATTTTTCATCGTTCAAATGGGCGCCCGCCCCGCCGCTGATCACGCGCCAGGACCGGGACAGCGTCGTCCACATCAGCGCGAATTTCGCGCCGACGAGTTCGCTTTCGAACGTGCAGAACGCGTTCAACGCCAAGGTCAAAGATCTGCACCTGCCGGCGAACATTCAAGTAAAGCCGCGCCCGCTCGGGCAGCAGGATCTCATGGGCCAAACGCTGGCCGGCCTAGGCGGTTCGCTGATCTTGTCAGTCGTGCTCGTCTTCCTGTTGATGGTGGCG
>Ga0302324_100016340_pt1 | contig 14794 bp, 17 predicted proteins | sample Palsa_T0_1_FD_201949 | JGI IMG/M metagenome (GOLD analysis project Ga0302324, IMG submission 201949) | Peat permafrost microbial communities from Stordalen Mire near Abisko, Sweden - Palsa_T0_1 | ecosystem: Environmental > Terrestrial > Soil > Palsa > Peat permafrost | place: Sweden: Abisko...
GGTCTCCGCGCACCAGTCCGACTGAGAGGCATTGGGCCACAACTTCCTCGAACAACTGCTCGAACACCTTCGATTCCTGGAATCGCCCGTGGCGATTCTTCGAGAACGTGGAGTGATGCGGAACTTCCTGATCGAAACCGAGACCTGTGAACCAGCGCCAGGCAAGATGCATGCGCAGTTCCTCAACGAGCTTGCGCTCACTGCTGACGCCGTACAAATAACCGATCAGCAAAATGCGCAACAAGAACTCCGGATCGATGGATGGACGCCCAGTTTCGCTATAGCTGTCCTTAAGTCGCTCGCGCACGAAACCGAAGTCGATGTGCTTATCAACTAACCGCAGCAGATGATTCTCTGGAACCTGATCTTCCAGCCGGAAGTAGTAGAACAGCGATTCAGAGCGGGTGTGCTGACCCATCATGAGCGTTAATCCTCCGACAATGGCGATCCACAACAGCATGCTCAAACTATGCCGCTAAAGGCCTCGCATTGCCATACGGATTTCATGAAAATCAACCAATTCGTACTGACTTTTTCAACACCCACTCGCCGATGCACTCACCGACACCGGATTAGTACCGATATGTTGGTTTGAACTTCTATGAGAACGGTCCGAGTGTCAACCGCGAAACGAACCTTGCTTCTATCCGCACTCATTTGGCGCCCGTGGCGCCCGGTGCAATATGTGTTCCTGTTCGTTGTGCTGCTATCTAAGCCACGGCGTCATTGAGGTTACTTCTCGCAATCTCAAGCACCTGTTCAAACGTCGCAGTCACCCCGGAGCGGTTTCAAGAGGCATCTTTTACCTTTATGCTGCCTGAGGTACTGTTTGCGCCCCAGGGAATGGGACAAAGGCCGTTTGAGTTTTCCATAGGAGGTGCATCAGGATCAGGAGTTTCCGTGCCACGGCGACAACGGCGCGTTTCTTTGCATTGCTGCCGCCGCGAAGGCAAAGCGCCAAACCCCAACGCCTCAGGGCGGAGTCTCTGCCAAATCTTCCCAGCATGAAGTGAGAACATTGCACTGCCAGTTTTCGCATGAGTTGATCTCCAGCCTTGGTGATTCCCAACTGGGAGACAAATTTGCCCGAGTCCTGCTGTTTGGGTTGAAGCCCGAAATAACAGCCCAGGTCGCGACTTTTCGAGAAGCGGCTGGGGTCATTATCGAGCAGCAGAACGAAGGTCAGCGCGGTCAGCGGTCCCACGCCCGGGATGGTCAGAATCGGTGCTGCTTCAGCGTATTCAGATTTCATTTTGCATTCGATCAGTCAATCATACTGTCGGATCTCAGCTGTTAGTTGTTCGATGATCCGCATCAAGGGAGTCAGGGCATCGCGCAATGTAGCCGGACAGCTTTCGAATGCCTTTTTTGCAAATGCGCCGGTGGAACAGACTGTCAATCTTCCACCTGTGGATTTGACGATGCCGCGGATTGCCGCGACCATGCGGCTTCGCGCCTGTACTGCAGTATCGCGTGCTTTAATCGTTGCCAGGTCCAGCTGAACACGTTCCGAACGGTGATGTACCTGTTTGAGCAGACTGGGTGCCGCCTGAGCAATGGTAGCGAGTGTGCGGGCATCAGCCTTGTCGTTCTTACGATTGCTTTCAGCGATGAGCCGCAGGCGCCGCGGATTAGCCACGATCACCTCGTGTCCTAACTGTTGCAAAAGGCGGCTCACCCACGGCGAGTGCGTTCCGCATTCGATCGCGATCCGCATTTTTTCCCTTGCCCGCAAATACCAGGCCCAACCCATCGGCGGTCGTTGCTACGATGCCTTCGCCAAGATCGCCACCCCGCGTGTCCAGCGAGCAATACGAACTGCGCTTGTCGCCAAGATCGATACCAACAACTGCGCGAATCTCCGATCCGGCAATTGCATGCAACTCCGCGCTCAGTGTCTGGCTGGTGAATCTGAGACTCACTTCCTTCTTGATGGACATGATCGATCTCCTTGGTACTGTTCTATTCCCAGAGGCCGTTCTCATTCCATCTAAGCCGCTGGCGCGGCGGATGCTGCGGTGTCGGCAGGGTAGGCGGTAGTTGGGCGTAGCGTGTGGGTCACAAGGAGGATTTTCCTGTGACCCATCTTCGCCAGTTGATGCTCGATGAGCTTCAGCGTCGCAACTACTCTCCGAACACCGTGCGGTCTTACGTTCACGCGGTTGAGGACTTCGCCAGGTATTTCCGCCGTCCGCCAGAGCAGCTTGGACCGAACCATGTACGCGACTACCAGGTCCATCTGTTCCGTGATCGCAAGCTGTCCCCGCGCACCATGGAAGGACGGACAGCAGCGTTGCGATTTCTGTTCGTAAAAACGCTGCGTCGGCCCTATCTGCCCGATGCGATCCCGTTTCCGAAGCAGCACAAGCGTCTGCCGACCGTGCTCAGCCAGGAAGAAGTCGCCCGTCTGATCGACTCGGCTGGCAACCTGATGCATCGTGCGATGGTGATGACGCTCTATGCGACCGGCGTGCGCCGGGCCGAGTTGTGCATGCTGAAGGTAGCCGACATCGACAGCGGGCGGATGGTGCTTCACATCCAGCAAGGCAAGGGGGACGTGATCGTGACGTTCCGTTGAGTCCGAAGCTGTTGGCCACTCTGCGCGAGTATTGGCGCTGGATGAAGCCGAAGACCTATCTGTTTCCGGGCATGGAGAACAACTGGCGGGCCGACGTGCCGGTCACCACGAAGGTCGCGTGGATTGCGGTCACCGAGGCTGCGAAGTCGGCCGGCATCACCAAGCGGGTTTCGCCGCACACATTGCGGCATAGCTTCGCAACCCACCTGCTTGAGGCCGGTGCGGATCTTCGCACCATTCAGCTGCTGCTCGGACACGCCAAGCTGGCCGACACGACGATCTATCTGCACTTGTCCCGCCGCCATCTGCAAGCCGTCGCAAGTCCGCTGGAGTCGCTCACGGTGTCGACTCCGAGCGAGATGAAGCATTCGAGGAGACGCGTGAAGGGATGAACCGGCCCACCCTTGAGGTGGCCGACATTCTCCGTGCTTCCGGCAGCAGCTTCCTGGATCGGCATGGATCACATCTCGCCTCCCAGCATCGCAAGGTGATCGACGCCATCGTCCGTTGCCGCACGGCGACGCTCGGCGGCCATCTCGATCGATGCTCCGGCTGCGGACATCAGGCCATCTCCTATAACTCGTGCCGCAACCGGCACTGTCCCAAGTGCCAGTCGAACGCACGCGCCAGATGGCTGGCCGCGCGCTCCGCCGAGCTGTTGCCCGTGCCCACAGGTAACGCCACTTCAACCAATAGCCGTCCGGCATCTCGCTTTTGTCGATGCGGGCAAAGTGCGTCTTCAAAAGATAGTGGTTCAACACCCAGAACGTGGGATATTGCAGCAGTTCATTGCGCAGTTCGGCGACCATCGGATCGAGAGCGCCCTCGACCCGCTTCCGGAAGTCCATCGGCTTTGAAGGATTGGCAGCCACGTTCACGAGCCCTTCTCTGTAGCTGGGTGGGATCATCCGGCTGTGGTTTTGCCGAAGCAAACTGATCGATCTCATCCATTACATCGGAGTCGGTTTCCGGTTCGGCAAAGGCTGCTCCATCTCCGGCGGTTCCTCCCCATGATTCGTCAGGCGCCGCATCGTCTCCAGTTGGGCACGCAGCAAGCGCAGGCCGGACTCGGTGATCTGGTACGGTCGACGACGGTCATCCAAGGGAAGGGCCGTAATCAGGCCCCTGGCCTCGAGCCTCGATATCGCGCCGTACAAACCGCCCGGACCAAGGCGAGTCCCTAAGCCATTGAGCACGGCCACTGGAACTCTTTACTATCAGGGTGATGTAGTAAGCCTACACACGGGCGATTTTATGAGTTGGCAGATTGGGCTAAGACTTCTGTCCGTCGACGAATTCGACCGCAATCCGACGCCAGTCAGCCACATCTGTAACGTCCGGCCCGAAGATGGCGCCGTACGATAGCCCAACGGATTCGCGATGGCGAACCTGATTGCCTTCCGAGATGGTGAGCTCTCCGTGGTAATCGTCGGTGCGTGTCACGGTCACCTCGTACCTGCCGTCGAGGGTAGAGGTCCACACTACGTTGTCTTGCATTGATGACTCCCCATGAATAGTTGTCTACTCATGCTGTAGTTGTGGCCTGTTTTCAAGAGGCCAGGACGAAGTTGGGGAAGTCTTCGAACACCCAGTTGTTTTTGAGGGTGTGATAGATGACTCCCAGGAACTTGCGCGAGGGCGATATTGGCTTTGCCTCCGCCGCGGCGCCGTTGGATGCGTTGATAGAACTGCTGCAGGTACGAACTGTAGCGCTTAGGATGAGGGCGCATTGCACCAGCGCCGTGCGCGCCAGTTTGTTGCCTTGTTTGGTGATGTGCCCGGAGCGCTCGGTTTCATTGGAGTTCTGGACTTTGGGCACCAGGCCGAGATAGGCGGCCAGCTTGCCGGGGTCGGCGAAGTCTCCGATCTTGCCGATGGCGCTCAGCAGCACGGCGGCGCTGACCGGTCCGATGCCCTTGATGCTCATCAGGTTTTCGTGGCTGGCCAGCTTGGGACCTTCCGCTTCGATCAGCTCTTCCAACTCGGCGATGCTGCCGGTCAGGCTGGTCGACGCTCAGGCACGCAAATACAGGAGGCCCAGCGCAGGGCTTCCGTATTCACACGAGAGTTTGGCGGAGAAAATTTGAGAACTTAAGGTGGGGCTGTCCCTACGCGGCGATCAGCCTGTTGTACTGTTCGGAGGTGAGATTTAGCAGGATGCTGCCGTGACCGATTTTAATTTCCCGGTAGAGACGCACGCGGTTTTCGCAATTCATGATTGCTCCACCGCGCATAGCTAGCGAAACTACCGTCTCGCTGGAACGGTAGATGAGTGTTTCTCGAATCCTTGCAACTCCAGATGATTCATAAAAATCACAAAACCAACGGTGGCCCTTCCGCTCAAAGCGGAGCAGTACACACCGGGCAACATTCGCCAGTCGGCTAAATGCAAAGAGTTGCCCCACTCCGTACCTGCTAACGCCCTCGTGAATGCGTTCCATCAGCCACTCGGACGCAGGCAGTGCTGGGGCTTCCCTGTCAACGTACTCGCAATGAGGATCGACTCGCATACCTGGACCGGGAATGCGGACATAACTATCCTCCCCCAGAAGGTGCGCGCCTTGCGCAATCATGCCGCTGGTGAATATCGGCAATCCGGTTGCTGGCCATTCCAGAAATGTGAGAAGCTCATTTGGGCCGCGCACCTGCAACGTACGCGAGATTCGAGGATCACTTTCGCCAAACTCCCGCATTGCGGCTAAACCGGCATCTAGAGAGAACTTGATGGCGAATACTCCCGACTCCTCGCCGGTCGCCACCGCCCAGTTGCACTCGGGATATTGGTTCTCCCAATGTTCGATTTGCGCCTCATTGGAGGTGGCGTCGTGCAGGAGTGGCCGCGACACCGCAAAGCGGCTGGTATGCACGAGCGGAAATATCTTCCACCCGCGCATAGAAGCCAACGACAGATCAGAGTTCATAGGGCTCCTTCTGTAAGGGATTGATATTTAGATTGAGTTCTTCGGTGTTTTTCTATGCCCCACGTGCCAGAAGCCTGATTGAACGGGGCAGGGGTATGTCACCACCAGGGGATCTCGGAGAGAGAGCCGCACTGCTTCAGCCATTTCCTGCGACGGCCAGGACCGTTTGGGGATGTCATATTTCCTGACTCTGCACCGAGGACACGCCGGCGTCTCCGGCGGCCACCGGCTTGCCTTCTCCCTGCGTTTTTGGAATGCGAGTTCCAGCCGTCTAGTCTTGGCCGGCACTGGCACAAGATGACTTGCTGCTGCATCAAGATCGCCACACTCGCGAATACGCATTCGGCCGAGCCGCTTTGCATCCTTTCTCTGCTCGGGTGTAAGTTGCTGAAACTGGCGACCGAGATTGACGGCATATTCGCGATAGTTATTACCCCATACATTCGGTGTTTGTTGGATCGAGTCAAGATAGAGAGCCAGGCGCATCGCCTGGATTTTGATTGGGGGCGTAACACTACCTCCTTCATGGGTTGGTTCTGATTGTGTGAAGTAAATTCAGCGGCCAGTGCTGGCACAGCGAGAATCTCGGTGCGTTGTCGTCTTAATGGGCAACTCGCGCAACCGGCTGTTGTGGGGATTTGGTTTTGGACTTAATCCAAGAACGATGACCGAGCGCACGGAGAACAGTCCGGTGTTCGATGCGCAGTACTATTGCCAGATTCATCGCTTTCACGCTGTTAGAGAACCTGAATTGCCTTTTGGCAAATCCATACGAAGGTAGGAGTAAACCGTTTCGCGACTGATGCCGAAGGCCTTTGCAATTTGGGTCTTTCGCTCGCCGGCCGCTGCGCGAGCGAGCAACTCGGCAACCTTCTCTGTGGTTAGAGAGCGAGACCTTCCTTTGTACTTTCCGGCAACTTTTGCCAGCACAATGCCTTCACGCTGCCGGCCAAGAATGAGGGCTCTTTCGAATTCCGCTACCGCACCAAGCAATGACAAAAGAAGAACTGAAATAGGGGAATCGTCTCCGTTGAACCGCAGGTTTTCCTTCGCGAATTCGACAGCGACACCACGCCCGGTTAGTTCCGTCACCAGCCCTCTAAGATCAACGAGGCTGCGCGCCAATCGATCCATCGAGTGAACGACAAGCGTGTCGCCTTCGCGGCAGTAGCTGAGTGCTGCCTGAAGCTCTGGCCTGTTGGTGTCCTTTCCGCTGGCCTTGTCTTCGAATAATTTGTCGAGCGGTACGCCGTCGAGTTGCCGCGCGGTGTTTTGATCGATAGTGGACACGCGTTTGTAGCCGATTTTTTGTCCGTTCATCTTCGCTTCCTTTAGATGTCAAGTTGAGCTCTAGAACTGCCGGTGGTGGTGTCAGAAAAAAGAAAAGCAACTCCATTCGCACACCTTTTCAGGCAAGTTTTGTCAGGGTCGAGATGTGGTGGTTGGGTTTACCCTAACCAGACACCGGGCGGCGTCCGATGGATCGCAAAACGTATGGCAAAACTCGTATTGTTCCTGCTCATGAGTCAGAGAGGCCAGTGCGTTGTTGGCATGGGCAACGGAGCAACAGTGTCGAACGCTCGATTCCGGCCTTCTGGAGTGCTATGGTTCCGATGGCTTACCATTTTTCGATTAGCCCCCAGGGGGCGAATTGAAAAATGATTAGCTGTTCTTTGTCCATAAAACGCGTTTCGCCCCTAGGGGTAAGATTGAATTAGAAGGCACTTGGTGTCACGAAATCGCCCGCCATTACAGCGGTTGGGCAAGTCCGCCCGTGTAACGGGAACTCGATGTGTGTTTGTTCGCAGAAGTGCGACACAGGTCTAGGAAGAGCAAAATCCAGCCGCCCCCCCACCCACGTCTGAAGATTGGTGCTCGCTTGACATAATGCTACAGTTCATCTCGGATCGAATTCGATCCGACCTCTTTGAACCTCACATATAAAAGCCATAGCGAGGAGCAATGATTTGCTCCTCACCGCAGAAGCGCAACACTTGCCCAACCACACGTGATGCCTGAATAGACACTGGATCGCCGCCGTCGAACTGAGTTGTATTCCAGTTAAGCTTGGTCAAGCCAAGGATTTCGTGCGCTAAGAACCTGATGCTTTGTTCCGAGCTGACTACTCGCACATCCAGAGGACGCGGGACGTACATTCCCGGATATGTCTGAAAAAAAGGAACACTCCCCTTGGTGTATAGGATGAACTGGTCACTTTCCAGTTCCAACGTGGTTCCCCGCAAGGGTGGATATACCCCGTCTCGGTAGAGTCTGAGGTCAGAGGGACGCAAGTGGAGCAGATCGTGCGTAGATATATCCGCCTCCGCAACCGCCTGATCGAACCCCGTACGTTCCCCGTCTGAGTATGGGGAGGTCTTGTGTACGACCAAGCGAGCCGGCAAATTATGGTGTTCGCGTTTATACAGTTTCAGAGCCTCTTTTAGAAGTTGAAATGCGTCCTCCTCTCGAAGGTGTGGCTGCAGATCCTCCTTTGAAACAGTTGCGACACTTCCGCGAATGACTACACCTTCGCCGCGTTCGTTGAAGACCTGGGCTATGCTCGTCGACAGATTGGCACGGTCAAGGCTCCTGTAGAAGCTGATTCCAACAAAGCAAGTATCAAGCGCGGTACTTACTCTTTTGAGCCTCCACGGCGTTCCACCTGCCTTGTAGTACAAGGCGCAATGCATGTTCCACGCCCGAGTCGCTTCATCCTGCAACGCTCGAGCGACTCCACTCCTCTTTACCTTCCTCGCCTTACTTGGGTCCCAAAGTGATGGAAGCACTAATTGAAGAGGTACTCGAACATGCATCGCCCGAGCTTTCAATAGGTCGTGAAAGTCGTAAGATGTGGTCTGTCTGGGATCGTCCAACAGCGGGCTAAGCTCTTCGGGGAATGAGCAGACGATCACGTCAGGCCTAGTCTTTTCGCAGAGGTGTTCTATCTCTGCAACGAAGATGTCGACAGCTTGTTTGATTCGTTCCTCAATCGTGTTGACTAGCCCGAGTCTGGACAGTTGCGTTCGTCCCAGTTCCCTTGCGAGCAGAGAATCTGTCCCAAATTCACAGTTGAATGCTGTCTTTCCGTCATGGCCAGGAAACGCGGGAAAAAGGTATGGCTGCCTGCTCTTCTTCGCCGCGATCCCGCTGCGACACCGCGTGATCCAATGAGAGAATCCTTCGACCCCCTCGGAAGTCCCAACAATCCCCAGTCGGATGGCTTTTGGAGACTGCGTGGAAAGAAGATCTAGGGGCCCATAGTCTTTGAGGCCGAATCGAATATCGATGTGCGGCTGTCCGCCGCCGAACTCGAGTTCGGGCTCGTCCACATTGAGAAGGCGCATCATGACTCAGCCTCGACAAAATCCACCGCTTCGGGTCTCGATTCGCTTTCCTCGACAGTCGGTTGCTGCTTAAGCCAAACCTCATCGTCGAATCCCGCGGATGAGGGGAACTTCAAAGGATCGGCAAAGAATATCTTCCGAGGTTTCGCATTCCAATCCGTCTGCTGTTGAAGTATGCGCGCCCACATCAGGACTTGGCCGTACACGGCTTCGTTGTTCTCAAGTCTTTTGATACCTGACAGAGCCGTACCAGTTATAGGACTGATTCGATAACCGTCGCTAGTGAAGTGGTACGTCGGCAAGACCTGAAGAAACCATTTGCTATTAAAACGATGAAACTGCGCTTTGAATGCTGTGTGACGATAGAAGGAAACGGCCGACCCATCCCTGCTTGTATAGGCAGAGAACATCACCCTGGTGGCCTTTTTCAATCTGCTGTTGTAAGTAGCTGTACGTTGGGCAAGGGAGACATCAGGTTTTTGATAGAAATAGCCAGCATTGCAATAGCCGAGATCCTGGTCGTAAAGCTGACTCTTCAAAGTGAGATTCAGAAGCTCAACAAAAATATTCTTCGTCGCTAGTATCTCGGAATCTGCGAGAAGCGACGTGGAATGCTCCTCGATGCTGCCGGCCTCACAATACGATCTCCACGCTCGCGAATTGAGGTCGTCGAACGAATAGATGACCTTTCTATGAACTGTCCAGCATCCTGACAGGGAGTGGTTTGTTCCAGCGTCTTTGAAGATGGCCTTCCGGGAATCAAAGCTTGTCCTCGCTGTATAGATCAGGGGCGGAAGAGAGCGGACTGGAAGGAGATCGCTGAAGACTGTCTCTTCGCGCGGCGTTGCGCCAAGGTAAAGTCCGCTGTCTTGCGGAATCGCTAACTTATCGAGGGCGGCGCGAGCATGGCGGTCAAAACGATCAGTATTCTTGTTGAAAATCACCTTTTTGGACGCGCGTATCGTTTGCTCTCGAAAGTAGTCCTTTACGGATACCCAGAAAGCCTCGTTGGTACTCGGTCGCGAACACACGAGAATCACTGGTGTGTTGCCCTGGAGCCAATAATCGAGATCTCTCTGTTTGCAGATGTACTCGAACGTGTCCGTTGTTTCACCACTTAAAGCCGAGAGCGCCTTACTCTGAACACTGATGATCTGAGTTGTGGCCTCGTCGGTATCGACATTCAGAAGCTCAATCGTCCCGTCGATTCCAGCTTCTGTACCTCCGGTGGGGTACCACATGCAGGCAAGGTCATGCAGAACGATCCTCTGGATGAGGTTGATACCGAGTTCGCCGGTGCGGGCGGCTTTAACGATCTTCTTCATGGGCGTTCAATATCCGAATCTGACCGTATCGCTGTGTAGCAATTGACAATGAAAAGATAGGATAGCAACTACCAGACTTAGGTGCGGGCGTCCATGTAGCCGCCTCTTCGAAAACATCGTATAAAGTGCTAGGCTTTCCGCTTCGGCGAGGTCCCACCCTTTTTTAGCATCAGAGCTGCAACACGAAAGAGGTCGGGAATATCCACTCTGTTATCGTCCCGGACTGCAAGAACTCCAATCCGTTGCATCGCACTAGCGAGAAGCTGAAGTTCGCTTCCTTCTTTGGCTGGCAGGGGAAACGGCGGAAGAAAACCGCTCTCAGGGTCAATCGCCGCCTCAAGAATCAATTTGATCGTATTGCTCTCCGACCAGCGATCGAAGATTGCTTGGAGTTCGCACGGGACGATAATGCCGGCAAGTGGAGCGAGCGCTCTCTTGATCCAGCCATACTCGACTCCCAATTGATCGACGCGTACTTTAGAAGCTTCACGCAAACCATGGCGAATTCCCTCCGCGGAGATCACCTGCTGGGATGGAGCTTGTCCGAATTTCGATGCTTCAACAAAGAGCTTGATAAAGCTTCTTGGCGTCACCTTGCCCGATGCGTCACCTAAATGTTTATAGGGCCAATCGTATGTGCCGCCCTTCTTGTTCGTCTTACCCATATAAAGGCCGGCGAAACGATTCATTACCTTACGTTGTGCCTCCGAGTCGGAAAGCAGCGACCAATTGCGACGCCTTTGGGAGACATCTTCGGGCGTCGCAATTCCGACGTCTTCGACCAGACGTCGAAAATTGGCTACTGCATTCGGAGAATCCTGCAAAGTCGAAAGACGCCAGAAGAGTAGACCATACAGGTCTGTCTGCCTCCATTCCAACTCGACCCGTCCACTTCTAAGCTTTGGGAGTTCTACGAACCGCAAAGACTCATCGTTCAGTTGCTCCGGTCGAATGAACACCTTTGCCCGGATTGAGCGTCGTGCACGCAGCATCCAGACTGCTTCGAGTAGGGTATCCACAAGACGAGTCCCCCGGAACCAATCGCGCGAGAGCGTGTCCAAAGCATCGAAGGTCACCAAAAGCACACGACCGGATCTCTCAAACTCTTTATCCAGGGATCGAAGCTCTTTCTCCGCATCCTCCGGATCGGAATACATCTCTATTACTTCACGAATTGTCTGAGGCTCCTCATTCTGGTGGAGGGCTGCCTTTGCGGCGCGTATGATGACCGCCTGCCAGAACCCAAACCCTTGTTCAGTTTCCTTGCCATTCGGTATTCGCGCATTGATAATTTGCGCGGTGACGGCCTGACTATCAGAAAATCCAGAATATCCAGACTTGACGATCAATTTCTCCAGACCTAAATTCGGGTATGCAAAGGCTGTAGCTGCTTTGGTATCCTCCTGCCCCAATACGCCGGCCCAAAAGCTCTTGCCCGCGCCTCGGGCTCCCACAACGATAGGTGTATTTGGATCGAGCGCGTTGGCGTGCTGCTCGGGGGCGAAAATTTCACTGACTGTAGGGCGATGGTCACCAGAGGCATCGTGGTCCGAAGCAAGTGTGGCTAGGCCGGAACGAATTGCTGCCAAATCGATCACTGTGGTCATTGGCTCTTCTCCCGGTTCGCAAATGAATCAACAACCGTTTCGGTCAATTCCAGGAGCTCGTGGAACGAATCTAAATACGTGCCCGCCATAAGTATGTTCCGATCAGAAATCGGATCGAAGATACGAAACCGATCGTCATCGAGTACCGCTATCACAGGAACTGGATCTTCTTCTAAGATCGTGTTCACAGCATCCGAGTCATCGTCACTCCAGGACACGTCGAACGTTTCGCGAAGGGATGCAGTATCGATTTCAATGCTCGGGACGTCACTATATCGAGATAGATATTTCGTTACCAGCGAAGACATCCGGTCGTTGAACTTCACTCGCCTGGCCGGATCCAGTGGCGCTTTCGATTGAACGATATGAAAACGGTCTTGCCACCCGTCCCGTTCTCCCTTTGGAAGCGTCCCGAGGTGAGAAAAGAGCAGTTCATAACCTGCGTAAGTCTGAGGCTGGTCCTGGCCGAAAAATAGAACTTCCGCACCCAGGCCCAGCACCGCTGCGGCAGTAGTTTCATGAAGGCCCGCTCGTGCATCGATGAGGACCGCATCATAGCGAACCGGTTTCGCAAATCTTTCGACCAGCTTGAGCATGCGTTCCGAAAATGTCAAGGACTCTCCGGTTACGGTGGGACCTGCAAAGTAGGCACGAGCCAGTTTTCCAAGAACATTCATCGGGTAATTCAGGGATCGCTTCCCAATCGCCGGAATGACATCTACTCTTCCGTGACCTCCACCCAACCAGGACGGTCCGATCATATCTTCGAAGAACTCATCATCAAGAGGATTCCCTGCTTCCAATTCAACGAAATAGTCCAGCAGGCCAAACTCGGGCAGAATTTCGTCCGGAAGAAGCATATTTCCCAATCCGGGTGCTTCGAGATCCATATCGATCGCAAGAACACGTCGACCTTTGCCTGCAAGATCTGCAGCCACCACACAAAGTGCAGTAGATCTACCGACACCTCCTTTTAAGCTGGAAAACACAAAGCGAGCAGGTGCACTGGCCCCGGGTTCGGGAGTCCTCAACCAGTCTGAACCAACAATTCTTCGGTCAACGAGGTAAACGCCACCTTCAAAAAGCTTGTGTCGAATTGATAGTTTGAATGCAGCCGCAAGGCTGGTAAGGGAGTCATCAAATAACTCCGCAGGACTTGCGACGGCAAATCCTGCCTTGTCCACATAGGCTCCAAGCTCCTCAACGGCTCGGGCAGCAAGTTGCGAACGCTCTTCGGGTGTCTTTGAATCGGTCAAGAGGACGAACGTGAGGCGTCCTGAAACATCCCGCAGGAACAGATTTTCGTCGAGCGCGAGGTCGCCCCACGTCAATTTGACAAGACCCGCGAACGCCGGAAGAGAATCGTCAAAGCGGATAGCCGTAGTCAATTTTTCACCTTCAGTCGTGCCGTCGCGAATAGACGCTTTGCAGTCGAGAACCATCCCGCCAGCTCCGCTTCGCTCGTGCTACCGGTCTCGTAATATCTGCGATTCACGTCCCAACCTGGGAAGACATCGCCTTTGAGAACGTTGTACATGTTCGAGAAATTTCCGCGTGCGCCAAGATGTTTGCGGGCGATGACCAGCAATTCGGGAAAATGACCATGAGGTGAGTTAGCCTGTGGACGCAGATTCAATATCCTGTGCTTAATTGCGCATTCAGCAGCAAAGCCGACGAGGTGTCCTGCGTTATCGGGTCGTCCGGACGACTGCAGAGCAGTGGCATCTTCAAAGTGGCGAATTGCGGCGCTTTCGTAATCCTCTGGCACGTTTTACTCCAGCATTCTCAATGATATAGATCGTATCATCGGACTGGAGAGGGAGCCTGTTGTTCCGAGGAGATGGGTCCCTTCGACCGCCATCGAGCCCGTAGAATTGGCCTTGCATCGCCTTGAAACTACAGCGCGCGGATACAAATTGCGCCGTGCCTCTCGGCGCTGAATGCGATTGTCTGCTGGATAGGAAAGGCAGCCTTGGCGTAGTGAAGCTGGTCCTGCGACGCGACACCGTCGTTCTGGGAGCCCGTACCTGAGATTCCGCGACCGGGGGGCGGAGAGGCCCACATCCTAATCCAACTCGCCAGCCGCTCAGGTTCAGCCGTACCATAAACCCGCCGGGCCGAAAAAGCCCTACCGCTCTGCCGAAGACCGGAGCGCAGCCGCAAGCGCAACGACCACATCCCCAAGGGGAATCCAAGCACAAAGTTCTTGAGCCCTTGACGCTAAGCCAAAGAACAGATTTGATGGCATTCTAGATGGTATTTACGTTTGGTCATTATCTAATAGATTGATTATAAAAGAATGATGGCTCCTGAGGTAGGACTCGAACCTACAACCCTTCGGTTAACAGTTGCGAGGGAGCCTTTTACTGCCAATTACTGCGATTTCATTCCGAGTGCTTGGAATGCGGGTTTCAAAGGATTTTGAGGGGGGCTGGTTTACTTCCGGTTCCCCTCATTTACTGCCCAGAGTCCCCGGTATTTCCCCCGGTATTAGAACGACCGCTCCCGGCGCTTGGCAACGATTCGCTCCGCTTCCTCGATTGTCATTTCCCAAGGGAGATGGCTCACCCGGATCAGCGTACCGTCCCCCGCCTCTTTCCACTCGCCGACTCGGATTTGATCGGGGGCAAGCATGTAGTGACTGACTATCAACTCCCCCCTCTCACGCGCTGCAAAGCGCCGCTCTAACCGCACCCGTGCTGCCGCCCGTGACTGTGCAGAGCCGAGGGGATAGTTGCCCGGCTGCGGCCCTCCATCTGTTGCGCCTAGAGCCTTCTGACAGACTTTATCGGCCATAGGATGCGTGTTCCTGACTGTCATCTGTGTTGCGGGTACAGGTTTGACTTTAAGCGGAGAAAAGCCAGAGCAAAGGATGACGCATATAATCTCCCTCCATGACAGAAAAAGAGCATCAGCTAATGGTCTATATGTTTGCCAAGCAAACTGAACTATTGGCATCCATTATCGAAATGTTGAAATCCAGAGAGGTTATAGACTCTAGCGATTTTCTGGCCTATCA
>Ga0302324_100016341_pt1 | contig 14794 bp, 18 predicted proteins | sample Palsa_T0_1_FD_201949 | JGI IMG/M metagenome (GOLD analysis project Ga0302324, IMG submission 201949) | Peat permafrost microbial communities from Stordalen Mire near Abisko, Sweden - Palsa_T0_1 | ecosystem: Environmental > Terrestrial > Soil > Palsa > Peat permafrost | place: Sweden: Abisko...
AACGTCACCAGGCATCCGCCGGCCGCGGCCATCACGATGCCCAGATAAAACTGCCATTTGACCGCGCCCAAGCCGCCTTCGGGCGGATTCAAATACATGGCCACGACGGCATTGACAATGGGCGCTCCGGCAAAAACGATGGACATGACCACCCCCGGCGTCCCTTTGGCGCCGAAGGCCAGCAGCACGCAAAACGCGCCGATCGCTCCCACGATGCCAGCTACGAGCGACCAACCCATGCCGGCGGCGGGAAAGGTCCAATCCGCCTTGCGGCTGGCCAGCATCGCCAGCGGCGCCAGCACCGCCGTCAGGAAGTAGGCCAGGCCGACGAAAAGGAACGCCTTAAAAAGGCCATTGGCTTTGTCATTCATAGCGACCTGGCCGCTATGCAGGAAAATTCCGTAAAGTCCCCACGAAACAACAGTCATCAACGCAAATGTAAACCAGTTCATAACAAAACAACGATTTCGCCGGTCCATGCCGGTGCTTCATATTATTTTGCCGCCGTCCAATTGCAATCCCCATTCGACGCAAATTGAGGCGCAAGCTGTGACATGGAACAACTCCAATTCCTGGCCGCACAAATGTAACAATATTTAGCTTGTCAATCGACGCGAGGAGGCTACTATTCGTCAATCAATCAACGCACCCAAACGTCAACAAAAATAATGCGTGAAATCTTCACGAGAGGAGTCAAAGCTATATGGCAACACCATCACATGAACCAAGGAAGGCAACCTCCAAGGCCGTGCGAACCGCAACCTCCAAGACCGCCGCTGCAACGGCCAAGAGTCTTCGCATCCCCATTACCAACGTATTTGATGGAAATGACTACTCGGCCCAAATCCTGATTGGCAGCCAGCAGGTCGCCGCCAATGTAATCTTGGACACTGGCAGCAGCACTCTGGCCGTGGTGCCGTCGGTTTATCAGGCCGCCAAAGACGCCGACATGAAACCCACCTCTCTGGCGCAGCAGGTTCAGTACGGGACAGGCGCGTGGGTTGGGCCGGTGGTGAACACGAGCCTCGTCCTCGGAGACCCGGCTGGCGTCACGGTCACATTGCCAGGCGCGCCCATTGCCTTGACTGTGGCGCAATCCGAAGGCGACTTTCAAGGCGTGGATGGCATCATGGGGCTGGCCTATCTCAGCCTCAATCAGGCCTATAATCTGCAGGCCTATCTGACAAAACAGAAAGTCAATCCACCGGTCACCTTTCCATGGCCTTTTTCTTCCGCCAATTTCACGAATGCGTGGAAACAGTTTGCCGAATTGATCAGTGCCGGCGGCGCAATCAGCACTTCAATCGACCCATACTTTATGGCGCTGGAAACCCAAGGGTTGACCATGAACAAGTTCGCCTTTTATACTCTTCGTTCGTGGGTGCGGGTCGCGACCAACAACAAAAGCGCCATCGCCGCCGATCCGTTGAACAACGGCTTCTTCATTCTTGGCGGGGGCGAGGAGCAAGCCGATTTATACTCCGGCGCTTTTGTAAACGTGGATGTGACGCACGACGTTTACTACAACACCAACCTGATCTCCATCCAGGTCGATGGTTGCGCCGCCGTCAAAGCCAAGCCGCTGCAGGCCCAGTATAGCGGCGCCGGCTCCAATTGTATTATTGACACTGGCACCAATCCCCTGGTTTTGTCCAACGACGTCTATCAGGCGGTGCTGCAATCATTGGAAAAGGTGAATCCAAAATTCATCAGCTTGATCCAGCAAGCCGGTCAAGGAAGCATTGCCTCTTCCTTGCTCAATCTGGCGGATTGGCCGGCCATCAGTTTTATTTTGACCGGCGACACCGGCCAGCCTGTGAAACTGACCTGTGCGCCTCAAACTTATTGGCAGGAGGACTATCCCGCTCCTGGCCAATCCGTCTTTCAAATCGACCCGGCCGGGCAAAATAATCCGGTCAATCAATCAATTCTCGGACTGCCGCTGATGAATAACTATTACACCGTCTTTGACCGCTCGCTTGGCGCGGGGAAGGGCATCATCCGATTCGCGGCCATCACCCAGCCGTCCTAGCCGGGTCTTCCCAAACTCCAACTTTTAAGTAAGAGGCCACGCGGTTACAAAATCAGCCACGGATTGGAATTGGATTCCGATTCGGAACGCGTCATACTCTCAACATGGAAATTGAACCGCTGCCGCTTAATCAACAGGAACACCGCGCCATCATTGGCCTCTGTGTGCTCGCCGCTTTCGCGGATGGGACACAGAGTGAAGTCGAGCGCGCGCGGATTCAACAAATCGTCCATGGCTTTGCCGAGGAAGGCTTGGACCTGGCCTCGGTCTATCAAGACGTGCTCGGAGGAAAATTCTCGCTGGCGACCGCGGCCACCGAGCTGCAAACGCCGCCGGCGCGGGCGCTCGGTTACGAAATGGCTGTTTGCGTCTGCTATGCCGACGGAGCGGCGACCGATTCCGAGAAGAAATTCCTCGACGATTTGCATCAGGCGCTCCATCTCGAATCCTCCATCACGGACAATCACCAGCAAACGGCCCAAGCCCTCGCGGCCCCGCCGCCCATTCTGGCCGCGCCGCCGATGCTGGACCAGAACCGGGAAGCGGAAGTGGACAAGCTGATTATGAATGCCGCCATCTTGAATGGAGCTTTGGAGATGATGCCGCACACTCTAGCCACGATGGCCATCGTCCCGCTGCAAATGCGCATGGTTTACCGGGTCGGCCATGCCTACGGATTCGAACTGGATCGCGGGCACATCAAAGACTTTCTGGCCACGGTGGGCGTTGGCCTCACCTCCCAGGTTTTCGAGGGATTCACGCGGCAATTGCTCGGCGGCTTTGCGCGCAGGCTGGCCGGCGGCCTGGTGGGCGGGCTGGTGCGGGAAGCCACGGGTTCGGCTGTCGCATTCGCCTCCACTTATGCCCTTGGACAAGTGGCCAAAAAATACTACGCCAGCGGTCGAACCCTCACGGCCGCGCAGTTGAAGGACGTGTTCTCGACGATGCTGCAAAACGGCCGGTCCATGCAGAGCCGCTACTCCGGCGACATCCTGCAGCGCTCGCGTCAGGTGAACCTCTCCGAGCTGCTCCCGCTAGCGGGCCAGCAGTAACAGTCCATTTGTAATTTGTGTCAACGTGTTCGTAAACCCTTGATGGAAAGGAAAATGATTATGTGGAGTATGTGGAAAACATGGCGCGCGCTAAAATTCCTTTTTACAGGTCCGGTCATTCTGGTGTTTCTCGTGATTGTCAACGTGCTGACCTCGCCAGGGCACTGGTGGGTTCAATGGGCCGCCTTGGGTATCGGCATCGCCTGGGTGCTCAGTTTGTTGCGCGTGATTCGCGCGATGATCCTTTTGGGCGGATTGGCCGCGCTGATCGCTTACATCCAGAAGAAACGCCCAATCCAGTAAGCTCAAGAAACTCGCTCACGCGGCTTCAGAAATTTGCTTGAGTGATCTCTCTTCCACCGGCGCGACCGGCATTTATGGCAAGCTGGGCTGATTATTGGACCGTGAAACGGAAAATCGGCCTGGCCCTGGCCGCGATTTTGTTGATTTGCGGATGGCACGCTTGCTGTTATGACCGCGCCACCTGGTATGGCGAGCGGGAGCGCGGCAAACTCATGGCCAACGGACGGCCATTCAATCCAGATGCGTTGACGGCGGCAAGTTGGAACTATCCGCTTGGGTCCAGGCTCAGGTTGATTTATGGGAACAAAAGCGTGGTGGTGGAGGTGACCGACCGGGGCGGGGCCAGGGCCTTTATGCAGTTCGGCAGGGTGGTGGACTTGAGCCATGCCGCGTTTGCGAAGCTGGAAAGGCCGGCGGTAGGGACACTCCGAGTAAAAATTAAACGGATGGACTAGTGCTTGATTGCAAAGGCGGATGGCATAGGTATATGCAGTCTTTAAAATCAGCTTGGCCCGATGCCACTGTTAAGTTATTTTCGGCCTGCAAAAAGCGACAAAAATGCACCACTCTCAAATTCCAAACCTATGCGTAAAATCAACCTGACCGCCATCCCTGAAAAGGAAAAGAAATCTCCCAAAGGCAAATATCAATCCTATATGAAGGAGGTGTCCGTTGCTTTGGGTCGAGAACCGAGTTCTCTTAATTTAATGAGGCGGCATCCGTTTGACTTGGCCGTCGTGCGCATTCCACCGGGGGCAACCCTCTGCCCGTATCATGCGCACTCGGCGCAGTGGGAACTATATGTCGTCATGGCCGGCGTCGGAAGCGTGCGGCACGAAAATGGCGTCAGCGAAGTTTCCGCCGGCGATGCGTTCCTCTTCGGCCCGGGCGAGGCTCACCAGATTGCCAATCCTGGAAAAGAGGACCTCGTCTATCAAGTGATGGCCGACAATCCATTTGGCGCCACTTGCTACTATCCCGACAGCAAGAAATGGCTGGTAGGCCAACCCTTAGAGTGGATTATCTTGAAAGGAAGCGAAACCGATTACTTAGATGGGGAAGAATGAAACAGCCGCGCGCGTATCTCGCCCCATATTCCCTCCAGAGCGTCTGGGATACATGAGCGCACTCACAATGGAGCAACGCGTGATGCCAAAACAATGCTTGAGAGACCGCGACTTGGCAATGGCCCATGGCTTCGCCAGGGTGGGTCTGGGAATCAATATCGCGACCCACGGTCTGACCCGGCTGGGCGAGATTCCGGCCTTTGCCTCAGAAACCGTGAAGATGTTTGCCCACACCTTCCTGCCATCCCAAGCGGTGCTGGCGACGTCCTATTTTATTCCTCCAGCCGAGTTTATTCTCGGGATCCTGCTCATCGCCGGTTTGTTCCTGCGTCCCGTCTTAATTGTCGGTCTGCTGCTCATGTTTCAACTTATGTTCGGCATGACCTTGCTCCAGCAATGGTCTATTTCCGGCCTCCAACTTTTCTATGTGGCCTTTTACGCCATCCTGCTGGCGACTTCGGGATGGGATTACTATTCCATGGATAGCTGGCTACAGGCAATAAAGGAGAAGCAGTGAAATCACGAATTCCGTTGTCGCGAACATTATGGTCGCGCGCTACAGATACTATGAATGCCGGCGAACGCGAATCAACCATAACGAAAACGCACAGCGACTCAGCGATAAACTTGCCGACGGTGTCCGATAGTGACGACCATGATTTGCAAGGCACGATCGTGGATTTCGTAAATCACCCGGTAATCGCCCACGCGAATACGCCACGCATCGCGGCCTTTGAGTCTCTTTACGTCCGGCGGGCGCGGGGTTGTTTCCAATCCTGCCAGACGAGCCAGAATCCGACGAACGATGTCATCCGGCAGGCGATTCAATTCCTTTTGAACCGACTTGGGCAGGATGATTTGATATTTCATTTCCCCTTGCGTTCGCGACCGGCGCGATACGCAGCCAGAGTCGAGAACTGACCGGCCGCGATTTCCGAATGCGCGCGGCCGCGGGTGGCGTCGTAAGCTTGGATTTCGGCCAATTCCTCCTCGGCGTCGCGAAGACGCTCATAAGTCTGCAAATCAAGCAAGACGCCCGTGCGCTTGCCGTGGGTATCGGTGAGAAATTGTTCTTCTTTGGCGGCCAATATCTTCATGGAAAAAATCTACCCGATCCAACGATTTTCGCAACTCGTTCCTCATTTCGCGAGCACACGCATTTGTGAAAGCGCTCACGCGCCTGTTTCTTGAAAGTGTGCGGACCATATGTGTCGGCTGGTAAAATCCGCAGGTCGGGTAACACCCCATAGCATCCGCACTTTATTGGATTAAGTTCCCTCCATGAATAAAACAAAATTTGTAGTCAATTTCGGCAAAGCTGGAATCGCATTGAGTGCTGTGCTCATTTTCACGCTGACCGGTTGCGGGGGCAACGTAGAGGCGCCAGGCTCCGGGACCCAGGCGCCATCGCCCTGCCGACGCCCCAGCCTCGCCGACTACAGTCGTCGAGATGCAATCGCCCGCCGTCGTGGCGCAGGACGATTATGTTTATTACCCTGCCTATGGAGTCTATTACAGCAGCCGCCGGCATCAATACGCTTCCTTGGTAGGCGGCGCGTGGATTTCAGAACCAGCGCCGCGCGGCGTCGCGGTTGACGCGCTGCGGGCTTCGCCATCCGTCAAGATGGATTTTCACGACGCCCCGGCCAATCACCACGCGGATATAGCCCGGCAGTATCCGAAAAATTGGAAGCCTTCCGGCCGGAATTAAAAGGGCCGCCAGAGCCAAAACGACCGCAGTTCAGATCCAAGCCAAAACCATGCAGATGGATTGGGGAGAGCGCGGGCGCTTGGCCCGCCATAGCTTCAGCGGCGGCGGAGCTTTTGCGCCAGCTCGTCATGAGAATCGTTTTGAGTCCGCCGTCGCCGGCGGGACGCCGACTGGAAGCGATCGAGACGATCGTGCTCCTGCACTCCAACTGCCTGCATACTGTTATGCGCAGCAAAGCAGATGGCTAGGCTGGAGGAACGACCCCATAACTTCAGACCGTCATGAAGGCGGAGTTCGATGGACAACCCATCGCGGAAAACAACCTTTCCGCGTGGAAAACGGGCGGCTACCTGAATTGGGAGCGGGATCAGGCCACGCAGGAAGAACTGGAGTCGTTTATGGAGAAATCTGCGGGCCTCCAAAAGGCGGCCAAAAACGGCCTGACGGACCGCATGGCCCATTTTCTCGCCGTTAAAATGGCGTTGGAACTCAATCGGCTGGATTCCATCCCGGACGGGGAGGCGAAGGTCAAAAGCTGGCGCGAGTTGCGTCTCTCCCTGCTGGTCCTCAGGCGGAGTGAGCTTTATGCCGAGCGCCTGAATTTCGAGCGAGACAAGCACCTCAAACCCAAAAAACCAAATGACGCCGGAGGAAAAGAGCAAAGGATCAAGGAGATCATGGGCGTTGGCTAAATTCGGACGTTGAAGATGGTTTTACATCGTCGGCCTCATGGAATTCAGGTAAATTCAACCTAATTCAGGTTAATTCAGCCACAATGAATATTTTCATGCAGTGATACAACATCTCGATCTAACGCTTGCCTGCGCCGCCGCTAATCTCGCGTGCGACGAGGCCTTGCTCGACGCGTGCGAGGACGGCGCCGGCCCGGAGGTCTTGCGCTTTTGGGAACCGGAGCAGCGTTTTGTCGTGGCCGGATATTCCAATGAAGTGGCGCGTGAAGTGAACCTGGCGGCGTGCCGGCAGGCGGGCCTCGGCGTCTTCCGCCGTTGCAGCGGCGGAGGCGCGGTTTTGCAAGGGCCGGGATGCCTGAATTATTCGCTCGTGCTCAAGATCAACGGCCACCCGCCGCTGGCGACCATCCCCGGCGCCAATCGCCACATCATGGCTCGCCAGCAGGCGGCGTTGGCCGGTCTTCTGCGCCGGCCCGTGGAAATCCAGGGCTGCACGGATTTAACCGTCGGCGGCCTGAAGTTTTCCGGCAACGCGCAGCGGCGCAAACGCCACGCGCTGCTCTTCCACGGATCGTTCCTGTTGCGCTTCGACCTCAATCTGATGGATTGCTTCTTGAATTTGCCATCGCGCCAGCCAGACTACCGGCAGGGTCGCCCGCATGACCGCTTCCTGATGAACTTGGAAGTGGCCGCATTGTCAATCAAGGACGCGCTGCGCGAAGCCTGGGCGGCGCATACGCCCCTGTCAAGCGTGCCGGACTGCCGGCGGTTGATCGCTGAAAAATATGCGCGCGACGACTGGAATTTGAAATTTTAACCGCCCATTATGCGTTCGTTTCATAGTCTTGACCAACATGAAGTTCTGGCGCTGGCCGTGGCGCTGGAAGAGGAAGACGCCCGCATTTTCGATGAATTGGCCGACGGTTTGCGCGAGCGTTTTCCCGAACAAGCGGAGAAATTCCGCCAACTCGGGCGCGAGGAAGACACGCATCGCCACCGCCTGCTGGACCTCTATCGCGCCCGTTTCGGCGATCATATCCCGCTGATCCGGCGCGAGGACGTGCGAGGGTTTGTCAAGCGAAGGCCACTCTGGCGGATGCGCCCGCTCGGCTTGAAGGCCGCGCAGAAACAGATGGAATTGATGGAGATGGAAACCAAACGGTTTTATGAGGCGGCGGTGCGCGGCACGACCGACGCGGGCATCCGCCAGTTGCTCGGCGACCTGGCGGAAGAAGAGCGGGGCCACGTGGATGCGGCCGGACAAATCACCGGCGCCGGCTTGAGCGGCAGCGACGCCTCGCGTGAGAAAAGAATTTTCGCCCTGCAAATCGTCCAGCCTGGTTTGCAGGGATTAATGGACGGCTCGATCTCCACCTTGGCGCCGCTGTTTGCCGCGGCCCTGGCGACGCACAAGAGTTGGCCGACATTTTTGGTGGGGTTGGCGGCCAGTCTGGGCGCCGGCATCAGCATGGGTTTTGCGGAAGCTTTGTCCGACGACGGCACTCTGACCGGACGCGGCCACCCGTGGACCCGCGGTTTCGTGTGCGGAGGGATGACCGCGTTGGGCGGCTTGGGCCACACGTTGCCCTACCTCATCGGCAATGTGCGAACAGCCACGGCGATCGCCATCGGCGTGGTGTGCGTGGAATTGGGCGTCATCTCCTGGGTGCGGCACCGGTTCATGGACACGCCCTGGTCCTCCGCGATTCTGCAAGTGGGGCTGGGCGGCTTGTTGGTCTTTCTGGTGGGCATAATCATCGGGCAATCGTGAAATCTCGAATCTTTAGCGATTTCTTGGGAGCGCGACCGTCTCGGTCGCCTCCGTCGGCGTCTCGCCGACGGAATTCGTGCCAAGGTGAAATTCACGAATTGGTGAACATTCTGAGGACCTGCTCAGGATCGGGATGAAAATCAATGCGCGCCCAAGTTTTTGATCCACGTGGCGGTTTGCGAATACTGCGCGAAAGCCTGCTCTCCGAGCGTGGCACGGGCTGTTTTTTCCGTCTCGGCCTGGATGGCTTCCAACGCCGCTTCGACGCGCTCCGGTGGAATATCTTTGTTGGACAGAAGTTTCTCCTTCTCCTCTTCCGCCGCGTGCCGCATTTCGAGGAGCGTCTCGGAAGCGTCGGCGGGCAAATCATAGCGCGCGCTCAAAAGGGTCAGCTTCTGATATTCGGGGTCCTGCGAACGGTCGAATTGCGCGACGCGGTCGCCGGCCAAATTCCCCTTGAAGGCCGCCATCATCGCCGCCTCGTCGGACGCCTTGGCGGCGCTGACCGTCGCGTCGTTGGTGTCCTCGAATTCATACGCGTCGTCAATGGTTTTTTGTTTGTCAAACAAACTGCGGAATTCCTCCTCCGTCGGGTTGAAACCGATCAATTGCTGGCGCAGACGGTCGGCCGTGGGAGAGGCGCTCAATTCGTACAGTTCCACTTCCTGCGGACCAAGGACTTGGGCCAGCGCCTCGTCCTGCAACTGGTCAATCTCGCGCAGTTGCTCAATCTCGGACGCCAAGGGTTTTCCGTCTTGCGCGTCGTACAAAATTCGCTCGCGTTTCCCCTCGAATTGGTCGCGCAGAGAAAGGACTTGCGAACGCTTGTCCTCAGACAGAAATGCCAGGCGGTTGTCATCCTCGTCCGCATCCACGAAGTATTTGTTGAGTTCGCGTTCGTAATTGATGCCCAGCAATTCGCGCAAGACAGCCGGAAGCTCCTTGTCAATCGTGGCCAACTGCCGGTCGCGTTCCTCGATTTGCGGCTGTTTCAATTTGCGTTTGTCGTTCGTTTCCCAGTAATTAAACGGACGCCCGTTATGGTAGAATTGGCCGCGCCGCTGCGCGTAGAGCCGCATGACGTCGGTGAGGATAATGTCCTTGATGGTGTTCTCCGGGCAGCCGATGGCGCGGAGATTGGCGATGTATTCCCGATAATTGGTGGATTCGAGCTGGCTCCAATGGAAGTCATTGGTCTGATAAACAAGCAGCGGTTGGACCGGCGCGGCCGGCTCCGGCGCGGCGGCCCGTGCCTGCCAGGCGGCCAGCTCGGCTTGGGCCGCGTCGCGGTCATGCGCCGTTTGCGCGCCCCAATACTGGCCGATATAGACAAAGCCCGTCGCCAGCGCCGCGACGTTCAGCAACAAGAGAATGATCACGAACCGCGTTTTCATCGCCGCGAGTGTGCGCGGAAGCCTTCGCGCGGGCAAGGCGAGATGTTAGTCAACCGGGACATTTTGCGGGATTCGTTTGCCCATGTTGACGCGTTTCTCCACGGAAAAACCAAGCGCCGCGTAAAACGCCGCCACACTTTCGTTGCCTTCCAGAATCTGGAGATTGATCTTCACGCATCCCTTGCGGGTCAACGCGCCCTCCGCTTGGGAGACAAGGCGGGAGCCGATGCCTTGCCGGCGATGCGATGGAGCGACGGCCAGGGAATAGAGCCAGCCCCGATGACCATCGTATCCGGCCATGATCGTGCCAACAACCGCCTTGTCCGCGACCGCCACAAAAAAGAGTTGATCGTCAACCTGGAGCTTCTTATCAATGGCTAGACTCGGATTGTTATGGGCCGCCTCGTAACCAAAGACGTTCTTCCACAAGGCGACGACTTGGCTGCGATGAACAGCGTCCACATAAGGCGAGATGGCAATTTTCTTCATTTCACATTTCCAATTCTTTGCGGCGGCCAATAACAAAAGCAAATGCGGCCTATGATGTTATCGCGCGGCAGAGGTCCAAAATAACGGCTGTCCAAACTGTTGATCGAGTTATCCCCGAGAACGAAATAGCAACCCTCCGGGACAATCATATCAGTCTTTAGTGTTGACGCATCCGATTGCGACGGCGGATAATAGGTAATTTCTCCCATGGCGTTGCTGAGCGACATTCGCTTGTCGTTGACGAACAACTTGCCTTCTGAAATCCGCAAACGGTCGCCTGGCTCTCCTGCGATTCTCTTCAAATAAACCGAGCCGGCTCGCAACGAGGCAATGCCATCAGTTCTGAAAACGACGATATCTCCGTGACGAGGTTTGCGCGCCAGAAAAGTCAGCCCTTCCATGACGACATGGTCGCCAGGAGAGACCGCAGGTGTCATCGATCCCGTCGGCATAGAAAACGGTCGAAGCAGTCCGAATAAGCGAAGCACGATCAATGCGCCGATGCACAATCCAGGAATAAAAGACAAGCCGATCAGTAAATTATCGCGTCGGTTCCACGAACTGCGCTGAGGTTTTGGTAACGGCGGTGGCGTCGCTGAAGCCATAGCTTCATCGTATCACTCCCGGCACGCAACATCAAGCCTTCGGCGCCGCTTGCAAAAATGACGCATTGCTCTTTACCCGCAAGACCTTAGCTTCTTGCACCGTGAACGAAAGTCTGCCGACAGTCACCGTTATCATCGCCGCCCGGCCTGATATGGCCGAAGTCCGCGCCGTCGCGCCTGCGCTGAAGTTGGATTATCCCGCTGACAAGTTGGAAATCATCTTGGCACGCGGCAAGCAACCCTCGGTCCAGCGCAACGCCGCCCTGCGCGCCGCCGCCGGCGAAATCATCTATTTTCTGGACGATGATTCCAGGGCGTTTCCCGAAAGTTTGCGGCGTGGCGTGGCGTCCTTCACGTCGGCTGACGTCAAAATGGTGGGCGGCCCGAGTCTTTGTCCTCCAGACGCGCCGGCTTTGGAGCAGGCCTTTGCCTTGACCATGGGATCGTGGCTGGCCTTTGGCCCCAGTTGCGCGCGTTACCGGAAAGTCGGCAAGCCGCGCGCAACCAGCGAAAAGGAATTGATCCTGTGCAATTTACTGGCCCGGCGTGAGGCGCTGCTGGAGTTTGGGGGTTTCAACGAAAAGCTTTATCCCAACGAGGAAAATGCGTTGATGGATGAATTGCAAAAGCGCGGCGGAAAACTGCTCTACGATCCGGAACTTTTCGTCTATCGGCGGCCGCGTCCGACCTTGAGGGCTTTTGTCCGGATGCTCTTGAACTACGGGCGGGGCCGAGCGGAGCAATTCCGCCTTCATCCCACGATCCGATCTGCGCCGAATTTTGCTCCGCCGCTGTTTTGCCTGTATCTGGTGCTGTTCTTGTTTCTGCCGCAGATTCTTTGCTGGGGGTTGCTCGTATATGCCGTGGTGGTTCTCGTGTACGCGCTCGCCGTGTTACCGTGGAAGAAAAAGCATTGGTTTCAGGTCATCATCTGGCTGACATCCGTGAGCCATTTTTGCTACGGCCTGGGTTTCTGGTGGGGTTGCCTGACCAAACCCAAACCGCCGCCCGCTTCCGTGTCGGCGGAAGTGAAACTGGAAAAAGTGCGGAGTTTTGAGAAATGAATAAAATGAGGCTGAGATGTTCTTTGTCGCTGGTTGGCGTCCTCTTGGGGGGGTTGGTGGAGAAGGCCTCGATGGCCGCAGCCGCGCCGTGCCGGATTGAAGTGGTGGACAAAGAGTGCGGCTGGCCGGTTCCGCTGGTGGAATTGCAAACTTTGCACGGCGTGAGATTTGTCACGGACAACGCCGGTGTCATCGCCTTCGATCTCCCCGAGCTGATGGGCAAGGAAACTTGGTTTGACATCAAAGGACAGGGATACGAAGTCAAGAAGGACGGCTTCGGCTACGCCGGGATTCGGTTCGCGCCGGAACCAGGCCAGGTGCATCGCGTCGAAGTGGAGCGCACGATCATCGCCCGGCGGTTGGGCCGGATCACTGGCGGCGGATTGTTTGGCGAAAGCCAGAAACTGGGCCTCGAACCGGCGTGGCGGGAATCCGGCCTCTTGGGGCAGGATTCCGTGCAGAATGCGCTCTATCGCGGCAGCCTATTCTGGTTTTGGGGCGACACGACTCTTCCGAAATATCCGTTGGGGATATTTGACAGCACTGGCGCGACGACTGCGCCGCAACCGCTGGCCTCCTTGGAACCGCCGTTGCGGCTGACGCTGAATTATTTCAGGGACGCACAAGGCGTTCCCAGGGGCCTGGCGAAAATGCCCGGCCCGGGTCCAACCTGGATCTCGGCTTGCGTGAGCCTGCCCGACGCTCAGGGGCGGGAACATTTGGTGGCCACTTACGCAAAAGACCAAGGCTTCGTCCATATCTACCGCCAGGGGCTGGCCGTTTGGGACGACGCCACCGAATCCTTCAAGCTGTTCCGGCTCTTATGGGAGGAGAGCGCCGCCGCTCCGCATCCTCCTCTGGCGCCGGATGGACACGCCGTCAAATGGACCGATGACGCCGGGAAGACATGGGCGTTGTTTTGCAATCCGTTCCCCATGATGCGCTGTCCGGCCACGTTCGAGGCCTGGGAAGACCCGCATTCGTGGGAACAGCTCACTCCGCAAAAAACATTGCTGGCGGCGGCCACACGCGAGAAAGTGCGCGCGCATTCCGGTTCGATGGCTTGGAATTCATGGAGGAAACGGTGGGTAAGTGTCTTTGTGCAAGCCGACGGGACACCTTCTCCTTTGGGAGAGGTCTGGTACGCCGAAGCGCGCGCGCCAACAGGGCCGTGGGGACCGGCGGTGAAGATTTTGAGCCACGACAATTACACCTTCTATAATCCGAGCCTGCATCCCGAATTCACGCCGGAGAACTCCCCCGTGTTGGTCTTTGAAGGAACCTACAGCTCCGATTTCGCCCGCAATCCGCCTAAGACACCACGCTACGATTACAACCAGATTCTGTATCGCCTGGACCTGGACGATCCGCGTTTGCGGGCCGCCCAAGCAGAATAGTCCCTTTCTTAATCGAGAGTCATAATCTCAAACTTCTTCGCACACGCGGTAAGAGAGGAAAAGAAATTAAGATTAAGATCAAGAATCAGAAACCCTTTATCCTCCGGATTACTTTTGGTCCTTGCTGTCCTTTTGATCCTTCGTTTCCGCCGGTTTGTCGGTGTCGCCTTTGGCCTCGGGCGCCTGTTTGGCGCCTTTCAAAATGTCCTCCGCCGGGATCAGGATGGCCGTCATGTTCTCGCGCATGTTGCGCCCGCCGCTCTCGCCCGCGCTGACCGCGCGCATGACAAAGATCCCCACGATGTTCCCGTTGAGCGCAAAAGCCGGCGATCCTAGCGACGTGGTGCTTTGACTGGAGTCCGGTATGTAAAACGTGCGCGGCTTCTGAATCACGGCGTCAATGCGTTCGATGGAGGCGGAATAGGCGCGTCCCGCCGCCCGGCTGAGACGGTTCAACGCAATGACCGGTTCCAGCATTTCCACGGCGGAGGATTTGCTCAAATCCACCGCCGCCATCGGGGCGGACGGCTTGGTCTTGGGCCGGATGAAGGCCAAATCCAGGTCTTTATCGCGCAGGACGATCTCCGACGGGATTTCGGTGCCGTCGTCAAGCAGAAGTTTCAAATCATTGACCTGCGTCTCGACCGTCTTGTATTCGTCCGATATGCGCCGGTAAAGCTCCACCGGATCGACCGACGAGAGCGCCAGCACGGTCAAGCCCGATGGATCGATTACCGTGCCAGTGAGGTCCTGCTTGTCCTCCCTCGGATTGGAGGAGCGTCCGTTGCCGGAGGAGGTCGTTTTGAGAACGGCCTGCACGGTGACAACGGCATGCTGGTTTTTTTTGAAAATGTCGCGGCCCTTGTCCGCCAATTCATCCGCGTGGCACGTCGCGGCCCATAAAGTCCATGCCATTGCAATTAGGTTCAATTTGCGATTCATATTTTTTGTCGAGGTTTCATTTCGGAACAGTCAGTTTTTCCAGTTTGGTTCGAATTCCAGATAGGCGCTGTGAATGCCACGCACCACTTTCATCACCACCGCCGGTTTTCTGGCGGCGGCGACCTTGTCCATGGCCTGGCGCAAATCATCGACGTTGCCCACCGGCTGGCCGTCCACTTCCACCACCAGGTCGCCCGCGTAGAGATTGGCCAACTCGGCCCAACTGCCGGGCTTGACCTCGTCCACCAACGCTCCCTGCTGGGCCTTGTCCCACT
>Ga0302324_100016342_pt1 | contig 14793 bp, 13 predicted proteins | sample Palsa_T0_1_FD_201949 | JGI IMG/M metagenome (GOLD analysis project Ga0302324, IMG submission 201949) | Peat permafrost microbial communities from Stordalen Mire near Abisko, Sweden - Palsa_T0_1 | ecosystem: Environmental > Terrestrial > Soil > Palsa > Peat permafrost | place: Sweden: Abisko...
GTTCTCGCACGAGCTGAGGACGCCGCTGGCGTCGATCCTCGGTTACGCCGAGATCCTCATCGAGGACGGCGTGACCGGGCCGGATGCCGACCATTGCGTCGAGGTGATCGACCGGAACGCGAAGCGCCTCCTGCGCCTCGCCGGAGACCTGCAACTGCTGTCCCAGATCAACTCGGGGCAGATGCCGACGGAGTTCCGCACTTCCGATCTGGCCGACATCGCCGCCTGCGCGGTAGATGAGATGCGCCCCGAGGCTGAACGCAAGCACATTGACCTAGCGCTCTCCGCCACTGCCGTTCCGCATCTCGCCGTCGACCCGACGCGCATCGCCCAGTTGCTCGGCAACCTCCTGTCCAACGCCCTGAAGTTCACCCCGGAGGGCGGGAAGGTCGAGGTCAGGCTCGGAACGGAAGGCGACCAGGCCGTGCTCGCGGTCGCCGACACCGGTATGGGCATCCCCGTCGCCGACCGGGACCGGATCTTCGAGCGCTTCTTCCGCACCGCGACCGCCAAGCGGCAGGCGATCCAGGGCACCGGACTGGGGCTGACCATCACCCAGGCCATCGTGGCCGCCCACAACGGCACGATCGCGGTCGAGGGCGAGGAAGGCCGCGGCAGCACGTTCACGGTCCGCCTTCCGCTCACGCTGGCCGCCGTGGAGCCTGCCGACGCCAGTAACGTGCTCTTAGGAGCCCGAGCTGACCATCGAGCCGACCAGGGTTCCGTGCTCGACTTCGGTAGCGTATTGCTGGCTGAGCAAGCCGAACTGCAGCATGGCCGTGGCGACGCGCTGGACGCGCGTCTTGTCCACCGGGCCGATCGGATAACGGGACAGCACCATGGCCGCGGTCACCTCGGGCGGCAGTTTGTCGTACCGCGCCATCGCGGCCTGGACGGCCGGGGCGTCGCTGTTGGCGATCCGCTGTCCCTCTTCGATGGCCCGCACGAACGCCGCCGCCGTATTGGGGTACCTCTGCGCCCAGGCCCGGGTGGCGACGTACCCGTCCACGGGGAAGTTCGAGGTGTCGCCCTGGTCGAGGTCGGCCAGCACCTCGTCGCCGTACTTCTCCTGCGCGACGGTGATGTAGGGCTCGGAGAGAAACGCCGCACTCCAGGCGCCGTCCTGTAGCTTCCCGGGCATCGCGGGAAAGCCCTGGGCGTCCGTGACGAATTCCACCTTCTTCGGCGAGATCCCGTGTTCGGCCAGCAGCGAGCTGACCAGCAGGGTGCCGATGCTGTTCGTTCCGTTGACCCCGATCTTCTTGCCGGCCAGCTGGCTGACGGTCGTGATGGGCGAGTCCGCGGTGGTGACCAGCGCGCGGCTGCCCGGTCCCAGGATGGAGGCCTCGGCGAGGATGCGGAACCTGGCCCCCGCCGCCTGCGCCGTGATGTAAGGGACGTAGCTTCCGGCCGTGATGTCGACCTGGCCCTTGAGCTGGCTGGTGATGATCGCCTGGCTGCTGGCTATCTTCTCGATCGTCACGTGCAGCCCCTGCTCGCCGAACAGTCCTTCATCCTGCGCGATGTACAGGCCCACCAGGTCGACGGCCGGTATGGCGGCGACCGTGACGTCGGTCTCCTCAGGCTTGGCCGCGGCCAAGGTGGACGCCGTGTGGCTGTCCGCCGTGCTGCACCCGCCCGCCAGGACCATTGAAATGAGCAATACCGTACAAAAGCCGCGGGTCTTCATCATGGCTCCCGTCGCCGTCACCGAATCACCCTGATAGCGGTCCCCGCAATAACCGCCCAGGATGGTTATTAGCCGCCATGCTAGCCATTCGATCCGGCTATCTCGTGCGTATCTCAATTTCGTAATATGTTGCACACGCAGTAGCGGTCGTTTCGGAAAAAAGATCTTATATACCGAACGAGGCGTGCTTTTCCGGTTCGGCCAGGCTCGTCCGCCGACGGGCTTCAGCCGCCGGCGGGTGCCCGCCGGGCGCCCCGGTACAGCTCGGCCAGCTCGTCGGTGCTGGTGGCGTCTTCGGGCGCCTTGTCGTCGCGCCAGCGCCCGGTGAAACGGGGGAAGCGCATGGCCAGGCCCCGGTCTTCCTTGATCTGGTCCCAGGCGGCGGTGTAGTTCGGCGACAGGGTGAGTTCGGCGGACAGGATCTCGAGCACGAGGCCGGGTTCGAACCACACGTCGGGTTCCTGCCGCGCGTCGACCCGGGCGGGCCGGTGCGGAACGGCCAGCGGCGCGAGCCGGGCCGGCAGCGCGGCCAGCTCGGCGTCGGAGAACCCGGTGCCGCACTTGGTCACCGCGCGGAACACGTCGGCCGCCGCGTCGTAGGCGGCCAGCAGCAGCGCGCCGTAGGCCCCGGCGCGGCGGCCGCGGCCAGCGAACGCGCCGACGACGACCAGGTCGACGGTGTCGGACAGCTCGGTGCGGTAGTCCCGCTTGAGCTTGATCCACAGCCAGCCGCGGGCCCCGGCCGCATAGACCGAGCCCGGGCCGACCGCCTTGCACACCAGTCCCTCGCAGCCGTCGGTCACCGCCTGCTCGAACGCCGCCTCGAGCGCGGCCGGGTCAGCCACCTCGGTGGCGGTGGTCAGCCGCAGCCGGTCCGAGACGGTGACCGCCGCGGCCAGCGCGGCCCGCCGCTGCGGGTACGGCTCCATGGTCAGGTCAACCCCGTCGGCGTACAGCAGCTCGAAGCAGAACAACCCGACCGGCACGTCCCGCACCGCCTGGTCGATGCCGTGCTTGCGCCGCCGGAACATGACCTCACCGAACGGACGCAGCTCTCCCGCGGCCGCGTCGTAGGCGACGACCTCTCCCTCCAGGATCGCCTCGCGGGGCCCCAGCCCCGCCGCCAGCGACTCAACCACGTCAGGGAACTGGGCGGATACGCGCTCGAGCCGCCGGGTGAACAGCTCGATCGCCCCGTCGGCGGTCCGGTGCGCCTGCACCCGGACCCCGTCGTACTTGTACTCCGCCGCGCATTCGCCGCCCAGCTTGGCCAGGATCTCGGGCGCCTCGGCCAGCCGCTGGGCCAGCATGGCTCGCACCGGGCTACCCGGCCGCACCCGGATCTGCTCCACCGCCGCCGGGCCGCCCTCGGCCAGGACCGCGGCGACCCGGCCCAGGTCGCAGCAGATGTTATAGCCACGTTCCAGCACCGGCCGGGCGCTCCGCCCGCCCGCGTACACCTGGGCCAGCGCGTCCAGGATGGTCGGCGTGCCGATGCCCAGCCTCAGTCCCTTGGTGACCAGCCGCAGCAGGTAGCGCGCCTCCAGCGGCGTGGCCTGCGCGAGCAGCCCGGCCAGCAGCTCCAGCTTGCGCCCCTGCGACCCCGTCCCGGCGGCCCCGGCGATCTGGTGCAAGGTGTCCACCACCGCCGTAACCGTCAACCCCCCCGGCCGCTCACCGGCGGCCGTCAAACCGTCCGCCCGCCCGGCGCCGGCCGTCAAGCCCCCCGGCCGCGCGTCGGCCGTGGCCATCAGCTGCTCGGCGGCCTGCCCCAGGTCGCCGGTCTCCCGGACCAGGGCGGCGACCTCTCCGGGCTCGGTGCCGGTGGCGGTAGCGACCGCGCGGATGGCGAGCTTCTCGGCCAGTCCCAGGTCCACCCCGGCGAACTCCGGCGCGATCAGCCCCTGGCACAGATAGCACACCACCGGCAGCAGCCCGGCCGGAGTTCCGGCGAGCAGCGCCGCCAGCCGGTCCGTCAGCGCGATTCTCCCGGTGGCCTGCTCCAGGTCCCGGTAGGCCTCGGCGATGGTCTGGTACCGCATGCCGCTCCCTCCGCCTCCCCCCGATCATGACACGCCGGGTTCGGCCGCCTCCGGTGCCGAGCCGTAACGTTTCCTGGACTCATCTCCCGGACCCTGGCGTACGCGGTCGTGACCGGCGGCGTTGTTCAACCCGCTGCGGCGCCGGGTGCAGCGGGCCGTGAACCGGCGGTTCAACCGCGCCAGATACGACGCGGACCAGACCGTGGCGACGTTCGCGACCCGCCTCAAAGACGCGGTCGACCTGGACTCAGTCCGAGATGACCTGGCCGGTGTCGTAGCCCGGGCCCTAGAACCCGCCCACGTCTCGGTGTGGACAAGCCACCGTGACCGATGAGTCAGTGGCTCCCCGTACACGTAAGAGCGCGCCCGGTGGGGCACCCACTCATTTCGCCGGGCGGCGCATACTGACGGCATGCCGCTTCGACTCCATCACATCGTCGTTGACGCTCACGACCTGCCCGGGCTGGCCCGGTTCTGGACGCAGGCACTCGGCTGGAAGGTCCTCTCTGAGCGCGAGCACGAGATCGTCATCGGGACCGACGAGAACGCTCCCGTCGGCATGTGCTTCATGCCGGTCGCCGACGCCAAGACGGTAAAGAACCGTCTCCACCTCGATCTGACCAGCGGCGCGCAAGACCGCGAACAGGAGATTGGCCGGCTTCTCGCGCTGGGCGCCCGCCGGGTCGATATCGGTCAGACGGGCGCGGAGTCCTGGACCGTCCTGGCCGACCCCGAGGGAAACGAGTTCTGCGTGATCCGCCCGAAGGAAACCCTCATCCGCTTAGGCCCGTCGCCGGCAGCCCGCCGATCCAGCCTCAGTTCACGTCGTGCGGAAAGGATTTTCTATCGTGAGCACGCCGAAACGGCGCCCGTCCTGAAGATCTTCCGACATGAGACGTTCCGCGCCGGCCCCGATAGCTGCCTGGACGATCAGTGCGTCCCAGAAGGACAGGGTGTGCTCCTCTTCAAGTCTGCTCGCGGAGACAATGAGCTGTGGCTGCGTGGCGACGTCGCACCATTCTCCGTAAGCCGCCACGACGGCCCGCGCTTTCGCCAGCGGCATGGCCGGCTTGAATTTCCGGGTTACGACGGCGTAGAACTCTTGCAGTACCTGGGTGCTGAGGGAGCCGCTTCGGCTATCCCACAGCTCAGCTAGGAGCGCTTTGGCGGTGTCGTGCTTGCCGCCGGCGTCCGTGTCGTGTGCGTATACCAGGATGTTGGTGTCTACGAAGGTCTTCACAAATCGTGGAGTTCCTCGCGATGCCAGGTCGGCGTTCCTCCGCCTGAAGCGCCGACGAGAGCATCAAGCGCGACGGCCCGGGCTCGTTCGTAGCGCTTATCGGCTTCCGCCAGCTCATTGAGCTGCTGGGCCACCAGGCCGCTCAGCGACATTCCGCGGTGGGCGGCCACGATCTTCGCATGCCGGATTGTCGCCTCGTCCAGCTGGATGGTCAGGTTACGCTTCGCCATGACCACAGGATATAACGTGGGTCACGTGATATCCACACTATTCGGGTCTCACTATCGAAGCCGCGATCACCCTGTGATCGCTCGCGCCAACGCCGGTACCGGTTCACCAAGCTCAGTATTAGCAGGGCCGGCTGAACGCGTTTGCCGGCTCCCCGCCCCGTGCCGGCCCCCCGTGCCGGCCCCGGTGTCGGCCCCCAGTGTCGGCCCCTGGTGCCGGCCCCCGGTGCCGGCCCCTGGTGCCGGCCCGATGTTCCAGTGGTCCGGTTGTAACCGGCCCGTTGCTCCATAGGACCGGTTGGTGCGCATCACGCTGGCCACACAGGCCCCTGCAGACTCTTGGATTCGCCGACAGGAGGATCGAAGCGATGATCCATCTCTGATCAGCGTGGTCATTCTCCGGCGGCCAGGTACCTGGGTGTGCCCTGAGGCGCGAGCGCTCCGTTGACACGCGATTTCGGGAGTATTTGGGCTTTGGGGCGGTTTTTGTGCATCCCCCTACCCAAAATCCACCCGCAAGCCCAAATGCTCCCAGGTAAATCCAGCCATTTGAAATACATGAGCTAGTAGGTGAGGGTGAGGTTGACGGCCCCCGCTAGTCTGCAGGCGGAAGCTAACGCGACGGCGCATCAGCAGGCGGCAAGCGTGTCGCCGCCCCTCTGGCCTGGCTATTTAACTGGTGCACGCCGATCTCGCCTACTGCTGCACGCCGACTTGCCAGTGCGCGCCGATGAACCGGCCGCGGGTGGACGTCGTCGTAATAGGTGGTGGTTAGATCCTTGGTGCGAAGGGCGCTACTTATTGTAATGAATTGCTCTCTTCTTGTTGTATTCCACAGCGTAGGACGGCCGTGAGGTCCAGTGGGAGTTGACCGGCCCGAGGAATCCGACGTGCCACCGGATGGGCATGCAGATCATCGGGATGACCAGGGCAGCGGTGGCGGCCGGCCGGGCCGGGCCGGTGGCGTCCAGACCGAGACACGTCACCGGCAGGAGTATTACGCCGAGTTGCGGGTGGCGGTGTCCGCGGAGGAGTCGGTGACGGCGAAACAGGCCGCGGAAAGGGAGCAGGCTGCGGCGCAGAAGTGGGATGGGACACAAAAGGAATCGCGCTGGATGTGGGCGGAGTACCAGCGGAGATGGCCGCCCGACGAACGCCCCCCGGTCGACAGGTCCGCTGGCGCTCCGGGCTCTTGGCGCGGAGAAGGCAACAGGTCCCTGGACCGCGCCGTCAACGCCCGGGTCGAGGCCGAGTGCGACCGTGTCGCCGAACGAGAGCAGGGAAAGATCTCGCCTGTGATGCGCGCTATCGAGAGCCAGGACCCCGATCGCCACCTGATCGGCTTCGAGGATCGCCTGAAGGGTCGCGACCGCATCAAAGAGAAGGTATATGACGGAATCCAGTTGCTGAAGCGTTCTCCAGAAGAAGCTGTTTCGCATGTGCGTGATGTGATTCGGTACACCTTTCAGTACCAGGAGACTAGCTACACCAGAGGCGTCCAGACGGACATCGCGCGCCTGAAAGACCAAGGCTTTGAGCTCGAGAAGCTAAAGAACTTCTGGTCCGATGATCAGTACAAGGGCATCAACAGCCAGTGGATCGAGCCGGACAGCGGCCAGCGGTTCGAGGTGCAGTTTCACACGCGTATCAGCTTCGAGGCCAAGCAACTGACCCATGGCGCCTACGAGAAGCTCCGTAGTCAGCAGGCCGATAAGTTGGAGGAGCTTGTGCTGGAGGCATTTCAGAAGAAAGTTATCGCTGAGGTGCCGGTCCCGCCTGGCGCCGACGGCGTTCCCGACTACCCCAAGAGAGGCGCAGATGCCAGATAAGGTCACGTACTACGCAATTATCGACGACCTGAGCAGTCGTGAGCTGCCCGCTGGCGTTCTTAGGCGCATCTATTTCGAAACCGGTGGCCGACGCGATGAGGCGTTCAGTCGAGATCTCGTCTGGGAACGCACCGTGCTACTCGTCTCCGCCGAGCGGGGTGACCTGGTGAACGAGTTCATCGAGATCACCGAGGCCGAAGCTAACGAGATCGTCGAGCGCATCCGGGCCACCGTAACCGGAGCGAGCAACGGCTAGCCCCCAATTCCCCGAGTAAACCCAATATGGCCGTCATATATCAATTTAGCCGGAATTATCATGAATAGCCGCCCAGTATCCATACCCGTTCACGAAGCCAATATCGACCGCAGACTATAGTAAGTCACTATGACACCCGACCACGGCGCAACGGCCCAGAACGACGGCCGTGGGTTTGTCGTCAGTAGTGAGGTTACTATCTCGCCGGAGGGCGCGGAGACGCTCGAGCGCGCGTTCGCCGGGCGTTTGCACCTCGTCGAAAAGGCCCTTGGTTTCCAGCGGCTTGAGACCTGGCGGGATGTCATGCGGCCGGGCGTTTTCCAGCTGGTGTCGTGGTGGGACGACGCCGATAGTTTCCGCCGTTATATGCGCTCGGAGGAACACCGGATTTCGCACGCACGGATTCCTTCCGAGCCGGACCGGCCGCGCGCCACCGGGGTCCGCCGTTATGTGCTGCTTCCCGATAGCTGCCAGCAACCTAAAGATAGCTAGGGCGCGTGAAAGCGAAACCGCATGTGCCAGGCGCCGTGTTCGACGCGACCCGGTCCTTGTTCCGGCTGCGCAGCGGCAGCAGCGCCCGGCTCGTCGCCGAGCACCTGGTCCGCGAGCTCGGCGGCCAGCTCGTCCCGGCCGGAACCGGCGGGCCTGACGTCATCCCGGTCGACGTCTCGTTCGGCGACGGCGACCCGATGCTGCCCGCGGCCGCGCCCGGCAGCGTCGCGCGTACCCTCCTCGAACGGCATCTGGCCACCTTCCTGCTCGACGCCCGGCTGGTCCTGCAGCTCAACGGGCGGAACGAGCAGCTCGCCGAGTCCGCGTCGACCGATTTGCTGACCGGCCTGCCCAACCGCCGCATGCTCGAACGCGCCCTCGGCAGGCTGGCGTCCGACGACACCGTGATCATGCTGGATCTCGACAACTTCAAGCAGGTGAACGACACCTTCGGGCACGCGGCCGGCGATGCGGTGCTGCGCCTGTTCGGCCACGTGCTCGGCGAGACCGTCCGGGAGCGCGACACCGTCGGGCGCTTCGGCGGCGAGGAGTTCCTGGTCATCCTGCCGGATACCGGCGGCGCGGATGCCTTTCTCGGCAGGCTGCGCGCCGAATGGCTGACCAAACGGCCGTTTCCGGTCACGTTCTCGGCGGGTATCGCCGCGTCGACCGGCAATCCCGACGAGACCGTGGGCCTGGCCGACCAGGCTCTCTACCAGGCCAAGAAGGCCGGACGCGACCAGTGGATCTGGGCCTTGGCCCGCCGGCCCGCCGGTTACCTGCCGCCGCGCGACTACGTCCCGGTCTACCTTCGCCATGCCGTGGCCGGCCATCGGGCCGCGGCGGTCCGGCTTACCCTTGACCTGCTCGACCGGCGGGTATCCCGGGAACGGATCGTGGTGGACCTGCTGGCCGCGGCTCAGCGCGAGGTCGGCCAGCGCTGGTACCGCAACGAGCTCACGCCGGCCGACGAGCACGTCGTCTCCGGGGTCACCGCGGCCGCGCTGGACATGCTCATGGGCGAGACGAGCTCGCTGGCCGAGGGCGGCGTGACCGTGGTCACCTGCGCGGAGGGTGACTTCCACGCGCTGCCCGCACAGATGTTCGGCGAGTTGCTGCGCGAGAATGGCCTGGGCGTCACGGTGCTTGGCACCGCGGCGCCCGCCGACGTGGTGGCGGAGTACCTCGTCCGTTCCGGTGCCGACTCGCTGGCGGTCTCGTGCAGCATTCCCATCTTCTTTCCGGGCGCGCTGCTCCTCATCGACGCCGCGCACCGCGAGGGGATCCCCGTCATCGCCGGGGGTCTGGCGTTCGGCGTCGGTCCGGGGCGAGCCCAGCATCTCGGCGCCGACGCGTGGGCGCCGACGGCGGCCGACGGCGCGGCGATCCTGCTGGCCTGGAAGACCAAGCCACCTTCGGTCTACCGGGATCCGATGCTGGTCAACCCGGTCGCACTCCAGCTCAACGCCGAGGCTGATGCGCTGGGCGCCGCCGGGTTTGACGGCCTCACCGCCCGCTTTCCGCGGATGGCCGATTACGACGAGCGCCAGATCGCCCGCACCCGGGAGGATCTCGTGTTCATCGTCCGGTTCCTGGGCGCGGCGCTGCTCGCCGCCGACCACGCCATCTTCGTCGATTTCCTCGACTGGCTGCAGGCTCTGCTGGTCCAGCGCGGTGTGCCGCCGCAGGCCCTGATCGCCGGGCTCGAGGCCCTCCGGCCCGTGATCGCGCCCGTCGATACCGAAGCGGCGCTGCTACTCGACCGCGGACGTCAGGGACTCCTCGATGAGCCGCGCTGACCGTTGTATCGTGTAGCCCGTGCAGCTCACCAAGCTCGGCCACTCCTGCGTCAGGCTAGCGAAAAACGGCGCCGTCCTGGTCATCGACCCCGGCACCTTCACCGACGCGCCCGCCGCCCTGAACCTCGCCAGCGCGGTCCTGGTCACCCACGAGCACCCGGATCACCTCGACGCCGACGCGGTCCGCGCGGCCCTGGCGGCCGACCAGGACCTGACGCTCTGGACGAACCCGGCGGTGGTCGGCCAGTTCGGTGACTTCGGCGACCGGGTGCATCAGGTCCGCCACGGCGACGCCCTGGCCGTCGCCGGTTTCGATGTGCACGTCTACGGCGAGAAGCACGCGCTGATCCACCGGGAGATCCCGCTGGTGGAGAACACCGGCTTCATGGTCGACGGCCGCGTGTTCCACCCCGGCGACTCGTTCACCGTCCCGGAAGACCCCGCCGAGACCCTGCTGCTCCCGATCAGCGCCCCCTGGCTCAAAGTCGGCGAGATGATCGACTACTTCCGCGCCGTCGCCCCCGCCCGCGGCTACGCCATCCACGACGCCATCCTGAACGACGCCGGGCTTGCCCTGATGACCAGGATGATGTCCGTGGCCGCCGCCCCGAGCGGCGCGCCCGTCACCCGGCTGGAACCCGGCACCACCGTGGAGCTCTGACCCCCGGTCCAGCCGCGGCGCTCTGGTGGCCCACGCACCACCGACCGTTCGGCCGGTATTAAATCTTATTTTCTGAACGGGGCGTGGTGTCACCGTCCGCATTGGCATCCTCCGTCACGTTCCGAAGCCAGGGCAAAACTTTCAGCTAAAACCCCAGCTCGCCCATTAGCTCTCGAAAGACCAAGCTTAGTGACGCAAAATCGCCGTTCATGATCTCTAGCCAGGTGCGCATATACCGATCTAAACTGCCCATTGTTACGGTCCGTTTAAAGATGTGCGATGCCGTTCCTTCTATTGTCGGGGTGGAACGGGTCCCGGCCTTGGCATATCTGCGGCCAAAAATCAACCCGGACGTATGCAGGAGGACTAAACGCGATGAGGCCGATTTGGCGCACGCTGATGTGCGCGCTTGGAGCGGGCGGCCTAGTGCTCGGGGCACTCGCCTCGAGCACGGGAGTAGCCAACGCATCAGCGGACCACTCGGGAATAACGACTTGTAATGGTACAGCAGCGGCCCCGGGCGAGCTAGCGGGGACCTACCGGAACCTGGTCATCACCGGCGAATGCGCGGTGCAGAACGGCCCGGTTGTCGTGCGCGGCAACCTGACCGTCGCGCCCAACGCGGCCCTGAACGCCGTCTTCGGGTTGAAGAACTCGAACCTCACGGTAGACGGCAACATGTACGTCGAGAAGAACGCCAGCGTGATGATCGGATGCGACACGGTGTTCGTTACCCTCTGGGGGACCACAGGAACCTTCACCGGACCCGAATTCCCCTGCATCGATGACTCGAACCAGAACGCCCCCACCTTGTCCAGCCACGATGTGATCCGCGGCAACCTGATCGCTATCGATACGCTCGGCGTGGTGCTGCACAACACCGCGGTCTATGGGAACGTCTACGAGAACGGCGGCGGCGGCGGCAATAACTGCGTCAACCAGGGGATCTTCAATCAGGACATCGGGTTCCCGCAGTACAGCGGCTACTTCGACGGCTCGATCGGCGGCAATATCACCGTCACCAACCTGACCACGTGCTGGTACGGCATATTCCGCGAGAACGTCGGCGGCAACATGGTCAATAACAACATCGTCAACAATGACCCCGATGGTAACGAGGATCAGACTAACGTCGTCCACGGCAACCTGGTGTGCCTGAACGACTCGCCCGCGGTCCAGTGGGGCGACGGCAACGGAGAGCCCAACAAGGTCGGCCGCGCGGCCGTCGGCCAGTGCGGGTTCAACGTCGAGGTGCTGAACCCGGCTCCGGAGGCGGGCGTCGTCGGCGTGACCCCGGTTCTGGTGCACGTCTCGGTGCCGCTGTACCCGAGGCACTAACTCCTCTCAGCGGCGGCTAACGCCGCCCCGTCCCGACAGTCATCGTGAGTATCGTGGGGCCGTCTCGCACCAGCGAGGCGGCCCCCTTGTCCTAATGCCGTCGACACGGGTTGCCAAACAGGTGAGACTGACCCCATGGAGCGCCGCAGATTCCTCACCCGGGCCGGTCTGCTCACCGCAGGCGGCGTGGCGGGAGTCGCGGCCGGGTTGGGGGCCGAGCACCTCCTGACGCAGGAGGGCCCGACGGCGCGGACCGCGCGCCCGGCCGGGCCGGCCCGGTACATGGCCACGACGACGTTCCGGACCCAACTGTCCGCCAAGCTCGTCGCGCTCACCATCGATGACGGCCCGACCCGGGAGTGGACGCCGCAGGTGCTTTCGGTCTTGCGCCGACGCGAGACCAAGGCGACGTTCTTCAGGGTCGGCCAGCGCGCCCAGGCCGAGCCTGACCTGGTGAAACAGACCGCGGACGCCGGACACGAGCAGGGCAATCACACCTGGGCGCACGACGATCTGACCCGGCATGGCGAGACGTTTGACCGCGGCTCGCTGGAGCGCACCGCCGAAGTCCTGGCCAAACTGACCGGCCAGGCCCCGACGTTGTGCCGGCCGCCTTGGGGTCGCATCGACAGCGTCGGACTGGCGGTCTGCGCCGGCCTGAACTACGGCGTGACGTTGTGGTCGCAGCGCATCACCGGCGTCAACGCGAAGGTCGACGTCGACGAGGTCTTGGAGCAGGCCTCGCCCGGCAGCATCGTGCTCCTTCACGACGGCGGGCCGGAGCCCAACGCCACCCTGATGAAGCAGCTTGACCGGCTGACCGGCTCGATGACCGACGCCGGATACAAGTTCGTCACGGTCAGCGAGCTGCTGGCGGCCACGGCGCAAGAAGACGCCGCCCGCCCCGTGGCCCCTCAGTGAGCTTGCGGCGGCTGGTCGCGGTCGGCGTCGCCCTGGCGATTGCGGCCGTGACGATCACGGCGACCACCGGGGCGACCAAGCCGCGTGGGCAGCCCAGGCTCACGGTGGCCGGACTAGCCCAGGAGCCATGTCAGCCGCAGCGGGCGCTGCCGGTCCCGGCCCGGCTCAGCGGCCGGTTCGAGCCGGACTCCAGCATCATGCGGGTGACCGGGGGAGTCTACGCGGGGCCAGGACCGACGGCCCCGGCCGAGTCGGCCTGCGCCGCGGCCACCGAACGGGCCGACCTCAACTGGCTGGACACCGGGCGTGTCCCCGGTGCTACCGCGGCACAGCGGTCCATGGCCACCCGGGCCCTGCTCGACCTGAACCTGGCCGTCCGGCCGGATGGCGCCGTGCAGGCCGGCTGGCTGCCCGGCTCGAATTATGAATATGCGTGGCCGCGCGATTCCAGCTGGGTCGCGGTGGCGCTCACTGACACCGGGCATCCGGCCATGGCCTATCAGATCCTGGAGTTCCTGCAGCGCATGCAGGGCCCTGACGGGATCTGGGCCGCGCGGTACGCTCCCGATGGCTCGGGTCCGGTGCGCGACGGCCGGCCCGCCGAGCTCGACGCGGACGGCTGGGTGCCGTGGGCCGTGTGGTCCTGGGCCGCCACCCAGCCGCTGACCCCCGCCAGCCCGTCGCAGCGCGAGCTCACCCGGCTGTGGCCGATGGTCGTCCGGGCCGCCGACGCCGACACCAGCTCGCTGACCCGCGACGGCCTGCCCGGCCCGGCCATGGATTACTGGGAGGACTCGGTCCAGGTCACCCTCGGCACCGCCGCCCCGCTGCTGGCCGGCCTGCGAGCTGCCGCCGACCTGGCCACCGACATCGGCAGCGCCACCGCCACCAGCGACGGCCGCCGCTGGGCCGCCGCCGCGGCCCGGCTGGCTGCGGCGATCACGACGACGTTCGGCCAGAACGGCTATCAGCGCACGCCGTCGGCCGGGTCGGGCGCCGATGCGGCCATCACGTTCCTCGGACCGCCGTTCGCGGTACCGGACGCCGCGGTGCGGCAGGCGGCCAGGTCAGCCCAGCAAGCGCTCACCGTCCCCAACGGCGGCCTGCGCCCCGGCACCGACTGGCCGGGCACGCCCGACGTCGCCTGGACCCCGGAGACCGCGTTCTTCGCGCTGTTCGACGCCGCGACCGGGCAGCACGGCCAGGCCGCGGATCTGCTGGACTGGCTCGCCGCGCACCGGACCAAGCTGGGCTCGCTGCCCGAGCAGGTCAACTCGGCCGGCCAGCCGGCCTCGGTCGCCCCGCTGGCCTGGACCGACGCGGTGACCCTGCTCGCGCTGCTGGCGCAGGCCGGATCCGTCCCGACGGTTCCGGTGCCATCTTCTCGGTAACGGCCGGTATCGTAACGCCCGTATGTTCATCGCCGACCTGCACATCCACTCCAAGTTCTCCCGTGCCTGCAGCAAAGACTGCGACATCGAGCACCTGTCCTGGTGGGCCCTGCGCAAGGGCCTCACCGTGCTCGGCACCGGCGACTTCACCCACCCCGCCTGGTCCGCGGAGCTGAAAGAAACCCTCGTCCCGGCCGAGCCCGGCCTGTTCCGCATCCGCCCCGACCTGGAAACACGCCTCATCCGCGACACCCCGTCCCGGTGCGCGGGCCCGGTCAGATTCATGCTCTCCGTCGAGATCTCGACGATCTACCGCCGTGACGACCGCACCCGCAAGGTCCACCACCTCCTTTACGCGCCGAGCTTCGAGGCCGCCGACAAGATCACCGAGTCGCTGGCCAAGATCGGCAACCTGGCCTCCGACGGCCGCCCCATCCTCGGCCTCGACTCCCGCGACCTGCTCGAGATCACCCTGTCCGCCGATCCCGGCTGCTACCTGGTGCCCGCCCACGTCTGGACCCCGTGGTTCGCCGTCCTGGGCTCCAAGTCCGGCTTCGACGCGGTCCGCGACTGCTACGCCGACCTGGCCGATCACATCTTCGCGGTCGAGACCGGCCTGTCCTCGGACCCGCCGATGAACTGGTCGTGCTCCTCGCTCGACGGCTACCGCCTGGTCAGCAACTCCGACGCGCACTCCCCGCCGATGCTCGGCCGTGAGGCCACGGTGTTCGACACGAACCTGGACTACTTCGCCATGGCCGCGGCCCTGAAAACCGGCGGCGGCCTGGCCGGCACGATCGAGTTCTTCCCCGAAGAGGGCAAGTACCACCTGGACGGCCACCGCAAATGCGACACCCGTTTCGATCCCGAACGGACCCGCCAGCTCGCTAAAACCTGCCCGGTCTGC
>Ga0302324_100016344_pt1 | contig 14793 bp, 12 predicted proteins | sample Palsa_T0_1_FD_201949 | JGI IMG/M metagenome (GOLD analysis project Ga0302324, IMG submission 201949) | Peat permafrost microbial communities from Stordalen Mire near Abisko, Sweden - Palsa_T0_1 | ecosystem: Environmental > Terrestrial > Soil > Palsa > Peat permafrost | place: Sweden: Abisko...
GGCTCGCCAGCGCACCAGCAATGAGAGCAAACGCGCACAGATGAATTTCCATTCGGAAAATTAACAGCGCCGCAGTTCGGCGCCGCGCGTCCGAACTGGAACACGTCAAGGTTGCCATGAGTCCACCTGAAGCCGTCGGAGCCATCCGCAGACGCAGCAGACGAGGTTCGCTTGCGATACCGATCTGATGAAGACGCTACGAAAGCGATCAGCATTGTTCACGGCAATCCGGATAGTATAGTTGCGAGCCTTGGCGTCAACCGTCTGTCCGCGTTTCAACGAGACATCGTTTGTTTGCGGCCGCCGGATCGCATCCGTCCCTCACGGGGTCTTTCATGTCAGAGTCGGAAACGATTCATCTCGCCGTCGATCTTTCGCACTACCATACGGATTACCTCTGGAAAATGCCCGGGTCGTGGGAAGGCTATCCCTATTACAGCAGCCCGGAGTTCTACGAGGACATCGCGCGAACGGCATCGCGCGGCATCATCGATATGCTCTTCTTCGGCGACTCTGGCGGCACGCCGGAGGACTACGGCGGCAACCATCACACTGCAATTCGCTATGGCACGAAGTGGCCGCGTCACGACATGACGCCGATGATCCCCTGTATGTCACGAGTCGCCGATGGGGTCGGTTTCGGCATCACCATGTCGACCACCTATCATCATCCCTTCCATATCGCGCGCGTGTTCAACGGGCTCGACCACGTTACGAAAGGCCGCATTGCATGGAACGCCGTGACCTCGCGCTCGAAGAACGAGGCGGCGAACTACGGTTACAAAAAGATGATCGAGCACTACGTGCGCTACGAACGTGCACAGGAACATCTGCAGGTTTGTTGTGCGCTGTGGGACAGCATCGAACCCGACGCGATTGTGCTCGACCGCGAAAAAGGCGTCTTCGGGATTCCCGAAAAGGTGCACCTGCTGAATTTCGAAGGCGAGTATTACAATGTTCGCGGGCCGCTGCCCGCTTTGCCATCGCCGCAGCGCCGCCCGGTCATCATCCAGGCCGGTCAATCGGGACCGGGCATGGACCTCGCGGCACACTATGCCGACCTGCAATTCAGCACGCGGCGCACCATCGCAAGCATGAAGGCGCATCGGGCTGAACTCGACGCGCGTTTAGCCAAATTCGGACGACAGCCCCGCGACAGCGGCATTCTCTGGTCGGTACGTATCCAGGTCGCTGATTCCGAAGCGCAAGCGCGCGCAATGGAGGAGCATTATCTCGACTCGATTCCGCCGGAAGCGGGACTGATCGAGCTCTCATCGATGTATGGGCTGGATTTTTCGATGTTCCGCCGCGACATGCGGCTCGTCGATATTGCAGCGGAAGTAAAGGCACAGAACGTGCACTGGGGTAGTTTCGAGGAAATCCTCAAAACCACCGATCCGAAACTGACGGTGGAACAATTCGGCCGGAAATTCATGACCGACCGCATTCTCGTGGCGTCAGGTACGCCAAAGGACATCGTCGACAAGCTCGAGCAATGGCATTTCGAGACCGGCGCTAACGGCGGCTTCATGCTGGCGCGCGGCTTTTCCGCGCCGGGAAATCTTCAGGAGTTCGTCGATCACGTCGTGCCCGAGATGCAGCGCCGGGGACTGTCGAAGACGAAATACGCCGGACCGAGGCTGCGCGATAACCTTCTCGCCTGAAAGAGATCAGATCGCCAGCACGCTCCCGCGCTAGCGGATCAGATCCGCGGGCCGTAATACCATTTGCGAAGCGCTAGATAGGTGATCGGCTCATAGAGCGGAGGCCGTTGCGGACTCTGGCACGTTGGCAGCACCTCGATCAGCGCGTCGCCGCTCGGACCGAAGAACACCGGGATCGAGTAGCGCTCGACATCGTTGGTATTGATTACCCGGTGCTTGGTCGACAGATATTCGTCGTTCGTCCAGCGCACAACGAGATTGCCGGTGTTCACCAGCAGCGCCCCAGGGACGATATCGACCGCGCGCCAGTGACCGGAAGGCATCCGAACGGCGAGCCCACTGACATCCTTCTGGGCCAGAAACGTCATCAGGGCGTTGTCGGTGTGCGGGGCGATCCCGTATTGGCGATTGCCGATCTCTTTCTGCGGCGGGTAGTACAGAAGATTCATCGTGGCATGAGGCGTCGCGAAAAACTTGTCGAAATAGTCCAGCGGCAGCTGGAGGGAGGCGGCCCAGAGCGGAAGAAACTGCCGCCCCAGCTTCTCGATGCTGGCATGATAGGCCAGCAAAGTTTCCTTGAAGCCGGGCAAATCCTCCGGCCACATATTCACGCGCGCGCCGCGTTGATCTTCCGACATGCTGAGCCCGCCGGAGCCACCCTCTCGGTTGATTGCGAATTTTGCAACGAGATTCGGTTTTGCATTCGAGATGATGTTGATGTTCGTCCGCTGATAGTCATCCCGAAAACACGGCTGGTAGCCGGACTTGAAGCCTCCGGTTTCGAAGTAGGGGATCGCCGTTTTTGCGGCGATCGGCAACGCGTGAAACCGCCGGGATTCCTCAAAAACGCGATCGATAAGATGCTGCGGGATGCCGTGACCCTTGAGGTAGAAAAAGCCGACCGTCTTGCTGATGTCGCGCAATTGGGCGGCGACCGTCTCGCAACCACCCGGCTGCCCCATAAGATAAGGGGCCATATCCAGCGTGGGGATTTCCTCGTGCGAATCCGGATGATCCATCAGAGAGATGGATTCGTCGTCATCGCGCATCTCACCCCGGACGTCGCGCACTTTAAGGTCGTCCATGCTGCCTCCTACTCTGTCCGGCAAGGCCCGATGGTTCTACGCAAACAAGTCGGGTTGCAATCAGCAATTACTGTGCCACTCAGGATAAGATCGGTAAATGGGCCTTAAAGTAGGAACGCGCGGCGCGCAGATCTGTCAGCGTCTACCTGCGGTCGGGAATGGCAGCCTGGCCTTATCAGAAGGTTGCGCGTCATCATGAACCTCAGTTTAAAAAACATCAGCCTGAATGAAGATTGCGTTGAAAGCCCGGCTAGAAAAAGCAAAGCTGTAGACTTGCCCGCTGTCAGCAACACAGAGGCGCTGAAAAGACAATGTCACTTATTGTGAAACCGTTATCACCGGCGCTGGGCGCCGAAATTATCGGTGTGGACCTCAGTGAGGAGTTGTCTGCAGAAACGGTCGCCGCCATCATCGACGCCTGGCATCAATACCTCGTTATTTTGTTCAGAGACCAATCGCTGTCAGAGGACGAGCAGATCCGGTTCGCACGGCACTTCGGCGTGTTGCAGCAGCGTAGCCGGCCGCCTGAGGCCCGCAACGAGGCGTCAAGACTCAAGCATCCTGAGATGACGATGCTGGTTTCGAACATCCGCGAAAACGGCAAGCTCATCGGCTCGCTAGCCGACGGTGAGATGCATTTCCATTCCGATTTTTGTTATGTGGAGAAGCCGGCCAAGGGCACTTTTCTTTACGCCATCGAGATTCCATCCCAAGGCGGCGACACACTGTTCCTCAACATGTACCATGGCTTACGAGACACTGCCGGCCGCACTCATGGCGCGCGCCGCACTCATGGCGCGCGTCGAAGGCAGGAAGGCAGTCAACGCCTATCACTATGAATCGCCGACCCGCGACGTTAACGAGGCTCAGCTCGATTTTTCCGCCAACCCGCATTATGCGCAGCCGATTGTTCGCACCCATCCCGACACAAATCGGAAGGCATTGTATGTCAACCGCCTGATGACCTGGACTGTCGAGGGTATGGACAAGGCAGAAGGCAGCGCGCTGCTCGACCAGCTTTTCGCGCATATTGAACAGGATCGATTCATTTACGCGCATAAATGGCGCGTGGGCGACCTCGTTCTATGGGACAATCGCTGTACCTTGCACGCCCGCACCGATTTCAGCGACCAGGAGAGACGGATGCTGCGACGCCACGTCGTTGCGGGTGATCGCGCATTTTGAGTCTGTTATCGCGCCTTCACCGCGTGGCCGAGTTGGCGAGCGATCGATACCGAGGGATGCCACACCGAATTGGATTATGAAAGTATGGCCCTGAAGCGACGCACCTTTCTGCTGAGCATGGGCGCGGCGGCCATAATGCCGGCGACCTTCGCCCGGACCAACGAGGCTTGGCCGGTGCGGCCGGTTACGATCGTGGTGCCCTTCGGGGCCGGCGGCTCGGCCGACCTCGTGGCGCGGATATGTGCGCAGGGGCTCCAAGTCAAATACGGCCAATCCTTCATCGTTGAGAACAGGGGCGGCGCCGGCGGCACCATTGGTACAGCCGTCGTCGCGAAATCCCCAAACGACGGCTACACGTTGCTGCTCGGGACCGCGAGTACGCTGGCAATCAACCCGGCGATTTACGCGCACTTGCCATACGATTCGGAAACGGCTTTCGCTCCGATCTCGCCGCTCGTGTCGTTTCCCAATCTTCTGGTCGCGAACCCCAAGCTTCCGATCAACAACGTCGCGGAGTTCATCGCATATCTGAAGCAAAACAACGGAAAGCTCACTTACGGGTCCTCCGGCAACGGCACCTCCTCGCATCTGTGCGCGCTCATGCTGATGGGCGCAGTGGGCGTAAACATGACTCACGTTCCGTTCCGTGGATTTCCAGAGGAAATGACAGCGCTCGTGGGCGGCCAGCTCGATTTTGTGTTCGACAGCATCACCACGGAATGGCCGTTTGCGGCCAGCGGGCAGGTGCGGCCGCTTGCGGTCAGTTCGGCAAAACGAATCGCGATCGCGCCCGAGATCCCCGCGATCGGAGAGGTCATTGTAGGGTTTGACGCCAGCACATGGCAGGCGATCTGCGCGCCGGCGGGCACTCCGGAACCACTCCTCTTAAGCCTCGCCCAAGATGTTTGGCAGATTTTCACCGCTCCGGACGTCGTGGCTTTGCTCCAGAATGTCGGCGGGGTTCCGCTGCCGATGCAGCCGGACGAGTTCGCGCGGTTTATCGTCCGCGAACGCGCCAAATGGGCCGAGGTCGTCAAGGCCTCGGGCCTGCGCATCGACTGACGTGCCGTTCCCAACGCTACGCGCGGCGGCGCGAACCGTTCGCTTGGAAACAGGTCGACAATGCCTCATGATATTCACGATGCGCGGCGCCGTGCGAGATTATGAAAGCGATTTCGGCGATTGACGGAAGTAAACTACATGCCGAAAAAATTTCACCTGGCATTCGACATCTCCTATACGCATCTCGACGGTCGCTGGCGTATGCCGGGATCGTGGACCGGCCGCACATACCCTGATGTCGGCATCTACGAAGAGCTCGCGCGCATCTCCGAACGTGGCTGCATCGACATGCTCTTCTTTGGCGACGGCACGGGCATCCCTGACACCTGGGCCGGCCGGAGCGACGAGGCGGTGCGCTGGGGTATCGGCTGGCCGCGCCATGACATGAGTCCCATCATTACATGCATGTCGCGCATCACGAAGCACGTCGGTTTCGGGCTTACTTACGCGTCGACATTCATGCACCCGTTCTATGTGGCGCGCCTGTTCAATTCTCTTGATCACGTCACCAACGGGCGCATCGCCTTCAACGTCATCGCAAGCAGCCGGAATGCCGATGCCGCCAATTACGGCTTCGACGAGCTGATGGAGCACGGCACACGCTATAACCGGATGGAGGAGTTCATCGACGTCTGTCGGGCGCTGTGGGACAGCGTCGAACCGGACGCCTTCCAGTGGGACCGTGAATCAGGAATCGTCGCCGATCCGGAAAAAGTACGGGCCATCAACCACGCGGGAAAATTCTTCAAGGTGCGTGGCCCGCTCAACTGCATGCCGTCTCCGCAGCGTCATCCGGTGCTCATCCAGGCCGGTGCGTCGCCGCGCGGCATCCGGGCCTCCGCCCACATCGCCGATCACGTGTTCGCGCGTTGGCCCTCCAAGGAGGGAAAGGCGGCGCATCGCTCTCAGCTCGACAAGGCGTTGACCGCTAACGGGCGCGATCCGGAACAGGTCGGGGTGCTCTGGGGGGTTGGGCTAATTGTGGGTGAGACCAAGGACGAGGCAGAGGCGAGGCGCGAGCAGCTCTTGACCATGATTCCTCCGGAGGCGGTCGGACCGTACCTGTCGCACAACGCGGGCTACGATTTTTCGACACTGCCGGAAAGATTCTCGCCCGCGGAGCTCAACGCGAAGATCGCCGCCAAGAACGCCTCGCCGGTCGGCTTTGTGTTCAAGCTCGCGAATATGGTTGGCCAAAACGGCGAGATTTCACGCAAGGATTTCTTCGAATTCGGACTGCGTACGGCAACTAACTACGACCGGACCTATGCGGGTACGGCGGCAAAGCTCGCCGATATGCTGGAAGAAGAGTTCGAAGCCGGCGGCAGCCGCGGCGGATTCATGATTGTGCATCCGCAGGCGGTGCCACGGGAGCTCTTGAACGTGGTCGATCTTTTGGTGCCGGAGCTGCAGCGCCGCGGCCGCTTCCGCAAAAGCTACGAAGGAAAGACGCTGAAGGAGAATCTGCTGGCTTCCTGACGATTGCTGCGCCGGCGTCCGGTCATGCGATCGCCTTCTCGCTATTGCCGGTTGGTGCGCAGAACAGCTCCTCGCCCATCTGCGAGGTGACGCCTTCCTTTTTCAGCGTCTCCTCGTATTCCTTGCGCAGGAAGGGATCCTCTAGCCAATACGGGATCGCAGTGCCGCCTTCGGTCACGTCTATGGCGCCCTCGTCGGTGTCCTTCTCGCCGGGCACGCCGGCTTTGTCCTTCCGATGGTTGTTGGGACCGTACCAGCCGATCAGCCGTAGCGGCTCCTTGCTGATGCCGAAATGGGCGTGGAACCAGTCGCCGCCATAAGGCGCCGCGGTGACGAGACCGACAGGCTCGTAATCCTGACGGTAGATGTTTTTCGTCTTGCCGTCCTGCCACGGCGTCATGCCGTCGGTGCGCGGCCAAGTGTAAGTGTAGCCTTTGCCCTTGAGGCAGACCAGAATCGCGGCCGACATATGGGCGTGCGCCTTCGAGTAGCGGCCGGTCTTGTGCTCACCGACAAAGCCGTAGAACACGTTGTTCGCCATGTGCGGCTCGACCCGCTTGTAGCCGGGCGAACGGCGGTTATCGAGGTAGAGATCGGCATTCATGATGTCGGGGATGAAATTGCTCTTGCGAAGCGCGAGGCCGCGCAACGGATCAGGCACGATATCGTCATTCGGCTTGAAGAAGTCCTGGCTGCCGTTGAAGCGGGACGGAAAGGCTACCGGACAATTGAAGATCCAGTCGGTGTCGCGAAAAATGTTCATCACGTTCGGCGCCGTGGTCGCCACCAGAATGAGTGCCGGGCTCGACGCCGCATTGATGATGCGGTGATTGGTATTGAGCGGGATGGAGAACATCGAGCCGCGCTGCCACTCGAATGTGTGCGGCTTGGTCTGTCCGTCGAGCCAGATTTCGGTGGTACCGCGGCCTTCGACCACTACCATGATCTCTTCGTACATGTGCTTTTCGGGATTGAGCGCACCCGCGGCCGGGACTTCGACTACATAGCAGCCCCATCTGCCCTCGGTGCCGTAGAGCTGGATAAAGGTGCCTCGGCCGCCCATGTGCGGCCACGGCTTGAGCGGCATGTCCTGTACGCGGCGTACGCCGATGCCGCGGAAAATTGGAACACCCTGCGCTTCCATGAAATCGTCATACGGCGTATTCGGCCGCTTCCAGGCGCCGTAACCGGCGTTCTTCAAACCATCCGGTTCGTGCCAATGGTCGCTGGTCACTTCGTGCATTTTCGTTCTCCTGGGTCTGAACGCTGCGTCAGCAGGCAAGCCTTGGTATGGGATCTGAGGGTTCGGTCTATGTGTGACCCCGGAATTTTGCAGAAAACGACGATAATTAAATGGCAAAGAGAATCGCGAAAAAGCAGTTGTGATCCGACTGTTGCGCATGCAAGGGCAAATTATTTCGGGCGGAGATTATCTGGACGACTCCGACTGGCGTGAATTTTTGCGTGTTTCTGGCCTTACCGCAAGATAAATGCGAGGTGCGGACGGCTTCCGGAACTCGGGGAGGCCCAAACGACGGCCGCGCGGCTGCCGTGGCTATTTCGCTGGCATTTGAGTGCGCCATGGGGTGCGCCGAGTTTGCTTTCACCGGCAATCTCTCGCTGTAAGCGCCGATACAGAAAAAATCGTCGACTCGAAGGTGGCGGGCCAAGTCAGGTGAATGCGCCGGCCAATGGACGGCGGCGCGCGAGTAACGCGACGACCAACTGGAACAGAGAGAAAAATCCGTTTGCAATTTCAAATAATCATAAGGAAATTAGAGAAAGTTTATCAGTCAGCACCGACAGTCATTCATCAGTGGTAGCGCCCTTGAGGTAATTCAATGTGGCGCTCCAACCATTGGCTCGGAAAACCGGCGCCGCCCGACTAAACGGAATTGATGTTGCGCATCGGATGGGCCACGCGGCAAGTCCATTCCATAATCCGTCAGTAGGCGAATGCTACTTCGTACTCGTAAAATACAGAAGAAAAAACGAGCTAGCCCTCGCCAGCATCAACGAACATGATTTTTTGACATGAATTGAAGCGCGGCAGGGACCCACGGACCGCTCGACTCGCCGCCAGCATAGCTAGCGGTAAAATGTGTACGTTCAGTAAGCTGAAGTTCAACAGCAATGCCGCTGACATTGCGAACCGCGGCCGCGAAGCGCCTCCCCTGTCCAATAAGGTGGGGAAAGTCCTTGCTTCCATATGCCAACAGGAAAGGTGGCAGTGGCGGCCTCAGTCGGTGGCACGGACTCGCAAGCCGGTCAGCCGCCGGATCTTCTCCGAGAAATCGTGGGCGCGCGCTCAGACCCGAGCCTTCACCAAACTCGTAGACTCCAGAAATCGTCAGGCAGCCGCGCACCATGTTGGCCCCTTGGTCCGCTGCGAGCAACGCCGCGTAGTGGCCACCTGCAGAATGACCGCCAACGAAGACTTCGTTGGAAATCTCTTTTCGCACCCAGGCTAAAGCGCTCCGACAGTCCTCCAAACCGACGGGGAAGACGTGCGCCGGCGCCAGGCGATAGCCTGCGGAGATGAACGTTATTGCCGACTCGGTGAAAGCCGGCGCCATGAAGCCCATCCATTCCTTATAGCCGGAGGTCCATCCACCGCCGTGCCAGAACAACAACACGCGGCCGTCCGGCCGTGCTGGCCGAAAAATCGCGAGGCGCTGGTAAACGTCTGCCCCATAGCCGATTTCATCATACGCAATCCCGGCGCTGCGCTTCCAGCATTCAGCCCCGTAAGCAGCTCCCGCTTCCGAGAGGGCTTCCTGCAGCGGATAGTCTGCAAGCTTCACCTGCGCTTCTCCAGCTCTTCTAAGACACGCTCGGGTTTCATCGGCAGCGCGCGCAAGCGCGCGCCGGTCGCGTTGCAAATCGCGTTGGCTATTGCGGGCGCCGCACCGACAAGTGACGGCTCTCCAACACCCTTGGCGCCGACAGGATGGGACGGCTCGGGATCCTCGAGAATGATCGGAATAATTTCGGCGGGGCAATCAAGAACGCCCGGAATCTTGTAGTCGGCGAGCGTTATGGTCGTCAGCCATCCTTCGGAGTCCCATTGCATCGCCTCCGTCAGTGCATAACCCATGCCTTGCACGAAGCCGCCCTGAATTTGCCCTTCGCAGGCCATGGGATTTATCGCACGACCGACATCATGTGCACACCAGGCACGGCGAACCTCAACTTTGCCAGTCGCCTCATCAACATCGACTTCCACACAGTGTGCGCCGAAAGTGTAGACGCCAAGATTCGGAAAAGCGAGTTGATGGATCGATGCGCGTTTTGGATCGAACGGCGGACCGTCGAAGACAAAGCCGTGGTTTGCAGCAATCGGCCCCCCAGCTTGAAAAAACGAGCGCAAGGCCACGTCCTTAAATGTAATGCCCGAGGGGACACCCTTGATGCCGATCAGGCCTCCCGCGCGCAGTTCCAAATCGCCGATTGCACACTCCAGGATCTCACCGGCATGGGTCAGCATTTTGTCACGCATCGCTACAGTTGCTACCGCAACAGCGCGGCCGGTCATATAGGTGGAGCGACTGCCCGCGGTCTTCCAATTGTACGGTGAAGAATCGCTGTCCTGCTGGGCGTAGCTCACTCGGTCTAGCGGAACGCGCAACGCATCCGCACAGATCTGCACCATAGTCGTATCAGCGCCTTGCCCAAGATCCACGCAGCCTGTCGAGAGCGCGATAGAACCGTCTGTGCGCAGCTGGACCTCAGCCGCCGTGCCCATTAAGCCCGAGACGTGAGACATGGCGGCGAAACCGATGCCCCGCGTGCGGCCAGGACGCGCTGGAAGAGGCGCCGCGTGCCGCTGAGCGTCCCGCACCTGCACCAGGCAGTCGCGAAGGACACAGGACGGCACGGGATGGCCGCCGAACGCAGTATCGTTTGGCCGCAAGGCATTCTTCAATCGCATCTCAACCGGATCGATACCGAGCCTTGCTGCAAGTTCATCGATCTGAGACTCACCGGCGAAGCTAGCCTGCGGATTGCCGAAGCCTCGAAAGGAGCCAGCACGCAGCTTGTTGGTGTAAACGGCACAGCCGCGCGCGCGGACGTTGGCGATCCGATACGGTCCGCGTGACATCATGAGCGCGAATGTCAGTACCGGAGGGCTCTCGTCGGCATAGGCGCCGCCGTCGGTGGTGATCTTAACATCGCGAGCGAGAATCGTGCCGTCGCGTCGGGCGCCAGTCTTCATCCAGATCCGCGCCGGGTGGCGTGACCGCTGCACTTCGAAATCCTGCGTTCGCGATAGAACGAGCTTGACCGGCCTGCCCGCGGTACGTGCAAGCCAGGCAGTGATGGAGTGAATGTTGCTCGCATGCTTGCCGCCAAAGCCGCCACCGACCCGTGTGGCGATGACGCGGATCTTGGCCATAGGCATACCCAACTCTTCGGCAACGCGCTGTTGAATGTGGTGCACCGATTGGCAAGTGGCGTATAGCGTGACCTTCCCCGATGCATCGACGTCAGCAACGCATCCGTTGGTTTCCATATAGACGTGATGCTGTGCCTGCGTTTCGAAAACGCCCTCAACGATTACTTCGCATTGCGCAAACGCCACCTGCACGTTGCCTTCGCTTAGCGAACTTTCGAAGATTATGTTGCCGTGACCGCCGCCTTTGACCGACTGCACGTAGCTGGAAAATTCTTCGTGCAGGATCGGCGCATCCGCCGCGAGCGCTTCGTCAATCGACAGCACCGGCACAAGCGGCTCGTAGTCCACTTCGATCATATCGGCGGCGCGGCGAGCGGTTGCGAGGTCGGTTGCCGCGACGGCTGCAACTGGCTCGCCTACATAACGCACTTTATCGCGCGCGACCATTGATTCGTCTTTGATGATGCCGCCGGCACGCGGCGTTTTTAGGTCAGGGCGATGAGAATAGCTTTGACACCGACCAGGGCCCGAGCTGCATCGAGTCGATAGCCGCAAATTCGCGCGTGAGCGTGCGGACTGGTGAGCAGCGCCGTGTGAAGCATGCCGGGCAGTTTGATATCGTCGACATAGCGGGCGCGACCGGTCGCCTTATCGGCGGCCTCGATGCGCGGCGGGCTCGCACCAATGCTCATACCCGCGCCTCTGCAATCCGTTCGGCCGCCTCAACGATCTTCACGTAACCGGAACAGCGGCAAAGATTGCCCGACAGCGCCGCGCGGATGGTTTCGCGGTTGGGTCTGGGATCGCTGGCAAATAAATAGGTCAGAGCCATCACGAATCCCGGCGTACAGAAACCACATTGTATAGCTCCTGACTCTATGAGAGCGCGCTGGACGGCCGAGCAGCTTACGCCGTCGGCTACGCCTTCGACCGTCGTAACCTCTCGCTCGCCGACATCAGCTGCAAGCGCCAGGCAAGACCTCGCGAGTTTGCCATCTATAAGCACAGTGCAAGCGCCGCAGACGCCGTGATTGCATCCGCGCTTAGTGCCGGTCAAACTAAGTTGATCGCGCAAGACTTCGAGCAAGGTTGCCGCGGGTGACGCCAGTGCCTCGTGCAGTTCGCCGTTCACTTTTACGAGCAGTGCTAGCCTGTCATTCATGATCGCTCATGCGCTGGCTTGTGCGGCGCGGACTGCGCGGCGAATGAGTTCGGGAACAACCCGGCGCCTATACGCTGCCGATGCGCGCTGGTCGCTCGGTGGATCACTATCCATGGCTATCCGCTTGCCAACTATAAGGATTGCATCGTCCGTTAGATCGATGTCGGAGGCAAACATCGGCTTAGGGCTGCAGCCGCCGATTGCTATTCGTGCTGTTTCGGCGACAATCGCCGCGACGGAAACGATGGCAAAATCGCCAGCGACAAGGGAAAGCTTCTCATAAGCTGCGCCGGCACCTACCTCCGGCGAGGGCAGCACCACCGCCGTGACAATCTCACCGTGCTGCAGCGCAGTTTCGAAAACGCCGCGAAAAAAGTCGCTTGCCGAAGTCAAACGGGGACCTAGCGGGGAACCTATCTCAACGCTCACTCTCGCGGCGGTCAACACCACCGGATAGTCGGCGGCCGGATCAGCGTGGGCAATCGATCCTCCTAGAGTCCCCTGCATACGCACGGCTGGGTAGGCGACGACGCACGCGGCGTTAGCCAGCAAGGAAGCCGGCGCGCCAGGCAAATCAAGATTAGCCAATTCAGCATGCGTGGTCATAGCGCCTATACGAACGCTGCCGTCAGATTGCCGGGTGATACCACGTAGAGACTCAATCTTACGCAGGCTCACCAGCCGTCTTGGTGAAACCAGTCCAAGATTCATCATGGCGACAAGAGACTGGCCTCCGGCTAAACACTGCGCCTCATCTGCGCTTAGCGCACGATAAGCCTCCTCTAGCGAGGTCGGAGAAAAGAACTCCATCGTCAGGCCTTCGGTAGCAGTACTTCCGCTGTCCAGTCGGCTATATAGTCTATCGACGGCGAAAACAGGTCGCCGCCCACGTGCTCCGCTCCCCCTCCTCGGCCGTGAAGATGCGAAGCTCGGCGCGCGGACTATTGACCGCCCTGTGCACCATGCGCTCGGCCTGCACAAGCGGCACCTGCCGATCGTTTGCACCATGGACCACAAGCAATGGGCATGTGACCTGGTCGATAACGCCTTCGAGCGTCATCTTGCAGATCTTCTCATACGCCTCGTCTGGTGTTCGAGCACCATAATAGGCGAGTGCATGATCAACCCAGCCGGTGATTGAGCGTGCTGCATTAGGATCTCGCAGTATTCGCCCATGCGATCCCGCGTTGTCCCAACGCGCGCCCCATGCGACGCAGGCCGCAAGCCGTTTTTCAAAAGCGGCGGCACGCGGCGCGTAGTAGCCTCCCAGACTCATCGCGACCACACCGATCCGGGTTGGATCAATGTCGTCGCGTTTTTCAAGCCAGTCGATCGCTGCGCTTGCCCAGCGTTCGGAATCATAGTTCACCGGCAGTCCTTGAACGCGCAGTGCGGCACCGACGCCAGGATGATCCACCATCAGCGTGGAGATGCCGCGCGCTGCAAACTCGCGCGCAATCCCACAAAGGTGCATCCATTCCTTGGTCACGTCGAAACCGTCGAAATGGATCATCGCCGGCCTGCGCCCACCTCCAACTGCTTGGTAGAGCAAAGCCGGTAACGTAGTGTCCTGATAAGGGATTTTGACGAACTCAATGGGTTCATCACGCAGCCGCACACCACGTTCGAAGCACTGCACCATGGAGCTATACGCGGATAGCTTTTGCGGCGATGCATGGCTTGCCATTCGTTCAGCGGTTAGCCAATAAACGCAGGCACGTAGGTACTTTTTCCCCGCCGAAAGGTTATGTCCGTTGCCTTCGTCCCGCGCGGCGAAACTCTGTACTTTCTCTGCCAACACACCCCAATGTTCGACCCAGGCACGTTGCGCAGCAGCATCTTCCCTCACGTCGGATTCCATTGCAAACTCCCGCAGTGGCCGACATGCCTCGTCAATCTCACTCATCTCGCCGCCAAGCTGAGCGGCCATCAGCAAACCGAGGTTCCAGGAATACTGCGCTGGGAAATATTCAAACACGATTGGGGCTACTCCATTGCGGTGCAGGTGCTTATCCGGGCGCTCATGTTTCAGTTACGTGCCAGAACAACAGCCGCTCGCGTAACAACTGCACGACTTTGTAGAGAAAAAAGCCGACCAGCGAGATCGTAACGAGGAAGGCAAAAGCGGAACGCACGTCACCGTAACGAAAGGCGAGCATCATTGCGTACCCAAGACCGCCTCCCCCCGCTATCATCTCAGAAACGACGGCCACCAGGACCGCCACAACGACCGCAACCTGGATACCGTCGTAGAGCGAATCCAGCGAGAGCGGAAACACGACACGCCAGAACATCCGCAAGTGACTTGTGCCGCGCGCTTGAGCGGACCACGGATAAATCGGGCTTACCCCACGTGCGCCGTGGTAAGTGAATATCACGATTGGAAAAATGCAATCCGTAAAGATCAGCATTACTTTTGAGAAGCTGAACAATCCAAATAGGTGCACATATAACGGAATCAGCGCAATCTTCGGCAGCGGGAAGAAAAATGAAAAGAGCGGTTCGAAAAACCACTGCGCCCAGCGCGCGCGTCCCATCAACATGCCGAGCGGCGCACCGATGATTACCGCCGCGCCTAAACCGGCGAGCGCCCGCCAGACGGTCGCTCCAAGCGGCGCAAAGATACTACCGTTTCCGAAAAGCGAAGCCCATTGGATGACGATCGCTGAGACCGGCGGAAATACATAGGGATTGACCACGCCAGCTCGCGCGACAAGTTCCCACACCAACACCAATGTGCCTAACGGCAGCACTTGCTGC
>Ga0302324_100016345_pt1 | contig 14793 bp, 14 predicted proteins | sample Palsa_T0_1_FD_201949 | JGI IMG/M metagenome (GOLD analysis project Ga0302324, IMG submission 201949) | Peat permafrost microbial communities from Stordalen Mire near Abisko, Sweden - Palsa_T0_1 | ecosystem: Environmental > Terrestrial > Soil > Palsa > Peat permafrost | place: Sweden: Abisko...
AGCGGTACCGTCACGTCGAGCTCGCGGCGCGCGTCGGTCGCGTGATCGACGAACGCGACGCGCTCGCGCACGAAGTAGACGCGTGCGCGCGCGCCACCGCGTGCGCCGACCAGGTCGGCCCGTTCGAGTGCGAACGCGTCGGCCTCGAAGACGCTGCGAAAGGCGGTCGCGGCGCCGAAGTAGGCGCGTTCGCGACCGGTGAGCAACCCGAACGCCGTCGCGTAGTCGCCGGCGCGCAACGCCGAGACGTAGCACCGCACCAGCACCGTCATCGCGCCGGGTGGGACGGGGCCGTAGGCCGGCGGCGCCACGCCCAGCAACGCCAGCGCGAGCAGCGCGCACGCGGCGCGCGCGCCGGACCGCCTCACGACTCGCCGAGCAGCAGGTCGACGATGCGCAGCAGGTCGTCCGGATCGACGTAACGCAGCTCGATCGTGCCGCCGCGCCCGTGCGCGACCAGCCGAATTTGGGTCGCGTACTTGTAGCGCAGCCGCTCGACGACCGCTTCCTGATCGGCGTTGCGCGGCGCCGCCGGGCGCGGGCGTTTGGGCCCCGGCTCGCGCGTCAGGCGCTCGAGCGCGCGGACCGAGAGCTCGTCGGCGACCGCGCGCCGCGCGGCGCTCTCGCGCCGTTCCGGCGGCAGGGCCAGGATCGCCCGCGCATGGCCCGCGCTCAGCGTGCGTTCGCGCACGTACGCTTTGACGCTGTCGGGGAGCGAGAGCAGACGCAGCGCGTTAGCGATCGCCGGCCGGCTGCGGCCGACCCGCTGCGCGACCTGCTCTTGGGTGAAATCGTGCGCTTCCATCAGGTGCGCGAAGCCCATCGCCTCCTCGAGCGGATCGAGGTCTTCGCGCTGCAGGTTTTCGATCATCGCGACCTCGAGCGACTCACGGTCGTCGGCCGCGCGCACGATCGCCGGCACGGTCGCGAGCCCGGCCGCCTGCGCGGCCCGCAGCCGCCGCTCGCCGGCGATCAGCTCGTAGCCGTCGCCGCGCTCGCGCACGATCAGCGGGACGAGCACGCCGAAGGTCGCGATCGAGTCGCGCAGTTCGGCCAACGCGGTCGGCTCGAAGTTCTGGCGCGGCTGGCGCGGGTTGGGGCGGATGCGCGCCAACGGGATCTGCGGCAGCTCGCGCTTCGGCGGCGCGGCGGTCACGTCGGCCGTCCCGCCCTCGCCGAGCAGCGCGCCGAGCCCGCGGCCCAATCCGCGGCGTGCGCTCACGCGGCGCCCGGCGGCGCGGCCAGCTCGCGCGCGAGGGCGAGATACGCTTGCGCGCCGCGGCTCTTCACGTCGAACAGGATCGCGGGCTTGCCGTACGAGGGAGCCTCGGAGAGCCGGATGTTGCGCGGGATCTGGGTTTGGAAGACGCGGTCGGGAAAATAGCGGTTGACCTCCTCGAGCACCTCGGTCGCCAGCTTGGTGCGCCCGTCGAACATCGTGATCAAGACGCCGCTGATCATCAGGTCGGGGTTGAGCCCCTCCTTGATCCGGCGCACGATCGCGATCAATTGGCTGAGCCCCTCGAGCGCGTAGTACTCGGCCTGGACCGGGATGATGACCTCGCTGGCCGCGGTCAGCGCGTTGACCGTCAGCAGCCCCAGCGACGGCGGGCAGTCGATCAGGACCACGTCGTAGGTACGCAGCACGCCGGCCAGCGCCGCCTTGAGGCGGCTCTCCCGCTGAAAGGTCGAGACCAGTTCGATCTCGGCCCCGGCGAGGTTGAGGGTCGCCGGGACGATCGCCAGGTTCTCGATCTCGGTCGGCCGGGCGACGTCGACGATCGCCGCGTCCTGCAGCAGCACGGTGTAGACGTCGCGCTCGACGGCCCGCTTGTCGACACCGAATCCTGTCGTGGTATTGCCCTGCGGATCGATGTCGACGACGAGTACGCGGAGGCCCAGAACGGCCAGCGACGCGCCGAGGTTCACGGCGGTGGTCGACTTCCCGACCCCGCCCTTCTGATTGACGATCGCGATGACGCGCGCCGTCGTGGGAGCTACCGCGGACAACGAACCGAACCTATCCGGAGGCCGAGAAGCGCTCGTCGAGATAGCGCGCCGCGCGCTCGGCGAGCAGCCCCGCCTCGTTCCGAGACGGGTCATCGGTGACCTCCTCGAAGAGCGCGCGTAGCACCTCCCCGACCCGCGCGTCACCGCTGAAGCCGGCCGGGGCCAGGCCTTTGCGCACGAAGAGCGCCACCACATCGGAGCCGCTGATCGCCAAATCGCTGACCCGGAAGGGCGGCTTCTCCGCCAAGACGGTCGCGATCCGCGCCTCGAAGCGCTCGTTGCTCCCGTCGCGCTTGGGCAGGCCGGAGCCGGCGATGTCCGCCCAGCGCAGCGCGAACAGCCGGTCGAGGTGCTCGACCCCGATCCGGCGGACGAACCGGCGCAGGGTGCGGTCCGGGACCTCCGGGTCGGCGGCGTACATGTGCTGGCGGACGAGGTGCGCGACGGTCGCGATCGTCTCGCTGGGCAGCCGCAGGCGGGCCAGCATCGGCCCGATCAGGTCGGCGCCGACGTGCTCGTGCTGGTAGAACGAGTTGCCCCGGCCGTCGGCGCGGGGCGCGACCGTCCGCGGCTTCCCGACGTCGTGCAGCAGCGCGGCGAGCCGTAGCGTGAGGTCGCCCGGGCCGGCCGCGTCGAGCGTCTCGAGGCTGTGACGGTAGACGTCGTAGGCGTGCCAGTCGTTCTGATCGACCCCGACGCCCTCGAGGAGCTCGGGCCAGAGCACCGCCAGGACCCCGGTCGTGCGCAGGATCTCCAGGCCGACCGACGGCCGCTGCGCGGTCATCAGCTTGGCGATCTCCTCGCCGATCCGTTCGGCGGAGACGCTGGCGACCAGCGGCGCGGCGGCCCGCAGCGCCGCCTCGGTGCGCGGGGTGAGCACGTAGTCGAAGCGGGCGGCGAACTGGGCCGCCCGCAGCATCCGCAGCGGGTCTTCCTCGAACGCCGCCGCCTCGACGATGTCGATCCGCCCCGCGCGGATGTCCTCGATCCCGCCGTAGGGGTCGACCCGCAGCCCGTCGGCGAGCCGGCGGGCGATCGCGTTCATCCGGAAGTCGCGCCGGCGCAGATCGTCCTCGAGCGGGATCGCCGGCCCCGACTCGACGGCGAAGTCGACGTGGGCGACGCCGGTCGACCGCTCGCGGCGCGGCAGCGCGACGTCCGCCTCGCCGGCCGGATGGCGGAATTTCAGAACCGCGAACGAGGCCCCGACGACGTCGACCCGGCCGACCGCCCGCAGCCGCTCGAGCAGGTCGTCGAGGGCGACCCCGGTGACGACGTAGTCGAGATCCTTCGGCGGCCGCTCGATCCCGTCGAGCTCGGCCCGCAGCTCGTCGCGCACGCGCCCACCGACGGCGTAGACGGCGGCGGGCGGGAGGACCGAGACCAAGACGTCGTCGAGCGGGTGGGGCACGGGCAGCTTCATTGTACCGCCGGCGTCATCCCACCGCCGGCGAATGTTTCACGTTGAACGTTCCTCTGTAGCGCAAAGCTTTGTTCAGCGTGGAACATTCAGCGCAGGCAGAGCGGGCGCTTGGTGGGGACGCCGTTGCGGCGGGGGAAGCGCGGGCTGGTCGGGCTGCGCTTCGCGAGCACGAGGATCCGTCGCTCGCCACCGACCGGCCGCTCCTCGACCAGCTCGGCCCCGAGCACCAGCGCCGCGTCGGCGACGGCGTCGCGCTCGCGAGGGGTCAGCTCGCCGCGCTGAAGCAGCGCCCGGCCGCCGACGGCGAGGAACGGGACGGTCAATTCGGCGACGGCCGGACCGCTGGCGACCGCGCGGGCGGTCGCCGTCTGGAAGTGCTCGCGCAGCGCCGGATCGCGCGCGGCGTCCTCGGCGCGGGCGGGGACGACCGTCCCCTCGAGTCCGAGCGCGGCCAGCGCGGCGCGCAGGAAGGTGGCGCGCTTGCCGATCGGCTCGACCAGCGTCACCGGGACGCCGGTCGCCAACGCCAGCGGGATCCCCGGCACGCCGTTCCCCGAGCCGACGTCGACCAGCGGGGCGGCCACGTCAGCGGTCAGCGTCAGCGCGTCGAGCAGGTGCTCGGCGAAAGCGGCCCCGTCGCGCGCGCCGGTTAGGTTCAGCCGCCGGTTGGCGGCCAGGACCAAGGCGGCGTAGACCGCCAGCCGCTCCGCCAGCGGTCCATCGACGCCGCCGGCCCGCAGCGCCGCCAGCGCCGCCGGATCGGGGAGCGGGGTCACGCCGAGACGGCGGTCCGGCGGTGGACGTGCACGCTGAGCAGCGCGATGTCGGCCGGGGTCATCCCCGGGATGCGGAAGGCGGCCCCGAGCGTGCGCGGCCGGGCCCGGTCGAGCTTCTCGCGCGCCTCGCGCGAGAGGGCCCGGATCGCCGCGTAGTCGAGGTCCGCCGGCAGCTCGACGGCCTCGTCGCGAGCGGCCCGGGCGATCGCGAGCGCCTGGCGGCGCACATAGCCGTCCATCTTCAGCTCGATCTCCACCCGTGCCGCGAGATCCGGGGCGAGCGGGGTTGGGAAGCGGTCGAGCAGCTCGCCGCAGCCGAGATCGGGGCGGCGCAGCGCGTCGGCGAGCGTCGATCCCGCCGGAAGGGTGACCCTGCCGATGGTCGCCGCTCCCAGCCGAGTTGTCTCGGCGTCGCGGCGTCCACGGACGAGCGCCTCGCGGCGCTCGACGAAGGCCTCCCAGCCGGGGTCGTCGACTAGTCCGGCCTCGCGGCCGAGCGGCGTCAGCCGCAGGTCGGCGTTGTCGTGGCGCAAGAGGACCCGGTGCTCGGCCCGCGAGCTGAGCATGCGGTACGGCTCGTCGACGCCGCGGGTGACCAGATCGTCGATCAGCACGCCGATGTACGAGGTCTCCCGCCCCAGGCGCACCGGCGCGCGGCCGTGCGCCCGGCGGGCCGCGTTCGCGCCGGCGATCAGCCCCTGCGCCGCGGCCTCTTCGTAGCCGCTCGTTCCGTTGAGCTGCCCGCAGTGGAAGAGCCCGGCGACCCGTCGCGTCTCCAGACTCGGATCGAGCTCGGTCGGCGCGACGAAGTCGTACTCGACCGCGTAACCGGCGCGGAGCATGACGACATCGGCGAAGCCGGGCAGCGTGCGCAGCAGGGCGAGCTGCACCTCGACCGGCAGCGACGTCGAGCAACCGCCGACGTAGAAGGTCGGCTCGTCCCAGCCTTCGGGTTCGACGAAGATCTGGTGGGTCGGATTGTGGGCGAACTTGACGACCTTGTCTTCGATCGAGGGACAGTAGCGCGGCCCGATCCCGCGGATCAGGTCGAGGCCGTAGAGCGGCGAGCGGTGCAGGTTCTCGCGCACCAGCTCGTGCGTGCGCGCGTTCGTCTCGACGATCCAACACGGCAGCTGCGGCCCGGCGAAGACGGGGGCGCTCGCGTACGAGAACGGGAGCGGGACGGGGCTCGGCAGCTGCGGCGTCATCGCCTCGAGGTCGAGCGAGGTGCGGTCGACGCGCGGCGGCGTCCCGGTCTTCAGCCGGCCGAGCGGGAAACCCAGCCGCGCCAGCGCGCCGGACAACCCGACGGCCGGCGCTTCGCCGAACCGGCCCTCGGCCCGCACCTCGTCGCCCCGGAAGGTCTTGCCGCCCAAGAACGTCCCGGTCGCCAGGACGACGTTCGCCGCGCGCAGGGTCCGGCCGTCGGCCAGTCCGACGCCCCGCACCGCGCCGGCGGCGACCTCGAGCGCCTCGGCCATCCCGGCGACGATGCGCAGGTTCGGCTGCCCCTCCAACGTCGCGCGGGCGGCGCGCACGTAGCCGGGCTTGTCGGCCAGCGCGCGCAGCGCGCGCACCGACGGGCCCTTCGATTCGTTGAGCATCCGCGCGTGCAGCGCGACGCCGTCGGTGATGCGCGCCATCGCCCCGCCCAGCGCGTCGATCTCGCGGACGAGTTGGCCCTTCGCGCTCCCGCCGATCGACGGATTGCAGGCCAGCGTGCAGACGCGCGCCGGGTCGCCGGTGACCAGGATCGTCTCGGCGCCCAGGCGCGCCGCGGCGAGGGCCGCCTCGAGCCCGGCGTGGCCACCCCCGACGACGATCACCGCGGCGTCGTCGCCGCTCCGTCCGTTCACGCCGGCTATCGTAGCACGTCAGCCGGTGCGCTGCGCCTCGCGGGCGAGCAGCGTGCGTTTGCGTTGCAGGCCCCAGCGATAGCCGCGCAGCGCGCCGTCGCTGCCGACGACGCGGTGACACGGCACGGCGAGCGCGACCGGATTCGCCGCGCAGGCAGCGGCGACCGCTCGCGCCGCGTGTGGCGCGCCGAGTGCGCTCGCCAGCGCGGCGTAGGTCGTCGTCTCGCCGCAACGCAGCGTGCGCAAGGCGCGCCACACGCGGCGTTGGAAGGCGGTCCCGCGTACGTCGAGTGGGAGCGCGAGCTGTTGCTCCGGCGCGTCGATCGATCGCACGACCGTCGCCAGCGCAGCCTGCAACGCACCCGGATCGGCCCGGACGTCGGCGTGCGGGAAGCGCCGCGCGAGCGCCGCGCGTACCTGCGCCTCGTCGTCGCCGAGTTCGATCGCGCACACGCCGCGCGCGGTCGTTGCGACCAGCACGCTGCCGAGCGACGATTCCGCACAGGCAAAGGCGATCCGCTCGCCGCGGCCGCCGGCGCGAAAGCGCGATGGCGTCATCCCCAATGCACCGTCGTCGACGGCGCGGTTCGGCGAAGCGAAGCCCGCGTCGAGGAGCGCGTCGGTGACGCGCGCGCCGGCGCTCAGCTCGTCGCGCAACCGCGCGGCGCGCCGCGCGCGGGCGTACTCACCCGGCGTGACGCCGACGACGCGCCGGAACAGCCGCTGGAAGTGGAAGCGGCTGAGCCCGACGGCCTGCGCCACCGCGTCGAGCGCCGGCGGCTCCGGCCCGTCGAGCAGCGCGCAGGCGCGCTCGATCGAGCGCGTTCGCGCGGCGTCGGGCATCGCTTCGTTGGGCTCGCAGCGTTTGCAGGCGCGGAAACCCGCCTCTTCGGCGGCGCGTGCGTCGGCGAAGGCGCGGACGTGTTCGCGCCGCGGCGTCCGCGCCGGGCAGCCGGAGCGGCAGTAGACGCCGGTCGTCGTGACGCCGAACCGGAAGCGATCGTCGCGCTCGCGGCGGACGACCTGCTCCCAGCGGCCCTGGTCGATGTGGTCCACAGTCGTCATCATCATCGACCCCATCCTACGGCGGCGCGATGCGCGCGCGCGTCCCGCGGCTTGCGCGCGCATCGATCACTTGCCGATGCAGAAGCGGGCGAAGATTCCGTCCAGCAGCGCCTCGGTTGCCGCCGCCCCGGTCAGCTCGCCGAGCGCGGCGACCGCGCCCAGCAAGTCCGGCGCCGCCAGGTCGAGCGGCTCGCCGGCGGCCAAGGTCGCCGCTGCCTGCACCAGCGCCTCGCCGGCCCGTGCGACCGCGTCGGCCTGCCGAGCCGAGGCTAAGTGCGGCCGGGCTAGATCGAGCAGCTCGCCCTGCCAGCCGGCCGCCGCAATCGCCACGCGGAGGCCCGCCAGCGTCGCCGGGTCGTAGGCCGAACCGTGCAGTGCGTCGGCCTCGGCCGGCTCGCGCTGCGCGAAGCCGACGGCGCCGAGATCGCGCTTGTTGAACAGGACGACCCGGGGCCGCTCGCGCGTCGCGGCCAGGACCGCCTGTGCGTCCGCGTCGAGCGCGACCGAGCCGTCGACGACGACGAGCGCCAGAGCGGACGTGGCCAGGACGCGCTCGGTCCGCGCGATCCCCAGCCGCTCGATCGGGTCGGCGGCGGCGGCGCGCAGCCCGGCGGTGTCGAGGACACGCACCAGCACCCCGTCGACGGCGAAGCGTTCCTCGATCACGTCGCGGGTCGTCCCCGGGAGGTCCGAGACGATCGCCCGTTCCTCTCCGAGCAGCCCGTTGAGCAGCGAGGACTTCCCCGCGTTGGGCGGGCCGACGATCGCCAGCGACACCCCCTCGCGGACCAGCCGGCCGCGCTCCCAGTCGCCGACCAACTCGTTGAGCGCGGCCGCTGCGGCCGCGACGGCGGCGCCGATCTCGTCGCGGGCCGGCTCGGGGACCTCATCGGGGTAGTCGATCGCGCCCGCGAGCCGTTCGAGGATCGCCACCAGCGGCGCCTGGATTGCGTCGATCGCCGTGCGCAGGCCGCCGGCCAGGTTCGCCTGGGCGGCCCGCGCCGCCGCCTGCGACTCGGCCTCGATCACGTCGGCGACCGCTTCGGCGGCGCTCAGGTCGAGCTTGCCGTTGAGGAACGCGCGGCGGGTGAACTCGCCGGGTCCGGCCGCCCGCGCACCGGCCAGCAAGACCGCCCGCAGCGTCTCGCGGGCGATCAGCGGGCTCCCGTGCACGTGCAGCTCGAGGACGTCTTCGCCGGTGACCGTATGCGGCGCGTCCATCGCGATCGCCAGGCCGCGGTCGAGGACCACGCCGTCGGCGTCGAGGATCTCGCCGTAGGTCGCGACCCGGTTGCGCAGCGGCGCGCGGGCGCGGAAGACGCGGGCGGCGATCGCGCGGGACGCCGGCCCGCTGCAGCGCACGATCGCGATCGCGCCGCGGCCGGGCGGGGTCGCGACCGCCGCGATCGTCTCCATCGGCGTTACTCGGTCGCGGCGGCGTCCTTCGGGAAAACGACGAGTCGGCGCTCCGGCTCGACGCCTTCCGACTCGGTCCGCACGAACGGCGAATCGGCCAGCGCGAGATGGACGATCTTGCGTTCCGAGGGCAGCATCGGTTCGAGCGCGATCGGCCGCTGCTCGCGCACGACTCGTTCCAGCGTCGCCAGCGCGAGCGTCTTGAGCTGATCGGCGCGCCGCGCGCGATAGCCCTCGGCGTCGATCGTGTAGTAACGCCGGTTCGTGCGCACGCCGACGTTGATGATGTTGTTGTAGATCAGGTTGAGCGCTTCGAGCGTCTTGCCCTCGCGTCCGATCAGCGCGGCCAGCTTGGGACCGCGCACTTCGAAGTACTCGCCCTCGCTGCGCGCGATGTAGACGATCTCGACGTCGTCGAGTCCCATCCGGCCGAGGATCTCCTCGAGCAGCGCGCGCGCCGGCTTGGCCGCCTCCGGCTCGACCGACGGCGTCGCCGGCTCGTGATCGCGCGGCGGCCCGCCGCGGCGGCGACCCCCGTCGCCCTCGCTCGGCCCGCGCCGCGTCGGTGGGCGGCCGCCGGGGCCGCCGCGTCGCCCGCCGGGCGCGCGCCGGCGCCCGCCTTCGAATCCGTCTTCGCTCATCGCCGGGACCGCTTCTTCGGACGATAGGTGCGCTTCCCGTTGGTCGCGGCATCGCCGTTGGCAATCTTCCCGCCCGGCCGCGCGGCGGCGTCGCCGGCGGCGGTCGGCGCGGGCGCGGCCGGCGTCGCGGCCACCAGCGCCGGCCGGCCGATCCCGAACTTGCGGAACATGTAGAACTGTTGCGCGACGGTGAACACGTTGGTCGCCAGCCAGTAGATATACAGCGCCGACGCCCAGCGGTATTTGAAGCCGAAGAACGCGATCATCGCCGGCGAGACGAAGGCCATGATCTTCTGCGTCTGCGCCTGCTGCGGATCGGTCGACGGCGGGCTGCCGTAGCGAACCGTGAAGTACATCGAGACGACGTACAGCACCAGCAAAAAGATGTCCGGCACCGCCAAGCTCGTCGCCAAGATCGGCTGATGGAACATCGCGTTGACGGCCGGCGCGATCGGCGAGCCGATCCACAGCCAGTGCTCGGTGCGAAAGTCTCCGATGCGCGACTGAATCGCCCAGTACAATCCGATTAAGATCGGAAATTGCAGCAACATTGGGAAGCAGCCGGCCAGCGGATTCACGTTGTGCTCTTTGTAGAGCGCCATGATCGCTTGGTTCTGGCCCTGCTGATCGCCCTTGAACTTGGTCTGGATCTGCTTGACCAGCGGCTGGACTTTCTGCATCTCCGCCATCGAGCGGAACTGCATCGCGGCCAGCGGCCAGAGCACGATGCGCACGACCAGCGCCAGCGCGATCAGCGCCCAGCCGTACGACGGGATCAGGCTATGGATCCCCGTCAGCACCTGGCTCAGCGCGTGAACCAGGGGATCGAAGAAGACGTTTGCGGCGAGCACGGGGGTCAAGGGGTCAGGGGGCCTTTCGGTGGGGGACCGGGTCGTAGCCGCCCGGGTGCCAGGGTCCGCAGCGCAGCAGACGGCCCAGCGCCATCGTACCGCCTCGCAGCATCCCGTGTTTCTCGATCGACTCCTGCGCGTACTCCGAGCAGGTTGGGGCGAAGCGACAGGCCGGCGGGAGCAGGGGTGAGATCAGCCGGCGGTAGAGGCGGAGCGCCGCGAGCGCCACGGCTTGGATCATGCGGCGGCTCCAAAGATCCGCTCGACCTCGCCGACCAACGCCGGGAAAGCGAGCTCACCGGCACCCGGCCGGGCGATGAAGACGACGTCGCGCCACGGGGGCGCGCCGAGCGGGTAGCGGTCGAGGATCGCCTTGAGGCGGCGGCGCAGCCGGTTGCGGACCACCGCGCCGCCGACCGTCCCGGCGACCGTGATCCCGACGCGGGTCCGGCGGCGCCCCTCGGCGACGAAACAGGTCAGGTAGGTCCCGGCGCTCCGCCTCCCGCGGCGCGTGACGCGGGTGAAGTCGCCGCGGCGCCGGAGGGAGTCGTACGCCCGCAACGGATCAGACCGCCAGGCGGTGGCGGCCCTTCTTGCGGCGCGCCGCGAGGACGCGGCGGCCGTTCTTCGTTTGCATCCGGGCGAGAAAGCCGTGGACGCGCTTGCGACGCCGATTATGCGGCTGATAGGTCCGCTTCACGGAACGAGTACTCCTGAGCTGGGGCCGAGCAAGCCGGCCCCTTCGAGTGATGCGACGGATCAGTATACGGGTCGAGCCGTCCGAGCGTCAAGGAAAAGCTTCGATCCGCGAATAGTTCCTAACTTATCCACGCCCTGTGGAGAGGCCTGTGGATAGCGCGCAGGGGCGACGGCCCGCCGAGGCCTGTCCGACGCGGCTTCCTGCCGGTTTTCGCGCCCGGGCGAAAGCCGTGGAAAGCGTCGGCCAGCCTTGTCCCGGCGTGGGTGCCCTCCCTGTGGAAAAGTGTATAACTCCGGGGGAAAACCCCGCAGGAAGCCACCCCCGCCGGGCCAATGCCCATCGCTCATTCTCCCCCCGCGGCGTCTGCTGGCGGGGCGGATCATGCAGTGGACGGTAACGGAATGCACCAGACCAGCACGGCGGTTCCCCGGGATCTCTGGACCGCGGCGCTCGAACGTCTCGAGCCTCGGTACAACAAACCGGTCTTCGAGATGTGGCTCAAGCCGATGCGGCTGGTCGATCTCACGCCGTCCGAGATCGTGCTGGCGGTGCAGACCACCTTCGCCCGCGATTGGGTCGAGAACCGGCTCAAGTCCGATATTACGGCCGTGCTGCACGATCTGCTCGGGGCCGAGATCGCGCTGCGGGTCGTGGTCGACCCCGGCGCCGAGACCCATACGCCGGCGACGGCCGTCCCGGCCGCCAAGGCCGCCCCGGCCGACGACCTGCGCATCGGCCACCTCAACCCGCGCTACACCTTCGACGACTTCGTCATCGGAAACTCGAACCGCTTCGCGCATGCGGCTGCGCTCGCCGTCGCCGACGCACCGGCGATGGCCTACAATCCGCTGTTCCTGTATGGCGGCGTCGGGCTCGGCAAAACCCATCTGATGCACGCCATCGGGCATCGGGTGCTGGCTCACAACCCGAGTTCGAACATCGTCTACGTCTCTTCGGAGAAGTTCACCAACGAGTTCATCATCGCGATCAAGAACAACCAGACGGTCGAGTTCCGCAACCGGTACCGCCACGTCGACGTGCTGTTGATCGACGACATCCAGTTCCTCGAAGGCAAAGAGCAGACGCAAGAGGAGTTCTTCCACACCTTCAACTCGCTGCACGAGGCGCAAAAGCAGCTGGTCATCTCGAGCGATCGCCCGCCGAAGGAGATCCAGACGCTCGAGTCGCGCCTGCGGTCGCGATTCGAGTGGGGTCTGCTGACCGATATCCAGCCGCCGGATTTCGAGACCCGTGAGGCGATCCTGCGCAAGAAGGCCGAGACCGAGAAGGTCCCGGTCCCTGACGAAGTCTTAGCGTTCATCGCGAAGGTGATCCCCTCGAACATCCGGGAACTCGAGGGCTCGCTGATCCGCGTCGTCGCGTTCGCCTCGCTTACGAAATCGGCGATCACCGTCGAGCTCGCCTCCGAGGTTCTCAAGAACGCCGTGGCCCAAGCCCCGATGCACCGTGTCACCATCCCGCTGATCAAAGAGCGCGTCGCCAAGCACTACGGCATCTCGATCAAGGAGATGGAAGCGCAACGGCGCGACCAGCGGGTGACCTTGCCGCGTCAGATCGCGATGTACATCGCCTGGCAGCTCACCGGCGCATCGCTGCCGCAGATCGCGCGCGAGTTCGGCAAGAAGGACCACACGACCGCCATGTACGCGCGCGACAAGATCGCCGACATGATGGACGCTGAGGAGGCCTTCCGTAACAAAGTGCGCTCGCTCGTCTCGCAGATCCAAACGGAATAGCTGGGCGGCGGCCCGGGCCGCGCCGGCGGCGGCCCGGGCCGCGCCGGCGGCGGCTGGGAGGCCCGGGCGGGCGAGCTCACATTTTCCCTCCCCGCGCTGGGCACAGGGCCGCCTGCGACCCGTGGAAAAACGGGATGGTCGCACATCGCGGGGATAGCGGGGACACCGGGTCGCCCGGGTCCACAACCTGGATGGGGCGCAAACCGCTGCGGGACAGAGCGGGCGACGTCTCTCCCCGCTGTGCACCGCCTTACTGCTAGTACGACGATTCTTCTTTACTTATGACACGGCGACGGACCGACGCCGGGACGGTGGATCAGTGAAGTTCACGTGCAGTACCAAGGACATCGCCTCTGCCGTCGGCGCGGCGAGCAAGGTCGTCAACGCGCACACGACGGTGCCGATCCTCTCGAACGTCCTGCTCACCGCCGATGACGGCGGGATACGCGTACGGGCGACCGACCTCGAGCTAACCCTCGAGCAATCGTTCCCGGCCGAGATCGCCGAAATCGGTGCCGTCACCGTCCCGGCCAAGCTGTTCAGCGGCTACCTCGGCAATTTGCCGGCCGGCTTGTTGGAACTGACCGGCTCGCCGTCGCGGGCCTCGGTCAAAGCCGAACGCTCGAACTACGATTTTCACGCGCTGCCTGCCGATGAGTATCCTCCGCTCCCGGCGGCACAAAAAGGCGCCAGCTTCGCCCTCGGTGCGAAGCGCTTCCGGGACGGCGTCAACGCGACGATCTTCGCGGCTTCGAGCGAGGAGGCACGCGGAGCGGTGCTGATGGGGACGCTGCTCGAGCTCAAAGGCGACCAGATCACGTTGGTCGCGACCGACGGCTACCGCCTCGCCCGTTGGACGTCGACCCTCGAGCGCCCAATCGAGGGCAGCGCGCGCTACATCGTCCCGTCGCGGGCGCTGAACGAAGCGGCCCGTAACCTCGGTGCCGCCGAGCAGGTCGAGATCGCGGCGCTGGGCGCGCAGGCGAACCAGTTGCAGTTCACCGCCGGCACGACCTCGATCGTGGTGCGTCTGGTCGACGGGCAGTACCCCAACTACCAGCAAGTGATCCCGGCCAAGTTCGACCGGCGAGTGATCGCCAACACGCAGGCGCTGATCGGCGGCTTGCGGCGCGCCGAGCTGGTCGCCGGCGACCGCGCCTCGATGGTCAAGCTCGAGGTCAGCAACCAGACGCTGATGATCACCGCCAAGTCCGACGTGACCGGCAACGCCTACGAGGAGTTGGAAGTCGAGCAGACCGGCGAGGACCTGGCGATCGCCTTCAACGCGCGCTATCTGGTCGAGATCCTCAACCACGTCGACTCACCGCAGACGATCCTCGAATTCCTCGGCCCGCTCTCGCCGGCCGCGATCCGCCCCTTCGAACCCAGCGACGCCGGCGAACAGCTCTACGTCCTGATGCCGTTGCGCCAGTAACTCCTCGCGTGCGGGTCGAGCGGCTGCGCTTGGCCGCATTTCGCAACTATGCGAGCCTCGACTTTGCGCCGGAGTCGGGGCTCAACGTTCTGGTTGGGCCGAACGCGCAAGGGAAATCGAATCTGCTGGAGGCGCTGGCGATGTTGGCGACGGGGAAGTCGTTTCGTACGCGGCGTGAAGCGGAGCTGATCCGCGAGGGCGCCGAGCGTGCTGAGGTCTCCGGCGAAGCGCACATCGCCGCCGGTGAGATTCGGCTGCGTTGCACGATCGCGCGCACGCCGGTCGGGACGCGCAAGAGCTTCGAGGTCAACGGCGGCGCGGTCGGCTTCGGACGGTTTCTCGGGCGGACGCGCGTCGTCACCTTCGTGCCGGCCGACTTGCAGTTGGTCTCCGGCGGTCCGGCGCTGCGCCGCGCGTTTCTCAACGGGGCGCTGGCGCAGCTCTCGCCGACCTACTACCGCGACCTGGTGTTATACCAGAAGATCGTCGCGCAGAAGGCCGCGCTGCTGCGCGGTGCGATCGCACCCGACCGCCAGCTGTTGCTGGCCTACAACGACGAACTGGTCCGCCCGGCCAGCGCGCTGATCGCGGCGCGGCGCGCGTTCGTCGACGAGCTCGCCGCCGCGACGAATGCGATCGCGGCGCGCTGGCACGGGACGCGCGAGCAGCTCAGCATCGTCTACGCGCCCAGCCCCGACGGCGACGTCGCGGCGGCGCTCGCCGCGCAGGTCGAGTCGGAGCTGCGCCGGCGCACGACCTTGGTCGGCCCGCACCGCGACGACCTGCGCTTCCTGGTCGACGGGCGGCCGCTGGCGGCGTTCGGCTCGCTGGGGCAGGCGCGCACGGCGGTGCTGGCGCTCAAG
>Ga0302324_100016356_pt1 | contig 14787 bp, 13 predicted proteins | sample Palsa_T0_1_FD_201949 | JGI IMG/M metagenome (GOLD analysis project Ga0302324, IMG submission 201949) | Peat permafrost microbial communities from Stordalen Mire near Abisko, Sweden - Palsa_T0_1 | ecosystem: Environmental > Terrestrial > Soil > Palsa > Peat permafrost | place: Sweden: Abisko...
GGTCGGGATGACAAAGGTGAGGGCGACGGTTCCATGGGAGAGTGGCCTAGGACAGAAGGCGTTTTTCATCACCTCGGGTGGACCGCAGACCCATGACTCCTCCGGTCCTAATCACAAAGGCGGCCACGGCATGGTAGCGCACTCTACGCCAAAAACGGGCGTAGAATGAGGCACCCACAGCCCTGGTTGCTGGTGAGGAAAGAATGGTCATTCCTTTTCCGACTCGCCTCCGCGAGTGGGCTGCTCGAGATGACAATTCTGGGTGGGACGTTAGATATCGTTTCCAAGCTAACCGGGCCGCAGCGAAGTGGAGAGATCTGCGGTTTTTTCTGTGAGGCTAGGTGCTTTTCTTTTTTGGGACCTTGGCGCCTTTCTTACGGGCCTCAGACAATCCAATCGCGATCGCCTGCTTCTTGCTTTTTACGGTACCGCCTTTGCCGCCCTTGCCTGACTTCAGGGTGCCGGTTTTTTCCCGGTGCACTGCGCTCTTGACGCTCTTGCCTGCTGCTTTTCCGTACTTTGCCATGTTCGTCCTCGGGGATTTGAAGGCGGCCTACGCCTTGTGAGTGTAGGCCGCCTTCTGATTAAGCAGCGGCCTGATAGTTAACTCGCTCGGCGATTTCGCTGAGCAGTTCATCGGCGTTCGCTTCTTCCGCCTCTATCGATTCCAGCACAATCGTGTCCTCGGTGAGGCCCAGGATTTCAGCCCAGCGGCGCAGTGTTCCGTATACCGCGATCTCATGATGCTCAACCTGTTGAGCGGCGCCGATCAAAGCAATGTCGCGAATAGATGGGTCGGTCACATCCTTGACGGTGTCAGAAGCTTCGGTCGTGAGCCCGTTAATCACCTTACAAGTCTCGGTTTTGCTTTCGCCGATATTGCGCCGCAACAAGGTCTCGACTTTGGTCACGTGGCCATCGGTTTCCTGCAGGTGAGTTTCAAAAGCTTTCACTAATTCTGGATCAGAGGCTTTCTCGATGAGGTCGGGGAGAGCCCTGGTAATTTTCTGCTCCATATCAAGCGCCTTCTTTAGATTGCTGACATATAGCGTCCGTAGATCCTGGATGTTCGCGGAAAATACTTTCATTGCACAGCTCCTTGTAAATGCGTTATATGTGGGTGTATTGCTGAGTCTCGTGCCCGACTTGCTGCACTTACTACTGAGATGCAGACCTCAATCCCGGGTTGCTGTCTGGCGGGCGACTGCCGGCTGAGAATCCTATCGCCTGGGACACCACCCCGGGTTTCCGTCGCTGCCGCCACTGGAAGGTTCCTAAGGCGCATTGTTTCAGTGGGCAAGGGGCTGCGGATTATTAAGAGCAGCGGGGGTAACTCGTAGAGGGATGCCGCTCGGGCCTCAGGGACGGCTGCGGGTTTATAATCAATTAGCTGGGGGAAATGAGATGAACATCTCAGGGGATTCCACTGTACTGTCGTCCTGGAAAGATATCGCCAGATATCTGGGAAAGGGAGTACGTACCGTACAGCGCTGGGAACGTCACCTTGGACTTCCGGTCCGCCGTCCCATCGGCGCGTCGCAGAAAAGTGCCGTGTTGCTCTACCGCGGTGATGTAGACGCGTGGCTGGCAACGCGTTTCTCGGCTCGGGCGCTCTTGAAAAATGGAGTAGACGGTAACCAATCTTCCCGCTCGGCTCGCTCGACACTCAAGGAAGGCATCCGAACGGCGCGAGAGTTGAGGACCGCCAATCAAGTGCTGACGGAGCAGATTATCGCGTCTATCCGACTGCTCACCGAGCGATGCGATCTGCTCAGCACCCAGGGTCTACAGGAACCTTGGAGGTCTGCAGAGCCGCTCGCTCGGGAGCTGATTGCAGTCCCGGAGTTGCTGCCTGCTCCGCGGCCTACCTCGACAGTGGGCTCTGAGCAGAGCGCCTGAGTAGTGCTCCTGCACGCGGACTGCTCCTCCGACGGAACGGCCGCTTGACGTCCAAGACAATCCAGGCCACGGCCATCGACTGCTGTCAATGCTGCTCTAAAGGTAGGAGTATTCTCTCAAACAAGAGAAGCGGCCGCGAGACTTGCGTGCCGAGGCACCTGGATCCCTGAGACTGTCGCCAGGCGAAGGAGCAACATGCCGGCCAGAAAGACCTCGTCGAAAAGCCACTTTGCTTTAGAGCCGGCGACCCCTGCCCCGAATGTCTCTCCTCGCTTCCCCGTGGTGGGAATCGGAGCGTCCGCCGGCGGCCTGGAAGCAATCACCAGCCTGGTAAAAGAATTAGCGTCGCATTTGGGTATGGCTTACGTGGTGGTGCTCCATCTTGATCCCGCCCGGGAGAGCAAAGTAAGCGAAATACTGGCTCGTACGACCCCGATCCCGGTGCTGCAGGCCAAGGACGGCATGCACGTAGAGCCAGACCACATCTACGTCATTCCCCCGAATTACGACATGACCATCGACCATTGGGTGCTGCACCTGAGGGACCGGGAATTGCACAGATCCGCGAATACGACCATCGATACTTTTCTGAGATCGTTGGCCGTTGCCCACGGTAGCGACGCCATCGGCGTCATCCTTTCCGGAACCGCTTCCGACGGCACCCTCGGACTGGCGGCGGTCAAGGGCGAAGCGGGCATTACGTTTGCGCAGGAACCATCATCCGCCAAGTACGACGGCATGCCGGCGAGCGCAATTGCCTCTGGCTGTGTCGACTTCATTCTGACTCCCGCCGGAATCGCTAAAGAGATAGCACGGATTCGTCATCATCCTTATATCGCTGACCGCTTCAACCCCGAGGCCGAACAGGTTGGCGACACCAGCGATTTGGAGCAGATCTTCCGTTTGCTGCGACGGACGACGACGGTCGATTTCTCGGGTTACAAATCGCCCACCATCGCCCGCCGCATTCAGCGCCGCATGGCCCTGCAAAAGATCGACAGACTCAAGGATTATGGCAACTTCCTGCATCGCGACCCGCGCGAGGTGGAGGCGCTCTACCAGGATCTGCTGATCAACGTAACCAGCTTTTTTCGCAATCCGGACGCATTCGCAGCGCTTAGGCAGGTTGTCTATCCGGCGATTTTGCAGGCGCGGACCTCAGCATCTGGCCCGGCGCGCATCTGGGTTCCGGGGTGCTCGACCGGCGAAGAGACTTACTCTCATGCTATTTCGCTGGTAGAGTTTTTGGGGGAAGAACGAGTCAATGTGCCCCTCCAGGTCTTCGGTACGGATCTTAGCGAAGGGGCCATTCAACGCGCCAGGGCGGGCGTATACAAGGAGAATATCGAGGCCGATGTAACGCCTGCCCGGTTGCGGCGGTTCTTTTACAAAGCCGATGGCGGCTACCAGATCAAGAAGGCCATTCGCGATCTCTGCATTTTCTCCACGCAAAACGTCTTCAACGATCCGCCCTTCTCCCGTATGGATCTGGTAAGTTGCCGCAATGTGATGATTTACTTAAGCCTATCGCTGCAGAAGCGGGTAGTACCGATCTTTCACTACGCATTGAATGCCACCGGGTTCCTCATGCTGGGAAGCACTGAGGGGCTGCTGGGTGCGGGTTCGGAGCTTTTCGAAATGACCGATAAGAAGCAAAAAATCTTTCGTAAGCGATTGGTTTCGGCGCCCCTTGCCTTCGGTTTTTCTGTGGACAAGCGGGAGCACGAACCAACTGGAACACCAACGGCAAGCGCACAATCAAAGTTACCAGAAGCGCTCAAGATCCCCATGGAGTTGCAGCGAGAGGCAGACCGCCTGCTGTTGGCGAGATACGTGCCTCCTGCCGTGCTCATCAACGAACACCTGGAGATTCTCCAGACCAGGGGGCGCACCGCTTCCTTCCTCGAGCTTCCTTCTGGAAAAGCCAGCCTCAATCTGCTCAAAATGGCTCGCCCCGGCTTGTTATTTGAGCTGCAGGGCGCGATCGACGAGGCACGCAAGCAAGGCTTTGAAGCCATAAGACCGCGCGTGCGCGTGGAAAACGAAAAGATAAGAACAGTCACGATTCGCGTGGTTCCCTTCAAGGTTCCCACGCAGACGCAACATAGCTTCCTGATTATTTTCGAAAGTGATTTGCCGGGTGAGGATGGGTCATCGCCAAGCGGTCTTTCGCAAGCATCGGCGTCCCAGATCGTTGATCCGGCTAGTTTTGGGGAACACCTGGTGTTGGGAAAAGAGATCGTCCACTTGCGACAGGAGTTGGCGGGCACCAGGGAGTATCTGCAGTCCATCATCGAGTCACAGGAAGGCACTAACGAGGAGTTGCAGTCGGCCAACGAAGAGATCCAATCGGGCAACGAAGAGCTGCAGAGTACAAACGAAGAGTTGCAGACCTCGAAAGAGGAGCTGGAATCAGCCAACGAGGAACTGCATACCGTCAACGAGGAGATGCAGCATCGCAACGAGCTCCTCACCCAGCTGAACAACGACCTGACGAACCTGTTGTATAGCGTCAGTCTGCCTATTGTGATGGTGGGAGCCGATCTAAGCGTTCGCCGCTTTACGCCCCAGGCCGCCGCGGTGCTCGGTCTGACCTCGAGCGACATTGGCCGGCCCATGCCAAGGCTCAGGTTGAAGCTGGATATGGCGAGCCTGGAGCAGAATATGCTCGATGTCATCCAGCAGGTGCAGTCGCAACAATTGCATGTTCAGGACAACGACGGGAAGTGGTGCATTCTGCGGATGGTGCCTTATCGAACCATGGATAACCGGATCGATGGCGTCGTGCTCAGCGTAATGAACGAGATAGGGAATTTCTCCGGCCACCCCGGGGAAATCGACGGGGCGGGTTCGGGAAAACCACCGGCGGTTAAAGGCAAACGGGGGAGCAAAGCTGCGGCGGGATCCCGACGTAAGTAAGTGTTCCCTTTGGTAATGTGTCTGACGGTTACATAAAGCCTAATTTCCTCTCAACCGGCAACCCGTGGGTCAATGGGCACCTCCCACTATTGTGCTCGAAAAAAGGCAAACCAGAATGATTGAAACCGGTCCAGCCTCTCCGCCAGATGATCAGAGCGGAGAAGAGCGCACGCTCCGCCTGGAAACGGCGCTGCAGCGGTCGGAGAAGCTGGCGCTGGCGGGACGGCTTGCAGCATCGGTCATGCATGAGATTAATAACCCTTCGCAGGCTATTGCTGACCTGGTCTATCTCATTGGGAAGGATGCCGACCATCCTGAACGAGTTCGTGCCCACGCGGTGCAAATTGAAGAACAACTGGTGCGCATTCAGTACATCGCGCGGCAGACCCTTTCTTTTTTTCGCGATGCGCCGCGGAGCCAGACAAAAGACTTAGTACCCCTGGTGGACACTGCTTTGCGCTACCAGGGCGCCCTACTCGAAGAAAAGCATATCCGGGTGCGAAAAGAGATGCCGGATATACTGCTGGCTTCGATTTATCCTGGCGATTTCCTCCAGTTGGTATCGAATCTTGTGCGCAATGCTGCGGAAGCGCTGCCTGCGGGCGGAGCTTTACGGGTTCGGCTACGCGCGTCCGGAGTAAATGCACGTTTGACTGTGGCGGACAATGGGCGGGGCATCCCGCTGCCTATCCAGGCACGTCTTTTTGAGGCTTTTCAAAGTGATAAAGCCGACGCAGGCAACGGGCTGGGACTGTGGATTTGCAAGACCATCGTGGATAAACATCGGGGGGAAATTCACTGGCGCAGTTCTACGGAAGGTGCAGCGCAGGGTACGACTTTTTCGGTGTTGCTGCCATTGGACGGTCCAACGCAAGACGGTGGCTTTGGAGAACGCTCCTATGCCGGGTAAACAGTCAGACCGTTTTCCTGACTGATGGACGTTGAGCTAGCTCGGCCACTACGCGCAGCAATTCATCGACTCCCTTGATGGGCTCAAGCAGTTCATCAAAGAGCCCCGGCGCCTGGCGAATGTCGTGCAAGCCGGTCAGCCGCAGGAGCTTATCCGTAGGGTGGCTGTTGCGAATGGCGACCCCCAGCATGGCAAGCTCATAAAAATCAAGGGTGTGGCAAAATACCCAGACCCGCGGCCCGTGGTCTTCCCGAAGCTCCGCAGTTGCCTGGTCCGGGGTCATTGAGCGCACCGTGTATCCCGCGGAACTGATAATGCTGGCCCGCAGCCGCAAGAGTTCCTGGTCCCGCCCAATTTGGAGGACGGTCTGGGGCTCCGTGCCCTGGCGGTGAGAGTGGCCGCGGCCTGTAAATGGAATTATCCTTCGTGGCAGCATCTCGCTCCTTTCTTGCGGCAGAAACAGTGATCTCCCGTGGGGAATGTCCCAAGTGACAGGTTCTTTACGCTTATCCCGCAAAGGACTACCGCTTGTCGCGACTTCTGCCGGCTGAGAGATCGATACCTACAACGCCGAGCCTACTTGTAGGGTCCTGTTGGGCAAAAGCGACAAATGACGCCATCTCACGATGCCTCGCCTCAGGGGTAAAGGCTAGACCTGCTGGTTGTGATGTGGCGGCCACGGCGAGAGTTGGGTCTCACGGGTGCGGGAAACGCTCCTGGATCGAAGAAACACGGCCTCACATGCTACGGGAAATCCCTGTACGAAGGGTACGGCTTCAGTCGTGCCATACAGGGCGGGCTGATGAGGGCTAAATTGTCTGCGTGAGAACCGAAAAGAAACCGCAGATCTCTCCACTACGCTGCGCTCCGGTCGAGATGACAAATTTGTTTGACGTATATTGCCTGATTATCCAGTGAGCGGGAGCCCGTGAATGGCTCAACAAGTTTGTCATCTCGACCGGAGCGCACCCGGATTTCCTGCCACGCAGACACTTTAGCCCCGGTGGTACGTCGTTTCCAGTTGTTCATAGCGCTCAGCCGCTTCGAGCTGAAGAACAGGGCCGGGTTCGCTCTCAGGTGCGAGAGACCGGAGCTGTTTGCCTGGTCATCGGCGTCTCTGGAGATGGAATTGGACGCCGCGCCACCAGAGCTAAAGCCCGGTCATTTGCAAGATAAAGCGTTCTCGCGGGTTTGAAAACCCGCTTCCCCGGACTGAAAGTCCGGGGCCGGCACAGCTTAAGCTGTTCCTTGATCCAAATAAGGCAAAATGTCTTCCGCCGACCAATTCGCAGCTCCACAAAATGTAGAAACTCTAGGGCACACTTCAGCTGTGCCCTTCGTAAAGAGAGTTTTGCCGCTGCGGGTCTGGTTTTCCGCATCGGGCCCTGCTCGTCAAGCTCTCAGGCGTGATCGTCGCCCTCCCAGCTTCACCGTATAAACGCGACATTTGCAGACAGCCGGTCCTGCAGGCGGCGAAAAACAATTTTTGATGCATCTACTTCCCCGTGAGCACAATGATCCCCCTTCGCAACTTTGGTAAGACAGAGGTAAAGATTTCCGCACTGGGCCTGGGCGGTCACCACCTGGGCGCAGCCAAGGACGAGGCAACTGCGGTTGAGATCGTCCAGCGCGCCATCGATGGCGGCATCACCTTCTACGACAACTGCTGGGAATATAACCGGGGAAAGTCAGAGGACTGGCTGGGAAAGGGCCTTCGCGGTGCGCGCGATCGCGCGTTTCTCATGACCAAGGTATGCACCCATGGCAGGGATGGTTCGCTGGCCATGCAGATGCTGGAGCAATCGCTGCGGCGGTTGCAGACCGACCATCTGGATCTGTGGCAAATCCATGGAGTCACTTTCCAGAACGACCCCGAACAATTTATTCGTTCCAATGGCGCAGCCGAAGCGATGCATAAGGCCAAGCAACAGGGCAAGGTCCGCTTCGTAGGTTTTACCGGGCACAAAGATCCAGACATTCATCTCGCGATGTTGAACACCGGCTTTCCCTTCGACGCGGTTCAAATGCCTCTGAACCCCTTCGACGCCAACTTCTTTTCGTTTGAGCAGACGGTGCTCCCGGAGCTGAACCGTCGCGGAATAGCCGCGCTGGGCATGAAGCCGATCGCAGGCCACGGAGAGCCGGTGCAAAAGGGCGTCTTTACTGCGGAAGAATTGCTTCGCTATGCGATGAGCCTGCCGGTAGCGACCACCATTTCCGGGGTTTCAGAGCTGCCGATCCTGGAACAAAATTTACGCGTCGCTCAGAACTTTACTCCGCTCTCCGCAGCAGAGATGAAGGCGCTACGGGACCGCGCTAAGCCCTACGCCGGCGATGGCCGTTTTGAGCTCTATAAGACATCGATCAAATTCGACAACCCTGAAGCGCGCCTGGCCCATGAGTTTCCTCTCGACATGCAGCAGGTCGAAGTGAAGCAGATGGTGTACGCCACCCAGAACTCGGGCAGGCCCTTTCCTCAGGTGTCTGACTAAATTTCCAACGTGATACAAGGAATCCTGGTGAAAACAAATGTCAACGGCGGCGAAAGCCGTCGAGCTTTCTTGAAGGGTGTCGCTATGACTGGTGCAGTCTCCGTGATCTCCGCGGCCTCCGCTAAAGGGCAGAAGAACGAAGCCGGCGGACAATCCACTCCTATCGTTCCCAACGCACCCACCGCGAACGGAGGAGCCGTCGCCGAGTTTCAGGTGCCGCAGCGCGCCATGGGTAAGACTGGCCTGCAGGTTTCGATTCTGGGCGTGGGTGGCTTCCACCTGGGCGCTGTGGCCGGACAGCCGGAAGTCAATAACATGGTCGCGAAAGCCCTGGACCACGGGATCAACTTCTTCGACAACGCCTGGGAGTATTACAAGGGGGCGAGCGAGGAGCGCGTGGGTACAGCGCTCAAGGGCAAGCGAGATAAAGCGATCCTGATGACTAAGGTCTGCACCCACGGGCGCAAGAAAGATGTCGCCATGCAAATGCTGGAGGAGTCATTGACTCGCCTGCAGACGGATCACCTTGACGTGTGGCAAGTACATGAAGTGGTGTATTACAACGACCCTGAAAAGTGCTACGCGCCGGAGGGTGTTCTGGAGGCACTAGCCGCAGCCAAGCAACAAGGTAAGGTCCGCTTCGTTGGATTCACCGGCCACAAAAATCCGTCCATTCACCTTGCTATGCTCAACGGCGGGTTTCCATTCGACACCGTGCAAATGCCCCTCAACCCGTTCGACCATAGCTATCGGAGCTTTCAGCGGGAAGTCCTGCCGGTGGCCGCGCAGCGCGGCATGGCGGTTTTTGGTATGAAAAGCATGGGAGGTTCCGGGGAAATGATTTCGAATGGAGCGCTCACTCCCACCGAAGCGCTTACTTTTGCCATGAGCTTGCCTGGAGTTTCCACCACGATTAGTGGCATGGATTCCATGCGAGTCCTTGATCAGAACCTGGAGATCCTGCGCAATTTCAAGCCGCTTTCCGAAGAGCAGATTTCTGCGCTGCGCACCTACGCCAAACAATTTGACGATGGACGCTATGAGCTATTCAAAAGCACGGTCAAATATGACGGCGACCTCGGCCGTCAGCAGCACGACTTTCCTACTGCCGCAGAATTGCCCGCCTGACGTCAGATTTCATTTGGCGCTTTGCAGCGGCGATGAAATCGCTTCGAGCGACTTGCCGGCTGCTTCGACTCCGATGAAATGCTCGCACACTGCGCCCGCCACCATCAGCAGGCCCCCGACCAAATATCCCAAGCCCACGTGAGTGCGCGATCCGCTGGCAATGAGAAAACCAAAAAGGAGGGGCGCGCCGACTCCGCCGACCAGAGTTCCCAGGGAGTAAAAGACGGCAATCGCAAAGGCGCGTATCTCCAAGGGGAAGATCTCGCTCACTGTCAGGTAAGCGGCACTGGCGGCAGATGAGGCAATGAAGAAAATCACGGTAAAGCAGATACCCATTCCGCGGGGGCCGAGCATTCCATGGGCGAAAGGGTATATGGTCCCGAGAAGAAGAAGTCCGGCAGTACCATAGGTCGCAGTAATCATGGGTTTCCGGCCTATTTTATCGAATAGCGGGCCGAGCACCATGGGGCCGAGGAAACTGCCGATCGCGAAAGGTAACAGGTACCGCGGCAGATCATCATTGCTTACGTGAAAGAACTTCTTGACCACCAGCGCATAAGTGAAAAAGACAGCGTTGAAGAAGAAGGCCTGGCCCACCATGAGCGTCAGAGCGAGAAAAGATCTCTGGCGGTTATCGCCCATCATGTTGCGAAAAATCTCCTTGAGAGGAGTGTGGTCACGGATGGTGATTTTGAGCTTCTCTCCCTCCGGAGCCGGCAAGCTGCCAGGATTGCCCTTCGATACTTTGTCTTCGATCTCTTTAACTACCTTATTTGCCTGATCCTCATAACCGCGGAGCATCAGCCAGCGTGGGCTCTCCGGGACGTAGAGCCGCAGGACCAGTACCGCAGCACCCAGACTGCCGCCGACCCCGAATGCATAGCGCCAGCTGGTAGCCGCAGAGAGACCATGGCCGTGGAGCAGGAACATCGCTGCAAGTGCGCCGATCGTCGCGCCCACCCAAAATGTCCCATTGACGACCAGGTCTACCGTGCCGCGAACCTTCCCGGGAATAAGCTCGTCGACGGCTGAGTTGATCGCAGAGTATTCTCCTCCGATCCCACAACCGGTGAAAAATCGGAAAATGGCAAAGCTTAGAAAATTCCAGGAGAAGGCGCTGGCGATGGTAGCCAGTGAATAAGTAGCGAGAGTAACCAGAAAGAGCTTCTTGCGGCCCAGCCGGTCGGTGAGGTAGCCGAAAAGAATGGCGCCCATCACTGCTCCGGCGAGATAGAAGGTCGCGGCCGAAGTGACCTGGGGGTCGGTGAGGGAGAGCCCATTCTTGCTTTCCAGAACGCCGGAAAGCGAACCGACCAGGGTCACCTCCAGTCCATCCAGCAGCCAGGATGTACCGAGCGCAATGATGATGCGCGTATGCCAGCGGCTCCAGGGAAGGCGATCCAGGCGAGCAGGTACGTCTGTCTCTACGGTCTGGTTCTCAGGAACCCGGTTCTGCGGTGCTTCGTTCGCACTTACGTTCGCCATGCACTCGTCCCGCAACGCCGAATCAGAGTTGCAGCGCCGCCACCTACTTATCGTTCTTTATGATGCTGATCGCTCCATTGCGTTCGAGGATTGCATAGGAAACGTCGTAGATAGAGCTAACTCCTTTTGTCCGGGCGGCAGCCATCACGTCTTCACGATCGATTTGCATGCCCTTCATCACTTCCAGCTGCCACTCGCCGTTCTTCAACAGGGTGAGCGGAGTACCATCCACGACGGCGCCAAAACGGGGAAATCTTCCTTTGATGCTGGATACCAACCAATGCATGAGTCCGACGGTGAGAATGGCAGTAGCACAATTGGTAATCGAGCGATCTTTGCCGACCGTGCTCAGGATGATGAGCCCGCCAATGAGGAAGACGATGACGAACTCGAAGAGCGTCAGTTGGCCGCCGGGGCGGCGGCTTAGCAGGCGCACAATGAGGAGCAGGAAGAGGTATCCGAAGACCGCATGAATGATGGTGGACACGTCAGATCCTCAAGGTACGACGACTACCCTGGCGTGCACCCGATCCGCACCCACGACGCCGATGGTGAAATCAAAAAGACCGGGGCCTGCCGGCTGTAGGGCGAGATCCACACTGGCAGGAGGTTTCGACGCAGAGAAGGTATAGGTCAGGCCACCCTCTCCAATGAGGCTATCCTGCGGTGCAGGAATTACGCGCTGGGTGCCCAATGCTTTGACCAAGCTATTGCTGATGTAGAGATGGATCTTGCCGTCCTGGATCGCCGATGGTCCAAACTGAATGGTCATGATGGATGGAGAATCCGTGCGCTCGATGCGCTCATATTTCACATCGATGGTGCCATCCGCGGTACGGCGCTGTGCCTTGGCCAAGGGGCCTCGTCCGAACAGGCCGGATACGTCGAGAACTATGATCAGAGTGAAGATCACCCATGCAGCATTCTCAAAGCGCCACCATTTTCGCTGAAACTCGAGGTCTTCGCCGACGGCGACCTCGTCGTTTACCTTGGCAACGGAGTTTTCGACCGGCTTTGTAAATGATTCTGTGGCCATCGCTACTTTCTCAACGCTGCGTGAAATGAGCCCTCGCCTTTAAGGCTCAGGAGTTTGATTCGACCGCAGAAACGGTGATTTCCCCGTTGCGCTCGAGCACGGCACGGTCAATGCCTTGCAGCGTTTTTATTCCCGAGTCACGGGCCGAGGCGATCACATCGTCGTCCTGGATACGCATATGGCGAAGTGTGTCGGCGCGCCAATTTTGGTTTTCGAGAAGTATCAGGGGAGTTCCATCCACCAGCCGGGCAAAGCGCTGCGACTTCGACCGGGCCCAGGCAAGGCTGTAGTGTGCGAGACCCATGGTGATGATCTGGCACAGGGCATTGGTAAACGAGACCTCATCCCCTACGATCGCTGTGAGCGCAAGCCCACCTATGAAGAAGATCAGTACGAACTCAAACGGGGTCATTTGTTTGCCCGGGCGCCGCCCCACGATGCGAACAATCATGACTAGAAATAAGTAACCGAAAAATGCCCGAAATACTGCAGCCATCAAACTAACCCTTTATACATCGGCAGGCGGGTCTTCCAGATTGCGAATCGAAGTGAAGGAAAAGGCCAGCTTCAGCCGGCCTCTGTTTTCCCCACCCCTCCGTAATTCAAGGGGTCAACGTCGTTTACTTAGCGAAATTGACGAGGGAGGAGTCCGTCGGTTGCTGCGATTCTCCTTGGCCGACGGCAAGCAGAGGAAATCGCGAAAACCCGCTCCTCTTCCCACGCAATTGTGTTCACCCTGCGATCGATTCGCAGGGCTGCTGTAAATAGAGATGCCACTTGCAGCAGAGTGGTGGCCTCGGTCTCCGTCGAGTTTCCGGGCTGTCGCATAATGGAAGGAGTGAACCGAAACGCGACATGACGAGCATCCCCGATGGAACCAGTCCATCAGCAACAAATCCTGCCGATTACGAATGGGATAGTTTTCTCCGCCGCACGCCTCTCGCTCTCGATCAGGCGATGACTGCGGCATCGCTAGAGGGTAAGCGAATCCTGGTCACGGGGGCCGGTGGCTGGATCGGTTCGGCCCTGACCCGATCCATAGCAGAGTTTGCACCCAGGCAACTGGTGCTACTGGAAGCCGCGGAACGGAATCTTTATGAAATTGACGCCGCTCTAGGGCAGTTGCCACGCGCGATCGACCACATCTCTGTGCTGGGCAGTGTCTCTCACCCGGTGCTGCTGGCTGAGATATTCCGCCTTTACCGGCCCCAGATCGTTTACCACGCGGCTGCTTACAAGCATGTTCCGCTGATGGAGCGGAATCCCTTTGCTGCCATCGAGAACAATTCGATCGGCACCAGCCTGCTGGCTAAGGCCGCCGCCCAAAGTGAGACGGAACAATTCATTCTGCTTTCTACCGATAAGGCTGTGGACCCAGTCAGCATCATGGGCGCCTCGAAGAGGATCGCTGAGCTGGTTGTGCTGACGCCGCGCGCTCAGAGGGGCCGGATGAAGGCGGTGCGCCTGGGCAATGTGCTCGGATCAGAAGGCAGTATCGTTCCCCTCTTCCTGAGGCAAATGTCTGCCGGGCTTCCCATCACCGTGACCCATCCGGAGGTTCGCCGCTACTTTCTCACCACCGCGGATGCAGTTACGCTGCTGTTGCAGGCGGCCCACGCGGAGACGTCGCCAGGCATCCTGGTGCCGGATTTAACGGAGCCGCTGCGGGTGGAAGCCCTGGCGCGCCATCTCATGACGAAGGTAGATAACCACGCCACGCTTGTATTCACCCAGCTGCGCCCTGGCGACAAGATGTGTGAAGCCCTGCTCTCTGGACGCGAATCGTATGCCGGTGATCCGTCTGCAGAGCAGCAGTTGCGATCCGTCAAGAGCTCTTGTTTGCCCGCCGCAATGATGGACGAGGTTCTGAAACAACTAGAGCGGTCGTGCCGTGAACGTTCCCTCGACCAGCTATTACAAGCGGTCTTGCGCGCGGTGCCGGAGTATCGGCCAAGCGCGCTCATGCAAACGGCGGTCGAGAAAACGGCATGAAGCGGACCATCGCTGTGGTGACCAGTTCCCGCGCCGACTATAGCCATCTCTATTGGCCCCTGCACGACCTGGCACAGCACCCGGACGTCGACCTGAAGCTGATCGTGCTCGGTGCCCATCTCGCGCCCCAGTTCGGGGAGACGGTGAAAGAGATTGAGAAGGATGGCTTCCCGATTGCCGCGCGGCTTGAGTGTCTGCTCAGTTCGGATACCGATGTCGGCATGGCAAAGACTCTGGGTGTTGCTGTGCTTGCCCTGGCAGACCTGCTGGGGCAGATGCGGCCGGACCTGCTGCTGCTTATCGCCGATCGCTACGAGATGCTGGCTCCAGCCTCTGTCGCACTCACCCTGCGTATTCCTATCGCCCATATAGAAGGTGGTGAGATCAGCGAGGGGGCTATCGATGATGCAGTGAGAAACGCGCTCACCAAGATGAGCCATATTCACTTCACTTCGACAGAAGGTGCGCGCGCTCGCGTGGTCGCCATGGGCGAGGAGCCGTGGAGGGTCCACCGTGCCGGCGCTCCCTCGCTCGACCATCTTCACCGCAGCCGATTGCTCGGGGTCACCGAACTGCAGGAGCGGCTGCAGGTCGACCTCCAACGACCTACGGTGGTGGTCGCGTATCATCCGGTGACCATCGTGCGTGATACGACGCAGGAGGCGGATTCCTTGTTTGCTGCGCTCAGAAACGTAGACGCGCAGATACTCTTTTGCTACCCAAACGCCGATGCGGGCAGCCATGCACTGATGCAGCGGACACGGGACTTCCTCGCCACCCGCAGCGACGCCAGGGTCTACGTCAATCTGGAAGCAGTGACCTACTGGAGTTTGCTTCGCCATGTTGCCCTGCTCATTGGTAACTCAAGCAGTGGCATTATGGAGGCGGCATCCTTCGCGCTGCCGGTGGTGAATCTAGGGTTTCGG
>Ga0302324_100016357_pt1 | contig 14786 bp, 13 predicted proteins | sample Palsa_T0_1_FD_201949 | JGI IMG/M metagenome (GOLD analysis project Ga0302324, IMG submission 201949) | Peat permafrost microbial communities from Stordalen Mire near Abisko, Sweden - Palsa_T0_1 | ecosystem: Environmental > Terrestrial > Soil > Palsa > Peat permafrost | place: Sweden: Abisko...
ACGAAGTCGCCCGCGAAGCCAACTCCACGCTCTCGGTCGAAGAAGTCCTGCGTCGCGCAGCCGAACTCACCAAGCGCCTGATCGATTACCAGATTTTCAGCATTCTGCTTTACGACGACGCCAACAAAGCCTTTCGCCATCGCGTAACGGTGAAATTCGGCCAGCGCGTCCAGGAAAAACACGCGGTCCCGGCACACGAAGGCATCGTAGGCGCCGCCGCATCCTCGAAGCGCACCGTGGTGGTCCCCGATGTGACGCTCGACCCGCGTTACTTGATGATCAATCCCGAAACGCGCTCGGAGCTTGCCGTCCCCATGCTCAGCAAAGACCGAGTCATCGGCGTGATGGATCTTGAGAGTCCGCAACTTAACTATTTCACTCCGGATCATGTGCAGGCGCTTTCGATTCTCGCCGCGCATTTGGCGGTGTCCATCGAAAACGCGCGCCTCTACGAAAAAGTGGCCAGCGACGAAGCGCGCATGGAACGCGACCTCAGCGCCGCGCGCCGCATTCAGGGCGCATTGCTGCCGCGCCTTCCGGGCCCGGAGTATGGGCTGGATATTGCCGCGCGCGTCGTCTCCTCACGAGAACTGAGCGGCGACCTCTACGACTTTCTGCGCTATGGCCCGCAGGAATTGGCGATCGCGGTCGGCGACGTGAGCGGGAAGGGAAGCGCGGCGGCTTTGTACGGCGCGGTGGCCATCGGCACGTTGCGCAGCCTCGGGCCGCAGAAACATCGCCCCGCCGAAATGCTGCGCGCCATTAACGGGTTCCTCGGCGAGCGCCGCATTGAGGGCCGCTTCATGACTCTGTGTTTCGCCACCTGGCATCGCGGGCGCAAGAAATTGCGCGTCGCGAACGCCGGCCAGGAGCAGCCGTTCCTTTATCATGCCGGAAAATGCGAAAGAATTATGCTGGAGGGATTTCCGATCGGCATGCTCGAGGACTCAACCTACGACCAGCGCAGCTACATTTTGGATGAAGGCGACGTGGTGGTATTCCACTCCGATGGCATCGGCGACTCGCAGAATCCGGCCCTCGAATTTTTCGGACACGAGCGCCTGGCGGAAATCATCACCAGGCATCACGCGCAAAGCGTGGACGCGATCGCCGACCACATCCTCGAGGGAGTCGACGGATTTACAGGGGGCGCGCACCCGTTTGACGACCGGACGCTCGTCGTGCTGAAAGTAAAGTAGCCGGCTAATATCCCGCCTTCGTTGAATTCCGCTTTTGCAGATTTGGATGCAGAAAATCGATCACCGAAGCGTTGAACATTCCCTGCTGATCGACGAAGGTCATGTGGCCGCTCTTCGGCAGAATCACAATCTGCGATCCCGCGATTTTCTGGTGCATCTCCTGCGATAGCGCCGGATCGCACTCGTCGTGATCGCCGGCGATAATCAGTGTCGGCACATGAATCCCGGGCAAGCGATCGAGATATTCCACGGACTTCAAGTTCCCGTCGATCACGAACTCGCCATTCGATCCCCACATCTCGCGGTACAAATCCCAGGCCGTGTTTCCCTGCGCAACGGGATCGTAGTTCGCATCCGGGTGATTCTGATACAGGTACGGAAAATATCCTTCACCCCAGGCCGCAATCATGTAGTCGTTGGTGTAGCGATTCTTTTCGTAGTCCTTGCCGTGGCCGAACAGCCCCTCTTTTTCCATGGCGTCGATGCGTCCGCGAAGTTCCGGCGTCATCTTCTCTTTCATTTTGACGAATACCTGGTTCATCTGCGCCGTGCTGGGAAAGGTGCTGCACAGAATCAGATGGGTCAAATTGTTCTGGTACTTCAGCGCGTAGGCTTGCGCCAGGACGCCGCCATAGGAATGTCCCAGCAGGCTGATTTTCCCGAGCACCAATCCCTGGCGCACGGCTTCGACATCTTCGACCATATTCTCGACGGTATAGCCCGCCGGATCATCGAGCTTCTGCGATCTTCCCGAGCCGCGTTCGTCGATGAATACCAACTTGTTGTGCCGGGCCAGCGGAAGAAGGTAGGGCAGAAAATAATCGTGCGAAGCTCCGGGGCCGCCGTGAACGATCACCAGAGGCGCACCGCGACCGACGGTGAGGTAATAAATCAGCACGCCGCGCGAATCGATGAAGCCTTCCTGGATCGGGTAGGCGGCGGGCGCGACGCGCGGGATGGGCGTGGCGTCACTGGCCGATGCAGGCGCGGACGCGGGAGCGCTTGCCTCGGCGGGCGCTTGCGCGAACGAGCCGGGCGCCCCGGCGAACCAGGCCGCGAGCGCGAGCGCGCTTACGATGAGCTTTGCGTTCATGAATTTTCTCCCTCGGGAAAACCTATCGTTCTCCCCAGCGCAGCTTGCTGCGCAGAATTTCGTAGTAGGTCAGGCGGGGCGGACTGACGAGGTGCACTTTGGATCTCGACTTGGTGATGACCACGCGGTCCCGCGGCTCCAACTGAAATCCAATTTGTCCGTCGAGGGTCAGGAACACGGGCTCGCCCGCTTCGACGAAATCCAGCTCGACGCGCGCGGTATCGGGCACCACGAGCGGACGATTGGTGAGCATATGCGGACAGATCGGGGTGATGACAAAGGCGTCGAGCGCGGGATGAATGATGGGGCCGCCGGCGGCGAGCGAATAGGCCGTCGAGCCGGTGGGAGTGGCGACGATCAGCCCGTCGGCGCGATAACGCCCGACGTGGTTGCCGTCGACGGCGACGTCAAAATCCAACATGCGCGCGAGGGCGGCTTTGTTGGCGACCGCGTCGTTCAGCGCGCACTGGGTTTCCGCGGGCTTGCCATAATGAATGATTTCCGCGTTGAGCATCATGCGCTCGCTGGTGCGGTGCTTGGCTTCGAGCACGCTTTCCAGCACGGGATACAGCTCGTCGAGAGTCACGCTGGTCAAGAAGCCGAGGCCGCCGAGATTCACGGCGAGGATGGGAGTCTTGTGGCCGTGCAGGGCGCGCGCGGCGGCGAGCAGAGTGCCGTCGCCACCCAGCACGATCAGCAGTTCGACGCGGCCGACCATTTCTTCGCGGGTCAGCGCGGCGCCGTCCGCGCCGAGGGTGGTGGCGGTGCGCGTGTCCACAAAAGTTTCGATGGCGCGCGCGCGCAACCATTCCTGCAACGGCGGGACCACCGCGGTCACCATTTCCGGAATGGGTTTGCAGATGATGCCAGCAGAACGAATCATGCGTGAGTCCAGAATTCTACCGCACAGTGCGCCGAAGCAGGTGGCCAAAAGTGACCATTGGAATTCATCGCCGCGCTTTGTTTTGTTGGAGTTCGAGCCGGCGGAAGCACGTTTCCTCGGGATTAGGGATGCTTGCGGGCGTGGAGGAAGAATTCCTGGTTGCCTTCGGTGCCGGGGAGGCGACTGGGTTTCACGCCGAGTAGGTCTAAGCCGGCTGCGCTTGCGGCGGCTTCTACTCGTTCGATGGCTTTCTGGTGTAGCGCTTCGTCTTTGACTATGCCGCCTTTGCCGATTTCTCCGCGCTCTAATTCGAATTGGGGCTTGATGAGGATCAGGAAATCCGAGGCTGGAGCTGCTACTGGGACGACCGCTGGCAAAACTTTTGAGACGGAAATGAAGGATACGTCCATGGTCACAAAGGCGGGCATGGTAACGGAAACGGGCATGGTCACGAAGGTTGGTGTGGCGGCGCTGGGTGCGGCGGGGCTTACGGCGGTGGGCAAATCTTCGGGCTTCAAGTATCGGGCGTTTTTTTCGATTTTTAGTACGCGGGGATCCTGGCGCAGCTTCCAATCGAGCTGATCGATCGATACGTCGACCGCAAACACTTGCGTGGCGCCATTCTGCAGCAGGCAATCCGTAAAGCCGCCGGTGGAGCTGCCTACGTCCATGCAGATTTTCCCTGCGGGCGAGATTGCGAAATCCTGGAGCGCGCCTTCTAGTTTCAGGCCGCCGCGGCTTACGTACTTTTGTTGGTCGCCGATGATCTCGATGCGGGCGTCGATGGCGACCTGCGTGCCTGGCTTAGTGATTTTTTGGCCGTCGACGAGGATGTTTCCGGCGAGGAGCAAGGCTTGGGCGCGCTCGCGCGATGGGGCCAGGCCGCGTTCGAAGATCAGGACGTCGAGGCGGGTTTTGCCGGGTTTCGGTTTTTTCGCGGAGTGTGGCGGGGCGTTTTTCATGCGTCGATCATTGCGACTTCGGCCGCCTAAAGGCGGCCGTTACAAAGACGAGGCCAAAGGTGTTTGCGCGGACTGCAAGTCCGCAGCCCGAGCTGGCAATCCGACGGAATTCTCAGGCGCGGCGGGCTACTAAGAATTGGGCTAGCTCGCGCAAATGTTTGGCGCGGTCGCCGTAAAATTCCAATTCGTGCAGAGCCTTCTTTTCGAGGTCCGCGGCGATGTCGCGCGACTCTTCCAGCCCATGTAGCGCGGGGTACGTCGCTTTTTTCTGGGCGTGATCCTTGCCCGCGGTTTTGCCCAGCGCTTCGGAGGATTCCTCGACATCGAGAATGTCGTCGACGACCTGAAACGCCCAGCCGATATTTTCGCCGAAGCTCATGAGGCGGCCAAGATCGGCGCGTTCCGCGCCGCCCGCTATCGCGCCGGCGACAATGGAAGCGCGAATCAGCGCAGCCGTCTTGGAGCGGTGAATATATTCGAGCATCCCTTTGTCGCCGGGCTTGCCTTCGGCTTCGAGGTCTGCGACCTGGCCGCCAATCATGCCACGATCGGTACCGGCGGCTTCGGCGATCATGGCGAGAACCGCGAGGCGGCGCTGGGGTTCGACGGGAGCCATGGCCAAAGTTTGAAACGCGAGGGTGAGCAGGGCATCGCCGGCGAGGATGGCGATCGCTTCACCAAAAACTTTGTGGTTGGTGGGCTTGCCGCGGCGCAGGTCGTCGTTGTCCAGCGCGGGCAGGTCGTCGTGAATCAGCGAATAGGTGTGGATGAATTCCAGCGCGCAGCCGACTTCCACCGCGCCCTGCGCCTGGGGCGAAAAGATTTTCGCGGTTTCGATGCACAGGATCGGGCGGATACGTTTGCCTCCGGCGAAGACGCTATAGCGCATGGCTTTATGAATGGAGGCGGGCATCGTCACATCGGCGGGAAGCAGGCGCTGCAGCGCCGCATCGACGGCCGCGCGGTCGGGTTCGAAAAATTCGGGGAGGGTCATGGATTAGGGCGACCCACGTAGGGTCGGAGCTGGCAAGACTATACCGCGCGGGAGGTCAAGATGCGTCGTCATTCGACTCGAACGGTTGAGCGACAATTTTCCCATCGGCTTTCTTGAGCAGAATTTCCACGCGCCCTTCGGCCTCTTCGAGCTGCTTCTGACACTCTCGCGAAAGCTTGACGCCTTCTTCGAAAAGCTTCATGGCTTCATCGAGCGAGAGGTCCGCGCTTTCGAGGCGCTTCACGACTTCTTCCAGACGCGCCAGGGATTTCTCGAAGTCGCCTTTCTTGGGCGGCTCGGCAAGCGGCGCTGGAGTTTTGTTCGGTGCTGGACTCATGCTGCCTCGATGGGCGCTGGACGCACGCGCCTGGAACCTTTCATTGCGGTTTTGCGGTCACCCGGATTCTATCGCGATGACATTATTGCAGCAATGGCGCAATCACCGGCGCTGGCAGCGAAGCCGGAGGTTTGCGCACCGCTTACGCTGCGGCGTCACGACGCGCTGGTTTTCCCCTTTTGAGCAGCGCCTCTTGCTAAAATCAGCGGTGATGGCTGCCCTGGCTGTCCTCCTAGTGCATCCGGAAAATTCGTGGCGCAGGCGCCACCCCGCAATGGCGCGAACCTTCGTGGACTTCGCGGGTTTTTCGCAATGATCGTACTGCAACTGTTCGCGGTTCTCGCCTTGGTCTGCATCAATGCGTTCTTTTCGGCGGCGGAATTCTCGCTGGTCGCGGTGCGCCAATCGCGCGTGCGCCAGCTGGTCGAAAAAGGTGACGCGCGGGCCAAAATCGTGGAACACCTGCTCAGCGATCTGTCGCAGGTTGTCTCCGGGGTGCAGGTGGGCATCACGCTGGCGAGCCTGTCGCTCGGATATCTGGGAGAAGTGACGCTTGCCGGAATCCTCAGCCCGTTGCTGCTGGCGATACCGAGTCCGTGGGCGGCGATCGCCGCGCACAGCATCGCGCTGATCATCGCCTTTGGGCTGCTCACGGTGCTGCAAGTTGTGCTGGGCGAGCTGGTGCCGAAAAGCCTGAGCCTGGCGCGGGCGGAACGCGTGGCGCTGCTGATCGCGCGTCCGTTTCAATGGTTCCTGAGCACGTTTCGTTGGGCGATCGATCTACTGGATAGTTCCGCGGAAAAAATTGTGCTGGCGCTTGGCGTGGTCGCGCCGCATAGCCACACGCTGGTGCGCTCGACGGAAGAACTGCAAGTGATGGTCCAGCAAGCGCGCGATCGCGGCCTGCTGCCGGCCACGGAAGTGAAATTCATTCAGGCGGCGATGGAGCTGGGCCAGGTGGAAGTCCGCGAAGTGATGGTGCCGCGCCCCGACGTGCATGCGCTTCCGGCCAGCGCCAATCTCGAAGACACCATGACCATGTTCGCGACCACGCAGCGCTCACGCATCCCGGTATACGAAACGTCGCTCGACCAGATCCTGGGATTCGTACACATCAAGGATATGATCTGGGTTCTCCTCGAACGCGCCCGGCGCGCCGACGAAAATCAGCCGCAGGCCGAGTTTCGTTTGCGGAGCGTCCTGCGCGATGTGCTGATCGTTCCCGAATCGAAGCCGGTGAGCGAATTGCTTCTCGAGTTTCGTTCGCGGCGTACCGGCCTGGCGATGGTCGTGGACGAATTCGGCAGCATACTTGGGCTCGCTACACTGGAAGACATACTCGAACAAATGGTGGGCGAAATTCATGACGAATTCGACGTGGTGGAAGGTCCGCTGAATTTGCCGGACGGCGGAATGATCTTCGACGCGGCGATAAAGATTCGCGAGTTGGAGGCGCGCTACAACCTCGTGGTGCCCGAAGATCCCTCGTACGAGACGATTGGCGGGTTCGTGCTGAACCGCCTGGGATTTATTCCGCGCGGGGGCGAGAGTTTCGAGGCCGACGGCTTTCGCTTTACGGTGATGGAAATGGATCACCGGCGCGTGTCGCGCATCAAGATGAAACCCCTGCGGCCGGCGGCTGACGCAGGCCCATCGGTCGCGAGCGACGCCGCAGCAGCCGGCCAGGCGGGAAGCGGGGAAAAACGGCCTGCGCCGAATTCAGCGCCAACTGCCGAAAATCTCGCAAGCACGAAACCCGCCAGCACCGCGCCGCGCCCGATGAAGGCGCCACGCTAAGATGGGGATCTTGCGCTACATCGGCCAGCGGATTCTGTATGCGATTCCGGCGTTGTGGCTGATTGTCACCATGGTTTTCATGCTCGCGCACCTGGTTCCGGGCGACCCCGTCGCGCAAATGCTCGGCGAAGGCGCGCGCGTCGAGGATCTGAGCGAATTGCGCCACGCACTCGGCCTGGACCTGCCGCTGTGGACGCAATACGGGCATTACATCGCGGGACTCCTGCACGGAAACCTCGGCGAATCATTTCGTTTTCAGCAGCCGGTTCTGCGGGTCGTGGCCTCGCATTATCCCGCGACGCTGGAACTTTCCATCGTGGCGTTGCTGATCTGCGCGGCGATCGCGATTCCCGCGGGAGTTCTCGCAGCCCACCGCCGCGGGGAACGAACCGACCACGCGGTCGGCGTGCTGACGCTCTTTGGTCTCTCGATTCCGAATTTCGCGCTCGGGCCGGTCCTGATTCTGGTTTTTTCGGTCATGCTCGGATGGCTTCCGGTTTCCGGCCGCGGCGGCGTCTCGCACCTCATTCTTCCCGCGTTCACGCTGGGCGCGGCGCTCGCGGCGATTCTGACGCGCATGGTGCGCACTTCGGTGATCGAAGAACTTTCCGCGGATTATGTGCGCACCGCGCGCGCCAAAGGACTGTCCGAGCCGGCGGTTCTGTTCCGGCATGCGTTTCGTAACGCGCTGATTCCGATTCTGACCATTCTGGGTCTGCAATTCGGGACGCTGCTCGCCGGGACCATCGTCACCGAGACCATTTTTTCCTGGCCGGGGATCGGGCACCTCGCGGTGACCGCGATCGTTTCGCGGGATTACCCACTGCTGCAGGGCTGCATATTGTTCATCGCCTTTTCGTACGTACTGGTGAATCTCCTTACGGATTTCATCTACTCGGTGGCCGACCCACGGGTGCGACTCGAATGAGTGATGGAGCGAAGCGGGGGGCGGGGAAACGCGCATTCGTGGCCGTCGCGGAATTTCTGCGCCGCAGCGGGCCTGGCCGCGTAGGCTTCGCCCTTTCGGCGTTCCTGTTGCTCGTGGCGATTGCCGCGCCGCTGATCGCGCCCTACAGCCCGACGGTGCAAAATCTTCCGGCGCGCCTGGAAGCTCCGACGGTGCATCACTGGATGGGCACGGACGAGCTTGGCCGCGACATTCTTTCACGGATTATTTTTGGCACGCGGGTTTCGATGATGGTCAGCGTGTGCGTGGTATTCATCGCGGGGGTTATCGGACTGGCGGTCGGCGCCGTGGCGGGCTACTTCGGCGGATGGCTCGATCGTTTCATAAACATCGTGCTGATCAATGCGTTTTTGTCGTTTCCCGGGATCCTTCTGGCGATTGCCTTCGCGGCTTTTCTTGGCCCAGGCATTAGTAAGGTGATTCTCGCGCTGGTGGTCACCGGCTGGGCCGGCTACGCACGGCTGGCGCGCGCCCAAATTTTGCAGGCGAAGGAAATGGAGTACGTGCTGGCGGCGCGGTCGCTGGGCGCGACGCACGCCCGTATTTTGGTGCGGCACTTGCTTCCGAATATTCTGCAACCGGTGTTAGTGCAGGCAACGATCGCGATGGCCGGGGCGATTCTGGCTGAATCCACATTGAGCTTTCTTGGAGTTGGCGTGCTGGCGCCGATGCCAAGCTGGGGCGCGATGCTCAACGACGCGCGTGGACATCTTTTCGACGCGCCACATCTGGTGATTTTTCCGGCGCTGGCGGTGATGACGGCGGTTTTGGCGTTCAATCTCTTGGGTGACGGGTTGCGCGATTGGCTGGACCCGCGCATGAGGGCGCATTTAATTATTGCTTCGCTGCTGCGTTAGGTGGCGGGACAAAGGCGATTCGCCCGCTACAAGAGCGAAGCCCGACGGCTGAAGGCGGGGGATGAGCGACGATGTCAGAATTGCGGCCGCGCGGCAATCGAAGAGAGGTCCTTCGTCGCGAAAGGCGCTCCTCTGGGTGACGGCCAAAGGCGGGTGGGCGCGAGGGCGGAGTTTTGCGCCGACTGTAGCAATCGAAGAGGGATCCTCGTCGTCGCGGCAAGAACGGCCGCGTCTCTGTCGGGATGACAACGAAAATACAAGAACGAATTCAAAGACAATACCGCGCGCCGTGCTTTTTTTGGAAAGGGCAGAATGGTCACGGTTCTTGAAGAAAAAGCAGCACTAAAGCACGGGACAATAGGCGCTTTGCGAATCGAATTTTATTCCACCTGAATGGTTACCTCAGCACCGCGTCCAATTCCCAGGGCGCGCGACGCGTTGCCTTTGTTGACGCACAGTTCCAGGTATCCGCTAGAGCCGACAATGGCGAACGGTTCGGCTGCGGTTCCGGATGCGAACGTGGGAACAATTTTCTTGATCTCCGCTTTGCCCGCGCGAATCGTGAATTTGGCGTCCGGGGCAAGCAGCGCCGGAAAATCCTCGGCCTTCAAATTGGTAATCAAATTTCCGAAGACGTCCACGCGCAATACGATGCACTTGTAGGTGTTTCCGTCGACCTTTGGCTTGGGAATCGCGAAGCGCACGAAGTCCTCGATTTGCTCGCCAAATGCCGCGGTCTGCCAAGATTTCGAAAGCCACGCCGCCACCGGCGCGAAGATATCGCGGCCATGGAAGGTGCTGCTCACGGGATTCCGGAAATAATGCTCGGAGGTGATATTCCAGACGTAGAGAGCTTCGGTTTGGTCGTAGACACCGGAGAGCACACCGTTATCCGGGGCCACGAAATAATGCTGATCGCCGGCAACCAGGATGGGGCGACGCGGCGTTCCTACTCCCGGATCGACCACCACCAGATGAATCGTCTTGGGAGGGAAATAGGAATAGGCCTGCGCGATGGTCACCGCGCCATCGAGAATATCGTGCGCCAGCACGTGGTGGGTCAGATCCACGATATTTGCGTCCGGATTGATGCTGAGAATCACGCCCTTCATTACGCCGACCAGGTGGTCTCCGGTGCCGTAATCCGTCGTCAAAGTAATAATTGGCCGCGCCAAGTTTTTCCTCGCTGATGGTTTTAGGGCTGCGCTCGTGTCGAACGTTAGGCGCTGTGTCCATTTGACGCTAGCGAAGACCCCACCCAGAGTCAAGATAAGCTCCGCGTGGACGTTCGTCATGGTTACGCAGTAGTGTTTCAGGGCGGGACACGATTCGGTGGTAGGATGCGGCTTGGCCGGCTCGAAAAGTGCTGCGAGGATCGGGCTGCCAAGAAGCGTAGACCGCGAAAGCGGCGGCAGAGCCGGCGCACTCCAAAAAAGCCAATGCTAGGTGCCGTTTTGTTACGTGTGCCTTGACCCTTCCTGCTGTTGACCGTTATTCTGATTTAACGAGCCTTAGCCATGAACATTTATCTTGATTACAACGCGACGACGCCTGTGGACCCTGCGGTCCTGACCGCGATGCTGCCGTTTCTCGCGGAGAATTTCGGGAACGCGAACTCGATTCATTCGGCGGGACAGCGGGCACGAGCGGCGGTGGATGCGGCCCGCGAGTCTGTCGCCGGCCTAATCGGCGCTAAGTCGTCGGAGATTGTATTCACCTGCGGTGGAACCGAATCTGACAACCTGGCGATGTTCGGGATCGTGAATCCTTGCGACCAGCCGCGCAGGCACGTGGTGACGACGGCGATCGAGCACCACGCGGTGCTGAATGCCGCGCAGGCCCTCGAAAAGCAGGGCGTGGACGTCACCTACGTTCCGGTCGGTGGCGACGGCATCGTCGACCCCGAGGAGATCCGCGAGGCCATTCGCCCCGAGACGGTCTTGATCAGCGTAATGCTGGCGAACAACGAAATCGGCACGATTCAGCCGGTCGAAGAAATTGGCCGCGTGGCCGCGGAAGAAGATATTTATTTTCATTGCGACGCGGTGCAGGCGGCGGGGAAGCTGGCGATCGACGTGCGAAAGCTGGGCGTCGATTTGCTTTCGATCTCGGGACACAAACTTTACGCGGCAAAAGGCGTCGGCGCGCTGTACGTGCGCGCTGGGACCGAGCTTGGCCCGATCTTTTACGGTGGACATCATGAACGCGATCGGCGTCCTGGGACGGAGAATGTTCCGGGCATCGCCGGGCTTGGCAAAGCAGCGGAGCTGGCGGCGGAATATCTGGCGTCCAGCGCGATTCGGCTTGGCGGACTGCGCGATCGATTCGAGAAATCGCTGCTGAATGCGCTTCCGGGCGTAAAAGTGAATGGTTCGGTGGAGCATCGCGTTCCCAATACCTGCAATCTGTTTTTCGATGCGGCAGGCGGCGAAGCTCTGGTCATCGCGCTGGACCTGCAAGGCGTGATGTGTTCGTCGGGAGCGGCGTGTTCGTCGGGCGCGGTCGAGCCCTCGCACGTCTTGACGGCCATCGGGCTTTTGCCCGATCAGGCGCGGTCGAGTTTACGGTTCAGTCTCGGCCGTCCGACGACGGAACATGAAATTGACGAGGCCGTCCGCATCATTCCGCCGGTGGTCGAGCGCCTGCGCGCGCTTTCTCCTCTGAGCGCGGGCGCATCCGCGATACGATAGAAGCGCGCAATCATGCCGACACTGACACAATTTGAAGCTCGAGGGCTAAGCGAGCCGATAGGCACGGCTAACACCGTTGCCGTCGCTATGAGCGGCGGAGTGGATAGCTCGACCGTGGCCGCGATTCTGCACCATCGAAATCAGGCCATCGTTGGCCTGACCATGCAACTGTGGAATCAGCGGCGGCTGCCGGAGCTGCAGAATGTCGGCGGCCCGGCGCAACATCGCTGCTGCTCGCATGACGACGTGTACGACGCGCGACGCGTCGCCGAGCACCTGAACATTCCATTCTATGTGGTGAACTTCGAACGCGAGTTCGAGTTGAACGTGATCAAGCCCTTCGTGAACGACTATCTCGAAGGGCGCACGCCGATTCCGTGCACGATGTGCAACAACCACGTGAAGTTCGATCAGTTGCTGGTGACGGCGCGACAGATCGGAGCGGAGCGCATTGCGACAGGACATTACGCGCGGGTGCGCCATAACGCGGAAACCGGCCGCTACGAATTGCTGCGCGCGGTGGACGAATCGAAGGACCAAACCTATTTTCTTTTTGGCCTGACGCAGGAACAGCTCGCGCGCACCGCTTTTCCGCTGGGCGAGCTATCCAAGAGCGAAGTGCGCGACATCGCGCACAAACTGCAAGTTCCGGTGGCCGACAAGCCGGAAAGCCAGGAAATTTGTTTCGTGCCGACGGGAAATTACGTCAAATTTATTGAAGGGTATTTGAAGGAGCAGGGAAGCGCGCTGCCGGAAGAACCAGGAAACATTGTGACCACGAGCGGCGAAGTTCTGGGCCGTCACAACGGACTTCATCATTACACGGTGGGCCAGCGCAAGGGCCTGGGAATTTCGACCCCGCATCCGATGTACGTGGTGTCGCTCGACCGCGCACAGAATCGCCTGGTGGTTGGCGAAGATCAGGATTTGCGGTCCACAACTTTCGAGGTGCGCAACGTGAATTGGATTCCGTATGCCGCGCCGGATGGCCCGGTACAGGCCTCGGTACGCATCCGCAATCGCCATGAGCCCGCCGCAGCTGAGATCACGCCCATCGGCGCAACCGATGCGCGCGTGACATTTCAAGAGGCGCAGCGCGCCATCACTCCGGGGCAGGCCGCCGTATTTTATTCGGGCGACAAGGTGCTCGGCGGCGGATGGATTCGCTGAGATATTCCAGGCGTGTCCTTGCTTTTAATGCGGGGCGGGGTCTTTGCATGAAACTATTGTCCGGAGGTACGACGCGGGATTCCAAAAGAAGCGTTTCAAATAAAAAGTTCTTCGTCCTGCGGGGCCACGTCCGGTGCTTCGCGGCCGCCCTGCTGCCTGCGCAACATATCCAAACCAACTTTGATGCCTTTCATAACCGCGGAGGCCTGGCGAATCGGGCCCCACAGCGTATTGCGGAATTTCGTTCCGGCTTCATCGACAACTTCCAATGCGCCGGTAAGAATTTGATCCGCGCGAATCACCTGAATTTGCAGGCGCTCGATGGTGTCGGTGAAAATCCGGTCGAGTTTCTGGGCCTGACTGCGCGCGAGGCGGGTGATTTCCGCGGTATCGCCCATCACGCTGGAGATCCGGCCTTCGGAATCCTCGAGGATGCGGTTCACACGGGTAAGGATTGGGTCGATGCGCGCCTGCAGGTCGGTGGAAAGACGGGTAAAGTGCTCGAGTGATTTCTTGAGTTGCAGCATCATGACCAGCAGGATGGTCATCTGCATGACGATGGCAATCGCCGCGATCACAATAAACGCTTCGACCCAACCGGACATAAAACTCCTCACGAACTTCCTTGCGAAACGCTACGAGGCTCGCGATTCGCGCTTGTATGTGTCTTTGCCGGCTTCGACAGCTTCGGCGATAGCGTCCTTCTGGCGGTCCATGATCTCCTTGCTGCGTTCCAGCAAGTCCTCCGCGCGTTCGCGAAGTTCCCGCGCCTTGCGCTGCGCGTAATCCCGGCCTTCGTCGGCCTTGCTCGCCAAATATTCACGCGTTTCATCACCGGACTTAGGTGCGAAAAGAATGCCTACGATTGCGCCAATACCCAAACCCACGAGAAAGAAACTGGCCTTAGACCCTGCATTGCCTTCACTCATATTTCACCTCCTAAAGTCACAGTAGCACAGGCTTTGCCAGGCAAGCAATGCGGCAATCACCCTATAAACTCTTCGCGGGGGGATCCGTCGATGACGAGGATTTTATCTCGTGCAAGGCGTCGTACACGCGCTGGGCCTGGGCCCGCGGCACTTCGGCGGCGATGTCTTCGACGGTCAATTCCTTGAGCCGGGTGACGCTGCCGAAACGGCGCAGGAGTTTTAGCGCCGTGCGGCTGCCCACGCCCGCGATTTCGGTAAGAGAAGTGCGGAGGCGTCCACTGGAGCGGCGCTGGCGATGAAAGGTCACGGCGAAGCGGTGCGTCTCGTCGCGAATCTGCTGGATCAGGTGCAGTACGGGCGAGTGATGATCGAGAACCACCGGCTCATCCTCGCGGCCGAGGATATAGAGGATTTCCTCTTTTTTGGCGATGCTGGCCATGGGCTGATTGATGATGGCCAGCTTCTCGAGGGCCTTCGCCGCCGCATGCAGTTGGCCGATGCCGCCGTCGATCAGAATCAAGCTGGGCAGCGGCTTGTTTTCCAATTGGAGCCGGCGGTAGCGGCGCGCGACGGCTTCCTCCATGCTGGCGAAATCATCGCGTAAAATGCCGGCCGCTTTTTCGCCGCCTACGGGCATGGCTTCACCGCGAATGATGAACTTGCGATAATCGGACTTCTTTATTTTTCCGGCTTCCCAGACCACCATGGACGCAACCGTGTCCGAGCCCTGGATATGCGAAATGTCGAAGCACTCGATGCGTTTGGGCGGTTCCGGCAAACCTAGCGAGGCTTGCAAGGACTCGACGATGGCTTCCGTGCTGGGCTTCGAAATGCGGAAGCGCGTGATGAACGATTGCTGGGCATTTTTTTCGACAAGTTCAAGAAATTCGTGTTTTTGCCCGCGCTGG
>Ga0302324_100016358_pt1 | contig 14785 bp, 12 predicted proteins | sample Palsa_T0_1_FD_201949 | JGI IMG/M metagenome (GOLD analysis project Ga0302324, IMG submission 201949) | Peat permafrost microbial communities from Stordalen Mire near Abisko, Sweden - Palsa_T0_1 | ecosystem: Environmental > Terrestrial > Soil > Palsa > Peat permafrost | place: Sweden: Abisko...
ACAGTACATTTGGCCGCCGAACGCCGACGAACGCAGATAACGCAGGCGCGGTGATCCGGGGGGTCAAGTGGCGTCGCCTTAAGTCTCCACTTCTATGTCGCACACCCGATGATCGGCCATTTTGGCGCTGGCAAGATTCGGGCTGTGATAGAATGCGCCATTCCATGCGCTTTCTGGATCTGGCGGTCATCCTTGTCTACCTGATCGCCATCACCTGGTTCGGGGCGCACTTTCGCAAAGGCCAATCGAGCCTCGGCGATTACTTCCTGGGAGGCCGCCACGCGCCTTGGTGGGCCATCGCTCTCTCGATTGTTTCCGCGGAAACCAGCACCCTCACGATAGTAGGCACACCCGGACTTTCCTTCGCCGGTAACCTCGGCTTCCTTCAAATCGTCTTCGGATATCTGCTCGGCCGCGTCGCCGTTTCTCTGCTGTTTCTGCCCCACTATTTTCGCGGCGAAATGTTTACTGCCTATGAATTGATGCGGCGCCGCTTTGGCGAACGCATCCGCCGCCTGACCGCGGCCATCTTCCTGGTCACCCGCGCCCTGGCGGAAGGCGTACGGGTGTTCGCCATTTCTCTGGTCGTCTCCATCGTGTTGGGGACCGGCGAAGCCGCCTCCATCCTGCTGATTGTCTGCCTGACGCTGTTTTACACATTCGAGGGCGGCATGACCGCCGTGATCTGGACCGATGTGGCGCAAATGGGGCTTTACGTCATAGGTGCGGCAGTCAGCCTCTTCGTGATCATGGCCAAGATCCCAGGCGGTTGGATGCACGTCGCCACGGTGGCCGGCGAGGCCGGCAAACTCCAGGTTTTCGATTTCAGGTTCTCGCCGACAATGCAGTTCCTGTCCCAAAAGTACTCGTTCTGGGCTGGGCTGCTGGGTGGCGGCTTCCTCACCATGGCCAGCCATGGCACCGATCAGCTCATGGTGCAGCGCCTGCTGAGCGCGCGCAATGAGACCGAAAGCCGCCGTGCGCTTTTGTCGAGCTGGCTGGTGATCTTTTTCCAGTTCAGCCTGTTTCTGGCCATCGGTGTAGCATTGTTCGTTTACTACCGGGAGGCGCACCTGGTTGCGCCGCACGCGTTGGATCGCATTTATCCGGAGTTTGTATGGCGCCATCTGCCGGTGGGGGTGGCCGGCCTGGTGACGGCCGCGATCCTGGCCGCCGCGATGGCCAACCTGAGCGCGGCGCTGAATTCGCTGGCGTCCACCACGGTTATCGATTTCGCGCCAATCGTGCGCGCCACAGCGGAGGGTTCTTTGAAGCTGGCGCGGGCCATGACCGTGGCATGGGGCATCGTGCTCGTCGCCATCGGCATGATTGCACACCGCTGGGGGTCGGTACTGGAATCCGGCCTCTCCATCGCGTCAGTGACTTTCGGTCTGTTACTAGGGGTGTTTCTATTGGGGGTGCTCACCCGGCGCGTGCGCGAATGGGCCGCCATGGCCGGGGTATTGGCCGGACTCGCCGCCGTCCTATACGTACGCTCAGCCACCCCTATCGCTTGGACCTGGTGGGTCTTGATCGGTACAACGGTAACCTTCGCCACCGGGTATGCGGCATCGTTTTTCCAGCCCGGTACCCCAGGAGGTTCCCGATGAAAAGTGATTCAAAAGTAATAGAACTCCGGCGGGACCTGGGACTGTGGGGCGCTATCGCCATCGTGGTCGGGACAGTGATTGGAAGCGGTATATTCCTGGTACCACGCGCCATGGTGCTGCGGGTTGGCTCGCCGTCGATGGTCTTTGTCGTCTGGGTGTTTGGCGGGCTGCTGTCACTCTGCGGCGCATTAAGTTATGCCGAGCTGGCCGCCGCCATGCCGGAAGCGGGAGGAGAGTACGTCTACCTTAGGGAGGCCTATGGTCCGCTTTGGGGGTTTCTGTACGGTTGGACACAGATGTGGGTAGCTAAGAGCGGGTCTATCGCTACTCTGGCCACAGGCTTCTTTTATTACCTGACGAATTTCTTTCCATCGCTGGATGGAGTTTTCTATACCGTGCCGCTGCCTCTCGGAGCCAACGGCGCGCCTCTCGATCTGCGCTACGGACAACTGCTCGGCATGGCTCTGATTCTATTTCTCGCAGGTGTCAATTATTTCGGGGTTAGGATCGGGGGCGAAGTACAAATAGTAGTCACCATAATAAAGGTATTGTTAATTACGTTTATCGTGGTAGCTGGTCTGGCTTATGGAACGGCACACGCGCCGGCTCCGGCCGTCCCGCATCCGCTGACGGTCGCCGGATTTTTCGCCGCGCTGGTGGCGGCTCTGTGGGCCTACGACGGCTGGAATAACGTCAGCATGGTGGCTTCCGAGATCCGCCAGCCGCAGCGCAGCCTGCCTCTGGCGCTCATAGCGGGCACGTTGGCGGTAATTGCCATATATCTGGCCGCCAATGCCGCCTATTTCCACGTCCTTTCCGCACAGCAGGTCGGATCGAGCCCACGGGTCGCGGCGGCCATGATGCAGCGCGTGGTGGGCAACTGGGGAGCCAACGCGGTCTCCATTGCCGCCATGATCAGCATATTCGCGGCGCTGAACGGCTCCATTCTCTCCGGCGCCCGGGTGCCCTACGCCATGGCGCGGGACCGGCTCTTTTTTGCATCGGTGGCCAAAGTCAACGCGGCATATCACACGCCGGGAGTTTCCATAGCGGCGCTCAGTGTGTGGGCCGCTCTGTTGGTCCTGTCCGGACGATACGAACAACTATTTACCTATGTTATATTCGCGAGTTGGATTCTATATGGCATGACTACGGCGGCAGTAATAGTGCTAAGGATTAAGAAGCCCGATCTCCCGCGGCCCTACAAAACCCTAGCCTATCCTGTACTCCCGGTACTCTTCGTGCTTGTGGCAATCTCGCTAGTACTCTCGACTTTATTCGACTCTCCACGGGAATCTCTGCTTGGCTTAGGTTTCATTTTTCTTGGATTGCCGTTCTATTTCCATTGGAAACGCGAACGCGTATGAGACATCCATCGGTCCTATTGGTTCTATACCTAGTTTGCGGTTCCTTTAATCCAAAAATCGAATGAATTGGGTCTTGCTATTCTTCGCACATTACGCTAAAAAAGATGTGAAGCTAGTGATCTGGGTTCTGTTTGGCCCATGCAAACAGCGATCCCGATCACACGAGTCACAAAGTTCCGGGAGAGAACCAAATGGATGTCGCAAAGATTCTTGTTGAATTACGTCAAGAACGAGAACAAATCGAAGAAGCAATCTTAAGTCTGGAACGCCTAGCCAGGGGCCGCGGCCGAAGACGCGGCCGGCCGCCATCCTGGATGGCCGAAATTACGGCTAAACGGCGTGGCCGTCCCCCAGGCAGCAAGAATAAAACCAACCCCAAGTCCGCGAGCGCCACCAGCATAGGATGAACGCTGGGGACGCTTTCCGAGCGTGCGCGGCTCGGTAGATGCACTACGCACTGAGCCGCGACCGCAAGGAGGCGGGCGCTAAAGCGTCTGCGGGGCTTCTCCCACCTTTACGCGCAGATGTTGCGTACGCCCGCCCCGGTACACCGTGAGGTCCAGTCCGTCTCCCACCCGCTTCCGGTTCAAAACCCGCTGCAGCGCGTCGTTGCTTTCCACCGGACTTCCGTCCACCGCGATAATAAAATCGCCGCCGATGCCGATCTGGTAAACCCCCGCTATAGCTCTTCGCGTGGCGCCGCGCAAACCGGCCTCCGCCGCCGGCGATCCCGCTTCGACTTGCTGGATCAGCAAACCGCCCTCGTTCGGCAATCCCAGATCGTCCGCCGCATCGCCCGAGATGTAAATTGTATGAATTCCCAAATATGGTCGGGTCACGCGTCCCTTCGCCTGAAACTCGTCCAGCATCGTCTTAGCGCGGTTGATGGGCAGCGCAAAGCCGATCCCGATATTTCCCTGCGGCCCATAAATCGCCGTATTGATGCCGATGACCGAGCCGTGCGAATCGAGCAATGGCCCGCCGCTGTTCCCCGGATTGATGGCCGCATCCGTCTGGATCATGTCCTCCAGCCGGTGGCCTTCCTGCGGTTGCAATGTCCGCCCCAGGGAACTGACGATGCCGGTGGTCAACGTGCCTCCGAATCCAAATGGATTGCCGATCGCCAGCACCTTCTGTCCCACCTGCAGACCGTCGGAATCGCCCAGCTTAAGAAACGGCAATTGGTGGTCGGCCTGTATTTTCACCAGGGCCAGATCGTTGCGCGGATCGGTCCCGAGCACTTTGGCTTTGTACTGCTTCTTGTCGCCGGCCAGTGTTACAGTCAACTGCTGGGTGCCAGAGACCACGTGGTTGTTGGTCAGAATCAACCCGTCCGGCTTGACCACAAAGCCCGAGCCAGTGCCTTCCTGAGGATAAACCTGGAAGAAGAAATCCTCGCGGTAGACGATGCTGGTAATATTGGCCGTGGCCGGACGAGCCAGCTTGTAGATTTCGATATTGTTGTTCTCGTCCGCGCTGAAGCCCGCCGAGTGCGCCGCGTTCGGCGCCGTCCAAAGCCGCCCCGCCTGCCGGATCGGCTGCCACAACCCGCCGGGACTCCAGTGTGCCACCGAAGTCGCATACCAAAAGCCACCCACCAGCGCGGCGGCCAATATAAAAGGACGCATTCTCATAGTTGTTCCACTCTTAGTTGTTCCAGTTTCCGCAACGATTCATAGACCGTATGCGTCTGGCGCACCGTCTCCTCTTTTGTGCCTGAAGCGTCGATGACGAAATCCGCGAATTTGAGTTTTCCCGCCAGCGGCATTTGCCGGCTGAGGCGCGCCAGCACATCCTCGCGTGCCGTGCCGTCGCGCTTCATGGACCGCTGCACCTGCTGTTCCACATCGCAGGTCACTACGATCAGCTTATGGAACCGCCTGTAGCTGCCGGTCTCAACCAGGATGGCAGCCTCCACCACGGCGATGCCGTGCGGATCCTGGGCGGCAGCGCGTGCCAGCCATTCCTCTTCCCGCCGCTGGACCGGCGGATGCACCAAGCGGTTGAGCAGCGCCAGCCGCTCGGGCTTTTCGAAAACTTCCGCCGCCAAAGCGCGCCGGTCGATGGCGCCGGCCTGGTCCAATACGCCGGAACCAAATTCGCTTACGACCTGAGCGAAGGCCTCGCCGCCCGGCAGCAGGACTTCGTGCCCCAGCCGATCGGCCTGCAGCACATGGCAGCCCAACTGCGCCAGCGCCTCGCCCACAAAAGTCTTGCCGCATGCCAGCCCGCCGGTGAGCCCAACTCTCAACACAATCCTAATGATAGCGGGTCTTGAAAGCGCGAAGCCCGTCCCGCCATGGCATTACTACAGGCGTTCCCGTACAGTGGCGCTCCACTTGCACCTGCCTTATCCGAGATGCGATCCGAGATGCGCACCCTTGCCAGTCCGGCAAATCGGGGTCCCGCGTTGCGGCAGCGTGCAATTATTGCCAAGCCCAAACGGGAACGCCGCCGTAACGTGCGCTTCCCCATGACACTGCCGGTGCGTTACAGCCTGGCAAAGAGCTGCGGTTGGGGCCAGATTGTGAACATTGGCAGCGGTGGCGCGCTTTTCACCATCGATGAACCCGTCAAGTACGGACAACGGATCGAGTTATACATCGGCTGGCCCGTCCTGCTGCACGAAACGGTGCACTTGAGTCTGGTTACGCGCGGGACCATCGTGCGTGCCGAGGAGGGTCGCGCCGCAGTCAGGTTCGGGCATTTCGCCTTCCGGACCGCCGGTGCCGCTTTTCGCCTGGAAGCCGCGTTGCCGGAACTCTAGTTCGGCGCCGCGTCTCACGATTGAGGCGCGGCCAAAAACCGGTATCCCACTCCGCGCACCGTCAGCAGGTGCCGCGGATGCGTAGGGTCGTCTTCGATATAACGCCGCAGCCGTACGATGAAATTGTCGATGGCCCGCGTATCGGTGTCTTCGTGCAGGCCCCAGACTTCTTCCAACATGGACTTCCGCGACACCGGTTTCCCCTCATGGCGGATCAGGTACCGCAGAACGTTGGCTTCCATCAAGGTTAGGGGAAACACCTGGTCGCGCACGTGCAACTCCAACCTGTCGAAATACATTGACTTGTCGCCGAAGGTGAAGGGTTCGTCCGGCCCGGCAGGCAGCCCCGCAAGGGGCTCCGTCACGTGGTTCATCGATGCGCGCAACCATTCCCGCCGCCGCAGCAGGCCGCTGATGCGCGCGATCAGAATGGCCAACTCGAAAGGTTTGGCCAGGTAATCGTCCGCGCCTGCCTCGAAGCCCTGCAGTATATCGTCCGGGTGGCCGCGCGCCGTCAACATCAAGGTGGGAACGAACTGCCCGCTATGCCGCATGTGGGACATTACCGCGAAGCCGTCGATCCCGGGCAGCATCACGTCCAGAATCACCACGTCGAACGGCGCCGATTCGGGCCGCAACACTTCCAGCGCGGCTTCGCCTGTGTCCACTACCTGCACCTGGTAGCCTTCCGCTTCCAGGTTGAATCGCAGCCCTTCAGCCAGGTGCTGCTCGTCTTCCACTACCAGAATCCGGCTCATTTCACTATCGGAAGCTGCAGAACGAAGGTGGCGCCGTGCCCCGGACCCTCGCTCTCGGCCCAGGCGCGGCCGCCGTGCCGTTTGGCCACCGACCGTACGATGTACAGACCCAGTCCGGTCCCCTTCACGCGCGTGGCCAGTGCTCCCGGCACGCGGTAAAAGCGTCTGAAGATGCGCTTCAGCTCCGTCTTCTCGATGCCCGGCCCGTGGTCGATTACGCGCAGCGCCACATACTTCCCGTCGACCCTAGCCGTCTCCACCGTAACCCGGACGTCGGCGCCCGAATACTTCACCGCGTTGTCGATGAGGTTCGAAACCGCCGCCTGCACTTCGTCCGCGTCGCCCACGATGGTGACCGGAGGACCGGGTTGGTACTGTAGGCCGTCCGGCGAAACCTTGTGCAGTGTCCGCACCCGCTGCACGCACTGCTCGATGACGCCGCTCAAATCGATGCGCGACAGATTCAGCCGCCGGCTGGACGCGCCAATCCGCCCCGTACGCAGTACCTGCTCGATGGTACCCAGCAGCCGTTCGCTGTCATCCACCATGATGCGATAGAACTCCAGCCGCTTGGCTTCGTCCACCGCGCGTGTCTGCAGCGTTTCCAGATACAGCCGGATGGAAGCGATAGGGGTCTTCAGTTCATGCGTGACCGCGTTGATGAAGGCGTCGTGCTGGGCGTTGCGCCGGATCTCCCGCACCAGGAAGATCGTGTTGAGCACCACGCCGCTGACGATAGCCGTCATCAGCAGGGCTCCTAAGACCAGCAGGATGCCGTGACGCCAGTTCAGCAGCACCCAGCCGACATACAGCAGGATGATGACACAGATCAGGCCGGCGCCCAGCGCGATGAAGAAGGCGATCGACTTCTGGCGTCCGGCGACTATCACACCTCCAGCTTAATATGATATGTCGCGTTGCAACGTTCGCATTGCTGCCATGGATAAGCCGAATGGGCCCCGCGTCACCCTACCGCGCGTCGATCTTCACCACGAAATACGTGATCTGTTTGCCGCTCCCCAGCAGCATCTGGTGAGCCGTCCGGATAGGAATGTGTACTACGTCGCCCGCAGCCAGCGGCACCTTCTCCCCGCCGCGGATCGATGGCCCGCGAATCTCGTGGGGCGCGGTGGTCCTCGGATCCATTACCGTGCCTCCCACCACCAGCGTGCCCTCGCCGCTTTCCACCACCATCACGTCGCTCTGGGTTTCGTGCAACTCGGCCTCGCCGCTGCCTTCCCGGTGCGCCACCAGGAAGCTATGGTTTCCATAGCCCGCCAACGCCTGCGTGGCTATTTTTTGGGAATTGATCTTGGGCCCCAGCGTCTGCTCGAAGCCCCGTAACTCACCGCTCGTCCAATGCCCGAAGCCCTCCGGCAGACCGGCGGGCAGCGCCGCTGCCGCCATGCATAACACCATCGCGAATGTTCTCATTGCTCCTCCTGTCCGAAACCTATCCCGCTGATGCAAATCACGCTCATCGCGGTCCGATCGAACTTCAGCCGCACTACAGTTACCTTGGCCGGGTCGAACGTCTGGGGAGCGCCGCTGGGGTCGATGCCCTGAAACGCCGCCATCGGCGCGCGCACCGTCTGCAATACTGGCTCCCAGTCCTTTTCGTAGGCCGCGCTCTCCATCGCCTCGAGCTTGGTGAACTTCTCCGTCAACGGCGGCGGAATGGCCGCGAAGCGGCTCACCGGAGCGCGGGCCGTCACGCCATCGCTGGTTACCAACTCGATGGTGAAATCCGGCGATTCGCGCTCCTTGTTCTTCGATTCTTTGGGCTCCTTGGGCTTCTCGTCGTTTTTCTTGCCGGACTTTGCCCCAGGCAGGGGCGCGTCTTCATCCAGCGCCGCAATCGACAATTCGATAGTCGATGTCTTGCCCAACCGCCATTTCGCCGCCGCGCCCTCGGGAAGCGTAATGGTGTAGCCCGCCGCAAGCGCCCCTTTGGCCCGGTTCCATCCCAGAAACACGCCGTTATAGTCCCTGTCTCCGTGCCGCCACGGAATGCGGCCCTCGTGCCAAACGGACAGGTTCTCGCCCGCGATGCGCCCGCCCGGCGCGGTGGTAGTAGTGATATCCGCATCCTCCTGGAAGGAAGCCAAAGGTACATACGAAGCATCCTGGAAGCGATTGATGTAAATCGTGCCGGGCAGCCAGGCGCGCCCCACCCGCCAATCCTCGAACAGCGGCAGATACTCGCGCCGCCCTTTTAGCGTGGCTTCCAGGAACGCCGCAATGTAGGTCTTCGAGATGCGCCGCTGCTCCGCTCCCGGCATCAGAGGCTTCAGGTTCAGGAACCAGCTCAGCGGTTCGCCCGCGTCCGTGCGGCCCCACACCGTGTTGAATTGCCCGTGATTAGCCCGGTACGCGTAGATCTCCGCTTTGAACCACGGGCCAGACTTGGTGTATCGCACGTGCTCCCACTGGCGGCTGCCCATGAACGATGAGACGTCCGCGTCGTTCGCGCCCTGCAGCGTCAAGTAGCTTACATCCTGAATCCAGCGGGATTGGCCAGCAGGCTTGTATTGGCCGTCGGCCGGCGCGATGGCCACTACGGCCTGGATCGCGAAGCCATAATCGAAACGGATGTCCGCGTTATCCGGGTCGTACTGCATCCGATTGAACAACGCCGCCGTGGCCGCGGCCTCGCCGCCCCGGGAATGCCCCATCAGCGCGATGTGCTCCATGTCCACTTTGCCGTGGAACGGATTGCCCACCGCCCCGTTCCATGCCCGCCACAGCTTCAGGTGCTCCAGCAGCATCCACCCACGTACCGGCTGCTGTTTGGGCGGATCGTGAAACAGGCCGCTATTAAGGAAGTTCTCGTCGATGGATGCCAGGATAAAGCCGCGGCTCGCCAGCAACTCGCCCAGATACGCGTAGCCCGGATCGGAAAAATCCGCCATGTCGTGGTTACCGTGCACGATCAGCGCCAGCGGAAAAGGCCCGGCGCCTTCCGGATACCACACCCGCGCATTCAGCGGCAGCTTGTCCATATCGAATCCCCAGTACTTCCGGCGCGCCCATCTTTTCCAGCCGGAGAAGTCTTCGAAGAAGTCCGATGCGTCCACCGTGCGCGTCTTGATGGCCACAGATGCGCCATACTCTGGCCGCCGGATGTCGTTGCCCACGCCGTAAAACAGCCTATGCACGCGGTAAGGGCCGTTCTCCGAGGGATTCGCCAGGTCCAGCTTGGCCGGCATGGTAGCCGCCTCCGGCCTCCACGCTACCATCCCTTCGAGCGAACCCTGATGCGCCAGCAGCCATACGAACCAGATATTAACGGCCGCCGCAAGCAGGCACAGCGCTCCGGTGACGATTTTCTTGGCCGTCGCCGCCTCGCCGAAACGGCCCGCCAGAAACGTAGCAATAGTGGCGCCCAGGACGCCCTCGGTCAAGCCGATCGCGATAGCCAATGGGAGCCCAACCTCCGGCGGCATCCAGACCAGCATCACGACAGCGCACGATCCTACGATCATGCCCGTTGCAATACGGGGCAATCTGCGCATGATCGTCAGCAGCAGCGCAACCGCCAGCGCGACCAGCGCCACCAGCGCGGCGGCACATACGATAGCCAACGCGAAGTCGAAAGCGTAGCCGAATCCGGTCCGCGCATACAGCCCCGTGACGACCACGCATACCCCGGCCGCTACGAGCGTCCCCCACACTGCGCCGCGGCGCGCCTCCGGGCCGGGACGGATCTGCCTCCATAGCCGCACGCACCAATCCATGCACTTGCGCCACCCGCCCTTCACCCGCTCGCGCAGTTGTGGACGTGGTTGGGCTGGGTCGGGCGGCGTGCTATCCGGCATGATCGGCAATGTTAAATTAAAACACGCTGAGCGGCATCCACGGCGCCCGGAGGACGTCCCAGTCCAATCCCAGTACCGGGGCACGTTGCAGCCGGCGTCCGCTACGCCAAGCTGGTGTATACTAGTCAGAACTGCGGGGATCGGGAGACCAATACGCGTCGTTCTGGGTGGGCATCGATGGCTACAGCTCCGAAACCGTCGAGCAGACCGGCACGGATTCCGATTGTTCGGGCAGGACGCCGCAATATTACGCCTGGTATGAGTTCTATCCAAATCCCTCGATCGAAATCTCAAGCGTCTCGGTTAAGCCGGGCGATCGCATATCGGCGAAGGTGGTCTACAGCGGATCGGAATTCACGGTCACAATCACGGACGTCACCACTGGAAAATCTTTCACCAAGAGCGGAACGGTTAGGGGCGCGTCCCGCTCGTCGGCCGAATGGATCGCCGAAGCGCCCTGCTGCACCGCCCGCGGCGGCATCCTGCCGCTTGCCGATTTCGGCACGGTGCTTTTTGGCGACGACAGCACCGGCGTAGCCGGCACCAATTACGCGACCGATAGCGCCACCACCGGCCCCATCGGAGTGTTCCCCACTATCGAGGAAATCACCATGGCAACCAGCGGCGGCGCCAAGGAATCCGTCCCGTCGGCGCTGTCTAGCGACGGCACCAGCTTCTCGGCCACCTGGGCCTCACAGTAGCGCCTCGCCAGCATGCCAGCATGGCGACGATCAGCCACGCCATGCTGGCGGCTGCGAACGGCTGCGGCTTCGTCCCGCAAGGGGCTTCCTCAAACCTGAAGCTGGCGCAGGAAAGGAACGCTGGCTTTCATCAAATCCAGGTTCATCTCGACGAAGTAATTCTTGAGCCCGCCCGTCTTTGCCGCTGTAAAGATCTTAGTCCAGTCCAGCGTGCCCTGCCCCACCGCCATCGTTTTCTTAGTTACCGACGACCAGTCCTGCACGTGCATCGACATGAAGCGGCCGGGATACTTCGTAAAGTATTCTGCCGCATCGAAGCCCTTGCTGATCGTCGAGACCTGGAACTGGAAGTTGACAAACCTCGGATCGAGCAGCTCGATTAAGATGTCGTAGGTCCGCTTGCCGCTTACCGAGGTAAGCTCGAAGCCCTCATTGTGCAGGCCCTGCCGGATGCCGGCCTTGGACGACTGTTCGCCCATCTTGTTGTATTCCTCGGCCGCCCGCTTCACGTCATCCATGGCCGGGTTCCGCGGTCCGTCCAGGCTGGGCACCAGCATTTGCTTCAGCCCCAGATCGTTAGCCCATGCAATTCTGCCCGCCAGGTCTTTCCGCAGTTCCCCGATATCGAAGTGCGAGCTCTCGCACTTGACCCCCGCATCGCCCAGAATTCTGCGCAGTTCGGCGCTCTTGTATTTAGCCAGGCCGCCGAACCCGGAATCGGCGTAGCCCACCGGAGAGCACAGCTCGATCGTCTGAAAACCGGCCTCGGCAAGCACCTTGATGGTGCCGGGAAAGTCCTTGGCGATCATATTCCTCACGGGATAGGTCTGGCATCCAATCGGCATGCCCAGCGGATTGCCGCGCAGCATTCCGGCCGCCGCGGCCCCCGCCACCGTGTTCTTGAAAAACTCTCTTCTGGAAATCGCGTTCATTCCGGCCTCCTTACTGTTTGATGTGGTATTGTCTCACGGTTCGTGGCACACGCATCCATGCGTGCCGTATCGAGAAGCGTTTCGACACCTGGCGCCCACCGGCATTTTTTGGTTTCCTACAAGCGGTCCTGAAGTCCGGTTCTGCGAGATGAGGCTTAGCCCTCGTTTCCGGCCCCGCCGGAAGCTAGCCGGCTTGCGGTTCCTGGTCCCGCAATCGCCTCGAATTCACCCAGTGGTTCTGCATCGGGCCGGCGGTACACTCGAAGGGCGGCCTCTTGTCTCGGCGGCCATGGGCTATTCCCGCCATCCTCGCGCCGCCCGCCCTGACCCCTTGTCCCTTGCCGTCTCCCTCGCCACCAAGCAAACCCCAATTAAAGAACCGGCACTGGCCTGCGGTTTAGTTCACCGACCGGTTTCATCAACTTGCGGTCCGATCATCGGCTCGGCGGTGCCACTCTGGCACACTGCAAGCCGAAGAAACCTCTGTCAGTCACACAACTCGCCACAAAATCTTCCCCACCCTTTCAATCACTTGCAGCCTCGATACCCAAATCCCCCCAAACCCCTGCCCCACAATAGAATCGACAGGCAAGGATCTCCGGTCTCCTATCGCCGATCCCAAGCGCCCGTCCCGTTACACCATGTAACGGAATGTTACGCAAAGGACCCCTTATCATGGCCACCAAAGCCCAAACCAACGCCAATCGTGAAAACGCGAAGAAAAGCACCGGGCCCCGCACCCCGCAAGGCAAAACCATCTCCAGCCGCAACAGCCTGGTCCATGGCATGACCTCCGGCAAGTTCCTCCCCCCAGATGCCGATCCCCAGGAATTTTTCCAACTCCTCGACCAGTTCCGCAACCGCTTCCAACCCTTCGACGAAGTCGAAGATGCCCTGGTCGAACGCCTGGTCGCCGCCGAATTCAAAATGCGCTCCGTCCGCTACCTGGATGCCGGCCTGTTCCACTATCAGGCCGAAACCAACCCCATGCCGGAGCAGTTCAACAAAGCGGGCCGCTCCAACCCCCTGGCCTGGGCCTTCCATGGCGACTCCGCGTACTACAACTCCTTCTCCAAGCTCATGCGCTACGAGGGCTTCCTGCAGCGTGAGTTCTCCCGCGCCCTCCGCGACCTGTCCATGCTACAGGCTGACCGCCGCGCCCGCCTCGCCGAAGCCGAACCTGCTGCGCAAACTGAGCCATGTCAAGCGGATAGCCCAGCGCAGAACCCAAAATCTGAAGAAACCGGTCGCGGTAGGGATAGCGGTCGCCCGCTACCCCCCGCACAGATCCGTACGAGCGGATTTCCCGCATACGGCTCCTACCTTGGATGGATGGCGTCAAAGCGAACATTCGGATATGGGTGCAAGATGCGGACGCTGGGAATCCACCGGCGCACCAGTCGCTCCATGCGCTCCCAGTCGATACGGCTTCGCTGGCTCCGCCGGCGCAACGCCTGCCGCCAGTACCGGCTAACCGCATCACGGAACGCTAGTAGTCGTTTCCCGTTTCCGGGAACCGCGTGATAGTTGAAGTAGCCTTGCACGACCGACCGCAGCCACTTCCCCGTCTCCGGAACCGCATCGTGCCTGCGTTGCCGCAACTTCTGCCGGATTTCCTGCAGTTTCGCGCGCATCCGCTTGCCTATCGTCTTCCGCCTCACGGTGAAGTGCCCGGTTGTCCGGGTCCGCCCACACCTATGGGTGAATCCCAGAAAATCGAACGTCTCAGGCTTCCCTCCCCCTCTCCGCTTCCGGTTGCTGTCTGCGAACCGCCCGAACTCAATCATTCGGGTCTTCTCCGGGTGGAGTTCCAGTCCGACCTTCCGCAGTTGCTCTTGCAGTTCCCTGCGCAAGCTTTCCGCTTCATCCCGGTTTCGAACCCCAGGACCGCATCATCGGCATACCGCACCATGATCACGTCCCCGCGTGCCCGCCTCCGCCAGGCCACCACCCAGAGATCCAGCGCGTAATGCAAGTAGACGTTGGCTAGCAGCGGCGAGATCGACGATCCCTGTGGCGTGCCCACCTCCGTCGCCTTCCATTCCCCTTCCTCCATCACTCCCGCCTTCAGCCATTTGCGGATCAGGCGTAGGATGCGAGGATCGGCGATGCGCTGCTCCACATACTGGACCAGTTGTTCGTGATTGATATTATCGAAAAATCCACGAATGTCCAGATCCAATATCCAGTTCACCTTCTTCCTCTCGATTCCCACCGACAACGCATCCAGCGCTTGATGCTGGCTGCGCCTTGGCCGGAACCCGTAGGAGAATCCCTGAAAGTCCTCCTCGTAAATCTGATTCAGAATGCGCGTCACGGCTTGCTGGACGATTTTGTCCTCCAGTACCGCCACGCCCAACGGGCGCTGCCGCCCGTCGCCTTTCAAGATATACACCCGCCTGGAGGGTTGCGCGCGATACGCCCCCCGAGGCACTCGGTCGTGTAGGTCCCGTAACCGGTCCTCCACTCCCTGCTCATACATTTTCCAGGTCACCTGATCCACGCCTGCCGCCGCGCTCCGTTTGATGTTGTAGAAGCATTCTCGCAACAGGTCGATGCTCAGATGATGCAGTAGTGCAGTGAACTTTTCTTGCTTCCTTTCCTTTGCCGCTCGACGCACGCCCTCCAGCCCCTGGGACATGCTTAGGTCGCCCTGTGTCGGTCGCATGTGTGGCTTTCGGACGTTCTCCTTGGTCTCAGGCCTTCCCTCCAGGCTCTCCGCGGTTGGTTGCCCTTCCTTGTTCGAACCCTTCATCGGTACTACGCCCAAGTCCGACTCCTGGCCCGCGTGCCCGTGGGTCTTCTGGCCTTGGCCTTCTCCCACCGGTCTGC
>Ga0302324_100016359_pt1 | contig 14785 bp, 17 predicted proteins | sample Palsa_T0_1_FD_201949 | JGI IMG/M metagenome (GOLD analysis project Ga0302324, IMG submission 201949) | Peat permafrost microbial communities from Stordalen Mire near Abisko, Sweden - Palsa_T0_1 | ecosystem: Environmental > Terrestrial > Soil > Palsa > Peat permafrost | place: Sweden: Abisko...
AAGAAAACAGCATTGGTAACTATGATGGCCGGCACGCTGGCGTTGTCGGTATTGATCCTGCTGGCGGCTTGCAACAAGAGTAATACTGAGCAATCCACGAACAAAGCTGAGCAGCCGGCTCAGCCTGCTGCCGCGATAACTCCAATCGATCCCGCAACCGTGGCTACGATCAGCGGCAAAGTCACACTCGAGGGCATGGCTCCCAAGGCTTCGAAGATCGACATGAGTCAGGACCCGGGCTGCAAGGGCACCAACGAGGCCGAGAACGTAGTTGTTTCGAACGGCGATCTCGCGAACGTGTTCGTGTACGTGAAAGACGGCCTGGGCAATCGCGCGTTCGATGTGCCGAGCACTCCAGTCGTGCTGGAGCAGAGCGGCTGCAAATATCATCCTCATGTGCTGGGCGTCATGGCCGGACAAACGGTGCAGATCAAGAACTCCGATCCGACCACGCACAACATCCACCCCACGCCGAAGGACAATCGGGAGTGGAATGAATCGCAGCCGCCGTCATCGCCGGCGATTGAAAAGAGTTTCGCGCGCGAAGAAATCATGCTGCCCGTTAAGTGCAACCAGCACCCGTGGATGAAGATGTACATCAACGTGGTGAAGAGCCCGTTCTTCGCCGTGACCGACAAAGACGGCAAGTATGAAATCAAGGGCCTGCCGCCGGGGGACTACACGCTCGCGTTCGTGCAGGAAAAACTGGGCGAGCAGGATCAGAAAATCACGGTCGCGCCGAAAGATTCAAAGAACGTAGACCAGATCTTCAAGCCGGTCGCCGAGTAGCGGGTCCGGTGGTAAAATACCCGGTTGGACAGAGTAGGTTGCGCTCATTGTGCAACCTGCTCAGCCCTCCTTACGCCAGGAACAAACAAAGTCCTGGTCTCCGGCAGACCGAAGGGGCACTCCTCTGAAAGCCATCGCCACATCCTACAATCGCGGGCACCATCGGCTCGCGGTCGTCCTTGCGTGCTGGACCTTTCTTCTCATCATTGCGGGCGCTCTCGTCACCAGCAACGATGCCGGACTTTCGGTACCCGACTGGCCCACATCGTTCGGCTCCTGGTACAAAATTCCGAAACTCGTTGGCGGCGTAAGGTTTGAACACACTCACCGCATGATCGCGCAGGGTGCAGGCCTGCTCACGATCATCCTCGCGGTGTGGACATGGCGGGTCGAAAAGCGGCGTTGGGTGCGGATTCTGGGGTTTGCCGCCCTCGCAACGGTGGTTGCGCAGGGAGTTCTTGGCGGGCTTACCGTATTGTTCTTTCTGCCTCCGCCGGTCTCGTCGGCGCATGCGGCACTGGCTCAGACATTTTTCTGCATCGCCGTCGCCATGGCCTTATTCACTGGCAGGAAGTGGGTGGAAGAGCAGCCCCGGGTCGAGTTCGACCAGAAACGTCCCAGTCTGTTCACCTTAACATTGCTTTCCATCTTCATACTCTACGTGCAGCTTATCCTCGGCGCTCTGTTCCGTCACCACGGTTTGAGCTGGTGGCCGCACGTGTTGAATGCCGTGGTCGTCTTGTTCGTGCTGGCGTGGACAACCGTGCGGGCGTTGACAGCTTATCCTCACATCGAAGCCCTCCGTCGCCCGGCGATTCTGATGCTGTCATTGGTCATTGCCCAGCTCTGCCTCGGCTTTACTGCATTCCTGACTCGCGTGGCCTGGGGCCGAACCGCGGTTCAACCGGAGCTTCCCATGGTGGTCTCGACAGTGGCTCACGTCGCGGTGGGCGCGCTCTTGCTCGCTACTACGGTAATCCTAGCCATCCAAGTGTGGAGGCATCTTCCGGTTGCCTTCGAAGAGAGAGTGCCGCAGGCGCACCGGGATGCCACCGCTGCCTGAGCAACTCCACTTGAAGCAGGCCTTGGGCGCAACCGCTCTAGCCTGCAAGCTTCGATCCGTGATTGCCGCGCCCATGCCAACATCATGAGCATGATGTCGTAAACTGGTTGTAGTCTCCGGAGTCGCCCTTGGTCTCGAAAGTCTCTGCGCTCGCTGAAGCCGGTCCGGAAGTTGAGCCAGTACCCCTGCCCGTAATTTCCGTGCAGAATCTGGTGCATCGCTATGACAATCGCACGGCGCTGAACGGAATTTCGTTCGACGTGCGGCCGGCGGAGTTGTTTGGGCTGCTCGGTCCGAATGGCAGCGGGAAGACCACTCTGTTTCGCATTCTTTCTACGCTGATGATCCCGAGCGGCGGCCGCGCAGTGGTCATGGGATTCGACGCCACGCGCGATGCCGCCAGCCTGCGGCGTCAGATCGGCGTCGTCTTTCAGGAGCAGAGCGTTGATGCGAAGCTGACCGCGTATGAGAACCTGTGGCATCAGGGACATCTCTACGGCCTGCGCGGATTGCTCCTCAAGAAGCGCGTGGGCGAGATGCTGGCGCGTGTCGGCCTGGCCGATCGGGCCAATGAACGAGTGGAGACCTTTTCCGGCGGCATGCAGCGCCGCATCGAGCTGGCGAAGGGATTACTGCATCATCCCGGAGTTTTGCTGCTGGACGAACCCACCACCGGGCTCGACCCCGGGGCGCGCCGCGATTTATGGCAGTATCTGCAAGTGCTGCGCGATGAAGAGCATGTTTCCGTGCTGGTTACTACTCACCTGATGGAAGAAGCCGAACGCTGCGACCGGCTGGCCATTATGAATGAAGGAAATCTGGTCGCATTGGGCACGCCCTTGGAATTGAAAAACGAAATCGGCGGAGACATCATTCTGCTCGATGCCACCCACGACGCCGCCTTGTTGGCGGAGCACATCGGCGCGCGCTTCCGTGTGGAAACAGCTGTACTTGGGAACCAGGTCCGCATCGAACGCGAAGGTGGACACCGCTTCGTCCCCGACCTGGTCGAGGCGTTTCCCGGTGAGATTCAGGCGATTTCCGTCAGCAAGCCCGCGCTGGAAGATGTCTTCATTCGCCGCACGGGCCACAAGTTCTGGAGTGAAGAACGCGAAGCAGTTTCCGAAGGCAAGAAGAACGAAGAAAAAAAGAACGCTAAAAAGAAGAAGAGGAGGTAGCTTGCGTCCAATGATTCTGGTGCTTTCTCTCGTGCTGGGTATAGTTCCCTTGGCGGGCATTGTGTGGATTTTCCTGAGCGGCATGATCGTGCTCTGGCCGTTTTCGGCCACGGTGGATGGACTTTTCATGACCCTCATCCTGCTGACCCTTTCCGGCTGCATGCTGTTGAATGCGTACTGGGAAATGCGCGACCGTGGAATGATCGGCAAGAAAGACGCTGCGCCGGCGAAAGCTCCCGCGGCGAAAGCGAGCTAACTGATGGCAAGCCGGGCAACAACCTTGGCGCGGCCGCTTGATCCCTCAGCAGTGGGCATCGTCCTGCCCGCGTTCACGCTCTGGTGGCGGGAGATCGTGCGCTTCTACCGCCAACCGACGCGCGTCGTGGGCGTGCTGGCTTCGCCTCTGGTGTTCTGGCTGGTCATTGGCTCGGGATTCGGAACGTCGTTCCGTTCCGGTGGTGGGACCGGGCAGCAGCATTACCTGGATTATTTTTATCCCGGCGCGCTGATCATGATCGTGCTGTTCACTTCCATCTTCACGATGATGTCGGTCATCGAAGACCGCAAGGAAGGTTTCCTCCTTTCCGTGCTGGTCGCCCCGGTGTCGCGCACCGCCATTGTGCTGGGCAAGGTGCTCGGCGGCACCACCCTGGCCGCGGTCCAGGGTATGATTTTTCTGATCTTCGCGCCCTTCGCCGGTGTACATCTTGATGCGGTGCAACTTCTGCTGGTCGCGGTGGTGGTATTCCTGGTTTCGTTCTCCCTTACCGCGCTCGGTTTCGCCATCGCCTGGCCCATGGATTCCTCCCAGGCTTTTCATGGCATCGTCAATCTGTTTCTGATTCCACTCTGGCTCGTTTCGGGCGCCCTGTTCCCCATCACGGGCGCCTCGGGGTGGATCCAGGTGATCATGCGATTGAACCCGCTGACTTATGGCGTAGCGGCCCTGCGTGCACTGATGTATCCGGGTGCCGACTCCGGCTTTCCGCTGTCCTCCGACATCGCAACCCTGCTTCTGTTTTCGCTGGTCATGTTTGGGCTGGCTTTCCTGATGGTAAATCGCAGAAGTACGAGGCCCGCCGCTTGATGGTCGAACCCTTGCTTGTCCAAACTTCGATTCCTGAGCAATTCGCTTACTTCCCGGCCCTGATCGCAAGCTTGAACGGCACCAGCGCAGTTCTTCTCTTGGCTGGCCGAGTCCTGATTGCGCGCGGCCGCATTGCCGCGCATAGAACATGCATGATTGGCGCGGTCGTCGCATCGGCTGTGTTTCTGGCCTGCTACCTTTATTTTCACGCCCACGTCGGCGATATTCGTTTCCTGGGCGCGCCCGTGTGGCATGTGATTTATCTGGTGATTCTGATTCCGCATGTCACGCTCGCCATCGTGATTGTTCCCATGGTCATCATCACGCTGAGCCGCGGACTGAAAGCCCGCTACCCTCAGCATCGCGCCATCGCCCGCTGGACCTGGCCGCTGTGGATGTATGTTTCCGTCACCGGCGTGATCGTGTATTTCATGCTCTACCAGTGGTTCCCACACAGCTAAGGCTAAGGAATCATTCACGACAGAGGCACAGAGGAGAGCAAAGTCAATAGCTTGCGTTGGCAGGGTTGCGGTTGTGTTTTGATTTTTAAGTTTCCTCTGTGTCTCTGTGACTCTGTGGTGAATTGATTGTTCGATGTCAGTCTTAAGGCTCAAAATCGACGTATCCGGCACGGTCGGCGACGCCGCCTGGCGCGACATCCATCAGTTCGATCAGATTCAGAGCGCCGACTTCGGCCCGCAGTTCGGCAGCGGCGGACGCTGCAACCATCCGCCAGAGGCTCCGCATGCCCAGGGCGAGTGGATTGGCGCTGAAATCCGGCTGCAGACGCCGCTTCTGGCTCAGTACGCCATGTCGCACTACCTGGAGCAGGAACGCGTGCTCGACGCGGATGTAGAGTAGACCAGCCGCCCGCCGAACTGCTCGGAACCTTTCGAATTCTTTTCCCGTACTGTTAACCAAGTGCCCCGCCAAACGTTTTAGCTGGTAAGGGCGGACGAGTCTACGTTATTGGATCTCGGACCGACCCAAAAGGAGCTTCCGATGCAACCAGAATTTGTCGCCGTACCCGTGGTGTTCGGCTTTTTCTCATGGTTCGTGTGGGTCGCGTTCAGCACCATCCGGCGCTTCAAGATTGCCAAGCTGCAGGCTGAAGTGCAGAGCAAATTGCTCGAAAAAGTCGGGTCGGGGCAGGAGTTGCTGGCCTACGCTCAAACCGACGCCGGGAAAGAACTGCTTGCGTCGTTACGAGTGGAAAGAATTTCTCCGTACGGACGCATCATCGGCGCTCTGCAAACTGCCGTCGTCATGATCTCGGTGGGAGCGGCCCTGCTGTTTCTGCGCAGCCGCGTGTATGGCGCGGAAGAGGGCTTCCTGGTGCTTGGCACTCTGATCACTCTGCTCGGAGTTGGCTTCGCGCTCTCGTCAGCAGTTTCCTACTATCTCTCGAAGTCGTTTGGATTGCTGAACGGCGGCCGTGTGTAAGCGGTGACGCACCGCGATGCCCGGTGTGATGCCCGATGTCATGCCGATGTGATGCCCGATGACCCTCAGACTCGTGCCATGAATTTTGAACTCGCAGTTCACGCATCCGAAGAAGTTGACGAGCGGAGCGCGCGGGGAGGGCTGCGGATGGACGAATCTGCCTTTTGTGCCTTCTACGGGCAAACGGCAAAACCATTGCTCGGCTATCTGGTGCGCATATGCGGACAAAGGGATCTGGCCGAAGACTTGTGTCAGGAATCCTATTGCCGCTTCCTGACTTCCGACGTGCCGGCCATGGACGAGCGCCAGAGCAGGAGCTATCTGTTCCAGATCGCCACCAACCTGTTGCGCGACCGCTGGCGGCGTCCAAAAGAAGAGGCTGAATCTGAGGGCGCGCCCGAGCCGGCATCGCATGAGCCGCCTCTCGATCGCAAGCTGGCCACGCGGCAAGCCTTCGAACGGCTGAAGCCTCGAGAGCGGCAATTGTTGTGGCTGGCGTATGTGGAAGGTTCGAATCACAAGGAAATCGCAGCGTGCACGGGACTGCGGGCAGGCAGCATACGCTTGCTGCTATTCCGAGCCCGGCGGAGACTGGCGGAACTGATTGGTGCGAGCTCTCGCACCAGCCATCCGGAGGGAGCAGAATGAACGTTCATGATTGCGCGAGGGAACAAACTTTGGTCGCGGCGCTGCGGAGTGGAACGCTCCACGACGAACTTCTTGCTCATGCCGGCAGCTGCCCAGTTTGCTCGGAGGTTCTGCTGGTCACGGAATTCCTGCGGGATGAGAGCACAGCCCTCAATCGAGAGCTGAGCACTCCGGATGCCTCTATGATCTGGCGAAAGGCCCAGGCCCGGGCACGGGAGAAGGCGTTAGCGCGCGCGACATTACCCATCCGGGTGGCTCGAACCTGCGCCTATGCGCTCGCAATTCTTGCCGCGCCTTGGATGATTGTTGAGCTCTCGCGACGGCCTTGGGGGCTACAAACTTTCGGGCTGGCACGCCTCACTTCGATGGATGGAGCTTGGTTAGCCGCGTTGACTGGGACCATGCTCGTCGGCATGACCGCGACATTCCTCGGCATCGCGCTGAGTTCGTGGTACATGCTGCGGGAAGAGTAGGCCTTTCCAAACCGAGCCCTCCTGATTCTGGCCTTCTGCTATAGTTCGTGTCTTGGAATCCATGCCTGCCCCATCCGAAATTTCTGCTCCGGCTCCCGATCCGCAAATCGGCCCCGAGAGCTTTGCGGTTCCGCAGCCCAAGCCCAAGCACAGCATGACCCGTACGCAGAAGATTCTGTTCTTCGCCACTGGCTGGCTGATCGTCCTCATGCCATTTCTGTTCTGGTGGAACACCTGGTTTGGGCGGCATCTTTCCGACCAGCAGCTGACCGAATATCTCCACGACAACAAAAAGCCGCGGCACATTCAGCAGGCGCTGGTGCAGGTCAGCGAGCGCATCTCGCACCATGATGCCGCGGTCGCGCAATGGTTTCCCGAGTTGGTGAACCTGGCGGCCAATCCGGTGGAAGAAGTGCGCAACACCGACGCCTGGGTCATGGGCCAGGACACTGCGGCCGCCGACTTTCACGAAACGCTGCTAAGAATGCTGGCCGATCCTTCACCCATGGTGCGCGGAAACGCCGCGCTGTCTCTGGTGCGCTTCGGCGATGCGACCGGGCGACCACAGATTGTGGCGCTACTGCAGCCGGCTCACGTCACTGCTCCCGCCGACGGCCATGTCGTCGATTCCGACCGTCCCGGCACCGCCGTCCATCAAGGCGGATTGCTGGCAAAGTTGGCAGCTGCCGGTTCTTCGGCACCGGTTGAGATTCGCTCGCCGATTCCCGGACGCATCCGGTCGGTCGCGCAACCCGGCGCAAACGTCGCCGCAGGCGCGGAAATGGCGGTGGTCGACCCCGGAACCGACCAGGTATGGGAGGCGCTGCGGGCCTTGTATATCGTGGGACAACTCGACGATCTGCCCGCGATTCGTCCCTACGAGCGCGACCTGCCCGACACTTCCAACGACGTGCGCCAGCAGGCCGTCGAAACCGACAAAGCGATCGTCGCGCGAACTCAACCCTAGGAGGCACATGCCAGCAGGCCCAGCTCCGATCGGATTCGCTTACTTCGTGGCGGTCAAGGCTGCCGGCTACACGGCTGCATCGGTCGTTATGAAGAACGGATATGGGCTGCGCGGATCAGGCAAGCCAAACATCCTGGGCGTTGGGCTGTCACGCACTGGGATTGGTGTCGCGGCTGGATTGCTTTACGGCGGCCTCTGGATGTTCGTTCTGAGCAAGTTCGTGGGAGGCAGCTCCCCGGTTCTGTATTACGCGACCCTGCTGCCGATTCGCCTGGCGGAGTGGTCGCTGTTGATCTGGCTTTTCTTCGACCGAGGATTGCACGACCGGACTCGCATGTGGAAATACGCCGCCTTCGGCACGCTGTGCTCGTACGCCCTGGATGTGATTGGAGTGGCCGCGGCCTGGGTACTGCCCGGCGGCGTTTGGGTCTGCTAGCCCTGGAGGCGCGGTTGTAAGCGAGCTAAGAGCCAAAAGCTGCCTAAATCGCCATCGGCCCGACTTCTTTTTCCACCTCAACCGTATCCACCATCGCGATGGCGTCCCACGGGCAGCCGTCGAGGAAGCAGCCGTCGGGGCCCTTGCTCAGGCATTTCTTGCAGCCGATGCAGAGAATCGGATCGATCGCGATGCGGCCGAACGGCGGATTGTCTTCGTCGGGCACCCAGAACATGCAATCTTCCACCGGGCAATATTCCACGCAGGCGGGCGAACCGGCGCATCCCGTGCAGCACTCGGTGATGACCGCCAGTTCTTTCGGTTTCTTCTTACGAGGCGTGGCGAGGCCTTTAGACTTCGGTTCAAATTTCTGATCGTCAGGAACCATTCCAACGGCTCTGGTGGCGCCGGGTGCAGGAGGCATGGCCGAAATTATACCCCGGATTGCGTCGGCTTTGGATATACTCGTCGCCTGATGTTCCAGGAGATTCCAGGCCCTCGCCAATCCTACCCGCCGAGCGCGGGATTGGCAGCTGTAGCTTTTGGCACATTCCTGCTGTCGTTCCTGGTTGCCTTAGCAATCATTTGGTACCGCTGGCCAGGCCCTATGTCGTTAATTCATAAAATCAAGGTTTCGGAGTTTATCGCGGGCGGCATAACTTCCGCCGTGTTTCTGCTCTCTGTTAAGTCGGTCTCTCCCGAGGTCAATCAAAAGCGCGTGATGGGTTTGCTCACAGCAGTTACCGTGTTTTCGTTTGTCATCGATATTCTTCGGTAGCCCAAGCTCCAGCTCCAAAACGGCACTGCTAGGTCGTTTGTGTGTGTTGCCCATCTCTTCGTGCGCCCCATTCTGCTATAGTTTACCCCTGCAAAGGAGCACCGACATGGCTGGCAAGAGTCTGAACCGGGTTCAACTGATCGGAAATCTGGGCAAAGATCCCGAAATTAAATACACGCCGCAGGGTACGCCCGTGGCTAAGCTGACCATCGCCACCAACGAGCGCTTCAAAGACAAAGCCGGCGAGTGGCAGGACCGCACCGAGTGGCACAATGTCGTCCTCTGGCAGCGCCTGGCCGAGATTGCCGGCGAATATCTGAAGAAGGGCGGCAAGGTCTACATCGAAGGCCGCCTGCAGACCCGCTCCTGGGACGACAAAACTTCCGGCCAGAAGAAGTACATGACCGAAGTCGTGGCCAGCGACCTGATTCTGCTGGGCGGACGCGGCGAAGGCGGCGGCGGTGGCGGCGAATACGCCGGAAGCTCGCGTGGATCGTCCTCAGCCAGCTCCTCAGCCGGCTCCTCCGCGGGCGGCGGCAACAACTTCGACCAGCGTACTCCCGAGCCCGAGCCGGCAGGTTCCGGCCCCATCACGGACGAAGACATTCCGTTCTAGATCTCACGCTCGATCCCGCGCTGGGTCTCGCACCCGGGTCACCTCCCTCGGCCCCGGCGTTTTCAGACGCGTGTATAATCAACCTCCGGCACGGCCACTCCCCCTGAGTGACGGCTCTGCCTGGCGGTCGATCATGCCAGCGCGCTACATGCCGGAGTTCACAATTTCGTTCAAAATTTCGTTCACAATTTCGCTCATGGTCTCGTGCAGGGTTTCCATCGGGCTTCCCCTTTTTGTACGCTCCAGCAGCGGACAGGTCGTTTCCTGAAATGCCGGGACCGCAAACGCAATCCATGCCTGCCTCGAGATCGCAAAAACCGCCGAAGCTGCGTGCGGCCCGCTTTGACGATCACGCTCAAATCGCCGCCCTGGCCACAAAGTTCGATCTCCACGTCGAGGATTTTGAAGGCTGGTCGCATCTCTGGACCGCCAATCCCGCCTACCGCGAAATCAAAGACAAGCTGCCGATGGGATGGGTGTTGGAGAACGGCGACGGAGCGATCGCCGGCTACCTGGGCAACGTTCCGCTCAACTATGAACTTGAAGGCAAGAGTCTGCTGGCAGCCACCACCCGGGCCTGGGTGGTGGACACGCCTTATCGCTCGTATTCCCCCCTGCTGCTGGGAACGTACTTTCAACAACCCAACGTAGATCTTTTCCTGAGCACCACCGTAAGCGCGCAGTCCGCACCCGCATACAGCATTTTTCAGGGCATTCCCGTGCCCCAGGGAGCCTGGGACCGCACGCTTTTTTGGATCACTCACTACCCGGGCTTTGTGGAAAGCTTCCTGCGGCAAAAACGCGGAGCAGCAGTTTCGAAACCTCTCCGTTATCCGCTTTCGGCCGGACTATTTCTTCGCGACCAACTGAAAGGGACGCGTCTTCAGGCAAGCGTGCGCGCTACCAAGGTGCTATCCTGCGCTTCCTTCGATGACCGCTTTGAGGTCTTTTGGGCAGATCTGCGGAAGAAAAAATCGAACCTGTTACTCGCGGTTCGCAGCCAGGAAGCGCTGGCCTGGCACTTCAAGTTTGCGCTGCAGCGGGGCGCCGCGTGGATCTATACGGTTGAGAGCAACTCCGGTTTAGCGGCATACGCCACATTCCTGCGCCACGACTATCACCCAATCGGGCTCACACGCATGCGCCTGGCCGACTTCCAATGTCTGGAGCAGGACCGTGCGCCGGACTTGCTGATGGCCATGCTGCAGGCCGCCCTTGCTCGCTGCCGGCAGGAATCCATCCACATGCTCGAACTGGTTGGACTTGCTCCGGAGTTGGAAAAGAGCCTGGAGCGGGCATCCCCTCATCGCCGCCCATTGTCCAGTTGGCTTTACTTCTACAAGGCCGGAAATCCCTCTCTAGCGACGAAACTCAAGAACCCGGCCGCCTGGGAACCCTCGCTTTTTGATGGCGATTCCACCTTGTAGAGGCGAGCTGAGCAGAGCGAACATTGAGCGAAGATTGGAGCCGCATCTCCATCCCGCCAGCCCTCATTTTGATCTCGTCGCAGTAAAGAATTCATGTATAATCGCGGGGACACAGAAGGCTGTATCCCCTGCAGCCTTGTGCCCCCTGATACTCCGGTTTTCCCAAATGCAGAATACAAATCTGAGTTGGGTTGGGTTGGATATCGAGAGGAGCACGCTCGGACATGGCGAGTAGCAACAGATCAGGTTCTGGCCACACGGCGGATCGTGACGGGAAAACAGCGACTCGTGTACCCGATTTGGTTCAGCGTCAAGCCATCATTTCGCCGGATGCCTTAGCCATCCGCGCCGGTTCTGACCATCTCACCTATCGGGAACTGGATCGCCGCTCCAACCAGTTGGCGAACTATCTCCGCGCTCTGGGAATCGCTCCGGGGAGTGTTATCGGTCTATGCCTGGAACGCTCCGTAGAATTTCCCATCGCCGCGTTGGCGATCTTGAAAACGGGTTGCGCGTACTTACCTCTCGAAACCAAGACCCCGAGCCGTCGCCTGCAGACGATGTTAAAGGCCGCTCAAGCCTCCGTAGTGTTGACGCATTCCAGCCTGATCGACTCGCTGCCCTCGGACGGCGCAAGGATGATTGCGCTGGATCGCGCTACGACAGAGATCAGCCGCTGCGCCTCGGAGACGGTGCCAGTTTCCATGGACGCCGGGCAACTGGCGTACGTGATCTACACTTCCGGCTCGACCGGAACGCCTAAAGCGGTGGCAGTTGGCCACGACGGCCTGCTGAACCTGATTGAGTGGCACAACCGCGCCTTTAACGTGACGGCGGCCGATCGCGCGACCCAGTTGGCGTCTATCGGGTTCGACGCTGCCGTTTGGGAACTTTGGCCACACCTGGTTGCCGGCGCCAGCGTGCATCTGGTAGACGATGAGACCCGCACACAACCGGAGAAGCTCCGCGACTGGCTGGTGCGCGAGAGGATTACAATCTGTTTCGCGCCCACTCCTCTCGCCGAGCCCATGCTGAAACTGCGTTGGCCGAAGGAAATCGCTCTTCGCTTCCTGCTCACCGGCGCCGATGCTCTGCACAACTATCCCCCGGCAGGTCTTCCCTTCACGCTCGTCAACAACTATGGCCCCACCGAATGCACGGTAGTGGCGACTTCAGCGGCCGTTACCCCGCAGAAGTCAGGGGACCCGGGGTATGCCCAGGCATCTGACCGTTTACCCGCCATCGGCCGCGCTATCGACAACACGGAAGTCCTCATACTCGATAGCAAGCTTCAGCGCGTATCCGATGGAACCGAAGGCGAGATTTATATCGGAGGAGCGGGCCTCGCCAAAGGCTACCTGAACGATCCCACATTGACCGCCGAGCGTTTTATCCCGCATCCATTCGACGCCAGCGCGAAGCTGTACCGCTCCGGCGACTTGGGTTGTTATCTTCCGGATGGCCAAATCGCATTTCGCGGCCGCGTCGACGAACAGGTAAAAGTGAATGGCTACCGCATCGAGCTGAATGAAGTGGTGAGCGCGCTCCGCCAGCATCCCGCCGTTCGTGAAAGCGCAGTCGTAGTCCGCGAGAATGGAGTCGGCGAGAAGCAACTGGTGGCGTACATCGTTCCTCAAGCCGATTTGCCGCCGCTGGGCGAGCTTCGCGAATTCCTGTCGCGAGACCTGCCGGACTACATGCTTCCCGCAACCTTTGTCAGTCTCGTCGCACTCCCCCTTGGCACCAGCGGAAAAATCGATCGTTCCGCGTTGCCCACGCCAACCGATGAGAACACGCTGCGCGAGGAAATCTTCCTCGGTCCTCGGACGCCCACTGAGCAGCGCGTGGCTGCGATTGTGGCCGGCCTTCTCGGCTTGAAGCAGGTCGGCGTGAAAGATAACTTTTTCTATCTCGGCGGCAATTCATTATTCGGAACTCAAGTCATCGCCCGCCTGCGCGATGCCTTCAATGTAGACATTTCACTGCTGAAGCTGTTTGACCACCCGACTGTGGCTGATCTTGCCGCCGAAGTAGAACGGTTGCTCGTGGCCAAACTCGACGCCATGAGTGAAGAGGAGGCTCAGCGGTTACTGGCCCTGCACACCGAACAGGCTAACGCATGAGCGGTTCCACCGACGGCGCAATTTCCAGAAGTACGGGGGCCAGTGCGCTGAGCCTTTATCACCTTCTGGACCCCGACGTTCTGGCCAATCCTTATCCCCTGTTTCACCGTCTGCGGAATGAAGATCCCGTGCACTGGGATCCTTTCCTTCATACCTGGGTCGTAACCCGTTATGCGGATGTGCTCGAAGTGTTGCTCACCTTCTCGGCGGACCGCACTCACACCCCGGAAAAACTAAAGGCGATGGGACTCTCAGAGATGAGTCCCATCGCCCAGTTGATGGTGAAGCAAATGCTGTTTATGGATCCGCCGGCGCACACCCGGCTGCGCAGTCTGGCATCCCAGGCCTTCAGCCCGGCGCGCGTTGAGGTCCTGCGCTCACACATTCGCGAGATCGTAAACCGCCTGCTGGATGCGGTCCAGAGCAAAGGCCAGATGGACGTGATCCGCGATCTGGGTGAGCCGCTGCCGGCGATCGTGACCGCCGAAATGCTGGGCGTCCCCGAGGAAGACCGCCATCGTCTGAAAACCTGGTCTGCCGACTTCGCTGAAATGCTGGGAAATTTTCAGCACAATCCCGAGCACGCTCCGCGCATGCTGCGCACCGTCCAGGATATGACCGCCTATTTCCGCGACACCGTTCGCGCCATGCAAAAACAAGATCATCCCCGGGAGGGCTTGGTCCACTCCCTCATGACTGCGGAAGTGAATGGCGATCGCCTGACCGAGGAAGAAGTGGTCGCGACCAGCATCGTAACCATGGTCGGCGGGCTGGAGACCACCACCAATCTGATCGGCAACGGCGTGCTGAGTCTGTTGCGCAATCCGTCACAGCTGAAACGATTGCAACAGGATTCCTCGCTGATCCCTGCGGCCGTGGAAGAAATGTTGCGCTACGAAAGTCCCAGTCAGCATACCGGGCGGCTAGCGCCGCAAGACGTCAACCTAGGCGGCAAGACCATCCGCCAGGGACAAGCCGTCATGGCTGTGATGGCGGCGGCCAACCGTGATCCGGAACGGTTCCCTGATCCTGATCGCTTTGATGTATCTCGAACCGACAATCGGCATCTCGCCTTTGGTTACGCCGCACATTTCTGCTTCGGCGCGGCCTTGGCGCGCGTGGAAGGCACGGAAGTATTTGAGGCGCTGGTTCGCCGCTTACCTGATCTGGAATTACAGCCCGGCCCGCTCGTCTGGCGAAATAATCTGGGCCTCCGGGGCCTGATTGCGTTGCCCGTGAAGTTTCAGGCATCTCACGCCGCAAACTAATAAACCAACTGATAAACCATCAGAAGACTGTATGCAGAAGGAATGGGATGGCAAACGAACCACGCCTCTCCGAGGCCAAGCAGAAACTGCTCGAACTGCAGACCCGGCAGGCCAACTTTCCCGCTGAACCTGCCGCCTCTGAATTGAATCACCATCCACGAGAAACTCCCGCTCTTTTATCCCTTGCCCAAGAGCAGGTCTGGCATCTCGATCAGACTGCCGGCAAGCTTGCGCCCCTGCACAACGAATCGATCACCATTCACCGCCGCGGCCCTTGCGACCCGGCGATCATGGAACGAAGTCTGACCGAAATCATCCGCCGCCACGAAATTTGGCGGACAACCTTCGAAGTGGCTTCAGGAGGCGCGGCAGGACAGCCGGTGCAGATCGTTCACCCGGCTGCTCCTTTCACGCTACGCGTATCCGATCTTAGAACCCTGCCGCAAAACGAACGTGAAGCTCACGCGCTCGCCCTCGCGACCAATGACG
>Ga0302324_100016360_pt1 | contig 14782 bp, 14 predicted proteins | sample Palsa_T0_1_FD_201949 | JGI IMG/M metagenome (GOLD analysis project Ga0302324, IMG submission 201949) | Peat permafrost microbial communities from Stordalen Mire near Abisko, Sweden - Palsa_T0_1 | ecosystem: Environmental > Terrestrial > Soil > Palsa > Peat permafrost | place: Sweden: Abisko...
CTGCGGTGTCGGCGCTGAGCTTCTACGACGCCGACGAAAAGGACAACTCCCACGACGCGAACGTGCGCAAGTCGTATCACCTGACGTCGCAGATTGCCATGATCGTGGCCATCTACGACCGAATCCGAAAGGGGCTGGAAATTGTGCCGCCCGATCGCTCGCTCAACCACGCAGGCAACTTTCTGTGGATGCTGAACGGGGAGAAGCCGAGCGAGACCGCAACTAAAACCCTGGACATCGCACTCATTCTGCACGCCGACCACGAACTGAACGCTTCCACCTTTGCAGCTCGCGTAATCGCCGCCACCCTCTCCGACATACACTCCGCGATTACCGGCGCCATCGGCGCGCTGAAAGGACCGCTGCACGGCGGAGCGAACGAGGCGGTGATGCGGCTTTTATATGAAATCGACAAGGCCGGCGCTGACCCGGTGGAGTATGTGAAGGGCATGCTGGCCGCGCGACAGAAGATCTCCGGCTTCGGCCATCGAGTCTACAAAACCGAAGACCCGCGCGCGACGCACCTGCGCAAGATGAGCGAGCAGCTCGGCAAGGACTCCGGACAGCCGAAGTGGTACGAGATGTCGCGTGCGATCGAGCTCTATGTAAACGCCGACAAGAAGCTCAACGCCAATGTCGACTTCTACTCGGCTTCGACGTATGCAACGCTGGGCATCGACATCGATCTGTATACGCCGATCTTCGCTATCAGCCGCATCTCCGGCTGGTGTGCGCACGTGATCGAGCAGTTGGATGACAACCGGCTCATCCGCCCCCGCGCAGAGTACATCGGGCCGGCCTATCCTTCGCCATATATCGTGATCGAAGAGCGCGGATAGTTGTCGACAATTCCCTCTTCTTTGAAGTAACGTTCTGACGAAGCGACAACGTTGGCAGCGGAAAGGAATTGTGTCATGATCCTGGGTTTGACCCTTGCGAAATTCACGTTCCTGCACGTTGCGCTTAGCCTCATCGGAATCGGCGCAGGATTCTTTGTGATGTTCGGGTTCCTCAAGTCTCTTCACTTGCGCATCTTGACTGCGCTGTTTTTTCTTTCGACTATTGGCACAAGCCTGTCCGGCTTTTTCTTCCCAAACAAGACCATCACGCCGGGCATCTTGATTGGCGTGCTTTCGATGATTGCCCTCATTCTGGCGCTCTACGCGCAATACGGCAAAAAGCTCGCTGGAGTCTGGCGCGCGGTCTACGTGGTTTCAGTCTGCATCGCGTTTTACTTCAACATGTTTGTGCTAATTGCGCAGGCGTTTGCAAAAGTGCCTTCTCTCAAGGCTGTGGCGCCAACAATGGCTTCGCCGGCGTTCGGGCTTGCGCAGCTGGTTCTGCTCTTCATTTTTGTGCTGCTGACGATTCGCGCGGTCAAGAGGTATAGGCAGGCCTAGAGCAGAATCAGCGGGGGCGGCTCCCACGCACCTCGGAACAACAACTGAGTTGTCCTGTTTCCGCTCTAAAATGGGCGCATATGAGCCCGTCTGCGCACAAATGTACGCCGGCCACTGCTCAGGGTGCAGCCGACTCACATCGCCCACTTTCGGCGTTGCTCTCCCAGACTCTGGTCGCCTTCACCGTTGAGCTGGACAACGAGTTCGAGCTCCGCATGAAGCGTCTCGGCTTCTCAGGCGGGCGGCTCTCGCTTGCAGTCTGGCTGAACCTTCTCCGATTCGTCGGCGATAAACCCACTTCCGTTGCCGACCTTGCAGCGCAGTCTCTTTTCGAGCAAAACGAGATCAAGGGCATGCTCGGCTGTCTTGAGCGGTGGAGATTCGTTTGGCTCGACTCACCCGGAGCCGACGAGAACGCCGGGCCGATTTCTCAAAAGCTGACAAGGCGCGGAGTCCGCGAGGATTGGGGATCGGGGCGCGGCATCAATCGGCGAACAACCGTTGGACTGACCCCGATGGGCGTTAGCGCTCGCGAGGTCTGGGAGCCGCTCCCAAATGCAATCGAGGACCGCTGGCGAAAGAGATTTGGCGAGGCAGCTGACGGCCTGCGCTCGGCCCTCGAGGCGATTCCAATGGATTCGGACCTGCCGCTGGGCTTCGTCGACATTGGGTGGAGAAACCGCGCCTTTCCGGCAAAGACGGGCGGCCCCGGCCCTGAGCTCCCACTGCCTTCACTTTTGTCCCGGTTGCTTCTCACCTTTGCAGGCGAGTTTGAACCCAGATCGGACGCACCGCTGGCCCAGTGCGCCAATACGATTCGAGTGCTGAGCGAAGAACCGACTCCGGAAGCAGAACTTCCACGTCTTACCGGATGCTCGCCCGAGAACTGCGGATTTGGATGGCAGTTGAAGCCGTTCGTCGCAGTGGGGCCCGATCCAAACGCAAAGCGCGGCAAGGCGCTTCGACTCACAACACGCGGCCTGTTGGCTCAGCAGCAATACGGCCACCTGACCACCGAAATCGAGCAGGGTTGGGAGAACCGGTTCGGCAAGGAGCGGGTAGCGAGGCTGCGGAGTGCGTTGCTGAGGCTCTTTGATCTCGAAGGCAATGGCCGGCACCCACTGCTGCTCTCTGAAGGTCTCGTACCCCCACCAGGAGTCGTTCGCGCAGGCGATTCAGCTCCGGCGTTGGGCCGGATGGTTGCGGCTTCCGCAGCTCTCAAGCGCATGCGCGATCTCGTCGCGCAGACCCAAGCATTTGTCGCCGATCCCACCCACTCTCTTCCCCATTACCCGATGCTCGATATGAATCGCGGGTTCGGACCGTAGCAAACTCATTTGCTCCGTCCCCGATCGGTCAGCCACGGTTCCTTTTTCCAGAGCAGATAGAGCCCCCACGCCGAGAGCGTGCAATTGTCGCGGACTACGCCTTCGCGCATTAATTGTTCAAACTCTTCGACAGGAATCGAGCGAATCACGAGGTCGTGCTCTTCCGGATCGGGGTCCTTTTCCGTGTGCGTCAGGCCGGTGGCGAGGAAGACGTGCTGCTTCTGGCGCGTGAAGCCGTAGGCGATCCAGAGGGTTCCAAGATCGGTCATCAGCGTGGCGTCAAGGCCCATCTCCTCTTTGAGCTCGCCGCGTGCCAGCTCTTCAGGATGCTCAACCTCCATCTCCCATCCACCCTGGGGCAGTTCGAGGGCGCGCTCCTGGATGGTGTAGCGGAACTGCTCAACAAGCCAGACCTTGCCTTCGTCGATGGGGATGATAATGGCGGCGTCATCCTTCTCGACCACGCCGTAGATGCCCTTTTTGCCGTTGGAGCGCAGGATCTCGTCTTCGCGGACTCTCATCCAGTAGTTGCGGTAGACTTCGCGGCTGGAAAGCGTGGTGATGGTGCGGCCATCGGATTTGCTTTTGGCGGTCATTGATTTACCTCGCGCTGGGCTTAACCTCTCGCAGGCGGTACTCGCGCAGGCGGCCGAGCAACGAAGCTGGGCCGCTGACTGCCAATCTAACCTGATCGGCCTCGTAATTGCGCTCGTGGATGACCATGCCCGCTTCGATTGCCGCGAGCACACCGCCCTCCTGCTGCGGAACGAGCAACTCCGCATCGATGATGGGGTCGGAGCGCAGCGCGGCGTCAATGGCCAGGAGCAGCGCGTCGATTCCCTCCCCCGTTTGTGCAGACAGGAGGACTTCTGCACCAGCTGCCACGGGCGCGCGGCCCAGAAGCCCCTCGCGCTGATGATCGTCGAGAAGGTCGACTTTGTTGAGGACTTCGATATGGGGCTTGGCCATGACCTCAAGCTCGGCCAGAACCTTCTCCACCTGAAGCTTCTGTTCGTCCGAGCTGGACGACGCGGCGTCGCGCACATGAAGAAGCACCTCGGCCTGGGCAACCTCTTCAAGCGTGGCGCGGAAGCTGGTAACCAGCGTGTGGGGCAAGTTGCGGATGAAGCCGACCGTGTCGGACAGGAGAATCTTGCGGCGCGAAGGCAGTTCAATCGCTCGCAGCTTTGGATCGAGCGTGGCAAACATGCGCGATGAGGCCAACACCTGCGCGCCGGTGAGCCGGTTAAAGAGAGTGCTCTTGCCGGCGTTGGTATAGCCAACGATGGCCACCGTGGGAACGGGAACGGCTTCGCGGCGCTGACGCTGCTGCTTGCGTACTCGGCGGACCTGGTCGAGTTCGTCCTTCAGATGGTCGATGCGGCGCTGAATTTGGCGGCGATCGGTTTCGAGCTTGGTTTCGCCGGGGCCTCGCGTGCCGATGCCTCCGCCCAGCTGCGACATGGCTTTGCCCTTGCCGGTGAGGCGCGGGAGCATGTACTCGAGCTGCGCCAGTTCCACCTGGAGCTGGCCCTCGCGCGTACGGGCATGGCGGGCAAATATGTCGAGGATGAGCTGGGTGCGATCAAGCACACGACAGGGCAGCGCGGCCTCGAGGTTGCGCAGCTGCGTGGGCGTGAGGTCGTGGTCGAAGAGGACCAGATCGGCATTGCACGACGCGGCGATTCCGGCGATCTCCTCCACTTTGCCCGCGCCGATAAGAGTGGCAGGGTCGGGGCGCGAACGCCTCTGCACGACTTCGGCAGCAATGCGCGCGCCTGCGCCCGCAACCAACTCGCGAAACTCGGCGAAGGACTCCTCGGCGTCGAGGGTCGAGACGTCGGGCGAGGAATGTTGCGAGAAAGGCGGGGCGGGCAGCTGCTCTTCGACGAAGATCGGTTGTTTGCTAATGTGGCTGGGCCGAATGGGCGCGGAATCTGCTTCGGCGGCAGCGCGGCGGGCCGAGGAAACTGCTGATCGGGTGGAAGGTGTGACACCGGCCAGGCCAGCCCGCACCACTCCGACCAGGACAGCTGTTTCCAGTCCCTGGCCGGAGCCTGAGCCCCGGGGCTGCTCTGAAACCGATCGTGACTGACGACTGCGGGCTATCGTTGCTCCGCAGCCGAAGCAGTGGCAGACGGAACGGCAACAGGAGCCGGTCCAATCCCCGTCTGCACAGCCACCGGACGATGCTCAGTGTGCATCACGGTCCGGTTGCTTACTACGGTGGAAATAGCGTGCTTGAAGATCAACTGCTCCTGGCTGTTGTTCTCGAGCAGCACCGAATACTTGTCAAAGGACCTGATCTTCCCGGTGAGTTTGACTCCGCTCACAAGGTAGATGGTAATGGGGGTCTTGTCCTTGCGGACCGTATTCAGGAATGTGTCCTGAATGTTCTGTGCCGGCTTGTTTTCCATGTGCCGATCTCCAACTTTCTTCTTATTGGTTGACGTTCAAGTAACTAGGTTGCAACACCCAAACAACGGGGGCGAAGCCGGAAACCCGGATATCGCCTGATCCCGCAATGTCTAAAACGATATACGCCTTTAGATTCCTTTTCAAGCAGCGCCGGGCCGAAACGCCTCTCCCGTGGGAGTTTGCGCGTCGAACCGAAGGCCGGCGAAACGCCCGCCGGCAAGGCGAAAATGTAACCGGCGATGCGCGGGACAGCCTGACGCACCCGCCTCAATCCGGCTGATACCATGATCGGGTGCCGGACGGACACCCATCCACGGGAGCGCAGACGGCGGCCGCCAACCCAACGCCGGGGCCGATGCCAGTGCCCATGCTTGACCTGAAGCGCCAGTACGCTCCGATTCAGAACGAGTTGCTGGAAGCCCTCGCACATGTCCTAGAGACGCAGCAGTTTATTCTTGGCGAGCCGGTAGCGGCATTTGAGCGCCAGGCGGCTGAGCAGTTGGGCGTTGCCCACGCCGTGGGCTGCTCTTCGGGAACAGATGCGCTTTGGCTGGCACTCGCCAGCGCGGGGATCGGGCCGGGCGACGCGGTGGTGACCACTCCATTCAGCTTTTTCGCTTCGGTGAGCGCGATTCTGAGGGCCGGCGCGACGCCCATTCTGGCCGATATCGATCCGGCGACGTTTAATCTGGACCCGGCGGCTGTGGACGCAATCATGTACAGTCCGCGAGGTAGATCCGTCCGGGCAGTCCTGCCGGTGCACCTTTATGGCCAGCCAGCAGCGTCGGATTTTTTCCTTCGAATGGGTCGAGAGCATGCGGTGAAGATCATTGAAGATGCTGCGCAAGCCTGGGGCGCGGAGTGGAATGGCGCGAAGGCGGGCGGGCTGGGCGATCTGGCTGCGTTCAGCTTTTATCCCACCAAGAACCTGAGCGCGGCGGGCGACGCGGGCATGGTGACGACGAACTCCCCCGAGCTGGCTGAGCGCGTGCGCATGCTGCGCCAGCACGGGATGCGGCGGCGATACCACCACGACGAAGTGGGATGGAACGCCCGCATGGACGGGCTGCAAGGGGCGATTCTCTCGGTCAAGCTGAAGTACATCGACCGGTGGAACCACGCCCGGCGAGCGGTGGCTCGGCGGTACAACGCGCTGTTCCACGCGGCGGGGCTGGTGGAGACGGGCACACGGCCTGTGCATGGGGTCGTGCTGCCGCACGAGGTTGCCGGCAGCCGGCACGTGTGGCACCAGTACGTGATCCGCACCAATCGACGGAACGAACTGCGCGCATTCCTTGCCGATCGGCAGATCGGGTCGGAGATCTACTATCCTGCTCCGCTGCACATGCAGGAGGCGCTGAAAGGACTTGGGTACGGCGAAGGAAGCTTTCCTGAGGCCGAGCGCGCTGCGCGGGAAGTGCTGGCGCTGCCCATCTTTCCGGAACTGCGCGAGGACGAGCAGCAAACCGTGGTGCGGGCGGTTGCGGAGTTTTTGAGCTAGGAGTCCAAGACAAACGGCACCAATCGGCTCATTCGGTCTATCGAGTCCCACCCCTTTGCAGGAGAAACGGAAACGCAATTTCCGGTTGGGCCACGATTCGACAGGAATGACATGTTTGGCGCTTCAAGGCGAATATTCATCCTTTTCGCCGCTTTGCGTTCCGTCAATTGGGAGTTGGCGCTTCCATGGTCACTCTGCGCGTGGTTGGGCCTTTAAAGATCTTGCGTTCAATATGCCGATTAGGAAACCGCCAAAGACCGCGGAGGTGTAGGAGTCGAAGCTGGTATTGATTCGCTTGTAATCGGTGAAAGCGGTAATCCATACCATGCCCAGAATTGACAGCAGCACCGTGCAAACTTGGAGAGGGAGGCTCGTGATTCTCTTCGCCCAAGCGGCCATAGTTATCAAGCAGCCAAACCCAATTCCCCCGCCCGCACTGAAAAGAACGAATGCTAGCAAATATCGCCAATCGTGCGAAAAGAGGAAGGGTCTAGGGACCAATGCCTCATATAAAATCAGGCCGCCGAAAATGATCAGAATGAATGCAACCTTCGACCATTTGGAAACCGGCTTGTTCCACCACGCTACCGGAGAGTTGGCTTTTGTCGTTAGCATCTCGCCTCCGCATCGTCCTCAACCCGTCATCTGAATCCAACGGTAATTATATGGCGGTTGGAGCGCGTTGCGCCTGGATCACCGTCTAACCGGAAACTACACATTTCGCGAAAAAATGTGAAATGAATCGGCACGCAGACTGATCCGTGGGAAGCAGCGCCAAACCTCAGCCAATCGGCGCCAGATGCTTTGTCCGCGAGTAGGTGTACTGGATGCGGTGCACCACGGTGATGGTGGAGAGGACGGCAAGCACCCACAGCACCGGAGCCATCACTCCGGCCCAGTTGAAGAGAGCGCCAAGCAGAATGAGAACAACGCGCTCCGGCCGTTCCATGAAGCCCACTTTGCAACTGCCAATGAGGGCCTCGGCGCGGGCGCGCGTATAGCTGACCATCAGCGAAGTGACCATCACAAACGCGACCAGCACCACATAGCGGAAACGGTTAATTCGGCCGTAGTAGACCAGCAGGCCGAAGAAGAGCACCACGTCGGAGTAGCGGTCTATTACTGAATCAAAAAAGGACCCGAAGATAGTGACCTGGTTGTTGCGGCGGGCGACGCGGCCATCGACCATGTCGAAGATGCCTGCGCCGAAGATGACGAGGCCCGCGTAGAAGAACATCTTGCCGGAGTTGGTGGCGTTGGCATGGCCAAAGAAAAAGGCGGCCACGATGTTGATGACCAGCCCGATGAATGTGAGCACATTTGGAGAGATTCGGGTAAGGGCAAGACCATACACGATACGGTCGAGAAGCCAGCCGCAACCGCGGCCGAAAGCACTGGTCCAGGTCATTCAGGTTCTTCCTTACTTCTCGGCGGCCGCGTTTGCCGCTTCGCCGTTGTCGGCCTCGGCTTCGCTTGCTTCATCGGCGCCTGCTTCATCGTGAATCGTGGTCAGTTTCAGAATCTCGAGTTCGCGCTTGCCGTTGGGAGTCACAATTGTGGCCACGTCGCCCACGCGCTTGCCCACGATGCCGCGGCCGATGGGCGATGTGGTGGAGATCAGCCCCTTGGCAACATCCGACTCCTCGCTGGTTACGAGGCGATAAACAATCTCTTCGTCCTTGGTGCTGTCATATACGACAACCGTCGAACCGAAGCCCGCCTTGTCGCGCGGGATGTTGGTCAGGTTCACCAGCGAAAGCTCGGCCATGCGACGCTTGAGCTGGCCCAGGCGCGCGTTCACAAACTCCTGGCGCTGCTTCGCCATGTGATACTCGGCGTTTTCAGACAAGTCTCCCATTGCCACGGCCTTTTTGATCTCCGCAGGCAGCTCATGGGAAAGCTCGTGCTCCAGAATGCTGATTTCTTTCTGAAGCTGCTTTTTAATGTGATCGGGCATCCATCGTCCGTGGCGGGGAGCAGGCAAACTCCAGCCGCAAGCGTTCAAAAACTCGAAATCTCATTATACGCGGGGGAAAAGGCAGGGTTCAGGGTCCAGCGTCCAGGGCCCGGTCCTACCCCTCCTTCAGCAGTTCGGTTCGATACTCGGGCGCAAGCGCCACGACCTTCTTGATGAACTCAGCTTCCTGCTGCGCATCCAGTTTGGGCGGGGCAGTCGTTCGCGTTGCCACCGGCGTCCCGACCTCCGCAAAGAACTTCTCCTGTCCGGCAGGAGAGCAGATGCAGATCAGTTTTGCCGGCCTCGACGAGGCGTTGTGGAACTGGTGGGGCGCATTGGCCGGGATGTGCAGTGTTTCGCCGGCGTGCACCACCCGCTTCTGGCCGCGAAAGGTCGCTTCCATCTCTCCCTCAAGCACGATGAATGTCTCTTCGAAGTCGTGCCGGTGCGGGGGTGGTCCGCCGCCAGGAGGGATGTGCATATCGATGACGCAGAAGCGGCCAGCCGTGTCCTCGCCGGTGTAGGTGTCGCCCACGAGACCGATGTGGGGCAGAGTGTCCGGCTGAGAGAGCTTGAGTGTGCGCTTGAGGTCGTCGGCGGGAATCGGCGGATACTTTGGTGTTCCCTCGGTCATGGGGGGCGTCTCCTTTGGTTCATTCGATGCGCTGTGGCCCGTTTCGCTTCTCGTCCCTACTCCTTGTCCCCTGATCTCTGGCCGTCCAGGAACGATTGCAGAATCAGCGTGGCCGCGACCTGGTCGACGACGCGGCGGTGCTGCTGGCGGGCGTGGCCGGCCTCGTAGAGGATCTGGTGGGCTTCGCGCGTGGTGAGGCGTTCGTCCCAAAGGTGGATGGGCAGGCCGGTGAGTGTACCAAGCTCGGCGGCGAAGGCCTGCGTCTTGGCCGCCTGAGGGCTGGTCTCGCCGGAGAGGTGGACCGGGTTGCCAACCACAATGCCCACAACACCGAAGCGCTTGGCAAGCCGTGCAAGGGAGCGGAGGTCTTCTCTGGAAATGCTGGGCGCAGCGCGTTTCCGCCCGAGTGTCAGCACAGGCTGGGCTGTGAGGCCGAGCTCATCGGACACAGCAACCCCGATGCGGCGGTTGCCGACGTCAAGACCGAGATAGCGGGGGACGGCGGCGGATTCCAGCGGGTAGCTCCTGGCTGATAGCTGTCAGCTGTCAGCTGTCAGCTATCAGCTTACCGCCTGAGGTGTGGGGGCTGTTCACTCTTTGAATCGGCCCAGCAGCGCTGCACCCAGGACGGCTCCCTGGAACCAACCGGAGAGGATCAATGCCCAACGAGTGCACACCAGGAGCCAGTAGCCAGCGGGTGATTCTTTGGGAAACCAAGTCCGGTCAGGAGCCCACTTCTCGTCTTGGCCGAGTTTGACCAGCGGAACAGCGTTCTCAAATGTGTAGGCGAGGGTGTTCAGCTCTGGATATCCGGCGGGCAGGTCGGCATTTGCCCTGAACGCCTTATCAGCTGCCGGGTCGGTTGGGGCCAAAAGTCGATTGCACCCCGCAATTCCAAAAATCAGCCAGCCGGTAAGCACGGTGAACGCGATCGAATACCCGATGCGCAACGGCGCTTCCTCGAGCCAGGCGAAGGCGATCGCCAGCCTGCGCAACCTCCACCATTCTCTCTTCGCATAAGCAAGCTGGCGGCTGTACTCGAAGACAACGTGCTTCGCGCCCCTATGATCTCCCTTCCCTTCCAAATGCTTCGAGAGCAACATCCACGGCTGGGCTTTGGTGAGATTGGGCACAGGCTGGCGCATGAGCCACTCGACTCTATCCTCGGCCCGAAGGTCCAGATCTTCGGTCAGCCTTGGTTTCCCGGCCCTGGCGTGTTTCGGCCGCCGATAGAGTGTTACTTCCCCGTAAACGAACCCAGCCAGAAGCAGCTTTCCTTTGGCCGGCCAGCTCTCACGATCGTCGCAGAAGTTCTTTACCTTCGCCCTGCTGAGGTCAAGGGTTACATCCGCGGGGTTCTCGATGGCCTGCCAGAACAGGTCGCCATTGACGACCGTATTCTGGCAGTTAACCGCCGCGACTTTCGCATAAATTATGGTTAGATCCCCGCCGACTATCGCATCGAGAATGCGAACCGGCCCCTCGGCCTCGAAGCCGTCGCATAGGAAAGCGGCCCCTGCGATCTTGATGCCATCCCCGACAAGGGAATTGCCCCTGGCCTTGAGCTTTGCTCCGGCACAGTCAAGGTCTCCAGCGATCACGGCATTCAGCAGGCGAGCCACGCCCACGGACTCAAAGCCAGCACGGAGGAAGAGGTTGCCGCCTGTCTTTACGCCATCAGCGAACAGCGCAACGTCTTTGGCCTTGAACCTGGCGCCGTCGCACTCAATGTTCCCCTTGATCTCAGCGTTAAGGAGGCGAATGGTGCCCCTGGACTCGAACGGCCGACCAGACTCCGGCCTCATGAAAATGCCGCCACCTATCTTGACGCTGTCGGTGGAGAGCGCATCCCGATTGGCTTTAAATTTCGCGCCGTCGCACTCCAAGTTCCCGTTGATCTCCGCGCCAGAGAGCCGAATTTCGCCCTCGGACTCGAAGCCCTGTTTGAGGAAGACGCTACCGCCAACCTTAGCGGAATCCGCAAACAGTGCAATGCCTCCGGCCTTGAGCTTCGCGCCATAGCACACAAGGTCTCCTGCGATCTCTGCTCCACCCAGCCGAATGGCACCCTCGGACTCGAAGCCGTCGTTGAGGAAGACGGAGCCACCGATCCTGGCCCGGTCCGCGGAGAGCGCGTCCCTCTGGGCCTTCAGGCTGGCGCGAGTGCACGCGAGGTCTCCCGCGATCACTGCACCCGGCAAGCGAATTTCGCCCTCGGACTGGATTTCTCCGAGAAAAAGCGGGCCGTGGACAATGAGCCCGTCCGCGCGAATTCCTTTCTCGATCGAGGATTCCAAGATTCCAATTCCACGGGTCTCGGCGAGCTGCAGATTGATCTCCCCCTGAAACGTGCAGCGGCGAAACTCAAGCGTGCGGCTTATTCTGCACCGCGCGAGATCGATCTCTCCCGGGATGGTTGCGGAGAACACTCGCAGCCCGTTGGGATCGATGTGCGGCGCCGCTTCGGGATCGGAGGCAAGCCAGCGCAGGAAGTCCGAGCGAATCTCTGGGCGCCGGGCGTTCTCGTCGGGATCAGGCAGCTCGTCGGAGCTGGCTGAGACAAGGAGCACTCTCAGCTCGGCCTCGGTGAGGTTTGAATCAAACCGAGTGTGGGCCAGCTCGGTCAGTTTGGCGGCGCGGATTTGGTCGAGCAGGGGCATGGGGCTTCCGAGGCCAGCTTTCAGCTTTCAGCTATTAGCCTTCAGCTTAAAGCCACTGCGGAGTCCGAGGACACTAATAAACGGGGTCAAGTTCCCCGCGCCCTCGCCCATCCCACCGCAACTCCCGCCAGAATCCCCCGATACAATCGAAGAGATGAGGGAATCTTTATGGGATTCACCTGCGTCTAGCTTCAAGGAAGGGCATACCTCCCAGGAATGGCGCGCCAAAAGCGAACAAGCAAAAAGAAAAGGGGTTGCGGATGTCTTGGATTCCTTTTGGCGGTGGTGTTCTTTGGGATGTTGGCAGCCGGGGCCGGTTCGGCCTGGCTGGTGCTGACGCCCTTCGGGCCCCAAACGGAGACTTTTGTCACGCTGACGCCTGGGTCTTCAACGGCCCGCATCGGGGAGCAACTGGAAGCGGCGGGGATCATCCGAAGCCGTTATGCCTTTGAACTGGTGCGCCTGTGGAAGTGGAAGACGCTGCCGAAAGCAGGCGAATATCGATTTGACCACCCGGCCCCGGTGACCGAGGTGTACAACCGCATCGCTCGGGGAGACGTCTACACCATCTCGGTGACGATTCCCGAAGGCGCGAACATGTTCGACGCCGCGTTCCGCCTCGAGCAGGCGGGGCTGGCCGGAGGACAGGACTTTGTAGACACTGTGCAAACTCACCGCGAACTCGTAGCCGATCTTGATCCGCAGGCGAAGAATCTGGAAGGGTATCTGTTTCCCGACACGTATCATTTTCCCCGGAAGGCGAGTGCGACGCAGATTGCAGCAACGATGGTCAGGCGGTTCAGAACAATTGCCGGCCAGCTTGGGTTGAGAGGAAACCTGCATAACGTGGTGACGATGGCATCGCTGGTGGAACGGGAGACGGCCGTGGATGGGGAGCGTCCGCTGGTGGCAGGCGTCTTTCAAAATCGGCTGGCGAAGAAGATGCCGCTGGCGACTGACCCCTCGTTGATCTATGGGCTGGAGGTGGAAGGGCGCTGGCGGGGAACGATTTATGAGAGCGACCTGAAGCGCGACACGCCTTATAACACCTATCTGCATGCAGGGCTGCCGCCGGGGCCGATCGCGAATCCCGGGACGAAGTCGCTGCGGGCGGCAATGGAGCCGGCCAAGTCGGATTACCTCTACTTTGTGGCTGCGGGCGCCAACCCACAGGGGCAGTCGATCTTTTCTCGCACCCTTGATGAGCAGAGCAAAGCGGTTGCAGGTTACCGGCACGCGGTGAAGAAGGCGGGGGGGCGATGAAGACGAGTTGCCCAACCCGAGCGGGTTTGCCGATGCTGGGCCGGATTACCCTCCTCCTGCTGGGCCTTGGGCCGATATTGGCACTGGCGGGCTGTTCGCTGTTTCCGCAGATACGGCCACTGCCGGTGCCGAAGCCGCCGGCGATCACCAGGAATGCGACTCCCGAAGAGCTGGTGGACGGGCTCAACAAGCGTTGGAACGCGCTCCAGACGCTGACCGCGACAGTCAACATCCAGGCTAGCGTATTCAAGAGCAAAGAAGGCCTGGCGAAGGACTATCCCACGTTGCGCGGAAACATTTTGATGCGCAAGCCGACTATGCTGCGGGTACTGGGCCGGTACCTGGGAGTGCCGGCCTTTGATATGGTCAGCGACGGCGAGCAGTTCACGCTGTCGATTCCCGAGAAAAAGAAGGTGATCAAAGGACTGAACAAGCACAAGAGTCATTCGGTGAATGCGCTGGAGAATCTGCGGCCCGATTTCTTTATGGACTCGCTGCTGGTGAGAGGGCTCGAGCCGGATGACGAGTACATGGTAGTGGCCGACTCGATGACCATCGAAGATACGGCGCGCAAACACCTTTACGCGATTCCGGAGTACAAGCTGACCATCATGCAGCACTCCGGGGACGGCCACAAATTGCTGCCGCTGCGGGTGGTCTATTTCCATCGCGAAGACCTGATGCCTTATCAGCAGGACATCTATGGCACCGATGGAGTGCTCGAGACGCAGGTGTTCTATTCGGCTTACCAGGACTTCGAGGGCAATAGCTTTCCTTCATCGATTGTGATCAAGCGTCCGGTGGATGATATCCAGATCGCGATGGAAGTGGAAGATGTCCATGAGAATCAGACGCTGAGGGACGATCAGTTTGTTTTGAAACCCGCAGAGGGTTCGACGGTGCAAGAACTGCAGTAGCGCAGCGTCAAGGACATGCTGGCTACAGTGTTTCAGCGACACTGCCATCGGGTGCAGGGGCTGAAGCCCAGACAAACTTGGATCCTTCTTCGGCTCGACTGAAATCGAGCCCTGACTCATGGTCGCTTGGATCGAGAGCTTTCTAGTGCGCTGGTCCGTGCATCAGTTGCTGATAGCGGCGCGCGTATTCGGCTTTGTAATCGGCGACGGCGCGGTCGTAGCTCATGGCTGGCGCGTCGGGTCGCCGTGACCAGTGCAGGCGAATCTCCCTGGAATTTGACGCAAGGATGAGAGTGTCTCCGACCGGTTGAGCCGGCTTGCCATCGACGGTTGCGCTTTTCACATCCATAAACCAGGGCAGATGGACGACGATCTGTGTGGGCAAGGGCCCGGCGACGAAGCCAGGCGCGAGAGTGAAGATGGCTTCGTTGTCGGTGGGCTGGGTGAGGCGGAAGGCAATCTTGCCCCACCAGGTGGGGGCGTTCGAGACGGCGATCTCCTTGCCCTTCCCGATCCAGTGGGGCGAGATGACGCTGAGCAGGTGAAGCTGGCCACGCGGTGGCACGCCCTCTTCGCGGACGAGCATGGTGCGCAGCAGGGTGCGGTATTCGGCGGCAAACCAGCCATGCGGAGCCAGATTGTCCTGGAAGTTGCGATCGCCCCAGGGAAGAATCGCGAACTCAAAGCCGGTGTGGGTTGAGCTG
>Ga0302324_100016364_pt1 | contig 14780 bp, 13 predicted proteins | sample Palsa_T0_1_FD_201949 | JGI IMG/M metagenome (GOLD analysis project Ga0302324, IMG submission 201949) | Peat permafrost microbial communities from Stordalen Mire near Abisko, Sweden - Palsa_T0_1 | ecosystem: Environmental > Terrestrial > Soil > Palsa > Peat permafrost | place: Sweden: Abisko...
GGCCGCAACGCGCAGTTCGACCCAGAGGGCGAAGCTTACCAATGCTTGGGAGCGCACCATTAGTATCGCGGTTCCCGAGACCGGCCTGTCGATTGGCGAGCTGTCACAGATGCTGAGAGAGCGCTTCGGCCATGATGTCTACATCGCCGGTGATCTCGTGCAGACGTCGACTGACGGCGTTGCCCTTACCGTTCGCGGCACAGGCGTCGCACCAGCGACCTTCGGCGGTAGCCTTTCGGACCTCGACACGCTCACACGTGAGGCAGCGGAGTACGTCTTCGGGCAAGCGCGTCCGGCACTGTGGGCCGCTTATCTGGACTCGAGAGAACGCTATACCGAAGCGATTGCGTTTGCGCGGAGCGCGGTCGGACGCACGGAACCGGGCGAACGCGCCCGCCTTTTCGACATGTGGTCGGACGCGGTTGCTAGTTCCGGCGGCTCGGTCCGCGAGGCATTGTCGCTTGCGCGCCAGGCCGTGAATCTGAACCCCACTGATTGGGGAGCGCAAAGCGATATTCAGACATGGCTCACAAACCTCGGGGATGAGGAAGGTGCCTGCAGGGCGGGTGAAGCAATGCAAGGACTTGCCGGCGGCCGACCCGGGCGAGCGCCTGAGCTTCAATACGCCAGCTGGGATTATCTGACCTGGAACCTCGCAGCCGCATCGGCGGCACTATTGGCCGATCTCGAGGCGACAAGCTGGAGCGGATCCAATTTCGGACCCCAGTGGGCGACATTAGCCTGGATGCAGGCTCTGATGCACGACCCGGACAGTGCGCAATTTACTATTAGCAACGCGCGCGACGAACAATCTGGCGGATATGCGACCGCAATGTTGCACCAGATGAATGCCACGTTGGCTGGAGAGCTGGGCGATGCGGAGGGAGCTGCTAAGGAGTGGGAGGCGCTGGTAGAGGAATATAAGGAACCAGAGGTTGCGAACAACCTTGGTAGCGCGATCTGCTACGTTGCACCTGCGCTGGAACGAATCGGGCGCCGCGCCGCCGCGGATGCAGCGCTTGAGGCGGTTGGAAAGCTCACGTTCGTGGACTGTTACCGGTTCAAGGGCGACATCCTTGAAGCACGCGGAAATTGGGCCGGCGCGCAGGAATGGTATTCGAAGGCAGTGAAGCTCGCGCCGAGTCTGCCCGCCGGGTACTACTCATGGGGACTCGCATTTGCGAAGCGCGGCGATCTCGCCGGCGCGGCGGCTAAATTCAAGGACGCGAACCAGCGCGGACCCCATTGGGCCGATCCCCTCAAAGCCTGGGGCGACGTGCTCGTGAAGCGAGGCAACATCAAAGATGCGCTCGCGAAGTACGACGAGGCCCTGAAGTACGCGCCGAATTGGAAGCAGCTCAAGGAAGCACGCGACGCAACGGCGAAGCAAAAGACCTAAATAGCCTTCCCAAAAGCAGACACTCGTGATGGACGGCTCCGGGTCAACTTGAGCCATCAGCTGGTCGCAAAACTCACCCGAAACATAGTCTGTTTTCCGGCGATTCGTTCCTTCCTTTACAATAGAGGCCATGCAAGCTGGAATGGGCAGACAGGTCGCTGTCGCGCTTTACGTGGTGGCAATGGTAGTCGTCATAGTCGGTGTGGATTTCGCGTTCTTCAGAAACCGATTCTGGGAACGGCTGACAGCAAACATTGGCGTTGTCTTGGTGTTCGCAGCTTTCTATTTGAGATTCCTCAGGCATCCTTGAACAAGGTGCGACGGCGCCTTTTTATGCGGCGGTCGTCCAGACACAATTCGCACTCGCTTCAAGATCAGCCTCCCCGATAGCTCGCTGACAATGCGGCGCGCAGATCGTGTCCAACCTCACTTTCGCGCGACGGCAGCTCAAGCTATTCTGAAGACCCTTGGGTGGAGATTTTGCAGCATGGCGAAGCTCATCTTCGGATTGTCGCAGTCCCTGGACGGCTACGTCGACCACCTGCAAATGCGGCCAGGCCCCGCGCTCTTTCGTCACTTCGTAGAGCACGTGCGCGACCTAGCCGGCTGTTTGTATGGTCGCCGCACGTACGAGATCATGCGTTATTGGGACGAAGACCTGCCCGAGTGGGACGCGCAGGCCCTCGACTTCGCGGCGGCGTGGCGAAGCCAACCGAAATGGGTCGTGTCGCGCTCGTTGAAGTCAGTCGGTCCCAACGCCACGCTGGTCCAGAATGACGTCGGGACCGTGCTGCGCGAGCTTAAGGCTCGGCTCGTCGGGGAGATTGACGTCGCCGGACCAGACTTGGCGCGAAGCCTGACCGACCTTGGTCTTGTTGATGAGTATCGACTCTACTTCCGCCCCTTCGTGCTCGGTCACGGCACGCCATTCTTCGCCGGTCCAAGACCGCCGCTCCGCCTTGTGGCCAGCGATCCAATTGGCGAGGACACGATCAGGTTGACGTACGTTCCAGCTTAATCGGGGGTCTCTGCGCCGACCGAGCGCTATCGGGCATTCGAACCGGCGCAGATCGGCCAAAACCAGGCGGTCGGCTCATCGAAATACCCGCCCCATAGCGGCCGTTCCCGCAGCCGGGGGCGCCTTTATTGCTAAGGCAGGTGCGTTCCCGGAACATAGCTGATGCAAGAACAGGGAGGCAGCGTCTTGGCGGAGGACAACGGACAGGGTGCGGTGGTCGGCATGGGGAGCGCTACGCCCGAGGCGGGAATCTCCCCGCCTGGCTCCGTATTCATCAGTTATGCCTCGGCAGATGCTGCTGTCGCCGACTCCGTTGTAGCGAGCCTCGAAAGTCACGGCGTGGGATGCTGGATCGCGCCGCGGGACGTGAGGGCGGGGGCTCTCTACGCCGAGGCCATTGTACGGGCGATCAGTGACGCCAAGGCGCTGGTCCTCGTGCTCTCCGCGAATTCCGTCGCCTCCGCGCACGTCGGCAAGGAGGTGGAGCGAGCCTCATCAAAACGCCGCCCGATAATTGCTTTGAGGATCGATGAAGCGCCGCTCTCGCCGGCACTGGAGTACTTCCTCAGCGAGTCGCACTGGATCGACGCGCGGGCAGATGATATAGGCGCTGCCACCCGGAAGCTCATCGGGGCCTTACAAGAACCTGAGCGACCGGCACCGGCAGGTGCTACCAATGGCCATCCAGGCGCACGAGCGGTTACTGCGGCGGCAGCACACCTGAAGTCACGTGACCGGATTCTGGTCGCAGCAGGGCTCGCGCTGCTCATTCTGGCAGTAACCGCGCTCCTGGTAGAGCGCTGGGCTACGAAGCACGCTGGTGCGGTAGCTCAATCGGCAACAGTCGCTGCCGACATTGTCGGCGACAAGTCCATTGCCGTGCTGCCGTTTGAGGACATGAGCGAGAAGAAGGACCAGGAGTATTTCGCCGATGGGATCGCTGAAGAGGTGCTCGATCGGCTGGCCCAGGTGCCGGGCCTCAAGGTCGTGGGCCGAGCATCTTCCTTTCAGTTCAAAGGTAGGAGCGCGGACCTTGCCAGCGTTGGTGCAGCACTGGGGGTTGCCTACCTCTTGGAGGGCAGTGTAAGGAAAGAGGCCGATCGCGTCCGGGTTGCGGCGCAGCTTGTGGAGGCAAGAACGGGGGCGCAACGCTGGTCTAACCATTTCGACTCTGACTCGATCGACGTGCTGCAAGTGCAAGATGCCATTGCGGCCGAACTGGCGCGCGCCTTACAGCTTGCCATCGAGGTTAACACGACGCCCCGTACCGCGATCAGGTCGTCAGAGGCACTCGACACCTATCTGCGCGGACTACAGTCCCTCGACCTCTCTTCACAGGAGGGCTGTGAGACCGCCGTGGCTCAATTCCAGCAGTCGTTAGCTTTGGATCCGACATTTGCGCCAGCGGCATCTGGGCTAGCCAGAGCCCTTACTTGGATAGGGGCGGAAGGCTGGCAGCCGCCGCGCGTCGTGTACGAGCGCGCCCGTGAGGCTGCACTCCTCGCGCAGAAACTGGACCCGAAGAGCCCGCAGCCTCACGTAGTGATGGCGAATATTCATATTCTCTATGACTGGGACTGGGTAGGCGCCGATCGAGAATTGCAACAGGCGGCCGCGCTCGGCCCCCGCGATACCTTTTGGTTTCAAACGGCGGGGTTTCTTGCTGGGGCACTCGGCCATTGGGATGAGGCCCGGCAATTCAATGTCGAGGCCATCACGCTCGATCCGCTTAGCCCCGATCCGCAAGAGGACATCGGATTCACGGTATATCTGCGCACCGGCAACTTTGCAGAGGCAGAACGGTACTTTCGTCGCGCGTTGCAGATCTCACCAGAATATGGCGCTGGACACTATTTCCTGGGCGTCGCACTGCTGCTCCAGGGGCACAACGAGGCGGCATTAGCTGAGTTTCAAAAGGAGACTGAAGAGGATGGCCGGCTGGAAGGTACCGCCATGGTGTACTTCGCAGCTGGACGAAGAGCCGAGTCAAATGCACAACTTGCCGAGGCGATTCGGAAAAATGCGACTGATTGGCCCTCTGCAATCGCCCGCGTGTATGCCTTTCGCGGCGAACGCGATACCGCTTTCGAGTGGCTGAATCGGGCGTACGAGGCGCGAGATGAGGACTTGTATTACGTCAGGGGTGATCCACTATTGAAGAACCTTGAGGGTGACCTCCGCTACAAACCGTTCCTGCGCAAGATGAATCTGACAGAGTAGCGCAGACTGCAGTCGGCCAACTGTCGTCATTCGCGGGCTAAACTGCCTGCCTGGAAGCTGTCGCTCGCAAGAGGCGGTTGGCGTCGGAAGGGCACTCGGGCTGATATATGCTGGATCCAAACTATAATTGAGGTACGTTCATGAAGTTGGCAATGGTGACGATGTTGATATGCGGTGGGGTAACCATGCTGCCAGCGTTGGGCGCGAGCCCTGGTCCAAGTACGGTTGCGCCCGAAGTGGCGATTGCCGCGCCTCAGGATCGGGCCTATCCCGGCGAGATCCTGCTGACCGTTGACGCGTCCGATCTCGAACGACGTATTGTCCGAGTGCACGAAACCGTGACCGGTACTGGCGCCGATACCGTCCTGCTCTTTCCTAAGTGGCTGCCCGGCACGCACGCGCCCGAAGGCCCCATAGACAGACTGGCCGGCATCAAGATTACGGCCAACGGGGTTCCAGTTTCCTGGGTACGCGACCCGGTCAACGTCTACGCACTTCGCGTGCCCGGCGCTTCGGGCGTCAAGTCGATCGACATTGACTTCCAGTATCTGTCTCCAACGAGCCTCAAGGTCGGAAAGCCGGAAATAAGCCCGGACGTTCTGCTGCTCGAATGGAATTCGTTGGTCCTCTATCCGTCCGGATATTTCGCGCGGCAGATTCCGGTGGCGGCGAAGCTCACGCTGCCCGCCGGTTGGCACTTCGCCTCGGCGCTGGAGTCCGAGTCCACCACGGATACGCAGACTACATTCAAGCGGGTCAGTCTCGAAACACTGATTGACAGCCCGCTATATGCCGGCCGGTATGCGGCACAGTTCGATCTCGATCCGGGCAGTCCGGTAGCGGTGCGTCTCGACCTGTTTGCCGATCGAGCGGAGTTGCTTGCAGCGACGCCGGAGCAAATCGCAGCGTACCGGGCCCTGGTGCAGCAAGCCTACAAACTCTTCGGCTCACACCACTACGCGCATTACGACTTCCTGTACTCATTGAGCGACCAGATCGAGCAGAACGGCCTCGAGCATCAGCAGTCGAGCGAGGACGGTGGCGATCCCGTATCCCTGACCGAATGGGATAAGTCCGGATACGAGCGGGACCTGCTGCCACACGAGTTCACTCATTCCTGGAATGGTAAGTTCCGGCGTCCCGCGGACTTGTGGACCCCGAACTACAACGTGCCCATGCAGGACAGCCTGCTGTGGGTGTACGAGGGCCAGACGCAATACTGGGGCCACGTATTAGCGGCGCGTTCCGGGCTCTGGAGCAAGCAGCAGGTGCTCGATCGGTTCGCGCTCACGGCGGCGTATTATCAGATTCAGTCAGGTCGTCAGTGGCGTTCGCTGCAGGACACGACCAACGACGAAATCATCAACCCGCGGCTCCCGCAGTCCTGGCGTGACTGGCATCGCTTTGAGGACTACTACAACGAGGGGGCGCTCATCTGGCTCGATGCCGACACCTTGATTCGCGAACGCTCGCAGGGCAAGCGCTCGCTGGACGATTTCGCCCGAAGCTTCTTCGGGATCAACGACGGCAGCACCACGACAGTCACCTACACCTACGATGATGTCGTGAAGGCGCTGAACGCGGTGGAACCCTATGACTGGTCTTCCTTTCTGCGGCAACGGCTCGATTCGATCGGCCAGCCACCACCGTTCGATGGGTTGCGGCGTGGGGGCTACCGGCTGGTCTACACGGATACACCGAGCGATTTTCTGAAAACACAGGACGAGCAGCGCAAGCGCCTGAGTCTGCAGTACTCGATTGGTGTCGAGCTCGACGACAAGGACGGCTCCATCGTGACTGCCATCTGGGGTAGTCCGGCATTCAAGGCCAAACTCACGGAAGGCGTCCAGATTCTCGCGATCAACGGTGTTGCCTACAGCCGCGATGTGCTCAAGGACGCGATCCAGTCGGCCAAGGGTACGAACTCGCCCATCCAGCTGATTGTAAAGGCCGGCGAACGGTATCGAGTTGTGAGTCTCGATTACCACGATGGGCTGCGCTATCCGCACCTGGAGCGCGACCCGTCAGAGCCTGCGCGGCTTGACGACATCGTGGCTGCGCGTCACTAAGAACGCGTGCTGGTGCCGGATTCTGACGCCGCAAAGTCGCCGGTGGCGATAATTCGTCATGGGGAGCTTTACGTCGATGGCTAACTCGCAGCGTGCCGGACGAAACAATGCCTTACTCATCGTCACGGCCCTGTTCGTCATGGCGTGGGCGACTACTGCATCGGCGGGGGAGGCCACCACTTCACCCGATGAAGCGTACTTGGATGCGCTGCGAGGAACCTGGGACATGGCGGGTAGCTTCGGAGGCACGCCGGTCCGATACAACGCCGAGGGCCAGCGTGTTCTCCAGGGCGGATTCCTCAGGCTGCACATGATAGACGCGACCTCGCCGCCACAGTACGAAGCCGACGTGTTCATTGGCTTTGATCACAAGGCCAACGATTACGTCGCGCACTGGCTGGATCGGTTTGGCGCCGCTGGTGCCCGAGTCGTGGCGCGCGGTGTACGAGAAGGCCAGCGCCTGGTCCTCACTTTCCCGTACGCGGAGGGCGCATTTCGCGACACCTTCAATTGGCAGCCGACAACGCAGTCCTGGTCTCTGCTCTTGGAATCGCAGGCGGTCGATGGTACTTGGTCAACCTTCGCGAGCTACACCCTGACGCGCCGCGCGAAGCACTAAGCTCGAATCAGAGTCAAGACCACCAGCTGCACCGTCCTGGCTTTACTCGAAGCGCTGCATCAGCAATGATCGCTGTTCTTGCGACAAAGAGAACAATGTATGCGATATCGAGGACTGGCCATAATGCTGGGTGCCTGGGGCTCCGTTGCCTCGTTCGGAGCGGCTGTCCCGGAGCCTCAGCCTGCCCCTGTAGCGCCCCCAATCGTTGCGCCCCGGGACGCAGCCTATCCGGGCGTTCTGCAGCTCACGTTTGATGCCACCGATGTCAGCCATCGCCTGTTCACTGTGCACGAGACGATTCCCGTGCAGACGGTCGGTGATCTGGTGTTGCTGTATCCGCGATAGCTACCGGGTACCCATGCACCGGAAGGAACCATCGCGATGTTCTCGGGGCTCACGGTGCGGGCCGCAGGCGTGCCGATTGCATGGCATCGCGACACGGTCGACGTGTTTACGTTTCACGTAGCAGTGCCGAAACTGACGACGCAACTCGAGCTTGATTTTCAATACCTCTCACCGGTGAAGGACGATGTGGGGCCCCTGACCGTCACGCAGGATCTGCTGGCGCTGGATTGGAACACTGTTGTGCTGTACCCGGCCGGGTACTTCGCGCGCCGTATTGCCATTCAGCCCACGATCCGGCTGCTTCCCGATTGTAAGCTTGCGACGGCGCTTGAGGTTGAATCGGTGGACACGACCGGAACGCGCTTTCGGACCACCTCGGTGGAGGCGCTGGTCGATTCGCCACTGCAGGCAGGGCGCTACTTCAAGCGCTAGACATTTCACCTGACGACACGGTCCCAGTGCATCTGGACATCGTTGCGGACCGACCCCAACTCACGCAGATCAGCCCCGAGCTGATCGAATCGCATCGTTCGTTGGTGCGGCAAGCGCATCTTCTGTTCGGGTCACATCATTATGATCATTACGATTTTATTTGCTTGCTCAGCGATACGGTAGGCCGCGACATCACGTTGGAGCATCAGCGTTCGGCGGAGTACGGACTGCCGTCGAATGAATTCAGCGAGTGGGACAAGAATATTTCAGATCGGGATCTGCTTCCGCACGAATACGTTCATTCCTGGGACGGCAAATTCCGACGCCCCTTCGATCTGTGGACACCGAACTTCAACGTGCCGATGCGCGACTCATTGCTCTGGGTCTATGAAGGCGGTACGCAATATTGGGGCTTGGTGTTGACAGCACGCGCTGGACTGTGGACAAAGGAGCAAGCGCTGGACAGCTGGGCTTATGTGATTGCCAATGTGAACACGACGCCAGGGCGAACCTGGCGGAATCTCCAGGATACGACCAATGACGAAATCATCAATCCCCGGCGTCCGATGGCATGGCGTAGCTGGCAGCGCTACGAAGACTACTATACTGAAGGGGCGCTGATCTGGCTGGAGGCGGATAGCCTGATCCGGGAGCGCTCCCAAGGCAAACGTTCGCTCGATGATTTCGCGCGACTTTTCTTCGGTGTGGAGAACGGGCGATTTACCCCAATCGTTTATCAGTTTGATGACGTGGTTCAGGCCCTGAATAAGGTCGAGCCAATGGATTGGGCAACCTTCCTTAATGATCGCCTGCAGCGAACTGGCGCTGGGCCACCGACGGTTGACCTGACGCCCAGCGGTTATCGACCGATCTTTACCGATCCGGCCGGCGAGTTTTCCAAGGCGCTGGCGACAGAGCGCAAGCATGAGGATTTCTGGTTCTCCCTGGGCTTCGTCGTAGACAAGGATGGCAAATTGGTTGAGGTGCTGTGGGATAGCCCCGCCTACAAGTCTGGTCTTACGGCCGGCATGAGCCTGGTTGCGGTCAATGGCGTGGCCTATGACGCAGACAAGTTGCGCGAGGCCGTCAAGGAGGCGAATCGTCAGACAGGATCGCTCGAACTTTTAGTGCATAGCGACGATCGATACCGCACCGTGGCCATTGATTATCACGGCGGCCTGCGCTATCCGCATCTTGAGCGCGTGGAGCCCGTGCCCGCGCGTCTGGATGACATTTTAGCCGCTAGACCCTGATGCGCTGATGCGGCGTCTCTTTGCGCCGCCACACAGCGCTCGCCGCACTGTGATCAGGTGTAGGCAGGGTGTCTGGATATAAATAGTCTCGGCGAGCTCAGGAGATGTGCCCTTTGCAGGTCAGGGAATCTCCAGCATGCCGCTAAGACTCAATTTGAAGAACGGATTCCAGGCGACCTCCCAGAGGTTCTCATCCGGATCGGAAAAGTATCCGCTGTGGCCACCCCAGAATACGTCTTGAGCTGGTTGAAGGATCCTTCCGCCAGCGGCCTCGGCGATGCTCAAGGCTGAGGCGACATCCTTCTTCTGGCGCACGTTGTACGCGAGGGAAAAACATCGAAAACCCTGGCCCGTGGAGGCGACCGATGCGTCATTGGCGAGCGAGTCTCGCGGGTACAGCGCAAGCACAACACCGCCTGCTGTAAAGAATACGATGTCACCCAGGCTGGCGGAGGAAGCCCTCCAACCTAATGCTTCGTAGAAATCTCGCGCTACCTGAATATCCGATACCCCGCGTGTGACCATATTCAATCGTAGCTTAAATGGGCTTTTTCTTTTCTTGGCCACTTGCTGCTTTAATTGTTTCGAGCAACTACTGATTGCAATGTGCTGCCTCAGGCTGCTTCGGTAAGTTTCGCTGCCGTCTTGCGGGCGACGTTATCATGGCAGTAGCTCTTTTTCGACTTCCGAGTGGTTAGCGACAATTAGATTTCCCGGCAGGAATAGTTGACGCCAACCAATCAGCTGGTCGAACATCGAAAATCAATTCAGCGCAGACGCACTTTGAGTTGTCGCCATGTCAGAACAGTCCATGTTGCGCCGATTGCGACCAACATCAGCAAGATCAATAGGATTGCGTATAGGAGAGTCTGGATTACTGTCAGATCCGATAGCACGTCGGGAGTCTGGGGCATGGTCGTCGCCTGATCGCTAACGTTGAAATTGAGCGGCCGGCTGCGGATGCATCAGCTCGCGCGGGCGGAGACTGAGTCGCCGATGAATGAACTGCCCGCTCGGCACTTTAGCCGTCACGGTCCGCTCCAACGATTGTTAAGGTCACGCTAGTGACCCCCGCCGTCACCGCAGCCACCATCGCCTCCATGACCACAGCTACTCCCCTCGCCACCCACCCAGCTCGCACCCTCAGCGCCGTCACCACCCATGCCATACGAGCCGCTTATCGGGGCAGGCCGACTGAACTCTCCTGAAACCTGAAGCGCCAAAGTAGCGCCAAGAAGTGGCACTAGCCAAGCGAACGCCAGCCAAGCTACCTTCTGAGATTGGGAGAATAAGTCTGAGCGGAGAACGCGAGTTGAAGCGAGAACGTCCAGCGCGAGGATGAATACCACAGACCCCAAGACCACCGCTGCTCTCACGCGAGACTCCTAACTGTATTTAGACTGCATCTTTGCGGCATTTAGTTGCCGCAATTATCACGCAAAGCGGGTGTGGCGGTGAGACGTGTTGCGCGGACGCTGGCCTGCGATCTGTACACAATCCATAATAACGGACGCCCAATGAGCGGCTTTGACCCTTTGTAGCCATTCGGGCTGGCCTTGACCGAGGCACTTTCCACCTTAGAAGCGGACAAGACTTTCCGCCGTTCGGGTGCGCTTGGCCGGTCATCGGTGCGCTTGAGCGTGGGCACGATGTCATATAGGGTTATAAAACCATAGCGCTTACCTCGCGTGAGGAAGTTAGCGAACCGGAGGCTGTAGTGAAATGCCCTAAATGCAACGTGGACCTGCTGCCGACGATACGGCACAAGATCCCGGTCAACTACTGTCAGTCCTGCAAAGGAATGTGGCTTGAGCACCATGAACTCGAAGAACTGGAGGATGAGGTCTTTGACTTCGGCGATCGCTGGAAGGGAACTCTGGTTTTTGATTCAGCCGCGACGACTGACAAGTGCCCAGAATGTACCGCGTTCCTCCAGAGGTTCAGGTATAGGTTTTACGACCTTGAGATGGATTTCTGTCCGAACCAGCATGGCTACTGGCTCGATGACGACGAGGACACCAGAGTCTTGGAACTGATGAAAAGGGAAGAAGGGGATCTCCAACGGAAACTGCTTGCAGAGGACCAGTGGGCCGCGACTTTAAAACACATGCGCTCTCGCTCATTTTTCAGCAAAGTGCGGGATCTGTTTCATAAATAGTCTTCACGAGGGTGGGCTTGCGTAGTCGTACGGCCGCTCTACCAGTTTCGCATCATTGTTCTTTGGACTACTAACCCTGGTACTAACCGGCCACGCCACCATCGAATCGGCCGGGTAGGGCTTCAGCACAGCACGCGCCTCAACCGCCGAACCCGCAAGCCACGCGCTGATATCCGCACTCTGCAGAATGGTCGGCATGCGCTGCTTGGCGTTATGAATCTCGGCCATCAACGGATTGGGAGGCATGGTGATAATCGTACAGCTCTCGAGCGCGGGGCCGTCGGCGCCGCGCGATGAGTCCCAGAGCCCCATCAATGCATTTAAGGCTATTTTGCGCAGGGTTTCGGCGAAAGACATAGCGCATCAAAGCAGACTACGGCATGTCAGGTAACGCTTCTGCAATAACGGCAAATCTACCCTCGCCGCTAACGCGAGCGGTCACGACATGCCTGGCGCGATCGACCGATTGTGACTCAACTGGCATCCAACGGCGACGCGGCTTATCGAATCGCACGATTCGGGGAGTTTGTCGCGAGGTGACCAACGCGGCATCGTAGGGTAGTGAGAGTTGGCCAAGTCTTGGTCGATTCCGTTCTGGGGTGGTTCGCTGCGGCCTGAATTCAATCGTCATGCTCGCCCCGACGTTCATCACTTCAGTTGCCATCCTTGGCGTCGGCCCCCTCGAAGTGCTGTTAAACAGGAAGGAGGCTATCGGATTGCTGACCGTGACTTGCCACTGCTCAGACAATGCGTGACCTTGCTCAATGGTGTCGGTCAGAAAACTGATAGATGTTCCAAAAAGCCAAGGATCGCTACCGAGGAACCCTTCGGGGGTCCACGTCACGCGGGCGCCACCGCAGGGTCGATCGCAAACCGCGAGACAGTTGCCGCTGCCACCCGGACACCAACCGACTATCGGTGTGAACGTGCACGATAGAATCTTGTTGATATAGGTACAAGGATTTGCCTTTGCCGGTGCCATGGCGTCGATCAGCGCCTGACCATGGGGCGATCCCCATCCCGAGCAAAGATCGAATCCCGGCGCCGCGGTGAATTCGGTGGGATTATTAGGGAACATGCATGTGCCCATGACAATGTCATGGAAATCGGATTGGTAATCCGGTCCAGCAGCGATGGAATAGATCAGGGGATTGATGAAGCCAACTTGGCCGTGGCCGTTGGCCGCTGCCTGCTGGTTGACCAGGGCCGTGAAAGCCGCCCAGAGCGGAGCCGACGCGCTTGTACCACCGCCGCCCGCTATTATTCCGGACCTCGGGATACTGGGGTCGGTGTGAACGATTTCGATGTTTTCCGCAACCATGGCGACGTCGGGAAAATTTCTGCACTGCTCCGATCCCATGATGGCACTCATATTTATGCCAATTTGGTACGAGGGAATCGGGGTCGCACAAGTGTACCCTCCACCGGTGCTGCCATTCTGATCCTGCCAAACCACTTCACTCTCCCAAGATGCCCCGACACCGTTCATCGACAGTTCAGTTCCGCCCACGACAGTGACCCATGGCTGATCAATCAGTGTATTGGTGGTGTTACCCGCATCCGGTCCTTGGTCGCCGGCCGCCTGAAAGAGGGATTGGCCCTGACTCTTCAGCCGTTGTATCCAGTGCGCGGTAGAATTCGTGGGAGCAAGGAACCAGGAGGTGCTGACTTGAAAGGGAAGTGGCTCCCCCAGAGTAGGCGCTGCAATCTCCTCCAGGATGTCGTCTTGCTGGTTGCCCTCGTAGACTGTGACTTGGTCGAGTCCCGGAGCCATGGCGATGACCAGTTCGATATCCATCGGTGCCTCCGGGTAGCCATGACCGTCGGGTCCGGGACTCTCGGGCAGAGGCGAAGTAATGTTGACCAATGCGTTGACGACATTGACGGATGGCGGCGGCGCGATGAGATTTTCATAGGTGGTGATGTCGCTGGGCGTGTAGCCATTCAACTCGACTAGCCCGACGACCTGGCCTTTTCCCGTGAGGCTCGTTAGCGCATAGGCGTTGCGAAAGTCAGACCCTAGGAAGGTTCCACTTGCGCCCGAACCGAGGTTGCCGACGGGGGTCTGCAAAGACGTGATCGGTCTTACGTGCAGTGGACTCTGACGGGGCGAAACATAGTTATCAAGCCCACTGATACGCAGAATGGCGGCTTTAAGATCGACAGATGGCTCTACGTCTGGCGCGAAAAAGACGCGCGCTTCGGTGGGGTGCTCGTAAGTCAGAAGGGTGACATGAAATGCCTTTTCGATATCTGCCACGGATCCTGCTACATCGACGAGGCTGTGATCGCCGACACTGCGGGTGACGGTCAAGCCGTTGGAGCGTGCGAACGCGGTGATGGTCTGATAGTCGAGCGCGCTGGGAGCAAAGCGCTTGGCGAATTTATCAGCTGTTAGGAAGTGATGATATCGCGGACTGAATGGATCGTAGAGCTCGCGAAGCAGGGCATCGAGAACTGACTCATTGCGAAACGGGAGCACAATCACCAAGTCTAGACGTTGTGAAGCCGGCAATCGGGAGATGGCGGGAAGATGGAGTTTTTTCACATCTGCTGGCACGTGGCCCGATATAGTTTGGACCGCGTATGAGTCGCTTGCGAAGACCATCAATCCCGTGAGCAACCATAGGATTACGACTGGAGAGCGGGATTCGTAGTGCATGAAATGAACCTTTCGTTGGTTTTACACTAGGAAATGCAGTCGCCCCTGAGATCTGAGTCCACTGAGATCCTAGAAAACGCTTTACGGGGTAACTTCAAGATTCGGATCAGAATGCACGTTGGTGACGAACAAGACCCGAAGATTTGGTTTTCGATGATTCCCCGCATGCCAGCTAACCACTGGATCTTTAACTGACGCAACTGTCATTTATTACAGGGTGGCCAGACTGCCAGTGCGCGGAATCCGCCGGACTAGCGCGCCTTGCGAGTAGCGGAAGGGAAGCGAAAAGCGTAATTGCCCTGTTTTTCTTGACCGTATCACACCGTTCGTCGCCGTCCAGGCGCTTACATGGACGCCTCCCGGGATGCGAGCTTCTTCTTCTGATCGACCTCGCCAAGCGGCTGACCGAGCTGCGCGAGGCGAAGCTCTACGGTCTGCGGGATGCGCGCACGTTCCGGGTGGCGGCAACGAAGTACTTGCAGGACTACAGCCACAAGAAGCGCATCAAGGACGATGCGATGCACCTGAAGCAGCTCGATCCCTTCATTGGAAGGCTCGAGTTGAAGCAGGTGCATATAGGGAGCCTGCAGGGGTTCATCGCGAAG
>Ga0302324_100016365_pt1 | contig 14779 bp, 12 predicted proteins | sample Palsa_T0_1_FD_201949 | JGI IMG/M metagenome (GOLD analysis project Ga0302324, IMG submission 201949) | Peat permafrost microbial communities from Stordalen Mire near Abisko, Sweden - Palsa_T0_1 | ecosystem: Environmental > Terrestrial > Soil > Palsa > Peat permafrost | place: Sweden: Abisko...
TCCAGATTCCCTCCGGGACCAACGGCGTCTCCGGCGGCCAGCCGGAGTTCATCCCCTTGCTGTCACGCGCCGCGGTTGCCGCCGGCATCGATGGCATCTTTCTCGAAGTCCACGACAACCCCGCCCAGGCAAAATCCGACGGCGCGAACGCGCTCGATCTCAAAAACCTGAAGCCACTGCTGGAAACCCTGCTGGCGATCCACCAGGCGGCAGGCGTTCCGGTAACAGCGTAGAGCTGTTTTCTCCGATTGGGGTTAGATCCTTCGCAACAGAGCCGCGTGATTGCCCCCAATCACAGGAGACGCAGCGACTTCGAGGCCAGCCGCTCTGGCCGCCTCCAGCTCGATGGCGAATTTGTTGCGCGGTACATGGACGCTCGGTTCCACCAACAGCATGGAGGCTCGAGGCCGCAACACGTCCGCAATTTCCCGGAAGAATCGTTCCGCGGAGGCGACTTCATGGACGACTGCAAATGCCAGCACGAAATCGACTCTCCTGTGGAGGTCCACGATGCCCAGCAAGTCGCGGCCCGCGAGGCGCAGTTCAATCCTCTCCGCCAGCCCAGCCCGCTGGGCGCGCTTTCTGAGTTTTTCAATCATCTTTACCTGAATATCGACCGCGATCACTCGCCCGTTGGGGCCAACCAGCCTCGCCAGTGGAAGAGTGAAAAAGCCCATCCCCGGGCCCGGCTCCAGCACCGTCATGCCCTCCTGAACGTAGGGGCCCAGGAGCTTGTCGGGCTCGACGGTCCACCGCCGCAGTGGATTGAGCAACCAGGGGCCCATCCACGAGGAACATCCGCGCCCCGACATAGAACCACCTTTCGGGACAATCTTGCGCAGCGGCAAGAATCGCGCAGTATGACCCACCGTGAGTCTATAGGTGATCGCCTCCCGCCGTTCGTGTTTCGGCAGATCACTGATTGCGTTGGTAAACACCGGGGCCGGTTGGAGGCTTCTCCGGTCCCTGCCTCAGGGACCATGCTGATACGTGGCGAACTCGACCCTGGCTGGAAGCCACTAAAGTTGCGGGCCAATAAACCGAGCAAGGGCGCGAAGCGCCGCCCGCCTGGACGTACAGTCCCGCCGCCCGCCTACGCGGCCAGCGTCGTGCGACAATAGGCTTGAAAACGACATGAATTCTTCAGCCGCAATGGCGCCCCCGCCAGCGACCATCACGCCAGAGATTCTCGCCACACATGGCATCACACCTGATGAATATCGTCGCATTGAAGAAACATTAGGCCGCACGCCGAGCCTGACCGAGCTGGGCATTTACAGCGTCATGTGGAGCGAACACTGCTCCTACAAATCCTCCAAGGTGCATCTGCGACGGCTCCCCACGCGCAGCAAGCTGGTCGTACAGGGCCCCGGCGAGAATGCCGGCATCATCGACGTGGGCGATGGCTGGGCCTGCGCCTTCAAAATTGAGTCGCACAATCACCCGTCCTATATCGAACCATATCAAGGAGCGGCCACCGGCGTCGGCGGCATCCTGCGCGACATTTTCACCATGGGCGCGCGCCCCCTTGCTGTGATGGATTCGCTGCGCTTCGGTCCCATCGAGGCCGACGGCCAGACTTCCGAAGATGTGGTCCGGAAAAATCACTCTATCGTTGAGGGCGTGGTCAGCGGCATCGCCGGCTATGGCAACTGCTTCGGAGTGCCGAATCTCGGCGGCGAGACGAAGTTTGAACCCTGCTACTCCGGCAACCCGCTCGTGAATGCCTTCGCTCTCGGCCTCGTACGTCGCGATGAAATTTTCTACGCCAAAGCATCGGGCCTCGGCAACCCCGTCATCTACGTCGGCGCGCGCACCGGCCGCGACGGCATCCACGGCGCCACCATGGCCAGCGAGGAGTTCAAGGAAGGCTCGGAACAGAAACGCCCCAACGTCCAGGTCGGCGATCCGTTCATGGAGAAGTTGCTCCTCGAAGCCTGCCTCGAAGCGATGAAGACCGGCGCAGTGGTCGGCATTCAGGACATGGGAGCCGCGGGCCTCACCAGCTCCAGTTGCGAAATGGGCGGGCGTGGCGGCGTCGGTATCGAACTCGATCTCGACCACGTCCCCCAGCGCGAATCCGCGATGACCGGGTACGAAATGATGCTCAGCGAATCGCAGGAGCGTATGCTCCTCGTCGCCGAAAAGGGCCGCGAACAAGAGGTGCTCAGCGTTTTTGAGAAGTGGGGACTCGAAGGCGTCATCGTCGGCACCGTCATTCAGGAACCTCGCCTGCGCGTCCTTCATCATGGCGAAATCGTCGCCGACATTCCCAACCAGTCCCTCACCGACGAAGCGCCGGTCTACCACCGCCCCGTCGGCACCTGGTCCCGCCCCGGCCAGATCAAAGTCCCGCTCGATCCGCCGCCGCACATCCTCGAAGAATTAAAGAAGCCGCGCGATTACGCCGCGGACCTGAAGAAGCTCCTGGCCTCGTCGAACATCTGCTCCAAGCGCTGGGTCTTCGAGCAATACGACAGCATGGTCCAAACCAACACCGTCCAGGGCCCAGGCGGCGAAGCGGGCGTGATGCGCATCAAGGGCACCGGCACACCAGGCCACGAGCGCGGCTTAGCGATGGCCTTAGCCGGCAACGGCCGCTGGTGCTACCTCGACCCAAAGCTAGGCGCAATGCACGCCGTAGCCGAAGCCGCCCGCAAAGTAGCCTGCACCGGAGCCACGCCCGTAGCCGCAACCAACTGCCTCAACTTCGGCAACCCCGAAAAACCAGAGATCATGGCCCAGCTATCAGCCGCCATCGACGGCATCGCCGAAGCCTGCACAGCACTCGGCACACCGATCACCGGCGGCAACGTCTCCCTCTACAACGAAACGCGCGGCGAAGGTATTTATCCCACGCCGGTCGTCGGTGTAGTCGGCATTTTGGACGACGTGACGAAAGCTGTGCCCGCTCAATTCCAGTGTCAGAACGACGCGATTTTCTTTCTCTCCGGCAGGGGCGCAGAAATTATTGAGGCAGACGGAAGCCCGAGAATCGACGATATGCGGCGGTTCGGCAGCTCAGAATTTGCGCGTGTTCTGCTCAACACTTTCTGGGGGCTGCCGCCGCAGTTGAGTCTCGACGCTGAATCGCGCCTGCACAAGGCGCTCGCGGAACTGAGTGCTGCCAGCCTTCTATCGTCAGCAAGCGATCTCTCCGACGGTGGGCTGGGCGCCGCGCTCGCAAAGGCGTGCATCGAAGGCCGGATTGGAGCGGCGGTCCAACTGGGCAAGGATGCGAATCCACCGGTCCCCGCTTTGCCGTGGGAACTGCTCTTCGCCGAACCCTCCAGCGCGGTCATTATCGCTTGCAGCCCAACGAGTCTCGGGGAGCTGTATAAGATTGCACAGCGCTGGGGGCTTTACATACTCGAGATTGGTTCTGTGCGAGGGGACTCACTCGATATAAGCGTCGATATGATCGGGGTTCTCTCTGTACCCGTTGCCAAACTCGAAGCCGTGTGGTCAACGTCCCTCCAATCCCAACTGGCCGAAGAGGTGACCGCGTGAATCGGATGCTCTTCGAAGGTTTTCCCGGCGAAGAATCACCGACCATCCAGGGGAACGACGCACCCACAGCATCCAGCTACGATCCAGACAAGATCCACGAAGAGTGCGGCGTAGTCGCCATCCACAACCATCCCGACGCCGCCCGCCAGGCCTACCTCGCCCTCTACGCCCTCCAGCATCGCGGACAGGAGTCCGCCGGCATCGACACCGCCGACGGCACGCACCTCTCGAACATCAAAGGCATGGGCCTGGTCTCTGAGATTTTCACCGACGAAGTCATCGCGCGCCTCAAAGGCGACATGGCCATCGGCCACACCCGCTATTCGACCACCGGCGATTCCGCGCTTCTCAACGCACAACCCATCCGCGTCGAATCCACCAAGGGCCTCATCGCCATCGCGCACAACGGCAACCTGGTCAACCTCGGCAACCTGCGCATCCATCTCGAACGCCAGGGCGCATTCTTCCAGACCACCAGCGATTCCGAAATCATCGTCCAGCTCATCGCGCACTCCCAGGCCACCACGCTCGTCGATGCCATCGCCGACTCGCTGCGTCAGGTAGAAGGGGCTTTCTCCATCGTCATGATGACGCGCGACCGTATCTTCGCCGCGCGCGATCCACACGGCTTCCGCCCGCTCTCGATGGGGCGTATTCACAATCCAGACGGCCCCGACACCGTTGTCTTCGCTTCGGAATCCTGCGCGTTCGATCTGCTCCGCGCCAAATATGAGCGCGATGTGCTGCCCGGCGAACTCGTCATGGTCACCGAGGACGGCGTCACCTCGCGTCAGTACGCGCCGCCGAATCAAACCAGCTGCATTTTCGAGCATGTGTACTTCGCGCGTCCCGACAGCAGGATCTTCGGCCGCTGGGTGCAGGAGAGTCGCGAAGAAATGGGCCGCCAGCTCGCTCGCGAATCGCACGTGGACGCCGATCTGGTCGTGCCCGTCCCCGACTCCGGCGTGACGGCAGCGATCGGTTACGCCGCCGAGAGCGACATCCCGTTTCGCTTCGGGCTGATCCGCAATCACTATGTGGGCCGCACCTTTATTGAGCCCGAACAGCGCGTGCGCGACTTCGGCGTCAAGCTCAAGCTGAACCCGGTGCGCAATCTGCTGGAAGGCCGCCGCATCATCCTGATCGACGATTCGATTATCCGTGGAACAACGAGCCGCAAGATTGTGCGCATGGTACGCCAGGCCGGCGCCACCGAAGTGCATTTGCGCATCAGCTGCCCGCCCACCATTTCACCTTGCTATTACGGCGTCGATACGCCGCGCAAAGCTGAGCTGATCGCAGCTAACAATTCCATCGAAGAAATTCGCCAGTACATCGAGGCCGACTCGCTCGCCTATTTGTCACTGGACGGGTTACGGAATGCCTGCGACGGCGGCGAGGGCAACAAGTTCTGCGTCGCGTGCTATACGGGTGATTACCCAACGCAGTGGGTCGACGTCGAGGACATCCTGCCCGCCGCTGCTGTTCTGAGTTAAGCCGCCGTCCGGCTTCGGATTTTTCGAATCGACCTGTCTTTGGCGGCTTCCGCAAGATCGTATCGGTTCTGCAGATTCAGCCAGAACTGCGCCGAGTTCCCGAAGTAGAGCCCGAGCCGCAGCGCCGTATTGGCGGAAATGCCGCGCTTGCCCCGGACGATGTCGTTGATGCGCGGCGCCGGAACATCGAGCTCACGAGCGAGACGCCACGCTGAAAGCCCGAGCGGCTCCATGAACTCGGTCCTGAGAATTTCTCCAGGATGAAAAGCAAATATCTTCATGCGGTTTCCTTAGTGATAATCCACAATCTGCACGTCGTGAGCATCATTGCCCTTCCACACAAAGCAAATGCGATATTGATCGTTGATACGGATCGAATGCTGTCCCGCTCGGTTACCCTTCAGCCTTTCCAGCCGATTTCCAGGAGGCACAAGTAACTCGGAAAGACTTCCTGCCGCATCCAGAATTGCGAGTTTCTTCCCGGCGACCTGGCGGATGGAAGCTGGGAATCTGCGGCTCTTGCCGGTCTCCCACAGGCTCTCGGTATCCCGATCTGCAAAGCTTACGATCAACGGCTTTAATAATAACGTTCTCCGTTCATATCATCAAGCGTTATTATCGGCGTCGCGTCTTGCGCTGGCAATCGGAGGTACCGTAGCGCACCAGACGAACAATCTTCTCTCTTCGCGCAACCTCCTCATCCCGCGCTGCTTCCCAATACAGCAGAAGGGAGAAGGTTCATGCCAACGAAGAAGAAGTCCTCAGGCAAAAAATACAGTTCTGGAGCAGGCAAAAAAGTCGAAAAGGTGATGCGCGAGAAGAAGCGTGGCACATTGAAGAGCGGCGGCAGTGGCAAGAAAGTCACCAGCCGCAAGCAGGCCGTCGCCATCGGCCTTTCGGAAGCGCGCAAAGCGGGCGCAAAGGTCCCAAAGAAAAAGTCCGCGGCGACAAAGAGCAGCGCGAAGAAGTCATCCTCTCGCAAAAATTGATTCGCAAATCGTAGCGGTCTCGTCCGAAGTACCCGCTCCTGCTTCGCCAGCGGCCCGGAATCTTCCCCAGCTTCCGGGCCACAGTTTTCTCGCGACACCTCTTCCTGATAACTTCATCTCGTAGCCTCCATGACGCAAATCCCTCCCGATCTTTCTTCGCATAGATTTGTTCGCGCCTGCCTCCGTCAGCCCGTCGACCGTACGCCGGTGTGGTTCCTCCGCCAAGCCGGACGTTACATGCCGGAGTACTTGGAGGTACGCCGGCACCATTCTCTGCTCGAAATCTGCAAGCGACCGGAGATCGCCGCGGAGGTCACGATCACCGCGGCGGAGAAGCTCGACGTCGATGCAGCAATCATCTTCGCCGACCTGCTCCTGCCGCTCGAATGCATGGGGCTCGATTTTGAATTCCAGGCGGGCGAAGGTCCGGTGATCCACAAGCCGCTGCGGAATGCCGCGGCCATTGATGCGCTGGTAACCACGCGCGCCGCAGAGTTGAGTTATGTGGGCGAGGCAATCCAGCGCGTCATCGCGCATTTCAAGGGCCGGCTGGGGATGATCGGCTTCTGTGGCGCGCCCTTCACCCTCGCCAGTTACATGATCGAGGGCGGCGGCTCGCGCAATTACATCGAGACAAAAAAGCTGATGTATCGCCAACCCGACGCGTGGCGCAAGCTTCTCGACAAGCTTGTCATCGTGCTGCGCGAGTTTGCCGCACAACAAGTGGCCGCCGGCGCGGACGTCATCCAGATTTTCGACAGCTGGGCGGGCGCGCTGGCCATCCCCGATTACCGCGACTTTGTTTTGTACGCGACGAAGATGCTGGTGCGTGAAGTGCAGGCACTGGGCGTGCCGGTAATCTATTTTGGCGTCGACACGGCGAGCCTGCTCCCCGCAATGCGAGAAGCAGGCGCCGATGTTCTCGGCCTCGACTGGCGCACGCCGCTCGACAAAGCATGGCGCGAGCTGGACTACTCCTGCGCCGTTCAGGGAAACCTCGATCCGATTACGTTGTTTGCGGAACCGGAGCTGATCCGCGAGCGCGTAAGGCAGATTCTCGATCAGGCATGCGGCAGGCCCGGGCACATCTTCAATCTCGGCCACGGCATCGTTCCGGGAACACCCGTCGAAAATGTCCAGGCCGTCGTGAAATTCGTTCGCGAATATGCGCCGCCTAATTCCTCGGAGGCCCGTCATGGCTGATGCGGTTCTGTTGCTTGCACACGGCACGCCGGATTCCGTCGACGAAATTCCCGACTACCTGAGCCGCGTCACGCAAGGGCGGCCATTGCAGGATGCGGTAGTCGAAGAAGTGAAGCATCGCTTCTCGATCATCGGCGGCAGCCCGCTCACACGCCTCACCCTGGAGCAGGGCCGGCTGCTCGCCCACGAAGTGGGTCTGCCGGTTTACGTCGGCATGCGCAATTGGAAGCCATACATCGCCGATGTGGTGCGCAAGATGCGCGACGACGGCGTCACGCGCGCCGTGGCGATTTGCCTGGCGCCACAGAATTCCCGCACGAGTGTAGGGCTCTATCGCCGCGCGGTTTTTGCAGCAGCGGAGGACGCATTCACGCTGCGCTTCATCGATGACTGGGCCGATCATCCCCTGCTGGTCGACGCATTTGCAGAAAGGCTGCGTGCGTTGCTGAGCATCGACGGCCAATCGCCGTCAACGGTTCTGTTCACGGCGCACAGTGTTCCCTGCCGGACGGTGATTTCCGCGCCGCAGACGGACCCAGATGCAAAGCCAGATTCGCCAGACCCATATCCGGTCGAGGCAAAGCTTACGGCCGGCCTCGTCGCCAGCCGCGTCGGCCTGACCCCGGATCAATGGTTCTTTGCGTTTCAGAGCCAGGGCATGTCAGGCGGCCCATGGCTCGGACCCACGGTGGAGGACACGCTGCGCGCGCTCCACGAGCAGGGCGTGACCAACGTGGTTATTCAGCCCATCGGCTTTCTGTGCGATCACGTCGAGATTCTGTACGACATCGACGTCGGCTTCCGGCAAACTGCCGCCGGCCTGGGCATGACCGTTCAGCGGCCGGAATCCCTGAACGATTCCCGGTTGCTGACGTTGGCTTTGGCGGACTTGGCGCGCGAGGGTTTAGCCTCTTAGGCCACAGGCAGCGCAGGATTCCCCGCACCCCGCAACCCCGACGCGCATCAGAATAAGCTGAGAAACCATGAAGACTGACCAATGAAGACCTGGCAAAAGCTCGCCCTTATCGTTCTGCCGGCTATCCTCATCGCCGCCATCGGCATCTGGCGCATCAAAGTGGCGCGCAATCGGCCCGCCGTCGTGCCGCAGCAGCAGGAACGTCACCTGAGCGATGAAGAGATGGTGCAGCCGCGCAAACTCTATATCGACGACCTGAAGTCGGCGAAGGATCTGATCGGCAAACCGGTCTGGATCCAGGCCGGCTATGAGCTGGACTATTATCCCTATGCTGCGCATCAGGTGAACTTCGCGCACAAGGCTGGCGTGCTCCCCAGCGTCCAGCGGCTCGACATTCGCGACATCGTCACGCAGAAAATTCCGGCCAATGTGCCATCGCGCATCCCTCGGGGAACATCGCAGGTTTTCGCCGTTTTCACGATGCCTGGCGACGAGAAGGAATATGCAACCGCCATCGGCACAAATCAGGGGACCGATTCGACTTACTACTGCGATAACGTGCTGTACTACGACGACCCGCACAAGATGTACAACTTCTGGCCCGCGGACCTGTGGCAGGCGATCGACCAGCATCAGCCGAAACAGGGCATGACGGAGCTGGAAACCGCGATGGCGCTCGGCGTGATGCAGCAGTCGGAGTCGTCGAACTACGGAAACCGCACGGTGGACTACGACGCGGGCGGCAAGCACTGGGAAGTGACCTTCGAGAACGACAAGGCCACGCAAATCCAGCAGCAGCCTGCGCCCGTTGCGGGCGGATAGCCCGAGAACCAACAAGCCTGTTTTTCCTGACTTGCTCTTTAGGCCTGCTCGGAGAATCTCACCGGCGGCCCCAGGAATCGATTGCGCAGCAGCGACAGCCAGCCTCCCAACAAAGACGGTGCCGGTGCGGAATACGCGTTCCGCTGATATTCGACAGGAGCAGGCGCCTTGCTCTTTCTGGCCTTCGTCGCCGTGAACGAGGGCAGCGCCAGTGAATTCTGCGAAGCAACCACCGCGAGCGCGCATTCCCGGAGGTAGGCCGAAACCGTGAGGTCGGCATCGGCGGCGAGTTTCTCGATCCTCCGCTCCTCCGCCGGTGTGAACCGTGTAGTGATCCGTTGAGTCCGGTCGGGTGGCGGCTTTTTCTTCTTTGCCACAGCCGAGATTTTTGTCCGGTGAACGGTATTGGCCAGGACGTTGTGGAATGGCGCGTGTTTCGGTCTGCGAAGCCGGGGAGTCGGCGCGCTTCTGCGTATAGTTGCCCGTGGCGCAGGCGGGTTCGCCGCTGTCCTGACAATCCGCGGAGCGGGAGGCTGCGCCGCAGTCTTGATTTGAGCCTTAATAATTGAAGATTTCCGATTGGGTCCCGCCGTCCTCGCCTGGGTCTTCACCGGCGGCGCTGCGGTCGCGGCCTTCCGAATTGGCGGGACGGGCGGAGCGGGCGCGGGCCTCGCCTGAGGTGGACGCGCGGCCGCTGACCTCGCCGGAGAAGGTTTCTGCGGCGCCTTTCGTTCCGGCTTCGCAACCGGAGCCGGCGCGGCGATTGTGGCTGCCGCGGCGGGTGCGACGGCGGCGCGAGCAGGAGTTTCAGGTTTTGCAGCCATCGAGGCCGGCTTCTCCAGCTCAGGCTTCGTTTTCCCCGGGGCCGTATTTCGCTTTTTCTGAGCCCCGTCTATGGCGCGCTGAACCACCTCCGTCGCTTCCTCAAGGTCAATCGCAACTTGCGTCCTCACCTGAGCCAGTTGTTCGGCGATCACCGGCGCCGTCTGCGCAGCGGCCTTTAGCTCGATCACCGGCTCGGAAGCCGCGACCAGAGGCAATTCGGAAACCCACTGGGGCGATGCCTCCTCCGCCAGCGGATTCGGTTCGGTCTTCATCAAAGGTTTCTCAGTCTGCGTCGCGGGTCTCTGAGAGGATCCGGCGCGAATCCTGGGCTTCGGCGCGGCTGCGCGTCGCGGCGTCGGCCCGCTATGCCGGCTGCGGTACTGCCGAATCGCCTCTTCGTAGGGAATCTCCCGAATCTCGTCGGAGCCGGCGCCGTTCTGGTGTCCGTTGCCGTTCCCGTTGCCCTCGGACGGATGCTTCTCCGCCCACGCCTGGAAGCGGCTAAGGATGGTATTGATGTCCTCAGGATTGGGTCCGGGCTGCATGCGAAAATCCCTCCAAAACAGAGGGTAAAGGGATGGCGCAGCGACTGTAGTGGAAAGATGAGGATTTTCTCAGGCACATTCCGACGTTGGTAACCAGCAACGGCCCAGGTTCCATTTTGGAACGCCCGATTACCTTCAGCCACACCCAAGTCACCCGAGGCCGCCCTCAGCCCGTGTTCCGCAGCCCCGCCGCGATCCCGCTGATCGTCCCCGCAATCGCCCGGTTCACCTCGTCCGTGTCTTCGCCCGCCCGCTTCCGCCGCAGCAGGTCCACCTGGATCAGGCTCATGGGGTCGACGTACGGATTGCGCAGCACAATCGACCGCGCCAGCACCGGGTTCGATCCCAGCAGCTCGCGTTGCCCGGTCACCGCCAGCACCGCGTCCCGCGTACGCTCAAATTCCGCCTTCAGCATCCCGAACACGCGCTCCCGCAAAGCAGCATCCGGCACCAGCGACGCATACAGCGACGCGATGCCGAGGTCCGCCTTCGCCAGCGCCATTTCCACGTTGCGGACTATATCGATAAACAAGGGAAAGTCGGCCATCATCTCCTGCAGCAGCTTCGAGCCTCCCGGTTTCTTCGCGAACTCCGCAAGAGCCGCACCAACGCCAAACCACGCGGGAACCAGCAGCCGGCTCTGTGTCCATCCAAAAACCCAGGGGATCGCCCGCAGATTCGCAAAGCTGATTTGCCCCGGCCGCCGCGCGGGACGCGACCCAATCCGTGCATGCTCCAGCTCCGCCACTGGCGTGGCCACTTCAAAATAATGCAGCACGTCCGGATCATCGATGATGTGCTCGCGATAGTAGCGGAATGAAATCTCCGACAGCTCCGCAAGCGCGCTCTCCCACTCCGGCCGCATCACGCCGGAGTAGCGCCCATTGGGCAGCAGTGCGTTCGGCCGGGCGAGAGCGTCCAGAGACGCCGCGATCATCAACTCCAGATTGCGTTCCGCCAGCACCACGTCGGAGTATTTCCAGTTCAGCACCTCGCCCTGCTCCGTGATGCGGATCTGCCCGTCAAACGCGCCCACCGGCTGCGCATAGATGGCGCGATGCGTAGGTCCGCCGCCACGCCCCACCGTGCCGCCCCGCCCATGAAACAGCCGCAGCCGCACGCCGCAGTCGCGCGCCACATCGTGCAGGGCGCGGTGCGCGCAGAAAATTTCCCAGGTGCTGGTCAGCATCCCGCCGTCTTTATTTGAGTCGGAGTAGCCGAGCATCACCTCCTGCGTGTTGTCCCACGAAGCAAGCAGCTTGCTGTAGCCCGGCGAGCTCCATAGCTCGCGGCAGATGCCCGCCGCGTTGCGCAGGTCCTCGATTGACTCGAACAGTGGCACGGGCATGACGCCGGGATCGCCGCCGTGACCAGCGACTTCCACCCCGCCCAGCCGCGCGAGCCAGATCACCGCCGTCACGTCCTCCACCGACGAAGCGCCGCTCACGATGTATTGGCGAATCGCCTCCGGACTGCAACCTTTTTTAATTTCTGCGATCACGCGGAAGGTCTCAATCACATCGCGCGTCTCGGGGCTGAGCGCGCCAGGAGCCGTCGCCCCGTTCTGCGCGCACCACGCCGAAGCTTCTTCGAGCGCCTTGCGATGAATCCCCGCATGCTGGCGAATGTCCAGCGTGTGCAGGTGCAGTCCGAAGGTGCGGACCGTCAGCAGCAGCGGATCGATCAGCGTCTCCGCCAAACGAATTCCCTGATTCGCGGCCAGGCTGCGACGCACAATGCTCAGGTCCTCAAGAAACTCACGTGCCGAACAGTACGCCGAAAGGCCGGCCAGCGCGGACTCCAGCAGCTCAGGGTCGGAGTCGGCCTTGCCCGCCATGCGTCGAATGCGCGCGCGCACGCAGACCAAATACCGGCGATACGTCTCAAATTCGAACCGCGTACCGAACGACTCCGCGCTCGTGTGCAGCTCTGCCTGAAAGTTTGCCAAACGCGCCTGCAGCTCTTCGCTCACCGGCAATTGCTGCGCCGAGGTCGTCAGCAAATCGATGGCCTGCTGCAGTCGCTCATCGTAGTAATCCAGCAGCCGCGCGCGCGCCGACAAAATCGCCTGCCGCGTCACCTCCGGCGTGACAAACGGATTGCCATCGCGATCCCCGCCAATCCATGAACCGAACCTCAACAGCAACGGCAAATCCGACATCTCTACGTCAAGGCCGTACTCGCTCTTGAGCGCACCCGCCACTTCCTCGTAGAGCCCGGGCAGCGTCTCGAAAATCGAAACGTCGTAGTAATCCAGCCCCATGCGAATTTCGTCCGCTACCGCGGGCTGACGGCTGCGCACCTCATCGGTCTGCCACAGCGCCGTGATCTCCGCCGTCAGCGCCTCCTCAAGCGCCATCAGCTCTTCATCGGCAACGGGGATGCGGTCGAGTCGCTCGAGAAATTCGCTCATGCGCCGCCGCTTCATCAGCACCGAGCGCCGCGCAATCTCCGTCGGATGCGCCGTGAACACCGGCATCACCAGAATCCGCCGCAGCCACGCCAGCGCCTTCTCCGCAGAAATCCCCGCCTCGCGCATCGCCCGCAGAGTGCCGCGCAACTCGCCCCGCTGCGCCTCGCGTTTCGACGAATCCCCTGTTATCTGGACCGAAAGCCGCCGCCGCTTGCGATGATTCGTCTCCGCCAGGTTGATCAGCTCAAAATAAAACGCAAAGGCGCGACTCAACTGGTCGGCCTGCTCCACCGGCATTGCGCTGATGTCGAGCACCGCCATCTGCATCAGGTCTTCGGCCTCGCGAATTTGCCCCTTGCTCTGGAGCTCGCGCCGCCGAATCGCCGACTGCCGCAACTCTTCGACCTTGGCGTAGAGCTTCTCACCTGCCTGTTCGCGCAACACGCGCCCCAGCAACAACCCCAGCGAGCGCACATCGCGGCGCAGCGGTGCTTCCTTCTCCTCGCCCGATCGCGCCTCGAGCTCAGCCAGGCGCTCGGTCCAGCTTTCCGGTTTCCACAGGGGCGGCATCTGTTCTGATTCAATCACAGCAGGATGCAACCGGGGCCGAACGACAACCCACGCAGCAAAAATAAGCGAGCTCCATGGATAGCAACGCGATGAACGCACCCTCCCTCATCCTCCGGCCCGCCGAAGACCGCGACGTCCCCACCATGGCCGCGATTCGCGCCGCCGAGTGGGAGACCCAGGAGTATTGGGAACGTCGCATCGGCAACTACCTCGCCGGCAACCTCGGCGCGCAGCATGCGTTGCCAGGGCACGCCGTCTTCGTAGCCGAACTCGATGGCAAGGTCGTCGGCTTCATCGCCGGCCATCGCACCACGCGGCACAGATGCCAGGGCGAACTCGAATGGATCGACGTGGTCCAGGCGCACCGCCGACACGGGATCGCGGGGCAAATGGTCGTCACACTGGCGGCCTGGTTCATCGAACAGCAAGCTCTGCGCGTCTGCATCGACGTCCAGCCGAAGAACCTCATCGCCCGCGGCCTCTACGCCAAATTCGGCGCCCGGCCCCTCAATCCCCACTGGATGTTCTGGGAAGATATTCACGTTGTTGTTGCGGATACTGCCTCTCCAGCGTAACCCGCGCGCACCGCACCGCTGATTGGTTTATCCTCCTTGCGTTATGCGCAGATCCATTTTGATGCTCTCAGCCTGTACCCTCCTCGCGACCACAGCCTTCGCCCAGGACACACCGAAGCCAAAGCCCGAAGACACCGAAGTCTGGACGCCGGTCCCGGCCATTGTCACGCCCGGCGCGACCAACGCCGCCCCGCCCTCCGACGCCATCATCCTCTTCGATGGCAAGAATGAGGACGAGTGGGTCTCCGCGCAGGATCACACCCCCGCGAAGTGGACCGTCGGCGACGGCGTGCTGCTCGTGGCCAAAGGCACCGGCAACATCGAGACGAAGCGCAGCTTCAAAAACTACCAGCTCCACGTCGAGTGGAAGATTCCCGACAACATCACCGGCAGCGGCCAGGCGCGCGGCAACAGCGGCGTCTTTCTCGCCTCGCTCGGCCCCGGCGACGCGGGCTACGAGCTCCAGGTCCTCGACTCCTACAACAACACCACCTACGTCAACGGCCAGGCCGCCAGCATCTATAAGCAGAGCCCGCCGCTGGTGAATCCCAACCGCAAGCCCGGCGAGTGGCAGACCTACGACGTAGTCTGGACTGCGCCCACCTTCAACGCCGACGGCACGCTCAAAACGCCCGCCTACGTCACGGCCTTCTTCAACGGAGTCCTGGTGCAGGACCACTTCCAGCTCAAGGGCCAGACCCTCTACATCGGCCAGCCCTTCTACAAGGCCTACGACCGCGCTCCCATCAAACTGCAGGCCCACGGAGACAAGAGCGAACCCATCAGCTTCCGCAACATCTGGGTCAGGGAACTGAACTGAGAATCGTCATTCGCGGCGGCAGCAGCTAAGAGTCCGTGCATCTCCGATCCACCACACTTCTGGCTATCCGCTCTCGATTCCACAATCTCAATCGG
>Ga0302324_100016366_pt1 | contig 14779 bp, 6 predicted proteins | sample Palsa_T0_1_FD_201949 | JGI IMG/M metagenome (GOLD analysis project Ga0302324, IMG submission 201949) | Peat permafrost microbial communities from Stordalen Mire near Abisko, Sweden - Palsa_T0_1 | ecosystem: Environmental > Terrestrial > Soil > Palsa > Peat permafrost | place: Sweden: Abisko...
AAAGCCTACTGCGATCTGCTCTCGTTTGTGCCCTTCGTGATTCTGCTTGCCGACGGGTCTATCGGCTGGGCGGTGCAGCTAGGGCAGCCTGTGCTTATCGCCGCCTCCTCCTTGACCCTTGCCATCGTCGCCCTGGGCTCCATGCCCGTAGCGGGAGGGTTGCTATTGGCGATCAGCCTGTGTCTCAAGCCCCAGGGAGCGTATCTCTGCGCCGCCTACTTCCTGCTTAGAACCGGCACCCGCATACCTGCCCTGGCGGCCTGCTTATTCACTGCGGCCGCTGCCGCCGCCGGCACACTGCTTTTCTATTTCCGGCTCTCTTCGTTCGCTTACCTTGGGCATCTCTCTTCCAATCTCAAGCTGGCAATGCAGCCGGGAAGAGACGCAGACTTTTCCCGTGTGAACGACGCCAACTCGTCCAGTTTTCTCAACCTTCAGGCATTCCTTGCTCGTCTCATTCAGAATCCGCACGTCTGCAACGGCCTTACCTATGCCGTGTTCTTCGCGCTTGCCGGACTGCTTGTTTTCGTCTGTTGGCGCAAAAAAAACCTGGCCACCCGGCCTTTCACCATCCTCGCAGTGCTGGTTATGCTCGAACTGCTGGTGAGCTACCATCGCCTCTACGATCACGCCCTGATGTTGGCTGCGATCCCGGGCTTGTATGAAATCAAGCAACGAGGCAGATCCGCATATCTGCTCTTTATCTGCGGCTTATTGGTTTATCACTTCAGCCAGTTCCACGGGATGACGATTCACGGACTGGGGCCATTTCCCTCCGGAGCACCGGTCGAACTGTTTATCGCAGGGCTCTGTATCTACAGCCTTTGGAAAAATCAACCAGCTACGGCTTGAGAGCTAAGCAAACCACGTACCAGGTGTGGCTGCTACAGGCGAAGTGGGCAGCAAAGCTCTTGCCGGTCAGCGGCTCCAGTCCTTGCTCCACGTCCGCTGGAGTCCCAACCAACACCACCAGGCCGGTGGAGGCGAGCAGCGTAGAACGCATCGCCGGTGGAAGCGACGGCAAATCGATGTTGCCGTTGATGAGACGTTCTGCCTCCTCAGGAGAACTCATTCGGTCAATCAGGAGATCGCCGCCAGGAGCTGGCATGAGCGGGGTAATCTTCTGGTCCATAAAGGGGCTGTTCAGCATCACGTCATCTGCATGCAGGAAGGGAAGTGCGCCGCTCCACAGGTAGGGGTTGAAGCCCAGCTGGTGTTGCACTCGCACCGCCTTGAGCATCGCAGGATCTAAGAGAGCGAGTCCCAGGGCATGTTCCGGCAGCGGTTGGTTCTCGAGCGCAAACAGCTGATGGGCTACGGGTCGGAAGAAAATCTCGGCCGGCAGCAGCGTGGTAAGCGTCAAGGCAACAGCAAACAGAGGAGCAATGCGGGCCAACCGCTGTGGCGTGGCATAACCGCTGGCGGCGGCAATCGCTCCCAGCCAAGGCAGAATCATAAGTCGCTGCGAAAAATAGTCGGAGCCGTTCATCGATTGGGGAAGAATCGGGATCGCGATCGAGATGGCGACGGCTAGAATGAGCATGCTGTCGCTCGACCGCAGCTGGCGGGCCTGCCAACGCCTGAGAAAACCCGCCGCTGCAAGCGCCAGGCAGCCCAGCAGCAGCGCGTACAGCTCCAGGCGATAGCAGTTGATAAAGAGATTCCTCGCGCGCGTGTCAAAGGGAGATATACCGAATAGCGCCAGGCTGCTGATCAGGGCGTCTTTGTGCAGGCCGGTGCCGCGAAGGTTTTCGACCGAACGCGACCGATCCACGCTGGCGAGCGGGTAGAGAAAGCTGAGGCCGGCGACAGCCAACCCAAAAAACATCCAGCGATAATCCTTGAGTGAGAAGCGACTTTGGATAAGACGGATGAGCAGATCCAGCGAACAGAAGAGGATGAGTAGCAGCAGCGGTATGGGATGAGTCAAAGCCAGAAGAAGACTGACCAGCACAAAAAATGACCAGAGCCGTGCTCGGCCGGCTGCAGCCCGGCACCACAGGCCAGCGGCCAGGAAGAACAATCCCACCGCGAGCGAATAATTCAGAAAGCCCATCACCAATGACCAATGAAGAACCAGGGGGATCACGCACAGCGAAAGCAAATCTCCACTCGGGCCCAGCGATCGGGCGCAATAGCGAAGGCCATACGCGGTGCAAACAAAAATGAGGCAGATGAGGATCTTCTCGGCGAGGTCGAAGGACAAGAACCTGGTTAAGCCGAGCAATACCGCATAGTGCGTCGCATAGGGCGGAAAAGGGCGCCGAATGAGGTAGGCATCGTAGGAGTGCGCGCCCGAGAGTAAGGACGCGAGCACGTGCACGTAATACTTGTGCATGGGACCGTCCTGGGTGGGGAAGAGCGGTAACGAAAGGGCCCAGACGCAAAAGATGAGGAGGAGACCCGCAAAGAGGAGGGAAGTGAGCTTCGCGGGTACCCATCCTTGCGTATTTTCGGCCGGCGGATGCAGGCGGGGTAATCCTGTAAATGATTGATTTTGATGGTCGGGACGGGCAGATTTGAACTGCCGACCCCTCGCACCCCAAGCGAGTGCTCTACCAGGCTGAGCCACGTCCCGACAGGAAAAACAACCTCTTGAGTGTACACGACTGCGGGAGCCGCGTCCTCAGTGAGCGGGAGGAACGTATTCTTTGGGAAGCGCCGATCCTTCGCCGAAAAAGTACTCCTGCATCTGCTCCACCAGAAACTCCTGCGCTTCCCGCGTCCAGGGCTGCAGGCGGTATTCGTTCAACAGCATCTTCTGCCGCTCGATCCACTCCGACCACGCCTTTTTCGAGACCTGGTCGTAAATCTTGTGACCAAAATCACTGTCAAATGGGGGCTCGTCCAGGCCCTCCATCTCCTGTTTGTATCGCGCACAAACGACCATGTGTGGCATGAAACCTCTCTCAAATCCAACTTGCTTCATTGTAGAAGATAAGCAGCCGTACCTTGATCTCTGTCAAAAGGTAAACCGCGCCGAAATCTGAAGCTGTCTCGGACCGAAAATCAGGTTGTTCGTGCTGCTGGGGGTTCCAAAACCTGCCGTGCTTGAGACGTAGGGGCCAAGGCAGCCCTGGAAGATCGCTCCTGGCGCCGCTGTCCCGGTGCATGTGGTCGAGTTCGCCGCCGTATAGGTGGAGTAGGTACTGTTCACTCCGGCAATAATGCGTTGGTTCAGGAGATTGAAGGCCTCACCTGTGATCTGGAAGTGAATGCTCTCGTGGATCGGAAAGTCGCGCGAGACGCGGAAGTCAATGTTTCGGGTTCCCGGACCAGGCTGGCTGTTGCGCGCAATTTGAGGAGGACGGCCTGCGGTGGCTGTGCCGGAGCCTGAGCTCATGACGCCGCCGGTAACGCCGCCGTCAGCGCCCCCCGACGGGTAGCCACTCAGAGAGGCTACGATCGGGAAGCCGGTCTGTTCGGTGGCTATTCCAGCGAAGACAAAGCCGTCCACAAGGTACTTCACGTATTTGTTGTTTCTGAACAGCATGGGTTGGTACACGAGGCTCCCGACAAAGCGGTTGCGCACGTCAAGGTCAGAGCGGCCGTACTCTCCCTTCAGGTTGTTGGGGTCGAGCACCGGGTTGCCGCCGTAGAAGGTCCCGTACGTCCCTGACACCTGGTCATCGTCAAGAGCCTTGGACCACGTATAGTTCACCAAAAGCTCAAGCCCGTGATCGAAGGGTCGTCGAATAGTTGTGGCCATGGAGTTGTACCAGGAGTTCGCAGCGCTGAAGCCGGTATTCAGCGATCCGAGAGCGGTGTTCGCGCGGTCAGAAGGCAGATAAAACGGCGTGGTATAGACCGAGGTTGTAACGCCGGCCGAGTTGCGGATGTCGTAGGTGCGCAGTCCGGTGGGCTTCTGGCCGACAAGGTTGGCATCGATGAAGACAGGCAGATGAAGCGCGCGCGTCCCTACGTAGCCGACCGAGAGAGTGAACTTGCCTGGCAGCAGCTGTTCCACCGCGAGACTAAGCTCGTGTGCGTTGGGTGGAACGAAGTTTGGGGAAAGACCATGAAAGCTGGGCACCAGCGTACCGCTGGTGAGGGGAACAACCGTGGGGGCCGTTCCACCCGCCGGATAAAGAGCGGCAGTCAGGGCCGGCCCGGTAACCGCAAAGGGAACGTTGGGGAACAGTACCGGAGCAGTGGGGCCCCCATTGAAGCTGTAGTTGATTTGGTAGACGCCGTTCTCCACCCGCATGGCATAGTAGGTGCTGCCTTGATTTAACGCGGAGAAAATGCCGTAGCCACCGCGAACCACTGTGCCGGGGTGAGGGTTCCAGGCAAAAGCTAACCGTGGTTGCACCCGGTCGCTTACGTTCTTGATGGTGCTGTTGTAGTACTCCGCTATGGCAGAGCTGGTATTGGGCTTGGCCGGGCTCGGGGTGAGCTGAAAGTCATAACGTACGCCCAGGTTGAAAACCAGGTTGGGACGTATCTTCCAGCTGTCCTCGGCGAAACCGTCATACATCTGCATGTAGAAATCGTCTGCGCCTGCACGGGAGAGCGGATTGATCGCATCGATGGTCTGAACGAAGGTCGAATAATGCGTGCCTTGGTTGGCAGCGGTGTCGCCGTCCTGTCCCCGGAAAGCATCAACGGCCCAGCTTTGAAAAGCCTGAAGCGGGGTGCCGCTGTAGCTGTAGAGACCGCCCCCTTGGTAGAGATTGATCATCACCTCGTGAACGATGTTGGCGTCCCCGCCAAACTTGAACGTGTGCCGTCCCTTTTGCGTGGAGAATATATCGGTGATCTGGTAGCGGTGCTCATCCGGCTCGGCCAGCCGGGGCAGGGCGTTGGGCATGCCGTATGCCTCTAGTCCGTTGAGAGTAACGCTTGGCCCGGGCGCGTTCGCACCCGCAGTCTCCAGATCGCGACCCCATTGGAAACGAACCTCATTTACCGAGTTATTCGTCAGCGCGGCGGTCCAGTTGGCGATCAGGAATCGCTCATGGTAACTGGTTGGTCCGTTGGTGCTGACGGATGAATTCGAGTACGTCGGGTTGGGCGAATAGCCATTACTGGAGTCAAAGTCGGCGAAGTTGAAGTTAACGAAAAAGTGATTCTTTTCGTTGAGGTCGTAGTCGAGGCGAGGAAAGAAAATATTTTCCTTGGCGAACCGTGAGGGTGGGTTGATGCCGACTCCGGCAAGGTCCTGGACAAATTGGATAGCGCTCGTGCACTGCGCGGAAGAGATGGTCGCCGGGCACTGCGTGGGAGTGATGGTCGAGGTCGAAGTAGTGGGACCGGAGGGCGTCACGGAGACAGTGTCGGTAGTGTAATAAAGCACACGGCCAACGCGGCGGAAGCCATCATAGGTAAAAAAGTAGAAGAGCTTGTCTTTGATGATTGGGCCTCCGGCGCTGCCACCAAACTGCTGTTGCTGATGAATCGGCTGCGTGAGCAGGAACGGATTGCCGTGGTTATACAAAGCGGTCCACTTGCTGTAGGGATCGAGCGCGTTGAAACTGGGGTAACGAAGATAGTAGAAGAGGTCGCCATGAATCGAGTTGGTGCCGGAACGCGTGATGGCGTTCACCTGGCCGCCCGCGGCCTGGCCGAACTCGGCTGAATAGTTCGAGGTCTCAGCCTCGAACTCCTTGATCGAATCCAGCGAATATACATAGGGCGCTCCGGACGCGCGTCCGCGTGCTTCGGAAAACAGCATTTGGTTATTGTTGGCGCCGTCAACAAAATTTTGGTTGTAAAGGCCGGAGATCCCATGGAAAGCGACTAACCCGCTGCCGCCATCGGGAACTACATTGGGGGTGAGCAAGACGAAGTCATCCCAACGACGGCCATTGACAGGCAAATTGCTGATGAGCTGCTGGCCGACGGTCTGAGAGACCTCGGTCTTCTCCGTGTCGAGGACCGGGGGCGTGGCATTGACTATGACCTCGGATGCAACGGTCGCAGCGGCAAGGCTGGCGTTGATAGCCAGGGTTCGACCTACGGTCAGATTGATTTCTTTTTGGTCAAATTTGCCAAATGCGCCACCGCCGAGGACTACCTCGTACTGGCCAGGCTGCAGAAAAGTCGCGGTGTAGGAGCCGTCACTGTTGGTCTGGATAGTGCGAGAGACGCCTGTGTCTGTATTCGTAATCACTACGGTAGCGTTAGGAATCGCCGCGCCGGAGGTGTCGGTGACCACACCCGTGATGGTGCCGGTTCCCGCGGTTTGGCCGGAGGAGGAAGTGGCAGCGAAGGCGATGAGCATGGCCGCAAGGGCCAGGGTGAGGCCTTTCCTGGAGACTCGGCGGGCGAGAATTGACTTAAGCATGATCTGGCTCCCTCAACTAGGACACCCATGTAGAGCACATGGTGCGTGAACGGCCCGTCCAGCTTCCAGAATCAAGGCTGTCGTGTCTCCCCGAAGGTACAGGAAGCAGGTACATCAGCTATGCGTACGCATAGCTTGGTGCAGGGGGTCTTCGAAGTCAAGAAAAACTGTACTTGGCCGTCAATTATCTGCGGCCCACTCAAAGGACCCGGGCCCTAGCCGCGCTTCTTGCCCGGATTGTTTTTTGCTTTCTGTTTGCCCTTGCGCAGCACCTTGTTCTTCGGGGGAATGTAGGGATGGGCCTTACCGCTGCCCGACTTGACCTTCGTCATGGCCTTGGCGGGACGGCCCAGGCGGATGGGCGCTACTTCTTCCAGGATGGAAAACTGTAACCGCCGCTGAACGGAATCCACACGGTCAAGAACCACCCGCACCCGGTCGCCCATGGAATAACGGCGGCCGGAGTGTTCTCCCATAATCTGCCGCGTATTTTCCCTAAAGGTGTAGTGATCGCCCTGCAGGCTCATGATCGGCACCAGGCCCTCGATGAAGAGGTTGTCGAGTTCGACGAAGCAACCGTATTTGGTCACGCTGAGGATCATGGCGTCGAAGTCGTCGCCAATCCGATCCTGCATGAATTTAACCTTCTTCCACTCCATCAGCTCGCGCTCGGCATCTTCGGCCCGGCGCTCCGCCTGGCTTGTTTCATAAGCAATCCCGGCCAGCTCAACTTCGCTCATCGGTGTCAGCTCGTTAACCGACTCTTCGCCACGCCGCAAAACCTTGCCGGTCTGCGTCGCGAGTATCCCCATTCCGCTCGCTCCAGAGGCAAGGACCGCCTTGGCAATGCGGTGAACAACCAGGTCCGGGTAGCGGCGGATAGGCGAAGTGAAGTGCGTGTAGCAAGGGGCGGCCAGGGCGAAGTGGCCCTCATTTTTTTCGCTGTAGCGCGCTTGGCGCAGCGAGCGAAGCATGAGATGGGCCAGGATGCGCTCCTCCGGCTTGCCCGCGATTTTGAGCGCTAGTTGCTGATACATGCGCGGGGTAACGGGGATATCCTCCGCCACCTCATACTGGCGAGGTTGGCGGCCATGGCCCGGCCCACGGCTTCCCCCCCCGCTTCTTTGTTCGCGCCGTTCCGACTTCATGGTCATGCGCTTCACCGGCAGCGGGCCCAGGCCAAGCGAATAGCCAAAACCCGCGGCCACGCTCTCAAATTCCACCACCCGGCGAGGCTCAGGCTTTTCGTGAATGCGATAAAGCGACGGTACGTCCAGGTTCTGCAGCCAGGAGGCCACGCACTCGTTAGCGGAGAGCATAAATTCTTCAATCAGGCGATTGGCCCAGCTACGCTCGGAACGAACGATGCTCTGCATCGCGCCCTGGGAATCGAATTCGATCACTGGCTCCGGCAGATCGAAGTCAATGGAACCGCGGCGTTGGCGCTTCCTATGCAGGAGCCGCGCCAATTCATACATGCGTTCGAATTCCCCAACCAGCGGAGCAAATTGCTCTCGGGCTTGCTGGTCGCCGCTGATGACCGCATGCACCTGGGTGTAGGTCATGCGGCTTGCCGAGCGGATGACGCCCGGGGTCACCTCGTAGCTGCGAATTTCGCCGTCCGGATCAATCATCATGATGCAGGAAAGCACCAGGCGATCTTCCCCCGGGCGCAGGCTGCAGATATCGCTCGATAGCTCCTGCGGGAGCATGGGCACGGCACGATCGGGAAAATAAACTGAGGTACCGCGCAAGCGCGCCTCCAGATCGAGGGCAGAGCCGGGGGTCACATACTGGGCAACGTCTGCGATGTGAACCTGCAACTCCCAGGTACCATCGCGGCCGCCGTGCTGGCGGACAAAGACCGCGTCATCAAAGTCCTTGGCTGTCTCACCGTCGATGGTCACGATGGGCAGTTCACGAAAATCGCGGCGGCGGGTGGCTTCCTTCTCGTCCAGGTGAGCCACCGCGCGCGCCTCGTCTAAAACATTGGGCGGGAAAACATGGGGCAGATGATGCTTGCGGATAACGATTTCGACATCGACCCCGAAGTCATCTTCCCGCCCGAGGACCTCGATCACCCGGCCGCGGGCCGCCCGGGAGGGCGTCGGCCAATCGGTGATCTCCACATCCACCACCATGCCCTCCAACCCCGAATTCGCCTCCGCGACAATCGTCCCTGCTTCCGGGCGTCCTGCGTTCTCGCTGACTACGCGATGCGGGGTTCCGGCCGCGAGTACCGGCGCCTGCTCGAGACCGAAGGGGACGAGGATGGGTTGGGTCACGCGCTCGTCGAGCGGGGTCACTGAATTCCCCTGCGCATGCTCCTGAAGCGCATAATGAAAGATGCCCACCACCGTGGGGTTGCGCCGGCTGAGTACTCTGGCGATGCGCCCGCTGTGCCGGCCGTCGGCCCGCGGCGGAGCCAGTTCCACCAGCACCTGGTCGCCTTGCATGGCGCCGTTCATCTCATTCGGAGGAATGAAGATATCGTCATCGCCGCCGGCTTGGCGAGTCTCCGGCCGCACGAAGCCAAAGCCGTCGCGGTGCACGTCCAAACGGCCGGCAACAAGGTTGTTGCGCGACGCGGCCTGGGGCAGCGCCCAGTGATCGCGGTCAGATTTAACCAGTTCCCCGCGCGCGGTCATGCGCTCGAGTTGTTCCACCAGCATGCGACGCTCTCGCCCGCCGCCCAGGCCCAGTTCTCGAACCAGTTGCTTGTAGCCGGCCCTTTGGCCGGCAGAACGTTCGATACGGCGGAGGAGTTCGCGGTCGGTCATTCCAGGAACATGTTTGCAGATTTGGCACTGAAGACCATGTCTTTGTTGATACTAATGGGTCAGGCCCCCCGGAACCCTGAAAGATTCGGAATGGGGGATTTCAATTTTGCGCCAAGCGTGGTTAAGATGCAGAGAAGCGCAAGGATTTCGCGGCTTGCACGGATTTTGCCGAGCAGGCAAAGTGAGAAGGAAACGAACAGCTCCACCTGATTTTGCCCTTATTTGCGGGAAACGAATTCCGCAGGGTTGTTTCGGGGGCCTGTATCCAAAGAAGTAGACGAAAGGAAGTACAAGAGAGATGTGGAAACCGAACCAGCCGGGAAGTCCTTCGATGTCCCCTAGCACGGAGCCGACGCGTCCGTCCGTACCTGCGGCCGCAAGCCACGAATCAACCTCCACCCGCACCTCCAGCACTTCCCCCGCATCGCCGGCAGCCGCTGATCAGGCCACGATTGGCAAGAGCCTGGTTGTAAAGGGTGAAGTGACGGGTTCCGAGTCGTTGTACATCGACGGCAAGGTCGAAGGTGCCATCAATTTACCTGGCAACCGGGTCACGGTTGGCCGCAATGGACAGGTGTCCGCGAATATTTCTGCCCGTGAAGTAGTGGTTCTGGGCAAGGTGCGCGGCAACATCAACGCCAGCGACCGGGTCGACATCCGCAGCGAAGGTTCCTTGACCGGTGATGTGATTGCTCAGCGCATCAGCATCGAGGATGGAGCCTTCTTCAAGGGCGGCATCGATATCCGCAAGCCAGGCCAGGGAAAAGAAGGCGTGCCCGCTGCGGCGGTTTCCAACGCCGAACAAAAGGCCGTCGCCGTTCAGGCGTAGGCAAAGGCTTTCGCACCCACGGGCAGCGCCGGCCCTCCGCTGGTGCTACCCGTGTTGTGTCTGCCCCTAAGCGCCAATTCTCAGAACTGGCTTTCACTGCATGCCACGATCGTGTAGCCTGATGAAACTCTGCGGTCTGGGCAGGGCTTTAGCTGTGCCGTAAGGAGGCGCAGTGTGTGAAGCCCCTGAGGTGCGCTTTTGCGACTGCCGGACGAAATGGCCCCACTCTAGCAGCTGCTCATCGAATCCTCGGAAAGCCCTATCTCAGTTTCTAAAGTGTCTGCGTGAGAACTGCCCTCTCCAAAATGAGTCCCGCAGGGACGGCTGAGAGTCAGTCTTGTCCAAATTGGCTTTTTTCGATCGGTTGATTTGGACAGCACTAGCTGGAAACAAATCAGCTGTCAGGGCGTATCGCGATCAGTCCCGAAGGGACGGCTGAGAGTAGCCCAGGACGTTAGTCCTGGGTGAACATTTCCCATCGAGACCAGTCCCGTAGGGACGACTGAGAATGACCCAGGACGTCAGTCCTGGGTGAACCTGGACCCTACGTGAGTGCTGATTGGCAATCATCCAAAGCCAACCCGATTCTCTTTGAGATTCACCCGGTTCCACACCATCAACGGATTACCCGCGCGCCAAACCCCATTTATTCGCGAATTTGTTGGGTTTTGAGATCACCTCGGCATTCGCGTGCGCTCCAGCTTCACCCAGGACTGACGTCCTGGGCTATTCTCAACCGTCCCTTCGGGACTGATCGCGGTACGGCCTGATGGCTGATTTGTCTCCAGCGAGTGCTGCACAAATCGCATTGATCGAAAAGCTAATTTGAACAAGACTGACTCTCAGCCGTCCCCTTCGACAAGCTCAGGGCCGCCCTACGGGACTCAATTTGGAGAGGGTAGTTCTCACGCAGCCTGTAAAGCCCTCACCGGCGGATGGAGTTCCGGGCAGAGTTTTCCATAGCCTGTTTAGCCCGTGCATTCAGGAACTAAAAGAGCGCAGCCGAGTGCAGAGATCTGCGGTTTCCACTTCGTAGAGGACGGGTCCGAATCCCCATAAAAGTGTCCGGTTAGAATTGGATCAGGCATGATCCTCCCCTTCGTCCGCGAGTTGCTCACGGGCCTGGAACACTGTGAACCGTTTGAGCGCGTACGAAGGCATCTAGCCGTCGCTGCGGGGCGCAAACGTGTCTCCGGTCTCACCGCCACCGCGCGGGCCCTCTACCTGCCGTTCTTTGCCCGGGCTGCGCAATCGCCCGTGGTGGTGATTGTCGCCGACAATAAGGCCGCCGACACACTCCAGCTCACACTGCGCGCTGCATGCGAGCTCACGGGGGCGATTGAACCGGACCGTGTACTTCGCTTTCCAGCGCATGATGTCTTGCCCTTCGAAAACATGTCGCCTCACCCCGACGTGCAGGAGCAGCGCGCTTCCGTGCTGTGGAAAATCGCCACCGGTGCAGCTGCGATCGTGATCGTTCCTGTGGAGGCGGCCAGTATGCGCGTCTTCCCTCCGGACTACTATGCGCAGCTGGGGCGCGTCCTGCGGCGCGAAGAAGAGATCGACATGGATGAGCTCACCACCCACTTGGCGAGTGTGGGCTACACTCCCATGGACATTGTCGAAATGCCCGGCCAGTTTACCCGCCGCGGCGGCATCTTTGATGTCTACTCCCCGGAAGCCGATCGCCCGGTCCGCATGGAGCTCTTCGGGGACGAGATTGAATCATTGCGCAAGTTCGAGCCGGACTCGCAACGCTCCTCAGCCGCCATCGACGAGACCTCGCTATTACCGCTGACCGAGACGCCGATCTCGGAGGACCTCCTGGCCGCAGTCCACCAGCGCCTGAGTGGAAGCCGTCTCGATGCCGGAGATGATCAGGAGCTGCTGAGCCGGGCGCTGGTCGCCGGGGGCGTAAGTGTCTTTCCCGGATGGGAATTTTTCTGCCCTGTGGCCGGCGCCGATCGCACCCTCTTCGAATTGTTTCCCAAGGTGCATGTCTTTCAGGAAGAGCCGGCCATGATCCGCAACCAGGCAGACCGATGGTGGAACAAAGTCGAGCAGCGCCATGAGCGCAGCGGTATCGGTTCGCTCATCACCCCCGCCGACATTTATCTTTCGCCGCTTGAACTACAAGCCAAGATAGCCGCTTTGCCGGGCCTGGAGATGGATCAACTGGGCGCCGTGGACGTTCTGGACGACGACGTCAACCCTATGGACGAGATCAGTTTTTCTTCCCGTCCCACCCTGCGCTTTCATGGTTCGATTCCGGCGTTTCTGCAACAGATCAAGTCCCTGGCGGAACAGCAGACGCGCATGTTGCTGGTGGCGCCAAACCACGGAGAGGTGGAGCGATTAGCCGGTCTCCTGCGTGAGTACGGCCAGCCCTACCGGCTGGGCAGCCGCGCCCAAGCCCCGGGGGGTGCGCAGGCCTACGACGAATCCAGTCATCTGGCTGGTGATTTCCGTACCCCCGTTCTGGTACAAAGCGCGATTTCGAGCGGCGTCAGCCTGCCGGACAGTAACCTGGTGCTCTTTGGCGCCAATGACTTCTCCGATGAAGCTGACGTGGCGGCGCGCCCCGTGGTCCGCAAGGCTAAGTCCAAGACCGCGGCCTTCGTCTCCGACTTTCGCGACCTCACGGTAGGCGACTACGTAGTCCACGTGGAGCATGGCATCGCCCGCTATATGGGGCTGCGGGAGATCGAACAGGACGGCCTCAAGGTCGAATTCATGGTGCTGGAGTTTGCCGAGCAGGCCCGGCTCTATGTCCCCCTCACCCGGCTCGATCTGATTCAAAAGTACCGCTCCACCGATGCCGGTCCGGCCCCGGTGCTGAACCGGCTGGGCAGCCAGCAATGGGCCAAAACCAAAGCGCGGGTGCGCAAGGCCATGCAGGACATGGCTGATGAGCTGCTCAAGCTCTACGCCCAGCGCAAGGCCGCCCAAGGGCATGCCTTTCCGGCGGACAATGAATTTCAACGGGAGTTCGAAGACGCCTTCGATTACAACGAGACCGAGGACCAGATTTCAGCCATCGCCGACATCAAGCGCGACATGGAATCGACCCTGCCCATGGACCGCCTGCTGGTCGGCGACGTGGGCTACGGCAAGACCGAAGTGGCCATGCGCGCCGCCTTCAAAGCAGTGCAGGATGGCCGCCAGGTGGCCGTGCTGACGCCGACCACAGTACTCAGCTTCCAGCATTTCGAGACCTTCAAAAGCCGCTTCAGCAAGTTTCCCATCACAGTGGAGATGATCTCGCGCTTCCGCTCTCCCAAGGAGCAGAAGTTGATTTTGGAACGCGTCGAAGCCGGCAAGGTCGACATCCTCATCGGCACCCACCGCCTGTTGTCAAAGGACCTGCACTTCCACAACCTTGGCTTGCTCGTGGTGGATGAAGAGCAGCGCTTCGGAGTTCGCCACAAAGAGCGCTTGAAACAGATGCGCCGCGAAATCGATGTGCTGGCCATGTCGGCCACGCCGATTCCGCGCACCCTGCACATGTCGCTGGTCGGCCTGCGCGATATGAGCGTTATTGAAACGCCGCCCAAAGATCGCATGGCCATTCAGACGGTGGTGGCCAGGTTTGACGAGAAGCTGATTCGCTCTGCTCTGGAGCTCGAACTGGAGCGGGGCGGCCAGATCTACTTTGTGCACAACCGGGTAGAAACCATTTATGAGATCGCCGCTAAGATTCAAGAGCTGGTGCCCCAGGCTCGGGTCGCTGTCGGTCATGGCCAGATGGGCGAGACCGAACTGGAGCGAGTGATGCTGGCCTTCATGCATGGGGAATACGACGTGCTGGTCGCGACCACGATCATCGAGAACGGTCTTGACATTCCGCTGGCGAACACTATCCTCATCAGCCGCGCCGACCGCCACGGGCTCTCTGAGCTCTACCAGCTGCGGGGCCGCGTTGGCCGGTCCAACCGCCGCGCCTATGCCTACCTGCTGATTCCTCCTGAGCAGGAGCTGACCGAAATCGCGCGCCGCAGGCTAGCCGCACTCAAGGAGTTCTCCGACCTCGGGGCCGGCTTCAAGATCGCCGCCCTGGACCTCGAACTGCGCGGTGCAGGCAATATGCTGGGCGGGGAGCAGAGTGGCCATATCGAGGCCGTGGGCTTTGAAATGTATACCAGTATGTTGGAACACGCGGTCAACGAGCTGAAAGGCGAGGAGCATCCCCAACGGGCAAGCACACAGCTCAATCTCGGAATCAGCCTGCGCATCGACGAAAGCTATATCGAAGAAGAAAACCAGCGGCTGCGCATCTACAAGAAAATCGCCGCGGCGCCCGATGACGGCAGCCTAAGCGAAGTGCGTGCCGAGCTGGAAGACCGCTACGGCGAGCTACCAGTCAGCGTGCACCATCTCATGGATGCGGCCAGCCTTCGTCTGTTATGCGAACGGACCGGGGTTGCGCAGGTGGATCGCAAGCGCGACCAGATTCACATCCGCTTTACCGGTCAGGCCAACATCGATCCCGGCCGCCTGATGAAGATGGTGGCGCAAAATGCCAAGAAGGGAGCGCAGTTCACCCCGCAGGGAGTGCTCCGCTTTCCGCTCAAGGCAACTGAACCGCTGGATGTGCTGAATGAGATACGGGCTCTGCTGGAAGAGCTGACCGCTGGAGAAGTCGTCGAAGTAGCGGCCCCCCACCAGCGCCGCTAAGCGGGACCAGTACGAAAAGAGTTGGGACCCCACCCTTACAGTCATCGGAGAAACCATCGCTTGCGCTTGCAACGGATTGCACTGGTACTCACGGGAATCGCGGTCAGCGCCGGCTCCGGCTGTTCCAACAAAACGGCTGAGCCAAGCGCTTCACAGCCACTTGCAGCCGTCACGCTTCGCCAGCTCGCCGATCAATACTTCGACCAGGTC
>Ga0302324_100016367_pt1 | contig 14778 bp, 9 predicted proteins | sample Palsa_T0_1_FD_201949 | JGI IMG/M metagenome (GOLD analysis project Ga0302324, IMG submission 201949) | Peat permafrost microbial communities from Stordalen Mire near Abisko, Sweden - Palsa_T0_1 | ecosystem: Environmental > Terrestrial > Soil > Palsa > Peat permafrost | place: Sweden: Abisko...
TGGCGGTGTTGAATTGGTGTCTCGGGCTGCTGGCCGGATATGTGTTCCGGCGGTCTGAATTTCCGTGGGCCGCCATCTGGGAAGAAAATTGCGCGCGATCCGCGGAGCCGTGGCGCGGAAAGGTGCAGGCGCGTGGACTGGAATTTGGAAACTCGCCCCTGCCGTTTGGTTTGAAGGACGCCATTCTGGCAGGGCCGCTGTTCGGCGTGCCGGGCATCGGCTGTTTGCCCGCACGCGGCAAGCAACGCGCCTCCTACGCGATGTTCGTGGCGGAGGTGCCGGAGACCTGGCGCGCGATTTCCGGAATTACCGTCCACGGAAAAACAATCGTGATTTCCGGGCCCGGCACGCAGGATCGAGTCGAACTGCCCGCTAGCGGTCTTGCGGAACTTTGGCCCGCCGTCGAAAAGACCAGTAAATCGCGGGCGGAATCATGATGACGATTCAGAAAAAAACCAGTGGCGGCGGCCGTGTAGAGCTACCCCGCGACTCATCCCGGCGCGCGAGCCCAGACGTGATGCAAAGTTAAGCCGCGACGTCATCCGCGTCCGAGCGCCAAGCTGCGAGAACCTTTTGGAGTGCGGCGGCTCCTTGCCCTGAGGAACGAATGGGTGCCGCCGCCTTCGGCATGCCGCCCGCGCATCGCTGACCGATCTCTCTTCGATTCCAACTTCTTGCCACAATCACAATTGTCGTCGAGCGCCGGCACAGCTAAAATTGTACGCGCTCGAAACTCGGTCCACATGGCGCATGAAACCATGAAAATATTCTCGGTAAACGTCGGCACCCCGCGCGAAGTAAATTCCCACGCCGGCCCCGTCACCACCGGCATCTTCAAGCACCCAGTCGAAGGCCGCATCAATGTCCGCCGCCTGAACCTCGATGGCGACCGCCAGGCCGACCTCACCGTGCACGGCGGCCCGTACAAGGCGGTCTACTGTTATCCGCACGAACACTACGCCTACTGGAAAAAAGCCCTGCCGAATCGCGACCTGCCCATCGCCGTCTTCGGCGAGAACTTCACCACCGAAGGCCTGCTCGAAACCGATGTGCATCTCGGCGACGAGTTCGCCGTCGGCTCCGCGGAAGTCGTCGTGACCCAGCCGCGCCTCCCGTGCTACAAACTCGGCATTCGCTTCGACGACGACCTCATGGTCAAGCGTTTCCTCGCCAGCGGCCGCAGCGGTTTCTACGTAGCGGTAAAGAAATCCGGAGACGTCGGCTCGGGCGACGAGATCCGCATCCTCGCCCGCGACCCCGAAGCAGTTTCCATCGCCGAGTTCAATCGCCTCTACGTCGCCAAGCATCACGACCCCAACGACCTCGCCGTAATGCAGCGCCTCATGAAAATCCCCGCCCTCCCCCAAGACTGGAAAGACCATTTCCGCGCGCGGCTGACAACTCACCAGTGATAGTGTGTGGATGATGAACGACCTCCCGCAACGCGCCCGGCTGCTTCGGATCGCAAAGCGTGCCCTGCCATACGCGATTGTCCTGATCTCTATCCTATTGTTTCTGGCATATGAGCCACCTGTCAGCTTGCTCGTTGACGCGAAGTCGGAAGCACGAAAGACGCCAGAGTTGTGGAACGTTCCGAAACCTTTGCAATTCGAATCGAGCGTACCAACTCCCGGTAGGACGCTTTCCTATTTCGGATACCAGTTCAAGTCGCCGTGGACGGACGTCACGGCGGAACGAAAAGCTGAAGGGGTCGCTGCGGTGACTTTCTCTGGCGACCAGGGCATTGCGATTTACGACGAATCGAAGATTCTGGCCCAGCGCGCATTATTTGGTTACGCGTATCGTTCCAACGTTTTGAATGCCACGCCCGCGGACTTGCGCTGGTTTTCGTCCAGGCAGGATATGGCGCGCAGCTCTATTTATATTGCGATGAAAAGTGTGGACGCCCGCTATATGAAGGGTGGGGTGTATTCGTTCCAAACGCCGTGGTTTCGCGGCTTCCAAATTGGCAACCCATCGCAAGATGAGGCCGTCATGATCGAGTTCTACGATCCGGAAAATCTTAAAATTCGGTTGTTAGTCGATTCTCGGCACGGAGCAGTCCGCAGGCCCTCGCAGTCGGACCTTAACCAGATTATATCGACGCTCCAGCCGCTGGCCCCAACGGCGGCCAGATAGTTTACGCGCCCCACGATTTCAGCGCCTGATCAAAATCCCCGCCCTCCCCCAAGACTGGAAGGACCATCTCCGCGACCGCCTCGCCTCAGGTTTTTAGATTCTTGTTTTTTACGTTTCAGCCGTCATATCGCACAGCAGCGCGTCCTGGCGCGATTTGGTTTTTCGTTTCGGTTTCAGTTGTGAGGATGCCGTTTTCTCGCGAGCCAACGGCCGAGCGCGCGACCTCGCGGGCCAAAAATAAAAGCCCCTAGCACAAGTGGTCCGGCAAAAACGACCAACGGAGGGTGAATTGCCTGCCAACGAAATCTCAATACGTTGGCAGTGACGAATCCTGTGAAGGCTAACGCAATCCAGTCCCACTGTGATGTGAGTGGGTAATACAAAAACAAGACATATCCGCAGCAAAGAACGCCAACCACTACTACCCACTGCCAGTCAGCGGCTGTGCCCACGCTACTCCTTCAATTCGACGAATCGCACCACGAATCTTTCTTGCACAGCCGCCACAAATTTACCGACTTTAGGCACCTTGAATGAAATGGGTGGGCCGCCGCGCGGCGATGTCTCCGGACGCTGGTCTGTTTTGTTGTTCCGCGATGGAATCAACATTTATGCGCAGGAGCAGCTTCGCGTTTTTGAATATTTCAATCCGGCGCGGAATTTGCTTACTGTTCCACGGCAGGAAATTCGAATATACCGTCAACGTGGATCCCACGAAGTCGGCGCGCAACAGTCCCGCCGAATCGAACCAGTACGCCTGTCCGGAAAGGGGCCGATTATGCGCATCCACTTTTCCGCGCGCCGCGCGAATCAATTCGGGAGGCCCGGCTTGGTCAGAAGCCGTCGGATCAATGTTGCTGACCGCAACCGCCGAATTCCCCCAATCTGCTTCTTGGAAAGTACGCGGTTCCGGGAAGTGATCCGTCATCGCAACCAGAACTGCAGCCAATTCCATTTCGAGATCAGGCGTCGTGGAGCCTGTGAATTTCTCCGACCTTTGTGATTGGCCCTCTGCGTTAATTTCCGTGATCATGTCTGCGCCGGCGCTCACCGCCCTTTTCACATCGGACGGGGACTCCCACATTTCCGAATATTTTCCGGCTGTCCCATCGGCGAGCGTGACCGTCGCGTGCAAGACGAAAGGCGCGGACCCCGCTGCGCGCGGATCGCTTAGCGTGTGAAATCCCGCGATATGCTCGCCCAGCGAAATCTCCGGAAAAGACTTTCCGTTGGCGCCAAGCGGCTCGTACTTCAAATGAAACGGAAGACTCAAAGTCGTCACCACTTCCACCGGCGCGCCATCGACGATGTGCGGCTTGAACTTCCAATTCTTGATCTGTGCGACGGCCCCCGCGTTGATGCCTTGATTCTTCGAAATAGCAAATGGGAGTTCCCGAATGTTTCCGGCGCGATCGATCTGCACGGTCACCGCGATGACCCCCGTCATCGGAAATGTGTAGGACGAAGGCCAGGTGAGCGGCGCGCGCGCCGGCACGTCCGCGGGCGTGAGCGCGGATTCCGGAACCATTTCGAATCGCACGCGCGACGCAAGGCCGGTGTCGCGCGGAATTGCAAAATGCCCGCCGGAATACCCGATGCTCGCCAAAGGTCCCGTCGGCAGCGGCTCCAGCACGCTGACCGTCGCCGTAGCGTCTGAACGGCCCCCGGGCCAGACCTTCAATTTACGCGCGACCATCTTTTCCCCGAACAACTGGTAGTCGTCGAGCTGAATCCCGATGGGCGGCGCAAGAATTTCGCGCGCGGTGCCGTCGTAGTTGAAACACACCGAATTGTAAGATGAAAATTTCTCCACGCCCTCGCCGTGTTCCGTTTCCCAATTTCCGCAGCTGGGACGATCGTCATCCGCCGCCACGCCCGCGAGTGCTGCGACCGGTATGGGATCGATCGAAGCTGTCGCGAGCTGCTGCAGCCAGTAGGGAAGATAATCGTCGGCGGAATTCGATTCGAAATACTGCCCGCCATCCTGCACCGCAACCTGCGTGAAGGGCGGAGACTTAATTTCGCGCCGCCAGCGGTCCGGAGCCGCCCACCAGACTTCGATCTCCGCGGCGTAGTCCGGATTGTGCATCGTCGTGTCCGTGGTGCTCAGCTTGAGATGAAATGACGCACCGCCCGGCGCGGCGAGCGTGGAGATTTCCGCGGCGCGCGCCACCTGGGCCTGGAATTTAGTCTGCGCCGCTTGCGCGCCCAGCGAGCAGGGAAACGCCATGAGCATCGTCACGGTCGCGGCCAATGTCCCGAGCGCCGCAGCCCAGACCAAAACAGTGTGGCGCGCCCGAAGTTGTGATTTCGTCACATTTCTCATCGCAGCACCATACCATTTTTGTAATTGTCGTTCTCTGTTATTCCGCCAGAGGGCCGCTTCTTGCCGACGAGGGAGCTCTCTTCGATGTTAAATACGGGGCGAGGCTACTACGAAGCTTTTTCCTGCGCGGCGGCGACGAATTCGCTGTAGGGGCCTTTGAAGTCCTCGATTTTCTTCGACGCGTCGAAGTGCCAGATGCGCGTGGCCACTTCGTCGATCACGTCGTGATCGTGCGTCACCAATAAAACCGTGCCATCGTATTTCTGCAGCGCGATGTTCAGCGCGTTGATCGATTCCAGATCCAAATGGTTGGTCGGCTCATCCAGCACCAGCACGTTGGGCTTCTGCAGCATCAGCCGGCAGAAAATCAGCCGCGCCGATTCGCCGCCGCTGAGCGCCTTGGTCTGCTTGGTGGCTTCTTCGCCGGTAAAAAGCATTTGCCCCAGGACGCCGCGCAGCTCTTCCTGCGTGGCCTGCGGCTTGAATTGATGCAGCCATTCGATCGTGTTCATGCCGTGCTTGATCGATTCGGCGTGGTCCTGCGCGAAGTACCCGACCGCCACGTTGTGGCCCCAGATCACCTGCCCGCCATCGACCGCGAATTCGCGGTCCGCATCGTCAATAAATCCCGGCGCGGTTTTCATCAAGCACTTCAGCAAAGTGGTTTTCCCGGTTCCGTTGCGGCCCATCAACGCGATTTTTTCGCCGCGCGCCACCGCCGCCGAAAACGGCGCCCACACCTTCACCCCATCGTGCGACTTCGCCACGCTCTTAAATTCGACCGGATGCCGCCCCGAATGCTGGTCCATGTTAAATCGTATATAAGGCCGCGCGATATTCGACCGCGCCAGCTCGGTGGTCTGCAGCCGCTCGACTTCCTTCTTCCGCGAAGTCGCCTGCGCCGACCGCGTGCCCGCCGAAAACCGCGCGATAAATTCCTGCAGCGAGGCGATTTTCTTCTCGCGCTGCGCGTTCTCGCTTTCCACCCGCGAACGCACCGACGTCTTGGCCATGACCATGTCGTCGTACCCGCCGTTGTACATGATCACCGTTTCGTAATCGATGTCCGCGATGTGCGTGCACACGCTGTTCAGAAAATGCCGGTCGTGCGAGATGACGATCAGCACGCCTTCGTATTCCGCCAGGTAATCCTGCAGCCAGTGCACCGAATCCAGATCCAAGTGGTTGGTCGGCTCGTCCAGCAGCAGCACTTGCGGATTCCCGAAGAGCGCCTGGGCCAGCAGCACGCGCACTTTTTGCCCGCCCTGCAGCTCGCGCATCTGCCGCCCGTGCAGCGGCTCGTCGATGCCCAGCCCGTCGAGCAAAATCGCCGCGTCCGCTTCCGCCGTGTAGCCGCCCTCTTCGCCGACCACGCCTTCGAGTTCGCCCAGGCGCATCCCGTCCGCGTCGGTCAAATCTTCGTGCGGCTTGTTGTACAGAACTTCGCGCTCCTGCAGCGCCTTCCACAGCGGGCGATTGCCCATGATCACCGCGTCGATCACGCGCTGATCGTCGAACGCAAACTGATCCTGCGACAAAATGCCCAGCTTCTTGGGCCGCGAGACGTCGCCCTTGGTCGGCTCGATCTCACCCGTAAGTATCTTCATCAGCGTGGACTTACCCGCCCCATTCGGCCCGCTAATCCCGTACCGCCGCCCCTCGAAGAAAGTGGTCGACACATCCTCGAACAGCACCCGCGGCCCATAGCGCATCGTCACGTTGTTAATCGATAGCATCGCAAACGTATTATACCGTAACTCCACGAAAATCCGCAGAACCCGGGAACGCCAATCTCCCGATTGGCGCCGTGAATCTGACGCGTTTCCCATATTTCTCGGGTCATCCCGAAGCGCAGCGAGGGATCCGCTTCAAAACCCACCGGACTCCAAATCGGCGTTAACGTGAGCGGTGAGGGGTTGAAGTTTGTTGCGATTAGACGGGTACGCCGTCGTTTGTTTTGTTGAAGTTACGCGTGTTTCTAATCGTGACCTATTCCCGATTAGAAATGCGGCAGGCGGGCCGGAAACCACGGCAAAATCCGGTGGGGCGGGGCGGCCCAAACACCACAAATATTGACGATTAGAAATCACGGCGGGACTCTGTTTTGAGGGAGTTCAGTGCGATTTCTAATCGCGCGAGTTGACGATTAGACATTTTGAGATACCGCGGAATTTTGCGCGCAGGCTGTACGCAGATTCGCGGGCGGTGGTGCGGGGTGAGCTGCTGGCAGGGAAGCTGGTGCTGGTTCGAATTGGCCGACGCCACACATGACGTCTTCCTTCGAGTCCGAAAGTCTTATTGCTATTTAATTGTATCATAGTGATGTATAAAGCAGCAAGTGTGCAGGTGTAAATAGCGCGGCAGGATCGCGTGTTGCGCGCAGGCGGGCGCGGAATCCGCAGGCAATTGCGGCATTTGCTGGCACCAAACAGCCATCCGAAACAGGTGTGACGAATCTAAGGGAAGGCGGTACAGTCTGGGCTTATGAAGCGAGTCCTGCGAGGGTTCGTGGGAAGCCCAGCAGCAGCGGACGGCGGAAAGGGTGGCGCGCAGCCGCGCGAGCGCACCACGTGGAAAATTGTTCTAGGGGTGGTTCTTCTGATCGCCACGCCCTTAAGATTATTCACCGTCCCGAATACGGCGCGGCACCTCGGCTTGGACCTCGCCCTGGGCGTTTGGTGGATATTTGTAATTTGGTTGGTCGTCACCGGAGGATACGGAGTCCCCAAGCCGGACTGAATACTCCCAATGATTCCGCTCGCCGCCCTCGCCGGTATCCTCCTCGCTTTCGCGCTCTACGTTTTTCTCGTCGAGCCACTCTGGGTCGTCCCGCTGCTCGAACGCCTGACCCCGCAAGTCACCTACCGCGTGCGCACCAACCTTCCGCTCGTCGCCCTTTCCTTCGATGACGGGCCGCACCCCGTCTACACCCCGCAAGTTTTGGAAATTTTGCAGCGTCACGGCGCGCGCGCCACTTTTTTTCTCATCGGTGACCGCGCCTTACGCCACCCCGAAATCGTCGCGCAAATCAAATCCTCGGGAAACGAGGCAGGGAACCACTACTTCTATACGCGGATGGGCGCCATGCTGGTGCACTCCGACGAAGAATTTCTGCGCAACCTGCAGCGCGTCGAGCAGGGCATTGGCCTCGCAGACGGCCCCAAAGTATTTCGCGCCCCGGAGGCCTCGCGCGTCCGCGCCAGCTCGCCCTCGCGCGCCAGAGCGGCTACACCTGCGCCTTAGGCGGCGCCTATCCCCACGATCCCGCGCGTCCCCCGCTGTGGTACATCCGCTGGCTCATCGCCAAAAATCTAAAGCCGGGGACGATCATCCTCCACGACGGAATCAAAAATCCCACCAGAACAATCGAAGCCCTCCCCTACATCCTCCGCGAAGCCGAAAAGCGCGGCCTCCGCTTCGTTTCAATTGGCGAATTAATCGCAGAAAACAAATGAGTAGGGAGAGGTATAGAGTCGTGAGTGAAGCGAGACGACGCCCGCGGGGAAGGTTCGAGATCGGACTACTGCGAATAGTCGGACATCATCTCAAGAAAATAAGCTTCCTCCGTTTGACGCGGCCGCGAGGCTTGCCCAACGACCCGCCGAGCCGGGAGCTTTTGAATTGGGCTATCGCGGCGTATGCATTTCCGTGGCTTCGTCATTTCGAGTCACTGATAAGCGGTATCGTGGTGCTCAATGATTCTGGCCACCGAGCCGCTGTTCGAATTGTCGGGCGGTCCTCCTACCAACTTTGTGCGCACGTTTATTACGTCAAGAAGCACCTAAAGCAGCACCTAGACTTGCAGGACCTAGTAAAAGCCCGGGATTTTCTCCTGCCGATTACTTCAGGCAGCCGCTATGTCAACGACCTCTACCCGGACACAAGCGGGGAGTTTCCGACAGGCGCCCATATCAGTAAAGCCGTCAAGTGTTTTCAGGAAGTGATGCCGAAGGACTCTTTAGACGATTACAGTTATCTCAGCGAATATTGTCATCCGCACATGATGGCGTTTATGCAGGACTACCAGTGGACGAGTCCCAACACGATAGACTTCGCGGAATCGATTTCCTTTGGAGCGTTCGGAGCGATCACCAGCTCGGCAATTCAGGGACTGCTGGCAGTCCAAGAGCTCCTGCAGCTTGGACACGAGAACACAGTGAGAAAAACCGTTGTCGGACTCCTTAATGAAATAGCTGAACGGGGAAAAACGCTCTACACGTGAAGGAAAGTGAGGCTGGCGGGTGGCGCGCACTTTTACACTGGCGGGTGGCGCAGCCTTATACACCTCGCGGGCGAACGTCTTCGAATTTACGGGTGCCGCTCGATAAGAACGAAGGCGTTGTCAAGAGACACTTGTAAGAACTACGGGCAGACTCCAACGCGGATAACCAGTCAAAAGGTTCGGCTTTATCTTGGAGACAGTGAAACGGTTAGCCCTAAGTGGAAACCCTTCCACGACGATGGTTCGATACGCGAGGATTACACCGTCGCGCAAACTTCCGTGCATTGCATCGAACCGCTTTTGGAGTTCAACGGCCGCATTTCTCCTGAGGATAGGCTTGCCGTCATGGGGGCTACACGTTTTCTGTGGTTGTGTCGCTTCATCAGGTATAGAGATGCCTCCGATCTGGACGAAAGTGGACCGCTGTACGAAACGCGAATCTGCTACGTGTGGATAAACAATACGACCCGCAACGAACCATTTTGGATTATGCGCGGCCCCCGCGACTACAACCGGTCCACATGACGCCAGAAGGCCGCTGGCGGGTGGCGCACGCTTTCACCCTGCACAGGGGAGCCTCAGATTTTGCGTGTGCCGCGCCCTTCGTTTTGTGAAGGGTGCGGATTTTGACTTGGCCTCGTTTCGCGTTACGGGACTGTGAAAATGATGGTCGCTTGGAATGGCACGGGCTTGCCGTCTTTGAGGTAGGGGGAAAACTTCCAGTGACGGATCGCGTTGAAGCCTGGAAGGAAATACAGGTTCGTGTCTTCATTTCCAACGGGGCCCCCACCAATGAACTTCCCGTCGTCATCCACGGAAATCGAGACTTCAGCTTTGGTCCCACTCTTCGCGCCCGGCGGGAAGACGGGCTCGACTTGATTTGTCACGAGAACGCGCGCTTCCTGGTCGGAGAGCTGGGGCTGCGGCGGCGCGGGCTCTACATGCAGGAATCTGCAGGCGCGTTGCGATCTCTTCGCGCATTGGAATTGTGGTGGCGCCGGTGGGTCGCAAAGCGGCGGCAAGCCGCCGCACTCCAAAATGGGCGCGCGTGGGGCTGGCGTTTGCGCGCGCCGGCCGGCGACGTGCAGCCGCTTACCGAAATCACCGCGTAGTTCCGTCCCGCCGTTTCGGCGCCACCCCAAAACGAGAAGCACGGCTCCGGGAATTTGTGTAGGATGTCGCCATGAAATGTGCGGCGTGCGGGGAAGACCTGCCGGTGCGGGCGACGTTCTGCCCGGCGTGCGGCGTGGCCGTGGACGAGGACTCGAGTCCCACGGTGACGAGCATGGAGCCGCGCGGCACCGCGGGCCAAGGCGCTGCGCCCGGCCCTGGACAAAGCCCGGGCGCGGGAGCTGGCGCAGGCGCGGGCGCAGGCAGCCCGGCGACTCCGCCCGCGAGCGGCCCCGGCCGCCAAGGGCCGCGCAGTTCGCCGGCCGCGGCGAACTTTGACGCGCAACGCACCTCCGGCGCGGAGCGCTCGCGGAAGGCGTTTACTTCGAGCAGCGCGTCATCGCGCGGGTCGGCGCGCGGGTCGTCGTCGCCGGGGCAGTACGTCGCCGGGACGACGCTGGCGGATCGCTATCGCATCGTCTCGCTGCTGGGCAAGGGCGGGATGGGGGAAGTCTATCGCGCCGAGGATTTGAAGCTGAACCAAGCCGTCGCGCTGAAGTTTTTGCCGGTGGCGATGCACGACGACGAAGTGGCGCGCGAACGTTTTTACCAGGAAGTGCGGCTGGCGCGGGAAATTTCGCACGCGAACGTCTGCCGCGTTTTCGACATCGGCGAACTCGACGGGCGGCTGTTCCTCACCATGGAGTACGTCGACGGCGAAGACCTGGCTTCGCTGCTGCGGCGCATCGGGCAATTTCCGCAGGCCAAGGGGCTCGATATCGCGCGGCAGATGTGCGCGGGGCTCGCCGCGGCGCACGATCATGGCGTGCTGCACCGCGACCTGAAGCCGGGAAACATCATGCTCGACGGGCGCGGGCGGGTGCGCATCACCGATTTTGGCCTCGCGGCGCTCTCCGAAAATATGGGCGGCGAAGAAGTGAGCGCCGGAACTCCCGCGTACATGGCGCCCGAGCAGCTGGCGGGCGTCGAAGTGACCCAGCGCAGCGATATTTATTCGCTGGGCCTGGTGATGTACGAGATTTTCACGGGGAAGAAGGCGTACGAAGCGGCGTCGATTGGAGAATTGCTGCGGCTGCGCGAGTCGAGTTCGCCGTCGGCGGTCTCGGCGCTGGTGAAAGATATCGACCCGCTGACCGAGCGAGTGATCCAGCGCTGCCTGGAACGCGACCCGGCGAAGCGGCCGGCCAGCGCGATTCAGGTGGCCGCGGCGCTGCCGGGAGGCGATCCGCTGGCGGCGGCGCTCGCGGCGGGGGAGACGCCCTCGCCCGCGATGGTGGCGGCGTCAGGCGAGAAGGAAGGCCTGCGCCCCGCGATCGCGTGGGGATGTTTGTTGCTCACGATCTTGGGGCTGGCGGCGGTGGCGCTGCTCTCGAACAAGAGCTCGATCATTAATGTCGTGCCGATGCCGATGTCCGGAGAAGTGCTCGCGGCCAAGGCGCACGAACTGACGCGGTCGCTGGGATACGCGGCGCCGCCGGTGGATACGTCGTACGGATTTGGAAGGTATTCGGGATTCGTCGACTACATCCAGAAACACGACCAGAGCAAAAACCGCTGGGAGCAACTGAAGGCGGGGAATCCGCCGGCGGTGGCGTTCTGGTATCGCGAAAGCCCGCAGTACATGGTCAATTTGAGTTTCACGGCGGTGGCGGGGGCGTTTCCGGATGCGCCGACGGTGCGCCTTTCGGGAATGGTGCAGGAATTCTTCACGCCGGAAGGGCAGCTGGTGGGGTTCGAGGTGGTGCCGCCGCAACTGGATACGTCGCCGGCGGCGGCGCCGGCGCCGGATTGGAGCGCGCTATTCGCGGCAGCGGGATTGGATCAAAAATTATTTCAGCCGGCCACGCCGCAGTGGACCGAACTGGTGGCGAGCGACGAGCGCGCGGCCTGGACCGGAACCTATCCGGGACGCCCCGATTTGCCGCTGCGTATCGAAGCGGCCGCGTACAAAGGCAAGCCGGTTTATTTTGACATGATCAGCACGTGGGATAAGCCGGATCGCATGCGCGAGGAGGCGCGTTCGACGGGAGATAAAATCCAGAATGGAATCGCGATCGCATTCTTGCTGCTGATCGTGGTGGTGGGGATCGTGCTGGCGCGGCAGAACGTGCGCGCGGGCCGCAGCGACTGGAAGGGCGCGGCGCGGCTGGCGTTATTTTCGTTCTTGATGACGGCCGCGGCGGAAATTCTTTTCGCGCACCACGTGCCGACGCTCGGCGAGATTGGTCTGCTGCTGATGACGTGCGGGGTGGCGCTGATCGCGGCGGCGCTGTTGTGGCTGATGTACGTCGCGCTGGAGCCGCATGTGCGGAAACGCTGGCCGAGTTCGCTGATTTCGTGGTCGCGCGTGTTGGGCGGGCAGATTCTGGATCCGGTGGTGGGGCGCGATGTGCTGGTGGGCGTGCTGACGGGAATCGTGTGGTCGGTGGCCTTGCTGTGCAAAAACCTGCTGCCGGGGTGGCTGGGCAAGACGCCGAATCCGCCGGACAGCAGGATCGACTTCATTACGCTGAGTGGCATACACATCACGGTCGCGGATATTTTGATCAACGTCACGATTTTCGTGACCTGGTCGCTCGCGCTGTTTTTTCTTTTCTTTCTGGTGCGGCTGCTGTTGCGCAAGCAGTGGCTGGCGGTGACGGTGACGCTCGCGCTCTTGGTGATTCCGGCGGTGTTCGGGGAACATCCGGTGCAGGGGGCGGCGGAAAATTTGCTGGTTTTCGGAATCGCGTTGTTGCTGCTGGTGCGCTTTGGATTGCTGGCGCTGGTGGTGGCGTTCTGCTTGAATAATGTGCTGGTGGCGTATCCGCTGACCGGACATTTGACGGAGTGGTACGCGCAGCCGACGATTCTGGTGTTCACGATGATTGTGGCGCTGGCAATTTTTGGGTTTTACACCTCGACGGCAGGGAAGCCGCGGCTGGGAAGTATTTCGCTGGACGGGTAGCGGACGAGCCGGTGACGAGCTGGGTTGTTGGCTGCGCGGGCGAGGCGAGGGGATGGCGCGGGGATGGTTTGTGGGTTGGTTTTGTAGCGGCCACCTTCAGGTGGGCGCCGTTGGTTTTTTTGCCGCGCGGGTGCGGCGACTGCGAAATGCGAAAGGCAATTCGCCGTCCTGAAGGCCGCCGCTACAAAGGCGGGCCCGGGCGTTATGAGGGTAACTCGATGACCGCAGGAAGAACTTTTGCGCGGGCGGGAAGATTGTTGATGGTGGCGGCGGTGATGCTGGCCGGCGTCGCGGGTGGCGCTTGGGCGCGGCCTGCGTGGGCGCAAGCGGCGGGGACGGCAGCAGGGTCAACACTCGCGCCCACGCCGGGCGCTTCCGCCAATAGGACGAGCGCTGCGGCTGCCTCGGCGGCGAACGCCGGCGGGTTGGACGTGGCGGAGGAGCGAAAAATTTCGGAGACGGTGGCGGCGTCGGGAGCGCCCAGCGTTTCGGTAGCCGTGGTGGAAAATGGAAAGCTGACGTATGTGAAGGCTTTTGGGAAGGCGGAGCTCGATCCCGCGCGCGCCGCGGATGTGAACACGCGCTATGCGATTGGATCGATCAGCAAGCAGTTCACCGTGGTGGCGATTTTGCTGGCGGCGGAGCAGGGGAAACTTTCGCTGGACGATAAGGTCTCGAAATATTTTCCGGAATTGACGCGCGCGAACGAGATCACCGTGCGGCAGTTGCTCTCGCATACGTCGGGCTATGAGGACTACGCGCCGCAGGATTACATGATCCCGGTGTGGACCAAGCCGACCACGCCGGAAGAGATTCTGGATGAGTGGGCGAAGAAGCCGCTCGATTTCGATCCCGGAACGAAATGGCAATACAGCAATACGAATTTCGTGCTGGCCGGAAAGATTTTCGAGAAGGCCACGGGCGAGCCGCTCGTGCCGTTTCTGCAAAAGAACATTTTCGGGCCGCTGGGGATGACCACGGCGGGGGATTGCAGCGTGACGAAAACGGCCGACGACGCGGTGGCGTACACGCGCTACGGACTGGGTCCGGCGCGGCCGGCGCTGCGCGAAGGGCCGGGCTGGTATTTCGCGGCAGGCGAATTGTGCATGTCGCCTTCCGACCTGGCGAAATGGGACATCGCGCTGCTGCAGAAGAAATTCGTCAGCGCCAAATCGTACGACGAATTCACGCGCGAGGTGCGCCTGGCGAATGGCGATTACACGCACTACGCGCTGGGACTCGAGCTGGGCGCGCTCGACAACATTCCCACGATTTACCATGGCGGAGAAGTGTCGGGATTCCTGGCGTACAGCTATCTGTATCCGACGCGCGACGCGGCGGTGATTATTTGCTCGAATCAGGACGGGACGGATTTAATTACGCCGCTCGAGCAGGAAATCGCGCGCTGGGTGCTCGAGCCGGAGAAGCGCGAGGAAAGCGCGGCGATGGCCAACGCGCCGCGCGCGGAACTCGATCAGGTGCAGGCGATTGTGGAAGGCTTGCAGGCCGGGAAAATCAATCGCGCGCTTTTCACGAGCAACGCCAATTCGTATTTCACGGAAGCGGCGCTCGCGGATTTCAAGGATTCGCTCGCGCCGTTGGGAAAAGTGAAAAGCGTGACGCGAATCTATGCCGGGCTGCGCGGGGGCATGAAGGCGAGGGCGTATCACGTGCAGTTCGAGACCAAAACGGTGACCGTGAGCGCGTATGTCACGAACGACGGATTGTACGAGCAGTTTTTGGTGATCGAGGATTTCTAGGGGAGCGAGGGTCGAATTGCGCCGGCGGAGTGGCGCGCGCCGCGCCAACCCTGCGTCCCTTCGGCGCAAAAGCTAACCTGCGACCGTGCCCGTTTTGGCCGTCATCCTGAGCGCAGCGAAGGATCACTCTTCGATGTGGGAATCGCGGCGGCGCGGGAATCGAAGAGAGATCCTTCGTCGCGGAAGGCGCTCCTCTGGATGACGGCCAAAGGCGGGTAGTGCCGGGGCGACGGGTTGGCGCGGCTGGAAATCG
>Ga0302324_100016368_pt1 | contig 14778 bp, 15 predicted proteins | sample Palsa_T0_1_FD_201949 | JGI IMG/M metagenome (GOLD analysis project Ga0302324, IMG submission 201949) | Peat permafrost microbial communities from Stordalen Mire near Abisko, Sweden - Palsa_T0_1 | ecosystem: Environmental > Terrestrial > Soil > Palsa > Peat permafrost | place: Sweden: Abisko...
GTGGTGGTGACCAGGGCCTGCTTGGGGAAGATCTTCTCGGTCAGCACCCGGTGCACCTCCGGGTCGGGGTCGGCGCAGGCGTCGGCCAGCACGGTCAGCCCGTAGTCGAGGTCGGCCGCCTGGCGGACCGTCGACAGCACCACCCCGCTGGTGGAGATGCCCCCGAGCACCAGGGCGTTCGCGTCGGCCCCGCGCAGTAGCACGTCGAGGTCGCTGCCGCTGAAGGCGCTGATCCGCCGCTTGATGATGACCGGCTCGTCGGGCAGCGGCGCAAGCGCGGCGTGCACCTGGGTCGCCGGGTGGTCCTGCGTCATCGCGTCGCCCGACTGGCTCAGCCGGCCGAAGCTGAGGTTGCGCGCGACCGCCTCCGGATAGCCGGGACGGAACCCCACCCGGACGAACATCACCGGGATGCCCGCCGCCCGGGCGGCCGCCGCCGCGCGGTCGGCCGCTTCCAGAACAGACGAGTCGGCGATCCGCTCGACGATGCCGTGCTGGAAGTCCATCAGCAGCAGGACGGGGCGAGAGTCAGGCATGGGAGAACGCCTCCAGGGGACAGGGCGAGCCGCGATCAATAAGGTCAGTGAAAACTTATCAGACCAGACTGACTAATTTGGCAGCGCGGACGCGGCGCCGTCACTCAGCAATCAGGCGTCGAGACCGCCGGGCCCGACCACCGGCCGCTGGCTCGACCACGGGAAGTTGATCCACGCGTCGGTCCGCTTCCACACGTAGTCGCACTTGATCAGCGACTGCGGCTTCTCGTAGATCACGGCCGAACGGACCTCGGCCACATGCCCGGACACGAAGTCGTGCACCAGCTCAAGGGTGCGCCCGGTATCGGCCACGTCATCAGCGATCAGCACCTTCTTGGCGGAGAAGTCGACCGCGCTCGGCACCGGCGGGAGCATCACCGGCATCTCCAGGGTGGTGCCGACGCCGTTGTAGAACTCGACGTTCATCAGGTGCAGGTTCTTGACCGAGAGGGCGTAGCCGAGCGCGCCCGCCACGAACATCCCGCCCCGCGCGATCGCCAGGATGATGTCCGGCCGGAAACCGGAGTCCGCGATCTCCTGCGCCAGGTCGCGCGACGCGACGCCAAACCGGTCCCAGCCGAGCTGCTCCCGACCGCCGTCCGAAGCACCGCCGTCCGAAGCACCGCCGTCCAACGAACCGCCGTCCACAGACTCGCTCCCCATAGCCCGTGACCTTACAACGGCCGCCCGACGTCCCCCCGGCAACCCCCCGGCCGGCCGGGCGCCCGATCAGGGCGCCAGCGCGTCCGGCGCGGTCGCGTCGTACTCGGCCAGCCAGGCCGCGCCCCGCCCGTCGCCGTCGCGCCGGTTGAACCGCTTCCGCAGGGCGATCCCGACGTCCCGCCGGAACGCGGCCCAGGGCGAGGTCAGGTGGTTGGAGACGCCTCGCGCGCGGGCGGTGAGGACGACCCGCGACGCTCGCGGCCGCCGGGTCCGCTCGTACCGGCCGAGCGCCGCGACCGGGTCAGCCGAGGCGCCGGGAGCGGCCAGCGCCGTCGCCAGCACCGCGCCGTCCTCGATTGCCTGGCAGGCGCCCTGCCCCAGGTAGGGAAGCATCGGGTGCGCCGCGTCGCCCAGCAGCGTGACCCGCCCCGACGTCCAGGCCGGGATCGGGTCCCGGTCGTACAGCGCCCACTTGTACCAGGTCTCCCCGGCCGCGAACAGCCGCAGCAGCGACTCATGCCACCCCGCGTACCGCGACAGCACCTCGGCCCCCGGGCACTGCTCGACCCACGACTCGTGCCGGTAGCTCTCGTCGTCGTAGTGGCAGACGACGTTGATCAGCTCCTCGCCGCGCAGCGGGTAGAGCACGATCGTGCCGTGCGGCCCCAGCCACTGCCCGTTGTCGGCCGCCAGCGGCGTGCCGCGCACGGCGGCGGCCGGTATCACCGACCGGTAGCAGATCTTGCCGGTGAACCGGGGCGCGTCCGGTCCGAACAGCGCCGTCCGGACCGCCGAGTGGATGCCGTCGGCGCCGACGATCACGTCAGCCTCGGCCGTGCTGCCGTCCGCGAACGACGCGACCGCCGTCGACCCGGACGTCTCGGCCGACACGCACCGCGCGCCGAGCGACACCACCCCGGCCGGCACCGCGGCCGCGAGCACGTCGAGCAGGTCCGCCCGGTGCGCGGTCGCCCCCTCGATCCCCTGCCGCGCCCCCTGCTGGCTGCGGCTGGTCCGGCTGATCAGCCGGCCGGTCATCCCGTTCCTGGTGACCGCCCACTCGGATCGCCCCGCGACCTTCCGCACGCCGTCCTCGACCCCGATCGCGCGCAGCACCCGCATCGCGTTGGGATGGAGCGCGACCCCGGCCCCGATCTCCCGCAGCTCGGCCGCCGCCTCGTACACCCGGACCTCGACCCCCGCCCGCGCCAGCGCGATCGCCGCCGTGAGCCCGCCGATGCCGCCGCCGATGATCGCCACACGTGTCATGCGGCCATCCTCCCGCCGTCCGCCCGGCTCCTCAATCGTTGCGCGTCACAGAAAACCCCCCGGCAAATCAACCCCCCTCATATCGAACGGTCCCTGGTTCCACCCCTCCGGCCCGCCGCGCCTTGCACCTGCGCCTACACTAGCCTACGATGTACTCCATGGTAGCTCTCCCCGCCCCTTCCTCCGTCCGCTTCGAGCAGGGCGTGCTCGATCGACTGACCGCCTTCGTCAAGGCGCACCGCGAGCTCTCGCTCTCCAGCGCCAGCAACCGCCTCGTCGACGAGGCACTGCGGATGCACGAGCACCCGCTGATCGCGTTCAAGGACGGCCCGGCCGGGCGGCGCGCCCGGCTGATCGGCGGCCCCGACGTGTGGGAGGTCATCGGTGCCGTCCGGTCGGTCCGCGAGGCCGAGCCGGAGCTCGCCGGAGACGAGGTGCTCGCGGTCGTCGAAGAGACCTCGGGCACGCCGCTGCCGTTCCTGCGGGCGGCGCTGGCCTACTGGGGCGACTTCCCCGAGGAGGTGAACGGCTTCCTCGACCGGGCCCAGGCCGAGGCCGCGCAGGCCCGCGCCAGCTGGGCGCGACAGCAGGAACTGCTCGGCCGGTGAGCGGCAAGCCCGACGCACTGCTGCTTGACGAGATGTTCTCGCCCCGGATCGCCGACGAGCTGGCCCTGCGCGGCGTCGACTGCCGCGCCGTCGCCGCCGACCCAGTGCTCCGCGCCCAGTCCGACCTGGAGATCTTCGATTCCGCCGTGCGCGACGACCGCGTCCTGGTGACGAACAACGTGCCCGACTTCGAGTCCCTTCGCCGCGCCCGCGAGGCCGCGGGCGGACCCGTCCCCGGCCTTGTCTACACCTCCGACGTCACGTTTCCGAGGACCAAGGCGTACCTGTCCCGCCTCGCCACCGCCCTCGCGGCCGCCGCCGCCGATCGCGAGACGGCCGCCAGCGGCGGCGTGCTGTGGCTCCGGCCGCCGAGCTGACGCTGCCGCTATCGACAAACTATCTATCATTGTGATATCACATTGATTAATCGATAGCGCCACGCCCACAGGAGGCGACCCCAATGAACGCACCCAACGACAACACCGCCAGCAGAGGTTTCCGCACGTGGTGGCGGAATCCCCCTCGGCCCGGCCTGCAGCGCCTCATCAACCCGTGGGAGTACCGCCACCTGGGCTTCTCGGGCGCCGCGCGTATCATCGGCGGCTGCATCGGGGCCGGCGCGGGCATCATCTGCCTCGCCTACGGCGTCTGGGGATGGGCGGCCTTCTTCCTCGTCATCGCGGCGCTGAATTTCGGTGGCGGCGCCTGGTACCTCAGCATCGCCCGCGCCCGATCCGCCCGAGCCTGAACCTGCCTAGTCCGACCGGCCGGCTACAGGTGGGCGGCGTAGAGGTCGCGCAGGGCGACCCAGTGCCGCTCGGCCGCCTTCTCGTCGTAGGTGTCGTGGTCGGCGACCACGAAGCCATGATGGGCCGGGTAGAACTCGACCGTGTGATCCACCCCGGCCGCGGTGAGCGCGGACTCGAGCAGCGCCGCCTGGTCGGTGGTGAACGAGGCGTCCTCGATCGCGCCGGCCACGTAGACGGTGGCGGCGATGCGGTCGGCCGCCAGGTGCGGTGACGTCGGGTCGTCGGCGACGGCGATCCGGCCGCCGTGGAACGACGCGGCGGCGGCGATCTTGTCGCCGACCCCGCCCGCGGCGAGCATCGACATGCGGCCGCCGAGGCAGTAGCCGGTGGTGCCGATCGCCGGTCCGCGCACCTCCGGCCGGGCGAGCAGGAAGTCCGCGTACGCGTCGGAGTCGGCGATGATCCGCTCGTTGGTGAGCCTGCCCATGATGCCGAAGAGCCGGGCGCGCTCCTTCTCGTCGCTGAACGTGGTCGCCATGTCGAACGGCGCCCAGTCGCCCTCGCGGTAGTAGATGTCCGGGATCAGCGCGACGTACCCGAGCCCGGCGATCCGGTCGCCCATCTCCCTGAACGTCTCCCGCAGTCCGCCGGCGTCGGGGAAGACAAGGACGCCGGGCCACGGGCCGTCCCCGTCGGGCACGTGCAGCGACCCCCGGGCAACTCCGTCCGGAACGGGAATCTCTACGTCCACGCGTGACATCGCATCCTCCATCGCCTCATCGCGGCATCCTCGACCCGACCGCATGACCATGCTTACCACCGTCCGCGGCCGGTAGCGTGCCGAGTAAGGCGGCTGTGATCAAGTCCGTGTCGTTCGACGCCGCCGACGCGCTCGCGCTGGCCCGGTTCCGGGCGGCCGCCCTCGGATCGGACGTGCGTCGAGCCCGGACCCGCGTGACCGCGGCCGGGCGCAGCGGCTAGTCGCGGCGGCCGATGGTGATCGTCCTTCCGCCGCGGATGTGCAGGTCTTTTCTGTTCAGCAGCGAGCGCGGGTCGCGCTCGTCGAGCAGCGCCGCCAGCGTGGCCTGGTCGTCGGGCTCGAGCCGGTCGGCCAGTCCCTCCGACAGCCGAGCGAACCAGGCGCGGGCGTAGCGAGCCGCGCTCGGATGCGTCGGCGGGTCCTGGTCAACCCGGAACTCCTGCTCGGCGACGACTGTCCAGCCGGCCTCGGCCAGCCGCGGCGCCCATTGCGAGCCGAGGGTCGGCATCTCCTCGGTGTACGCGTGCCCGAGCACATCGGTGATCCGGCCCTCGAACCCCGGTTGGCCGAAGCCCAGGTCGTCGGGGAGGAAGAGCAGCTGCTTGGAGAACTCCGACACCGCGATCAGCCCGCCCGGGCGGGTGGCGTCGCGTGCGTCGCGCAGCACCCGGGCCGGATCGGCCATGTGGTGCAGCGAGGCCGAGGCCCAGGTCAGGTCCAAGGGACCGAGATCCGGCCAGCCGGCGTCAAGATCGGCCTCGACCGGGAGGACCCGCGCCCCGAGTCCGGCCGCCGCCGCCTTGGCGGCGATCTTGGCGACCGAGACGGGCGAGACGTCGAGCGCGATGACCTCCGCGTCACCGAACCGCTGCGCGAGCCCGATCGCGCCGGTGCCGGTGCCCGCGCCGAGGTCGAGCAGCCGGGCGCGGGCGGTCCCGGCGGCCGCGGCCTGGACCCAGTCCAGCGCGGCCGCCCAGTAGTCGCGCAGCACCTCGGCGTCCAGGTCGAGCAGGTCGGTGTAGTCGTCCTCGGCTGCGCCCGAGTGCCGGTGACCGTGCTGGTCGTGCCCGCCGTGGTCGTGGGAATGGCCGTGCTGAGTATTCGTATCTGGCATGCCTTCACCGTAGGCGGAGATTGCAGCAACAGCATAAGATCTTGCCAATGACGCAAGATGAACCGCTCGATGCCGTCATCCGCGCCCGCATCCGCGGGCTGCGGGTGGCACGCGGCTGGTCGCTTGACGCGCTGGCCGGCCGGTGCCACATGAGCGCGTCGACGCTCAGCCGCATCGAGACCGGTCACCGGCGCATTTCCATCGACCAGCTGGTGCCGATCGCCCGGGCGCTCGGCTCCAGCCTCGACCAGCTCGTCGAGCCGGTCGACGACGACGACGTGGTCATCAGGCCCCGTCACGACCGGGGGCACGGGGTGGTGAGCTGGATGCTGACGCGCGAGGACGAGCCGCACGGCCTGGCTGTGGCCAAGATGCGCATTCCCGCCCGGCGGCCGGCCCGCGAGCTCGGCGTGCATCCCGGCCACGAGTGGTTCACGGTGCTGTCGGGCACCGCCCGGCTGCAGCTCGGGGATCGGGTCATCCTGGTCGAGGCCGGGCAGGCGGCGCAGTTCTCGACCATGTCCCCGCACGCGATCAGCGCCGCCGAAGGGCAGGTCGAGATCCTCGTCATCTTCGACCGCGACGGCCGCCGCGCCCACCTGGACGCGATCGACCTGACCGGGACCCCCGACGGCGCAGCCCCGGCCAGCCCCGCTCAGTGATGGTGGCTGGGCGGCACGTCCAGGGCCGGGTTGCGGTCGAAGAAGCCGAACGGCTTCAGCCAGAACGAGACGACGTCGGCCGGCATCACCGGCCAGTCCTCCGGCCGGGTGATGTGGTGGATGCCGAACACGTACCAGAGCACCACGTCGGTGTTCTCGATCGGCCGGTCCGCCTCGGTCCACAGCGGCAGCCCGGTGTCGCGGACGGCCTGGACCGGGAAGTCGCCGCAGGGCCAGCGCTCGTCCTGGTGGTACGGGGTCACCCAGAGCGTGTGGCCGATCGCCTGGGCCCGCTGGAAGGCGGGGGAGGCGGGGTCGAGCAGCGGCGGGAACGCCGCTGAGGGGACGAGCTTGTAGCCCACCGGGGTGCCGAGCCCGTTCGCGACGTTGTCGTTCACCACCTTCCAACTCCGCTGCACCCCCCAGTCGTAGTCCTGCTTCCCCGCCGACTCGGTCCGCAGCGGGGTGCTCGCGACCGTCAGGCCCAGCGCGTACGGGTCGTCGCCGCCCGGCTCGGCTGGCCGCGAGTCAGCGACGTAGACCGTGTTATCGGGGCCGTCGACGTCGAGATCGAGCCGGGCGACGATGAAGTGCTGGTGGAACGGCGCGTAGATGCCGTGGTCGACGACCGTCCCGTTGGCCGGCCGGCTGCCCGGCGCGGCGATGTGCGAGGTGACCATGATCCCGGTCGCGCGGACCTCGCACTCGATGCCGCCGTCCTGGTAGAAGCGCCAGTACACGAGGTACTCGTAGTTGGCCACGGTCGCGTGGAAGGAGATCACCAGCCGCCGCGCCCGGCGGACCTCGGCCCCGGCCCGCTCGTCCACGTGCTTCCACAGCACGCCGCTGTCCTCCTCGTGGATGCAGATCGCGTTCGGTATCGTCACCGGCTCGCCGCTGGAGTCGTGCACGACCGCGTCCAGGTACGTGATCTCGCCCAGGCAGTCGCAGCCGAGCGAGAGCGAGGTGGTCATGAAGCCGAGGCCCCACTCGCCGATGTCGAACGCGGTCCGCCGGTAGTGGTCCGGGCTGGCGTCCCGGTACGGCACCACCATCTCGGCGAACGACAGCCGGTGCGCGACCGAGCGCAGCCGTTCCCCGTCCTGGAACCCGACCTGGTGCAGGACCAGGCTCTCGCGGTGGTTGAAGCCCAGCCGCAGCTGCCAGTTCTGCCAGCTCAGCAGCGTGCCGTCGAGCGTGAAGCCGACCCCCTGGGGCTGGCTGATCTCGAGCGGCGCGACCGTGCGGAGCCGCATCGGCAGCAGGTCGGGCAGGTACTCGCCCATCACCTCGGGGTCGGTTCCGCCCTGGTCGCTGTCCTCGATCTCGAGCAGTTCCATCGTGTTCAGGTCGACGACCGGGTGCAGGCCGGTCAGGTGGTGGGCGTACGGGTTGCCGAGCTCGCTGCCACGGAACCACAGGTCGCACCAGCCGAGCCGCCGCCCCGCGTAGCGCTCGGGCACGAACGCCGCGCCGTAGGCCCACATGTCCGCCAGCACCCGCGACAGGTCGGTGATCCCGCGGCGGCCGAGCGCCTCGATGACGGCCGGGTGGGCCCGAATCATCTCGTCGCACTCGTGCCACTCGTCGACGGTCATGTTCGGCTGCTGCCCCGGCAGGTGCTGCCAGCCGGTGACCGAGCCCCCGGTCAGCGAGACGACGGCCCGGTACGCCTGCCCGTCGGCGCGGTTCCAGCACACGACCAGCGCCTCGCGTCCGGTCAGCCGGCCCGACGACAAGGACGGCAAGTCCGCCTTGGACGGCTCCTTCAGCTCGATCGACGCGAATCGCCAGCCCTCGCCGACCCCTCGTTCGCGCCGCACGATCGCGGCGGCCTGGCGGATCTCATCGGCGGTCAGCGGGTCCAGTGGGTGGGGCACGTCAGTCCCTTCGTTCACGGGCGTCCGGTCCTGCCGATTATCTACCCCGTCAGGCGGTCTACCTCGTCAGGAACAGCCAGGCGTTGACCACTCCGTTGACGAGCGCGATGATGACCGCCGGGGCCAGCCAGTACAGCCCGTCGTCGCCCGCCAGCTCGATGCACCCGGCCACCAGGACCAGCAGCATCGTCAGCAGGTTCACGCTGACCGAGTCAAGCAGCCGGGCCAGGCTGTCCTCGGGCCCGTCGCCCTCCGGGTGCCGGCCGTGACTGATCATGCCCATGGCCACGCCGGCCAGCACCGCGATGGCCACCAGCTCCATCCCCAGGACCCAGTGCGGCGTCCCCGGCACGACCAGCACAACCGAGATGATCAGCGGCAGCAGGAACAGCACCAGCGTCTGCCCGGCCTGGGACCGCAGCGCCGGGTGGGCGGTGACCCGATCCCGGTTAAGCGATACGGCCACGAAGAGCAGCCCGGTCAGCGCCCCGCTGGCACTCCCGGCGATCGTCGCAAAGTCGCTCCACACCCCCGCCACGATAGGCCCCCCGGGTCGTCCTGTTACGTTCGCCTTATGACAGTCGTCCTCATCACCGGCGGCAGCAGCGGGATCGGCCTGGCGACCGTGCGCCGCCTCGCGGACGCCGGCGCCCAGGTGTTCTACGCGTCGCGCACGCCGGCCACCGTCCCGCTCCCGCCCGGCATCACGCACATCCCGCTCGACCTGGCCGACCCGCGGGCGTGCGCGGCCACTGTGCGGGCGGTGCTTGACGCGGCCGGCCGGCTGGACGTCCTCGTCAACAACGCCGGGACGGCGGTGCTGGCGCCGCTCGAGGAGGGCGGCGACGCCGACGCGCACCAGACGTTCGAGGTGAACGTGTTCGGCCCGATGCGGCTGATCCGCGCGGCGCTGCCGGCGATGCGCGAACAGGGCGGCGGCCGGATCATCAACGTCACGTCGGTCAACGACATCGCGCTGGCGCCGTTCGGCGGCTGGTACTCCGCGTCGAAGGCGGCCATGGCCGGCCTGAGCATGGTGCTCGGAGCCGAGTTGCAGGGATCGGGCATCTTCGTCACGGTGGTCGCGCCCGGGCTGTTCGTGACCGGGATGTCGGAGCAGCTGCCGTTCGCCCGGGTGGCCGACGACTCTCGCTACGCCACGGCGTTCGAGAAGCTGCGGGCCGAGAGCGCCCTGGAACTGGCCGCGGCCGGCGATCCCGACGAGGTCGCGCGCGCGATCGCCGAGTGCATCGGCAGCGACCAGCCGCCCGCCCGCATCGTGGTCGGCGCCGACGGCATCGCCATGGACGAAACCATCCGCAAGGCCAGCGCCGAGGACCAGGCCACCATGCTCCGCGAGTACGTAGCCAGCCTCACCTAGCAGTTCGTATCGTCGTAAGCACCACCGGCATCATCAACACCCGACCGCCGCCACGCCGCCGCCCGGTCAGGCCATACTTGGGCGCATGAAACGGGCACCAACACGGCCGAGGTCCGCGCCGCTGGCCACGGCGGCGATCACCGCCGCGATCGCGCTGGCCGCGGCCGGCTGCACGGAAGCCGACGGAACGACGGCGGCCACCCCCGCCGTCACCCCCACCTGCGCCAGCGCGGACTACTGCCCGCCCGCGAGCTGGGACACGGCCAAGGCGAGCACGCCGCTGGCGCAGATCCCGGCCTTCGCCGAGCCGCTCAACGTGGTCATCAGCGCCGGTTCGACCGTGTCCCTGGCTGCCATCCAGCAGACCATGGGCAAATGGGACACGGTCTCGACCGCGACCACCGTGACCCTGTCCGGCATCCACCTCAAGTGCATCTCGTCCGAGCAGGCGGACGTGACCGGCGGCGGCTACGTGCCGCAGCACGAGGCCTGGCGGCTCGGCGGCTGCGTGCAGGGCAACGCGCTGTCGCTGACCGGCGACGAGGACCACGCCCGGATCTGGAACCAGCCGTTTAAGGGCAGCAAGTTCGGCGCCTGGTTCATCGCCGTCAGCTACGAGACCCTCTGCCTGGACCGGAACGGCACCCTCATCCCGGCCAGCACCAACGGCGCCGACGAGTCCTACGCGGCCCTGCACCCGAGCGACGCCTACCACTGCGTCGACGGCGGCCCCGGCAGCATCCACCGCAAGCACCCCGACGGTTACGAGGACGGCGCCGCCACCTTCGTCGCCGCCGTCGAGGCGGGGGCCAAGGCCAAGGGCTGGCACTACAGCCAGCGGGTGGTCACCGTCACCCGCGGCGCGAGCGCCGGCGAGGGCGGCGTCCCGTTCAACGGCGACGTCTACGTGCTCACCGTCACGGCGTGATTGTGGCCGGCGACATAGGTGGAACCAGGGTCCGTTCGATATGAATGATCTTGATTTCCCCTGACCGCAGCCGCAGGAGCCGCAGATGATCATCGATTGCCACGGCCACTACACGACGGCCCCGGCCGCCCTCCAGGCGTACCGGGACGCGCAGCTGGCCCGGCTGGCGGACCCGACCCTGCCGGTGCCGGCCGAGCCGGAGATCAGCGACGACGAGATCAGGCAGACGATCGAGGGCAACCAGCTGCGGATCGCCCGCGAGCGCGGGACCGACCTGACGATCTTCTCGCCCCGCGCCTCGCACATGGGCCACCACATCGCCGACCCCGCCACCGCGGTGGCCTGGGCGCAGGTCTGCAACGACCTCATCTACCGGGTGACCACCCTGTTCCCCGGCAACTTCGCCGGCGTCTGCCAGCTCCCGCAGGTGGCGAACGAACCGCTGGACAGCTGCGTGACCGAGCTCGACCGCTGCGTCACCGAACTCGGCTTCGTCGGCTGCAACCTCAACCCGGACCCGTCGGGCGCGTGGTGGACGTCGCCCCCGCTGACCGACGAGTACTGGTTCCCGCTGTACGAGAAGATGGTCGAGCTCGACGTCCCGGCCATGATCCACGTGTCCACCTCGTGCAACCCGGCCGCGCACACGCTCGGCGCGCACTACCTCAACGCGGACACCACCGCGTTCATGCAGCTGCTGATGGGGGACCTGTTCGGCCGGTTCCCGACGCTGCGGTTCGTGATCCCGCACGGCGGCGGCGCGGTGCCTTACCACTGGGGCCGGTTCCAGGGCATCGCGACGCGGGAGAAGCGGCCGGCGATCGAAAGCCACCTGATGAACAACGTCTTCTTCGACACCTGCGTGTACCACCAGCCCGGCATCGACCTGCTGACCACGGTGATCAAGCCGGCCAACATCCTGTTCGCGTCGGAGATGCTGGGCGCGGTCCGCGGCAACAACCCGGCGGGCGACTTCCCCTGGGACGACACCAAGCGCTACGTCGACCAGGCGCCGCTGTCCGACGCCGACCGGGCCACGGTCTTCGAGGACAACACCCGGCGGGTCTACCCGCGTCTGGATGCGGCGCTTACGGCACGAGGCGCGTAAGGCGCTGGCGAGTTGCGCTATGGCGGCGACGGCACGGTCGATCTCCGCTTCGGTGTTGTAGTAGTGCGGGGAGAAGCGGACGAGCGGGTGGACGCCGCGCTCTTCGGTGTCGAGCGGGTTGTGCCCGGCGACGGTCGTGCTGACGTTGATGCCGGATCGGCCGAGTGCGGCTGCCCCAGCTCCAGGGCCTGCCGCACCGCGGCGCCGAGGCCGATGATGTTGACGTAGCTGTTCTCCCAGGTTTCGAACCGGCGGGCGCCGTCGGCCCAGGTGAAGCCGCGTCGGCCATCCCATGTGGCGGAGCGGATCTCGGCGACGAACGGGTCGAGTCGCTCGAGGGCGCTGTCACGGACCCACAGAAAGCCGGTTCCGCGCGGCCCCCGCAGGAACTTCCGCCCGGTGCCGGTCAGCAGATCGCAGCCCACGTCGTGGACGTTGACGGGGAACTGGCCGACGGCCTGGGTGGCGTCCAGAAGGTAGAGGGCGCCGGCGTCGCGGGCGATGCGGCCGACCGCGGCGGCGGGGTTGACCAGGCCGCCGCTGGTCGGCACCCAGGTTAGCCCGATCAGCTTGGTCCGCTCGTCTACCAGCCGGGCAAGTGCGCCGAGGTCGATCTGCCCGTCGCCGTCGTTGGGCACGACCACGATCTCGGCGCCCGAGCGCCGGGCGACTTGCAGGTAGGCCAGCACGCTGCTGCCGTACTCGTCGCGGCCGGTCAGGATCCGGTCGCCAGGGCCCAGCGGGATCGAGTAGAAAGCGGCGTTCCACGCGTGGGTCGAGTTGTCGAACAGCGCCACCTCATCGCTCCGGCCGCCCAGCAGCTGCGCCAGCGCGGCGTACGTGCCGTCGATCTGGTCCCGCGCCAGCGCTGCGGCTTCATACCCGCCTACCTCGGCCTCCAGCTGCAGATGGGTGGTCATCGCCGCCAGAGTCGACCGGGACATCAACGCCGCCCCGGCATTGTTCAGGTGGACCCGGTGCAAGCACCCGGGCGTCTGCGCTCGCAACTGATCAAGGTCAATCCGCCAGCCTGTCATGACAGCCACGATGACACGAACAGCCTTTCAAGCAAGGTCCGATTACGTCACGGCGGTCGTTGTTCTGCCACAACGCGACGGAGCTGGCGTCGCCCAAGCTCGTGTGCCTGGATATCCGGGGTCGTCGGGGCGCCTGGCAGCCCGAAGCTCAGGAAAGAGAGTCCGAACAGAGCCGCCCAGGCTCGCGCTCGACTCCACATGGCCGGAGATACCTGGCGATAGGCGGACCAGAACTCGCCATGAACGTCGAGGTCGAATAGCCACCACAAGGCGGCAAGGTCGGCCGCTGCGTCGCCGGCGGTCACATCGCCCCAGTCCAGCACTGCGCAGAGGCGTCCCTGGCTGACCAGTACGTTGCGCGGATGGAGGTCACCATGGATCCAGACTCGCTCGGTCGCGGTCGCGGCCAGGAGCCCGGCGTTGAAGATGCCGACCGCTTCGCGAATCAGGGGCTCGTCCCCGCTCGTCAGTGGCTGCTCAGCCCACATCGTCACCGCCGCCTGACACGACGCTAGGGGGCCGCCGCGGGCGGGATTGGGCGCGACGTCTTCGGGCGCCGCCACGTGCAGGGCCGCCAGAAAGGCGCCAAGCGCTCCCGCTTCTCGGGGGAGCGGCGGCGCCACGGCAGCCACGTCGCCCTCGAACCACGGAACGACACTCCAGGGCCAGGGGAACCGGGCGCTGGGAACGCCGACGATCACCGGCGCTGGAACCGGCAGCGGAAGTCCGGGCGCCAGGACCGGAAGCCAGCGCTGCTCGTGCTGGTGAAGATCGACCGCGACCGCGCGCCGAGTGATCCGGATCGCCAGCGAGTCGCCGAGCCGCCACACGGCGTTGTCCCACCCGTCTCGCACCTTCACCGCACGTAGGCCGGCCAGGCGCGGGGCCTGTTCCTCGAGAAGGCGGGCTATCAGTATCTCGTCGATGTCGGTCTCCGAGCCCCTCCTTCCGGCCATGGCTGCATCCTTCCCCTAAAGTCACCAAGACGGCATTCCGGAGCTGCGCGCCGGGTCAGCGCCTTCACGTGCGGCGGGTAACCGCCGCTGCTGCGCGCGGATCAGCCCGCCGCCGATGATCAGCCGCTGGATCTCGCTGGTGCCCTCGTACAGCCGCAGCAGCCGCACGTCGCGGTAGATCCGCTCGACCGGCACGTCGCGCATGTACCCGCTCCCGCCGTGGATCTGCACCGCCAGGTCGGCCACCTGCCCCGCCATCTCGGTGCAGAACAGCTTGGCGGCGGACGGGCCGATGCGCCGGTCCTCGCCGCTGACGTACCGGGCGGCGGTCTCCCGCACCAGCGCCCGGCCCGCCAGCACGCCGGTCTGCTGGTCGGCCAGCATCGCCTGGACGAGCTGGAAGTCGCCGATCACGGTGCCGCCCTGGGTGGCCGAGGCGGCGTAGGCGACCGACTCGTCGAGCGCCCGCTGGGCGGTGCCGACGGCGAGCGCCGCCATGTGCACCCGGCCGCGTGCGAGCGAGGTCATCGCGGCCCGGTAGCCGGCGTCGACGTCGCCGCCGACGAGCGCCGACGCGGGCACCCGGACGTCGGAGAAGACCACGTCGGAGGTCCAGGCGCCCTCCTGGCCCATCTTCCGGTCCTTCGCCCCGACCTCGACCCCGGGCGTGTCCGCGGGCACCAGGAACACCGCGATGCCGGTCCCCGACGCGTCGGCGGGCCGGGTGCGGGCGAACACCACGAACAGGTCGGCCGACGGCGCGTTGGTGATGAACCGCTTCTGGCCGTCGATGATCCAGTCACCGCCGTCGTCGAGCCGCCCGGCCCGGGTCTGCAGCCCGGCCGGGTTGGAGCCGGCCCCCGGCTCGGTCAGCGCGAACGACGCGACCACCTCGCCCGATGCGAGCCGCCCGAGCCAGGCCGCCTTCTGCTCGTCGGTGCCGAAGTTCACCAGCACCTGCCCGGCGATCCCGTTGTTGGTGCCGAACATCGAGCGGACCGCCAGCGACGTGTAGCCGAGCTCCATCGCCAGCTCGACGTCCTGGGTCAGGTCGAGCCCGAGCCCGCCCCACTCCGGCGGGATCGCGTAGCCGAACAGGCCCATGTCGGCCGCCTGCTTGCGCAGGT
>Ga0302324_100016370_pt1 | contig 14777 bp, 13 predicted proteins | sample Palsa_T0_1_FD_201949 | JGI IMG/M metagenome (GOLD analysis project Ga0302324, IMG submission 201949) | Peat permafrost microbial communities from Stordalen Mire near Abisko, Sweden - Palsa_T0_1 | ecosystem: Environmental > Terrestrial > Soil > Palsa > Peat permafrost | place: Sweden: Abisko...
TGGTGAGCCAGAACCGGGACTACCACGAACACCGCAGCGGCGCCTCATTCCAAACCAGCTACTTTCCCAAGACTCTGGTGGCCGCCAGCTACTACTGGGGCGACGGGGTGAACTTCGTGCCCGCTGCAAACGCGCTGCCGCAATCCCTTTTGTCGCGATCGGATACGGGCACTGGGACGCTGACCTTTCGTCCCCTTAAGCCCTTGAAGATTGAGAACACTTATTTGTTTGAGCGCTTGCGCGCGTCTGAAAGCGCGTATCTTCTTGCACTCTCGCAGACGCCGGGAGTGGGGCGGGGCGTTTTCGTTAACCACATTGTGCGCAGCAAATGGAACTGGCAGTTTACTCCGCAACTTTCCTTGCGCCTGATTCTGCAATACAACTCGGTTCTGGCTAATACCCCGGGGAATATGGTGTATCCATACACATACCTGCCGACGCAAAAGCAATTCAATGCCGACGTTTTGCTGACCTATCTGTTGCATCCGGGTACGGCGATTTATGTTGGGTACAACAGCGACCTGCAGAATCTGGACCATTCGCTGATGCCAGATCCCGCCGGCCTGGCCGGGCTTTACACGGCCAGGGGATATATCAACGACAGCCGTCAGTTCTTTGTGAAAGTTTCTTACCTGTTTCGCTTCTAGAGAGCGGTCAGCGATAAACCGCTGCCAAAGCTTGGGATTGCTGAATCCTGGGGCATTCCGGTAGAATCTAAGTCTCGTATCGAGGTTTGAAAACCCTATGAAAGCTGCCATTCATCCCGCTTACAACGAAGTTCGGGTCCATTGCGCGTGCGGCAATGCATTCGTTACACGGTCCACCCATAAGGGCGATATCAGTGTGGAAATTTGTTCGGCCTGCCATCCCTTCTTTACCGGCAAGCAGAAGTTGATGGATACCGCGGGCCGCGTGGAGCGCTTCCGCCGCAAGTATGCCAAGAACGCGCCTGCACCCGGCAAGCCGGAGGCTTCGAAGAACTGAATTATTGGTGGTGGCTTCGCGCCGTATAACTTGGATACATCTCAAATCCAGCCCCCGCTTCGCGGGGGCTTTGTTTTTCAAGGTCGATTAGACAGGGCGAAGTAGAATAGAACGGTGAAGAAATTCTGGGACAAGTCGGAGGGGGGGGATGGGGTGGACACGGTTGTCCGCCAAGCGGCGTCTGTGAAGCCAGTCCCCACACGGCTTTCCATCGGTCCCGTCGCAATTTCTCCGGCCACGGTCCTCGCGCCCATGGCCGGCGTCACTGACACGGTGTTCCGCCGTTTCATCCGCAACCTAGGCGGATGCGGGCTGATCATGACTGAGTTCACGTCGGCCGACGGCGTGCTTCGCAAGAAAGATCAGAAGGCCAAACGCTACCTTCACTTCTACGAAGACGAGCATCCCATCTCGGCGCAGCTTTTTGGCAGCAATCCGCAAGTTATGGCCGAGGCGGCGCGCATGGTCGAGGACCTCGGCTTCGACCTGGTGGATTTGAACCTGGGCTGTCCGGCGAAGAAAGTGGTGAAGTGCAATGGAGGCTCAGGCCTGTTGCGCGATCTCCCGGCGATTGGGAAGATCTTCGAAGCGGTGCGCGCGGCGGTGAAGGTTCCCTTCACCGTGAAGTTTCGCGCAGGATGGAGCGACGAGGAAATTGTCTGCGTGGAACTGGCTCGCATGGCGGAATCCTGCGGGCTGGCAGCGGTTGCGCTTCATGCTCGCACTCGTGAGCAAGGCTACAGTGGCCGGGCCCGCTGGGAGTGGATTGCCGCGGTGAAAGACGCGGTTCAGATTCCGGTGATCGGCAATGGCGACATTCGCACTCCCGAAGATGCCTGCGCCATGGTTGCGCAAACCGGCTGCGACGCGGTGATGATCGGGAGGACCGCGCCGTCGAATCCTTGGATCTTCCGGCAAATTCAGCAACATTGCGCGGGGATGGAGAGCGCCGGGGAAAGTACCGCCGATGTGGGGACAGCCGCCCCCGGCTGTCCAGTCGAGCGAAGCTCGATTGGTTTTGGTGTCGGCAGTGACCTGGATCGCGGGTTCTCGGGCCTTCGGCCCGATCGACAGCCGGGGGCGGCTGTCCCCCCATGGCCCGTGGGGGAAAGGCTGGCAATTGGCAAGCCCTACGATGAGCCCAGCGAAGCCGACCGCTACCAGATGATCCGCACCTACTTCCAGATGCTGATCGAGGAAGAGCTCCCGGATGCGGTCGGAAAGATGAAGCAGTTCGCGTCGTGGTTTACCCACGGCGTTCCCGGCGGGGCTTCGCTGCGCAAGGCGATCTACCAGTCGAAGAGCGCGGTCGAGATTCTGGGGGGGGTGGAAGAATTCTTCGACGCGAGGCTGTGTGTCGCGGGCGCCTCTAGGACAGGATCGAGGCAGGCTCTTGCCGGCGACTCTTTTTAGACGGCCCGTACCACCAGCTTCCCCGTCTCATCCTTCTCAACATAGGCCCATGGCGTCCTCGCGTCGTGGGTAAAGACGGTCAGCCATTTCTCCGGGATCGCCTTTGCGTAGTACTGCTTCTTGCTCTCGATGGCTTGCAGCGGGTAGAGATCGAAGCCCATGCCCCAGGCGATGTCGATGTGGGCGGCGGTGGGGATCAGATCGGAGGTGTAGCAGGCCATGGCAGGGGCTGAAGCCCCGTTCTTTTTAGGGGCCGCCCGTTCAAAACCCGGCTGCCCGTTTACAATCACGGCTTGCATGTGGGCGGTGTGGCCGGGGAAAGTTTTTACCGAGATGCCGGGGACGATTTCTTCGCCGCCTTTGAGCAGCGTCATTTGACCGCTTTGAACGAGCGGGTCGTAATTCTCGGGGATGTAGCTGATGGCGTCGCGTTCGCTGGGGCGGCGCGCGTATTGCCATTCGCCTTCCGGGGCATAGTATTTCGCTCGTGGAAAGGTGGGAACGATTTTTCCGCCCGGGTCGCGCACCGTGTTCCAGCCGCAGTGGTCGAAATGCAAGTGAGTATTGATGACGATGTCGATATCTGCAGGGGCGATTCCCGCCGCCGCGAGGTTCGTGATCAGTTGAGCGGGCTGGCCGTAGAATTTAATCATCCTCTCGGAGAGTTTGTTGCCCATGCCGGTTTCGACCAGCACGGTCTGCTTGCCGGTGCGGATGAGCAACGAGTTGAGACCCGCCTGGACATAATTTCTCGCATCGGCGCTGACCTTGCGCGACCACATCACCTTTGGAATCACACCAAAAAACGCGCCGCCATCGAGCGGGTAGGTGCCGTCGGAGAAAATGCTGAGTTCAAAATCACCCAGGGTCAGGCTAGACATGGAGCTAGTTTGCCACAGAGCGAAGCGACATTTCTCCTGCGAAACTGCGGTACTCTCATCGTTATGGAGCGCCCGGCTAGCGTCACAGCGATCGCAGTCTTATTTTTTCTGGTTGCGATGTATCTGGTCAGCATCGGCATTATCGATTTCGTGGCGCCAGGCACGCTTTCAATCACGCGGGCAACCGGGATCACATATGGGAGAGAATTGACCGGACCGCAGTCAGCTATCTCCGTTGGCGCCGGATGGGCGCTGATCGGCTGGGGCCTTTCCCGGCTGCACAATTGGGCGCGGTGGTGCGGGATTCTTCTCATGGTGGTCGGGGTTGCAGGATCAGTGCCGGCCGTTTCCGCAGCCGCGAGAGATCTGACCTGGCGCTTCTTCTTTTACGGCGCGCAGATCATGGTGCGCATCGTGATCGCATGGTACCTGGTCGCGTCGCCTGAACTGATCGACGCGTTCAAGCGAAAGTAGAGAGACTGCGGCGAGCGAGTTCGACAGGTTTCGCGGGGGACTGCTTCGCTCCCCTGCGGGAAGCTTTACCCGGTCGCTTTTGCGGCTTCCTTTTCTCGCACGCGCTTGCTCACTTGGAACTTCATCTTGCCGGCCTTCTTGTCGACGTCAACCACAATGTGATCGCCGTGCAGAATCTCTCCATCCAAAATCTTCAGGGCGAGCGGATCCTGAATTACCTTCTGAATCGCGCGCTTGAGCGGGCGGGCTCCGAAATTGGGGTCGTAACCCTGAGTGAAGAGCAGATCCTTGGCGGCGTCCGTGAGTTCGATCGAGATTTTGCGGTCGGCGAGCAGGCGTCGTACGTCCTCGAGGCGCAATTCGATGATCTTTACCAGCTGTTCTTTGCCGAGCGGGCTGAACACAATGATGTCGTCGACGCGGTTCAGGAACTCGGGCCGGAAGTGGCTGTGCAAAGCGTTGATCACCTGATCGCTGGCCTTCTCAAACTCTTCCGGAGTCTGCACGTGGTCGGCTTGGAGGTAGCTCGAGCCGATGTTCGAGGTCATGATCAGAATCGTATTCTTGAAATCCACCACCCGGCCCTTGCCGTCGGTGAGGCGGCCGTCATCCATGATCTGCAGCAAAATGTTGAAGACGTCGGGATGAGCTTTTTCAATTTCATCGAAGAGCACGACGGCGTAGGGACGGCGGCGGACCTGCTCGGTAAGCTGGCCTCCCTCTTCATATCCGACATAACCCGGTGGTGCGCCGATCAGGCGGGCAACCGAATGTTTTTCCATGTACTCGGACATGTCGATGCGCAACAGAGCCCGTTCATCGTCGAAAAGAAACTCGGCAAGCGCACGGGCGAGCTCCGTCTTGCCAACGCCGGTGGGGCCGAGAAAAATGAATGAACCGATGGGCCGCTTGGGATCGCTGAGTCCGGCGCGAGAGCGGCGGATCGCGTTGCCGACTCGTTCGAGAGCCTGGTCTTGTCCGACAACGCGCAGGCGGAGGCGATCTTCCATGGTGACCAGCTTTTTCACCTCGCCTTCTAGCATTTTGGAAACCGGAATGCCAGTCCACTTGGAGACGATGCGGGCGATATCTTCCTCGTCCACTTCTTCCTTGAGCATGCGCGGGGCTCCGGTGCCCTTGCCCTCAATTTTCGCGGTCAATCGGCTTACCTCTTCTTCGGCCTGCCGCAATAACCCGTAGCGGATTTCAGCGACGCGCTGCAGGTTACCTCTCCGCTCTTCGGCCTGCTCTTCGATTTTGAGCTTCTCGATTTTTTCTTTCAGTTCACGGGAACGGGCGATCAGATCCTTTTCCTTTTTCCAGTTGGCTTTTAGTGCGTTGGATTTCTCGCGGATGCCGGCGAGTTCCTTCTCGATGACGGCAAGACGCTCTCGGGAGTTGGCATCGTCCTCTTTCTTTAACGCCTGCTTTTCGATTTCGAGTTGCGTGGCGCGGCGCTCGAGCTGATCGATATCCGTGGGCAGCGAATCGATCTGGATACGAATCGAGGCAGCAGCTTCGTCGACCAGGTCGATGGCTTTGTCGGGCAGAAAGCGATCTGAAATGTAGCGGTGCGAAAGCGTGGCGGCGGCAACGATCGCCGAATCTTTGATGCGGACGCCATGGTGCACTTCGTAGCGCTCCTTCAGGCCGCGAAGGATAGCGATTGTGTCTTCGACGTTGGGCTCGCCGACGAAAACAATCTGAAAGCGGCGTTCGAGGGCAGCGTCTTTTTCGATGTATTTGCGGTACTCATTGAGCGTCGTCGCGCCGATGGCGCGAAGTTCTCCGCGGGCCAGCGCGGGCTTGAGCATGTTCGAAGCGTCGATGGCCCCTTCGCTGGCTCCGGCGCCGACGAGGGTATGAAGTTCGTCGATGAAAAGAACGACCTGGCCTTGCGCGTCCTCGATTTCCTTCAGGACGGCCTTGAGGCGGTCTTCAAACTCACCACGATATTTTGCTCCGGCCAGCATCGCTCCAAGGTCAAGCGAGACCACGCGTTTGTTCTTGAGCACCTCAGGCACGTCGCCGGAGACGATGCGCTGGGCGAGGCCTTCGACGATGGCGGTCTTGCCAACGCCCGGTTCTCCGATGAGCACGGGATTATTTTTCGTGCGCCGCGAGAGAACCTGAACCACGCGGCGGATTTCTTCGTCGCGTCCGATCACTGGGTCGAGTTTGCCGCGGCGGGCTTGCTCGGTCAGGTCGCGGGCGTAGCGCTCCAGCGCCTGGTATTTCGCTTCGGGATTCTGGTCGGTCACTTTCTGCGAGCCGCGAACCGCGATCAGCGCCTTGAGAATTGCGTCATACGTTGCGCCGTGGCGGCCGAGAATCTGCTGAGCCGCATCCTGCTTGAGGTGCGTGATGGCCAGCAGAAGATGCTCGGTTGAGACGTATTCATCCTTAAAATTGGCGGCTTCCTTGAAGGCTTGCTCCAACATTTTGTTGGTCGCGTTCGATAGCGTCGCCTGCGCCGCTTCTCCGGAGACTTTAGGGAGCTTTTCGATCTCGCGATAAAGATCGGCGAGGACGGCTTGGGGGCCGACTCCGATTTTATCGAGCACCGGAGGCACGATTCCTTCTTTGTCTTCGAGCAAGGCTGCGAGCAGATGAGCCGGCTGCAGTTCAGGGTTGCCGTGCTCAGTGGCAAGGTCGTTCGCTCGCTGGACCGCTTCCTGCGCTTTTACCGTAAATTTTTCCCAGCGGATCGCCATAAACTTTGTCCTTGACTCATTCTGAGCGCAGCGAAGAAAGCATGCAACCTCCCAAGGAGCTCAGATGGCTGCTCCTCATAAAAAGTGGGAGGCGGTTTTTCTGCCGCCTCCCGCCGAGAAATCGTCGAGCTGCGCTCGTCGGACAGCCGAGGGCGGCTGTCCCCACATGAGCATCGCCAGCTTACGCCGCTTTGTTCGGACTCTTTCCTTCCAAGGTTTTCTCTGTCTCGGCATCGGCCGGGCGCACATTCACCTTGATTTGCTTCGGCTTCGCTTCCGCTTTCTTGGGCAGAGCGATCTTCAATACGCCCTTGTCGTAGGTCGCCGAAACCTTTTCGGAGTCCACGGTCAGCGGCAGGGTGAAGGTACGGGTGAAGCTCCCATACTGGCGCTCCACGCGCCGATAGTTTTCTTCTTTCTCTTCCTTCTCGATCTTGCGCTCGCCGTGAACGGTGAGGGTGTTGTTTTCGATGCGGACGTCAATATCTTTCTCGTCGATGCCCGGGACTTCAATCTTCAGCGTGACCCTGTGCTCGTCCTCATAGACGTCGACGGCTGGAGCGAAGCTCGAGGTGGTCAGGGACTCATCCCCGCCCTCGTTGTAGGTCTCGCGAAACAGGCGGTTCATGCGGTCTTGCAGGGTTGCAAACTCACGGAAAGGCTCAAAACGGGTAAGTACGGTCATAGTCATTTATCTCCTTCATTGATCTTTATGCTTGTTTTTTAGGAATTCGGCAGCGCCGTTCACAAGCTTAGATGTTAATTCATCACAAACGAAGCATAAAATATGAGTGTCTCATTGTCAACTATATTAATGCTTCTATTTTCATAGGTTTACAATCGCGATCGCGCACTTCAAATAGGCCGTCTCTGGCACATTTAGAAGGATCGGATGATCCTTGGCCTGTCCTCGGACCTCGGCCAAGCGCAGGGTGCGGTGCGCGTCGCGAGCCGCGTCGGCAAGCATTTCGAGAAAGGTCGAACTCCCTATGTGGTAGGAGCAGGAGCAGGTGACCAAAATCCCACCGGGTCGAAGCATCTTCAGAGCGCGAAGGTTGAGTTCCTTGTAACCCCGGAGGGCGGCATCGAGGTCGCGCTTGGTCTTGGCAAAGGCCGGAGGGTCGAGAACGATGGTATCGTAGCGCTGGCCGGAGGCAGCATAGTCCTTCAGCAGGTCGAAGGCGTTGGCTTCGATCCACTCGATTTCTTCGTGATCAAGCTGCGTCAGGTTCAGAGCGGCATTCTGCTCGGCCACTTCAAGCGCCGGCCTGGAGCTGTCGACGCCCGTGATGTGCGCGCAGCGGCGAGCCAGATGAAGGGCAAAACCACCCTGGTAACAGAAGACGTCGAGGGCGTCGCCGTGGCCGTATTTCGCGGCGGCGGCGTAGTTTTCCCGCTGATCGAGGAAGGCTCCGGTTTTTTGCCCCGCGAGCGCATCGAAATGAAACTGGACCCCGTTCATATTGACAATGGTGGAAGTATTCTCACCCGAGATCAGGCAGGAAGAACGCGGCGGCAACGCCTCGAGCTGGCGAACCCGCGGATCCACGCGTTCGACGATCGAGGCCGGGTGGAGCTTGGCGGTGAGCTCTGAAATAAGCGTCTCGCGGACACCTTCGGCGTCCATGGCCTGGGTCAGGATCTGCAGCGAAACAATGTCGTTGTAACGATCGACGATCAGACCGGGAAGAAAGTCGGCTTCGCTGAAGATCACGCGGTAAGCATTGGTGTCATGGACCAGCGGCTCGCGATAGACGATGGCGTCCGCCACGCGCTTGCGAAGCTGGGCCGCGAGGTCGGTCACGGGCTCCTGCGAGATCAAACGGATGGCGATTTGCGATGCGCTCGAATAGAGTGCCGTGCCCAGGAACTGGCCGTACTGATCGGTGACGGCGACCACCGAGCCCCCCGGGACGCCATCGGCTGACACGATGTCGGAGCGATACACCCAGACGTGTCCGTCTTTCAGGCGAGAAGCTCCGCGCGGCGAGATCTTCACCGTGTGAACGCTTGCTGCGCCTCCGTGCGACATGCAGCAATCTTAAATGATGGTTAGCTAGCGGCTTGCTCAGTGGAAACAACTGCGGACGTCTTAGGCTTGGCGGAGGCGTGCGCTGTCATTTCATAACGAGCAGCCTCAAGATCGGTATGAAGAGAATCGAGCGCAGTCATGGGCATTTCCGTGCCCCAGGTTTCCATTTCATTTTCAGTCCAGTTCCCGTTAAGGCGGATGGCGCCGGTGATATCCTCCGGGAAAGCGTGACGAAAATCTCCTTCACGGATAAGTATGTCGCCAATCAGGCGGCCGGTCGCCATGTCGAAAACCCGGCGGCTGGCCTGCCCGGCGAAATTGTTGAAACACAAGAACACTTCGCCGGCATCCGCAAATTCGACTCGATAATACCAGGCTTGGGGAGCGTCGACTTTCGGATGATGACGGCGCGAACGCTTGTGCTCGGGCTCGAGCGCCTGCATTTCGTTGGCCGGATTGAAGTACAGGATGCGCTGGCAGGAATCGCAGACCACAGTTTGCTGTCCGGTGCGAACTTCATTGTAGGTCTGCGGCCGGAGCATGACCTGGCAAGCCATGCACTTATGATCGAGCACCTCAGAAATGCCACTCCCGCGAAACTTCGAGACGCGCTCGTAGTGGCGCAACAAATCTTCGTTCACCCCGGCACGCATTCGATCGCGCTTGGAGCGCCATTCGGTGAGCTGCTTCTCGTCTTCGGCAGTGCGCTGTCGAGCTTCTGCTTTTTCCTTCTCGATCTCGGCTGCCTCCGCCTTCAGTTCGGCCTGCGCGGCCTTCACTTCCTTGTCGCGGGCATCGGCGTCGACCATCAGCTCAAGAATTTTGTCCTCGGTACCGGCGATTTCCTGTTCGGCAAACTGAATCTCGTGCAATAACGCCTTATATTGGTCGTTCGTCTTCACCTCGAGAGACTGGTCTCGGTATTTGGAAATCTTGCCGCGAAGGTCGCTGATAACGGTTTCAAACTTGCGCCGCGCAGCCTCATCGGCCTTCACTGCGGCTTGCGCCTTCTCCAGTTGAAGTTTTGTGTCGGCGAGTTTGTGTTCTATGGCAGAAACGCGTTTGGGAAGTTCGGCAACTTCATCCTGCAGGCGGCGGATTTCCTTGTCCGCTTCTTGCAGGCGCAACAGGTTTTCTATTTCTGGAAGCATTCCGAGAGAACTCAGCTTTGATTCTAGCACGCGTGGAAACGGGCGCGGTGCAAGGATCTCATCCGGCTTTTTCTTTGGACTTGCGGCGCTCTGTTCCAAATCGGTCGCGAACAAGAGGCAAATAAAAGCATGCGCCAAAGTCTCCGCGACTCAGGCCTCCTGCCGGTGTAAACTTTTTGGTTCGCGCTGACTTTCGGCGGCACCTTCCGTCTCGGGGCTTAATAGTGAAAAAGCAGACCCTCCTCTGTCTTGTTGCTGCCACGACGTATCTCTTTACGTCCACGACGCTTTTTGCGCAACCATCATCGCCGCAGAAACCGCTCACCATTGAAGCGATCTATGCTCCCGGAGGACTGGAGGGTCGCGGTCCAGAGACCATCGAGTGGAGCCCCGACGGGACCAAACTTTCATTCTTGCAGCGCGATGACAACGGTGAAGATAGCGGCCTTTGGTACGTGGACGCGGCCACCGGCGAAAAGAAGTTACTCCTGGCCGCCGCAAAACTTTATTCCCTCGCCCCCGACTACAGCAAGATAAAAGATGAACGAGAAAGGGAGCGCCTGACGCGCTACCACGTGTCCCCATACGTCTGGGCGCCGGATTCGAAACATCTTCTTTTCGATCCTGAAGGTCAGCTCTGGCTTTTTGATTTGGCGACGGGCACGGCGGTGCAGTTCAGTTCGGCGCCCGATCCGACTGGCGACCCCAAGTTTTCTCCCGATGGAAGTCGCATCTCTTACATACGCAAGCACAATCTTTACGTGCAGGCGGTCGGCGGCACCGCTGAGAAACAGCTTACCAAGGACACCGCGGACAACCTATTCAACGGCGACATCGATTGGGTTTATGCCGAAGAGTTCTCGGTGCGGAGCAATTACTTCTGGTCGCCCGACAGCAAAGAAATCGTCTTCCTGCACATGGACGAAAGCAAGGTTCCGGACTATCCCATCACCAATTGGATCCCGACGCACCCGACGGTGGACCACGAAAAGTATCCCAAGGTCGGCGATCCCAATCCGGTGGTGAAGCTCGGAGTGGTGGATGCCGACAAAGGCAAGGTTCGATGGATTTCCCTGACCAGCGATGAGGATGCATATATCCCGCGCTTCGGCTGGGTACGCGAGGGATTGGTGTGGGCCGAGGTCCTCAATCGCAACCAGGACAGGATGGATCTTTATTTCGCCGATGCGAAGTCCGGGAAATCCGCGAAGGTGCTGACCGAGACCAGTCCGGACGCGTGGATCAACGTGAATGACGACTTCCGGGTATTGAAGTCCGGCGACCGTTTTCTGTGGTCGAGTTGGCGGGACGGAAACACCCATCTGTATCTCTATAGCTTTGACAAACAGAATCCGCTCGATGCCCCGGCCAGGCTGGAGCGCCAAGTCACGCAGGGAGACTTCGAAGTGCTGGGATTGGCCGGAGTGGATGACTCTGCAGGAACGATTTTTTTCTCCTCTGACAAAGATGATGCGAGGCAGAGGCACATTTTTTCGATCCGGCTCGATGGAAGCGGGATGCAACAGCTGACCCATGACGAGGGCATTTACTCCGCCAAATTCTCCGACGATGGCCGGCACTACGAGCAAACCTTCGTTGGCCCGCTGACGCCTGAGCAGGTTTCGCTGTGCGCAGTGGGTGGGGCGTGCACTCCGGTTTGGCAGGGGCGCAATGAAGTTGACGAATATGGGCTGCGGTCTCCGAAATTCCTAGAATTCCGGGCGGACGACGGAACCACGCTCCACGGGCGTCTGTTGTTTCCTCCCGGGGCGACGGCCAGTAAGATTCCATTGATCGTGAATGTCTATGGAGGGCCGGCGGCGCAGATGGTGCTGAAAGAAATGGAGAATCCGTTCGACGAGATCCTGGCACGCGACGGCTTCGCGGTTTTTTCCGTGGATAATCGCGGAACACCGGGACGCGACCGTAAATTCCAGACTGCGATTCGCCACCAGTTCGGAGCGATCGAGTTGAAAGATCAGCTTGCGGCACTGGACCAACTTCTAGCTCGGTACCCGCAGCTGGATCGAGAGCGTATGGCAATCTGGGGATGGTCGAATGGCGGCTCCATGACGCTCTATGCGATGACGCACTCGGAGCGCTTCCGCGCCGGGATCGCGGTGGCGCCGGTGACCGATCAGGTCAACTACGACTCGATTTATACCGAGCGCTACATGGGCCTGCTCAAGCAAAACCCGGCAGGTTATGCGGAGTCCGATGTGACGAAAGCGGCGGCAAATCTGCATGGCGATCTTTTACTGGCTCACGGAACGGGCGACGATAACGTGCACTTCCAGAACAGCGTTCAGATCATCGACGCGCTGGTTAAAGCGGGTAAACAATTCCGGCTGATGATCTATCCCAACAAGACCCACAGCATATCCGGGAGTGACGCCCGCGATCATCTGTTCCACATGATCGAAGAATATTTCGAACGGGAGCTGAAATAGGCGGAGGCAGGTAGCATCTTCAGCTGGGGCGCGAATCTACCGGTTCTTGTCGGACGTTCTGGAGGAGGATTGCTTGGCGGAGCTTGATTTCGCCGAGCTGTCCTTCGCCGAGCTTTCCTTCGAAGAACTACTTTTCGATGATGTGTCTCTCGAGGAATCATCTCTCGACGCGTTCTCTCTGGCCGAGCTGTCCCGCAAAGAACTTTCCTTGGCCGAGCCGTCGGACTTGGACTTCTCCTCTTTCTTCGAGGCTGAGCTGCCCTCATCGGAGGACGAGGGAGTGCGTGACTTGCTCGCATAGTCGGTGACGTACCAGCCCGATCCCTTGAACTGCACCGCGGGCGCGGAAATCATCTGCTCGACCCGGCCGCCGCACTCCGGGCATTTCCTGACCATCCTGTCGGAAAATTTCTGGATTTTCTCGAAACGGTGGCCGCATTTTTCGCACTGATATTCGTAAAGAGGCATGGGCGCAGAGACGGATGTGAGGAAAAAGTCGTTCTTCATTGATTCTAGGGGCGCGGGTTCGATTGCGTCAATTCAGGGCAGGGGACCACTATAGGGACAAGAAAATTCCCGCGCCCCGGCGTTCGGGCCACAAAAATCCATTAGAGGCTATCAATGCGGCTGCTGGCCGGCCGCCGAAACGCGCCCATGAAATCGTCCAATTCCTGGAGAGAGAACGGCTTATTCAGGACCGGCGATGCGGTCATAAAAGCGAACTTTTGTTTGGGATTTTTCTGCCGCAGGGCATCAATGAATTTCGCACCACCGGCGCTCGAACCGCGCAGGAATTTCAAAGCGATGAGAACAACATCATGGGGGCCCTTGTCGCAGTAAATGCGAAACGCTTCATTGCAATTCAGAGCTAGTCCAACTTGGTAACCGAGCCGGTTAAGCATAACGCCAGTAGCTTTCAAGACCGCATCTTCTGCTTCGACCACCAGAACCTTCATGGATTCCCCCCCCTTGTTTCATCCTCGAATCTTAGACAGAAAACTACGGAGGACGAAAGAGACCACTCTGGTGCTGGCGTAGATCCAGCTCCGGGAGCTGCTCCCTGACCCGAGCGGTGGTACACTCCGGCCATGAAGGGTGCTGATCGCGGACCTGGCGAGTCTAAGGTTGTCGACCAGGGAACGATGCACTCCGAAGTCGATCTCGAGAGGGCGACGCATGTTCTCGCGCCAAGGCCGGCACTTTATCTGGTAGCTACGCCCATCGGAAATCTCGAAGACATTACACTGCGCGCGTTGGGAGTTTTGAGACAAGCGGATCTGATTGCGTGTGAGGACACGCGCCAAACCCAGAAGCTGCTCCACCATTACGGCGTTACGACTCGCACCGTCAGTTACCACCAGCACAACGAGATGACGCGCGCGGCCGAGCTGGTCAAGGAGATGCAAGAGGGCGCGAGCGTCGCGCTCGTCACCGACGCGGGGATGCCGGGGATTTCGGATCCAGGGTTCCGGCTGATTTCGTTGGCGATTCGTCATCATCTGCCGGTGGTGCCGATTCCGGGGGCGTCGGCTTTTTTGGCGGCGCTGGTGGCAAGCGGTATGCCGACGGACTCCTTCCGCTTCAGCGGATTCCTTCCCGGGAAGCGCGGCGAGCGGCAGGCTGCGCTGGAGGCGATCAAGACTTCGCCGCGCACGCAGGTTTTCTACGAGGCGCCGCACCGCATCATCGAATCGCTGACAGACGTCGTCGAGGTTCTTGGAGACACCCGGCATGTGGTGATCGCACGCGAAGTGACCAAACTGCATGAGGAGTTCATACGCGGGCGCGCCGGCGAGGTGTTGCAAACCTTAAAGGCGCGCGACGGAGTGAAGGGCGAGATTACGCTGCTGATTGGAAAAGCCGAGGAATCGAATGAGCCGGCCGCGACGAAAATTAGTGTGCGCGGGAGGGTCGAACAGATCATCGCAGAAGAGAAAGTCGATGAGAAGGCCGCGCTCAAGAAAGTAGCGAAGGAGCGTGGGATCTCGAAGAGCGAGGCCTACCGGGAGCTGCAAAGAAGCAAATAAACGAACTTGCAGGACAGCCGAGGGCGGCTGTCCCACACGAGCATTGCTACTTCCCCGCCAACTCCCGCTTCACTGCCTCACTTACCATCTTTCCATCCACGCGCATGCCTGCGCCGGCGAAGCGGGCCATGGCATTCTTCATCACCGTGCCCATATCTTTCATGGTGGGAGCGCCCATCTCGGCGATCACAGCTTTTACCCCCGCGGCCACTTCGGTCTCTCCTGCGGCCGTCGGCAGATAGGTTTCGATCAGGACGATCTCGGCGGCCTCTTTGTCGGCCATTTCCTGGCGTCCGCCCTTGGTGAACTGCTCGACCGACTCCTTGCGCTGCTTGATAAGCATGCTTAGGACGGCTTGCGATTCCTTGTCATCGAGCGGCGCCATTTTCTCGATCTCCCGGTTCTTGAGCGCAGTTTTCACCATGCGCAGCGTGGAGAGGCGCCGCTCCTCGCGCCCTTTCATAGCGGTTGTAATGTCTTTCTGTATCTGTTCAACGAGGCTCATTCAGGAATTATAGACGCTTGCAAATCCGCAGCTGTATGGTGACTGCAATCACCGTCCCGGCCGGGCGTTTCCGATAAAACTGCTAAAATATCTCTTCGATAAGGATTCTTCCCTATGCTACGAAAGAACCGTCTTTTTACCCCTGG